>ENA-ORDC01001810-ORDC01001810.1-marine-metagenome-genome-assembly--contig:-NODE-1810-length-14643-cov-39.965056_pt1 | contig 14643 bp, 9 predicted proteins | sample MGYA00237783_ERZ508515 | MGnify/ENA primary metagenome ERZ508515 (study PRJEB26186, sample SAMN06268792) | marine metagenome | isolation source: Eden Landing Ponds, San Francisco, CA, USA | place... | reverse complement strand
GAGGCCGCCGACTACCTCGACGTCGGGATGGAACTGGCCGTCTACGACGCGACCGAGCGCGAGTACCAGGGCGAGACGCAGTACAGCACCGGCGGCGACGCGATGGTCGTCGTCGAACCGGACTTCCTCGTCGACGTGACCGACGTCCGGGCCTGGGTCCAGTGTCCCCGGATGTACTACCTGAACAAGATCGGCGGGACGCCACTTGCCGAGCCGGTAATCACCGGGACCATCGTCCACGAGGTCTTCGGCGACCTGCTCCGTGGTCGAGACGTGGCGGAGGCGGTCACGGCGCGCGTCGAGGAGGCCGGCCTGGAACTGGGGCTCCTCGGCGCCGACCGCGAGGCGACTGCCGAGACCGTCCGCCAGCACGCGAGCGCCATCGACGGCTGGCTCCGCCAGGGCACCCTCACCGAGCGCGACGAGTGGCGCTCCGAGCAGACGCTCGTCAGCGAGCGCTACGGCATCAAGGGACGTGCCGACGCGGTCCGTCGGGGTGGCCCGGTCGAACTCAAGACCGGGAAGAACACCCGCCGCGAGCCGCGCTTCCACGACAAGGTCCAGGCCACCTGCTACGCGCTCGTTCTCGGGGAACGCACCGGCGAGACGCCCGACACCGGGACGCTGCTCTACACGAAGAACGCCGCGGTCGAACGCACCGAGGAAGGCGGCGACCTCTCGCCGGCGAAGGACTTCTCGATCGGTCCCGGCCTCCTGCAGTTCGTCCTCCGCAAGCGCAACGAACTTGCGGCGATGGAGTTCGACTCTGCCGTCCCGACGGGCTACGAGGCCGACGCGAAGTGCGAGTACTGCTTCGAGCAGGACACGTGCATGGCCGTCTCCGGCCGACTCGACCAGGAATCGAAGGCCGGCCAGGTCGGGACGCCGATCCCGGACGCGGAACGCGAGTACTTCACCCGATTCTACGACGCCATCGAGCGCGAGCGAAAGGCCGTCCACCGGGAGTACGCCAAGCTCTGGGAGCAGACGCCCGCCGAGCGCGCCGACGACGACCGTGCGCTCGTCGACCTGGAGCCGACGGCGCAGCGTCAGCTCGACGGCGGCCGCTGGGAGCTCCGTGCGACGGGGACCGGGGCCGTCTCGAAGATCCGCGAGGGCGACCTCGTGCTGGCGAGCGACGGCCACCCCATCCAGGGCGACGCCGAGATCGCGCGGGTCGAGCGGTTGGGGGACGAGATCGTGGTAACCGCCGACGAACCCGTCGACCTCCGTCGCCTCGACGTTTACCCGTCCGAACTGTTCGCAGACCGGATGCTCACGGCGCTCCACGACGGCGTGCTGACCCAGCCGTCCGAGCAGAAGGACGTCCTCTTCGGCCGGCGCGAGCCCTCGTTCGCGGCCGTCGACGACGCGTTCGTCGACAACAACGAAGCCCAGGACGAGGCCGTCAGGCGCGCCGTCGGTGCCGAGGACTTCGCGCTCGTCCACGGGCCGCCCGGGACCGGCAAGACCTACGTCCTCGCACAGATCGTCCGCGCGCTTGTCGACCGCGGCGACCGCGTCCTCCTGTCGGCGTTCACGAACCGCGCCGTCGACAACGCCATCGAAGCCCTGGCGGACCAGGGCTTCACGGACGTCGTCCGGATCGGGACCGAGAGCGGCGTCCGCGAGGACATGCAGGAGTACCGCCTGGAGACCGCTGGCGACCCGGCCGAGCGCGCGGCCACGCTCCAGAACGCGCCGGTGGTCGCGGCGACCACCGCGTCCTGTGGCTCGCGGATCATGCGCGAGCAGTCGTTCGACGCCGCCGTCGTCGACGAGGCCGGCCAACTGACCGAGCCCGCGACACTCGCCGCGACCGCCCTCGCAGACCGGTTCGTCCTCGTCGGCGACCACCAGCAACTCCCGCCGGTCGTCCGGGACGCGCCGACGCTGGAGACGTCGCTGTTCGAGCGGCTGCGCGACGCCCACCCCGGCGCCGCGGTCATGCTCGACCGTCAGTACCGAATGTCGCAGCGCATCCAGGCCTTCGCCTCGCGGGAGTTCTACGACGGACGGCTCCGTCCCGCGACGGCCGCGGTCGCCGGCCAGACGATCGGCGATCTCCCGGACGTGGACCCGAATCTGCTCCCCGACCACCTCCAGGACGGCGTGGCGTTCGTCGATCCCGACGGGGCCACCGACGGCCACACCAATCCCGTCGAGGCCGAGGCCGTCACGGACGTCGTCGCCGCGTACCTGGACGCCGGCGTGGCGCCGGGCGACGTGGGGGTCATCGCCCCGTACCGCGCCCAGGTCGCTGAGATCACCCGACGCGTGCCGACGGGGGTGGCCGTCGACACGGTCGACCGCTTCCAGGGGTCGAGCAAGGAGGTGATCGTCGTCTCGTTCGTCGCGACCGGGTCGCTCGACGGCCCCATCTTCGAGGACTACCGCCGCGTCAACGTCGCGCTGACCCGCGCGAAGAAGGCGCTCGTGCTGGTCGGCGACGCCACCGCGCTCTCGACGGACGAGACCTACGGGCGGATGGTCGACTGGGCGCGATGAGGGCCGGCCGCCACCCGCGACAGCACCGCAATCCCTTTTCACGGCCGCCGCGAACTCCGGGCGATGTCAGTCGAGGTGCCCCTGGGGACCGGGACGCTGACGGTCGACCTCCCGGAGTGTGCGGTGACCGTCGCGGCGGCACCGGGTGCCGAGGCCATCGCGGTCAGACCCGCTGCGGAGGCCGCCATCGAGGAGCCGCACGGGCCCTCGCTCGCGGACGTCTCCACTCCCGGCGACCTCGTCACCATCGTCGTGCCGGACGTGACGCGGGCGACGCCGGACGAGGTGCTGCTCGACGTCCTGATCGGCGAACTCGAACGCGTGGGGATCGCCCGCGAGCAGGTGACGGTCCTCCTCGGCCTCGGGCTCCACCGCCCGATGACCGACGAGGAGATCGCAGCGTCGCTCGGGAGGCACGCAGACCTCGCGATCAACCACGACCCCGAACAGACGGTGACGGTCGGCGAGGTCGACGGCGTCCCCGTCGAGGTCCACGAGCGCGTGGCCGACGCGGACCTCGTGCTCTCGACGGGGATGGTCGAACCCCACCAGTACGCCGGCTTCTCTGGCGGGGCCAAGACCGTCGTGATCGGCGCCGGGGGCGAACCACTCATTCGCTACACCCACGGCCCCGAGCTCCTGGCCGAGCCAGGGGTCAGGCTCGGGCAGGTCGAGGACAACCCGTTCCGCGACGTGCTCGACCGCGCGGGCGACCTCGCCGGGCCGGACCTCTGTCTCAACGTCACGCACGGCCCCCAGGGGATCCTGGGCGTCGCCGCCGGAGAGCCCCGGGCCGTCGTCAGTGACCTCGCAGCGACCGCCATCGACGCCCTCTCGGTCGAGGTCGAGGGTAGCTACGACGCCGTGGTCGCGGGCGTCGGCGCCCCGAAGGACGCGAACCTCTACCAGGCCACCCGCGCCGCGACGTACGTCCTCCTCGGGGCGCACAATCCGCTCCGCGAGGGCGGGCGGGTCGTCGTCCCCGCAACACTCCCGGAGGGGGCCGGCGAGGGCACCGGGGAGGGGCGCTTCCACGAGTGGCTCTCGACCGCCGAGAGCGCCGAGTCCCTCTACCAGACGATGGCCGGCGGCTACGACCCGGGCGCCCAGCGGGCCTTCGTGGTTGCCCGGGCCCTCCGGGACCACGACGTCTGGATCACGAACAGCGAACACCCGGCGGTGGTCGAGGACTGTCTGATGCACGCGGCGCCGAGCGTCGACGACGCGGTTGACGCGGGCAGCGACGTGCTCGTCGTCCCGGACGCGCTGAACACTCTCCTGACCTGAGACGGGACGGGACCGACACCTCGCGAGAGCGGTCTATCTCGGCCACGCCTCGGAGGGATTATTACGGCGCCACGACAGGTCACCGGCGATGGAGTCCGCCTCTGATCCAGGGACCGGCGTGCCCGACGACGCCGGCGGCCGTGACTCGGGATCGGGTCGCGCGGGCGAACTGCTATCCAGGGCCAGGAGCGGCGGCGCTCGGCTGTTCCGGGCCCACTTCGGTATCGACGCCCGATCCCTGGCAGCCTTCCGGATCGGGCTCGGTGGGGTGGTTCTCGTCGGGACGCTGCTCCGGGCGACGAACCTGCGGGCGTTCTACTCCGAGGGCGGGGTGCTCCCGCGGTCGGTTCTGGCAGACCTCTATCCGGCCGCCGAGTCGCTGTCCGTCCACGCGCTGGTCGGGAGCGTCGAAGCACAGGCCGTCCTGTTCGCCGTCGCTGCCCTGGCGGCCATCTGCGTGATCGTCGGCTACCGGACGAGGCTCGCGACGGTCCTCTCGCTCGTCCTGGTCCTCTCCGTCCAGGGGCGCAATCCGCTCGTTCTCAACGGGGGTGACATCCTCCTTCGGCACCTGCTGTTCTGGGGGGTCCTTCTCCCCCTCGACGAACGGTGGGCCGTCGACGCGACGCGGCGGTCGGGCTCCGGTCGAGATCGGGTCGCCAGCCTGGCCACGGCGGGCATCCTGCTCCAGGTACTGGTCGTCTACGGCGTCAACGCCGTCCTCAAGCACAGAAGCGACGTCTGGCAGGACGGGACCGCAACAGCGTACATTTTCCACCTCGATCAGTACACGGTCCTCCTGGGTGACGCGCTCGCTGAGGTGCCGGTCCTGCTCTCGGTTGGGGGACGCCTCTGGTTCTGGCTCCTCACTGGATCCTGGCTGCTCGTCGTCCTCCGCGGGTGGCCGCGTGCGGCCATGGTCGCCGCATTCGTCGGGGCCCATCTCACGATGGCGGCGACGATGAGCCTCGACGTCTTCCCCGTCGTCTCGATCGTGGCGCTCCTCCCGTTCGTCCCGGCGGTCGTCTGGGAGGCGGTCGACGGCCGAGCCGCGTCGCGCCTGGAGGCGAGTCGTCCAGACCTCGGGGGAGCGGCGGCTGGGGGGCTCCGTCTCCCGTCCCGGTCGTCGCCACTTCGCCGTGGATGGGGCGACGTCGCGCGACGGTATCTGGTTCCGGCGGTCGCCGGCCTGGCCATCCTCGTGATGGTGGGCTACAACGCCGGCGCGGTCCACGAGGGCGGGTTCGGGCCGACAGACGGGCCGGACTACCTCGACGGCGATCCACACTGGAACATGTTCGCCCCCAATCCGCCACAGGCGACGAACTGGAACGTCGTCACCGGCACGCTCGATTCGGGTGCACGGATTGACGCCCTCCGTGGTGGATCGGTCTCCCCGGACCGACCGCCTGACGAACCGAGCGCGTTCCTGTCCGCCCGCTGGCGCAAGTACTTCGAGGACGTGCGCACGCCGGGGCGCACCGACGTTCTCGGACCACACCTCGCGGACTACATCTGTGACCGGTGGGACGCGAACCACGAGACGACGTTGGCCTCGATCACGATCACGCACGTCACCGATCCGGTCGATTTCGACGGGTCCCGGACCGTTCACCAACGGGCGGTTGGCCGGTACGCCTGTCCGAACTGAGGGTCGTCAGTCCGACCAGGCGGCGCCCTCGTCGACGGGGTCCTCGCCCTCGATCTCCTCGATCACGCGGCGGTGGAACTCCTGGAGCACGCGGGATTCGTCCTCCGCGAGGACCACGTCGCTCGCCATGAGCGTCGCCAGCCCGAAGGCGCGTGGACTTGGCGAGGAGACGCGCGTCGTCGTGACTTCCAGGTCGCCCGACTGGAGCGAGTCGAGGACGGCCTCGATGCCCGCGAGGTGCAGTTTGTCCTCCATGATCTCCCGGTAGGTCTCCTCGATGACGGCGAAGTCCTCGAGGTCGTCCGCGAAACCGAGCAGCATGTCGCTGCTGACCTGCTGCTCTGCCGCGGACTTCTCGTAGCCCTTGTACCGCTTCAGAATCATCAGCGCCCGCGTCGCGTTGATCCGAAAGTACCGGTCCAGCAGGTCCGTGCCGTCCAGGCTGGCGCGGAGGTCCGCCCGGGCGTCCGCGGGGTCGACGTCCACCAGGATCCCCTGGAGGTCGATCTTGCGGTTCAGGGGGAGCGACAGCGAGAAGCCGTTGTCCGCCACGGCCACCGAGACGTTGGCGTTGGCGGCCTGGGCGATCCGGTAGGCCAGCAGGCGCGAGAAGCCGTCGTTGAACCGCCGGCCGTAGTTCGAGTGGACGTAGTAGCGGCGCTCGTACTCGTCGTGGTCGAGTTCCTCCTCGATGACGAGGCGCTCGTCCGTGCTGACGCTCTCCGGCCCGGCGTACTTCAGTTGCTGGTCGTACAGCCGCGTGATGGCCTGGACACTGTTCTCGTCGAGCGGGAACTCTCGCAGCCAGACCCGGGCCTCGCTCTTGCCGCCGTTGGCCATGCGTTCGACGAGTTCCCGCTGGAAGGCCAGAATCTCCCGGCCGAGGTCGTAGGACAGGGGGAGGCGCTCGGAGTACCAGGAGGGGACGGTCGGGCGCGCACTCGTCCGGTCGACGTAGACCTTCGAGCCGCGCCGGTACCGGAACTCGAAGCGGTCGCCACCGAGGACGAAGACGTCGCCCGTCTCCAGGGTGTCGAGGTACCCCTCGTCCAGTTGCCCGACCCAGTCGTCGTCCCCGCGCGTGTAGACGTCGCAGGTGAACGAGTCGGGAATCGTCCCGATGTTCGTCATGTAGATGACTCGGGCGAGCCGTCCGCGCTTGCCGATCAGGTCCGCGCCGACGGGAAACACCTCGTAGTGGTGCTCCCCGTCGGGCGCGTCGTTCGTGTCCCGCCAGACCTTCGCGTAGACGTTGCGGTCCTCCAGGCCGGGGTAGTCGGCCGTGAGGTACCGCAGTAGTTGCTCCCAGTCGGCGTCGTCGTAGTCGCGATACGGGTAGGCCCGCGCGAGTATCGACCTGATCTCGGCCTCCGGTCGCGGCCCGTTGATCGCCATGCCGTAGACGTGCTGGACGGCGACGTCCTGTGCCCGCTCCGGGACGAACACACGGTCGACGAATCCCGACTCGGCCTTCTCCAGCATGACCGCACACTCGATCAGTTCGTCGCGGTCGAGGGCGACGACGCGTCCCGTCACCGTCTGCCCGAGCTGGTGGCCCGCGCGCCCGACGCGCTGGAGGAGGGCCGCGACGGACTTTGGCGATCCGACCTGCACCACGAGGTCGACGTGGGGCATGTCGATGCCGAGTTCGAGGCTCGTCGAGGTGGTGACGACGTCGAGGTCGCCGGCCTTGAGCGCTCGCTCGATGCCCTGGCGGCGTTCCTTCGAGAGGCTGCCGTGGTGACACCCCGAGTTGGCTTCGTCGTAGTCGTCGAAGCGCTCCCGGAGATTGTGCAGGACGCGCTCGGCTCCCGACCTGGTGTTGGTGAACACGAGTGTGTTCGTGTGACCCTGGACCATCTCGTGGAGGTCGTGGTAGAAGCGCTCGTTGACGGTGTCACGCGGCGTGTGGATGAGGTCCGCGGCCGGGGTCGTCAGTTCGACGTCGAACTCGCGGGCGAACCGCGAGTCCACGATCTCGTAGTCCCGCGGTGGGCCACCCGGCTCGTCCCGGCCGACGAGGAACTCGGCCACGGTATCGAGCGGTTCGACCGTGGCCGAGCAGCCGATTCGCGTGGGCGACCCCTCCGCGAGTGCCTCGAGGCGTTCGAGCGAGACGGAGAGGTGCGTCCCGCGCTTGTTGGCGGCGAGGCTGTGAATCTCGTCGACGACGACGTACTCGACGGTCGAGAGCTTCTCCTTGAACTTCGGGGAATTGAGCAGGATCGCCAGCGTCTCCGGCGTCGTGTTGAGGATGTGGGGCGTCTCCGAGAGCATCCGCTGGCGCTCGGCGTCGCCGGTGTCGCCGTGTCTGATCGCGTGCCGAACCTCCACGTCGTCGCCCCGCTCGTCTACCTTCTCCGCGACGCCGTCGAGGGGCACCTCCAGGTTCCGGTGGATGTCGTTTGCCAGGGACTTCAGCGGCGAGACGTAGAGGCAGTAGACCGAGTTCGCCAGACCCTCGTTCCGGTCCCGGCGGAAGAGTTCGTTGATGATGCCCGTGAACGAGGCCAGGGTCTTCCCGCTCCCCGTCGGCGCACAGATCAGTGCGTTCTCGCCGCGGTGGATGAGCGGGATGGCCTCCTTCTGCGGTGGCGTGAAGAAGCCCTCGTTGCCGGGAACGAACTCGCCGAACTGCTCGACCCACCACTCGCGGACGACGGGGTCCAGTAGCTCCAGGACGTCTCCGTCGTCGATGGTGACGGCGTCCGGATCGAAGTCCGGTTCCCCGGCCGCCAGCAGCTCCCGGCCCGTGGACATTCGGGTCTCACGGCCCTCTCGGGGCCGAGCCTTCAAGTGGGTTTGGGGACCGCGGCGAAAGTGAAGGCGCGATAGCGGCCAGATTGGGGCCAGACGCCGGCCAGCTGGAGCCTGGAGTTGAAACGGCGGTGTTGTCGGACCTCTCGTAAGCGTTTTTCACCAGGCGCGCCGAGTACGGGCGGGGCGTGTGGCCTAGCGGATAGGGCGAGGGGTTCCTAACCCCTCGACCGCGGGTTCGAATCCCGCCACGCCCGTGCAGCGACCGACGGGAACGAGTCTGCATGGCGGGATTCGAGCCCTGGGAGTCGTAGCGGCCGAGCGGCGCGAGACGTGAGCAAAGCGAACGCCTCGGTATGGGCGAACGGTGAAGCCGTGAGCCCGCGAGGCCGACCGGCTGCCTCTGGTTCGAACCCCGTCGCGCCCGTCACGAGACGCTTCCTGCGGTCGAGTCTCACGCCGAGCGAACGGCGTGCGGACCCGACCCGTCCGTGGCACCCCCGATCCCACTCACGTCGGTCGTGTCGTCAATATCCGAGTCCCATTAAACAGTTAGGCAGGAGCTTTGTTTCGATTCGGAGCGACCGTATACACATGCAATCACACCTCGACGAGGGCGACGATCCTGAATCAGTGTCCGGGGGATCGGCGACGGAGGGGGGCGAGAGAGAGCGCGCCGCCGCGGTCTGTGAACACTGTGGATCGTGCCACGTCGTGCGCGTCCGGGCGGACGGCTCCGTGCGGGTCATCGGCACGAACGGGACCTGCGAGTGCGGGGGGAACGACTACCGAGTCCTGGGTGCCCCGCGCAAGCGCCGCGATCCGGCCGCGGACGGGGATGGACCGGCCGGCGAGGCCACGGAGATCTAGGCCCGCCGCGGTGGGGGTCACTTGTACCCCTCGCTGGCGCGGTGGTGGTCCATGACGCCCTCGAACCCCGCGACGAGCGCCGAGAGGTCGACGCTCTCCGCGTCGACGTCCCGGTTCGACACCCGGCGGTCGAGCTGGCGCCACTCCGCCTCGAAGAGCGCTTCGACGCGGTGGGTCTCGATACGCTCGACGACCGCCTCCCGGGTCGAGCGGTCGCCACGGGCCAGCTCCTCGGGCGAGACGATGCCCTGCTGGAGGGCGTAGACGACGACCCCGGACGAGAAGTCGCCCTCGCGAACCTCACGCTTCCAGGTGGTCAGCCAGTTGCCGATGCGCGCCATCGTCTGCAGGTCCCAGAGGACCGATCGCGTCGGCGCGATGTCGGCACGATCGAAGTCGGGCGAGTGCATGAGGTCCACGTCCGAATAGGGGAAGACGACCATGTTGTGGGAGTCGTATCGCCGGGCACCGCCGACCGTGGCAATCGAGGGGTCGTCGTTGAGCAGCCGGGAGTAGTCCATGGCGTTGCAGACCTGGCGGAAGTCGTAGTCGAAGAGCGAGCGGTGGGCGTCGTGGCGCGGCGCCCGACGGAGGTCGGCGTCGATCGATCGCCAGAGGGCCACCGCGAAGTCGACGAGATCGGCGTCTGCCCCGGACGGAACGGACGTCGGCGCGTCGGGCCACTGGACGCACCGGCAGATGGCCCGGAAGGTGGCCACGTCCCCATCGGACTCGGCCACGTCGTCGAGCAGCGTCACGAGGATGGTGAGTTTCGTCTTCAGGAGCCGGACGTCGCGAGCGTACTCGCCGGGGACCGACGAGAGCGTGAACGAGGGAAGCAGGTCGTAGATCCACCGCCAGAGGAACCGGTCGCGCTCACCGCCGGCCGCCTCGTAGTCGGCGACGATCGTCCGGATCGACGGTGGAATCGAGACCTGCTCGACGGATCGGACGTACTCGTCGACCTCGGTCGTCGCACCGTCGTCCGCCTCGCTCGCCATCAGTCGACACCCCGCGTGCGGTGGGGTCCGGCCACAGCGATGCCCGTGTGGGCTGGCGAAGTGGTCGTCGCGGGTACGTCGGGATGGCCCCCAGGGTGACCTCCCGGCACCCGGGTGCCGGGACCGGCCCGACGAGTCCAGCGATCCCGTGGCACCGAGTGGGGCCGGGCCATCCGTAAGATCATCGTACCGATCGGAAATGTCGTATTACCGGTTAGGCGTTCTGACAGCATCGGGCCAGTGTAGCCTCCAGATTGCGACCACGTGGATGCAGAGAAGGGTCAGACAGCGGCGGATCGTCGACCGACGGCGGCCCCTACGTTTAAGCCGACCCCGGGGGAAGGTGCGACGAACACCCGGTGCCGTGCCGGAGAGAACCGATGACAGGGAAGTCGCGCACGCGAGGACAGTCCGGGCTCGATCGACTGCTCCTGTTCGTCGTCCTGGTGATCGTCCTCGTCGTCGTCGCGCCGACGCTCCTCGGGTTCGCTGGCGTCGACGTGCGACCAGACGGCACCGGTCAGGCCGCACCGGCCGAGCACGATCTGACGATCCTCGCCGCGAGAGGGGGCGCCGTCGACGAGCGGAGCGGGACCGTCGGCGCCGTCCGCCTCGTCGTCTCGCCACAGCCTGGTCGCGAGCCGGTCGACCTCAGCCAGGGAACCGCCGTCTGGATCGGCGAGGAGACCGTCGACCTGGTCCCGGTTGGAACAGGGAGCGGTGACGCCGACGGGCAGTACGGTGTCACGGGCGGCGGGGGCGAAGGGCCCGTCCTCCAGTCGCCGACCGACCGGGGTGTGCTGCAGTTCGACCTCGGGACCGACGACGTCGCGGAGGTGCCGGAGTTCGGCGACCGTCTCGAACCGGGGGAGACGGCCACCGTCGTGCTGGTGACTCCGGCCGGGGAGACCATCTCCCGCCAGGTGCGGGTGCCGCGTGAACTGCCGGACGACGCCGACGAGGTCGGGCTGTAGGGTCCGCCCGCCTGCGTTCTCACCGGCGATAACTACCGGCGTACCTTTATGCAGTACCTCGTCCCTCGTGGTAGCAACGTAGCGATTCTCCGCAGACACATGGGCAGGACGAACACACCGGCGGCGCGCGGACAGATCGGTCTCGGGACGCTCGTCGTCTTCGTCTCGATGGTGATAGTGGCCTCGATCGCGGCCGGCGTGTTGATCAACGCCGTCGCCTTCCAGCCCGAGACCACTGGTGCGCAGGCGGCCAGCGACGACGATCCAGATCCAGTCCGCGTGATCGCCCAGCGCGGGACCGTCGTCGCGGACGGCCAGGTCCGCGCGGTGAACCTCACGGTGACCACGGCACCCGGGGCGGACCCGATCGACCTCCGGGACGCGACGGTCAGTTGGGTCGGCCCGCGCGGAGCGTACAGCGTCGCTCACCGCTCGGCCACCGACGGGACCGGCGGCTTCGCTGTCGCCGCACGCGACGACCCGAGCGGCGCGGCCCCGGTGCTCGACGACGCCGCCGACCGGCTGGTCCTCCGGTTCGACCTCGGGTCCGACGACGACCCCGCCGCTGGAGAGTTCGGCGCACCCCTCGGCCCGGGCGACATGGCCAGCGTCACGATCACGACTGGCGACGGCGCGAGTACCACCACCCGCATCGCCGTTCCCCGGTCCCCCGGGGGCGCGGACGTCGTCCTCTGAGCGACTCAGAGCGCAACGAGGAGGTCGGTCGCGTACATGAGAGCGAGCCCCGCCAGGAACGCGATCAGGTTCGCGGCACTGGCCAGGCGACCCTCGCGCCGGATCATCGTCGCAAGTTCCCAGTTGACCTGGAGGATCGCCCCGACGCCGACGGCGAGGAAGGCCGCGCCGAGCGTGGGCGAGTAGGCCACGCTCCCGAGCCAGCCCCCCAGGATGACCGGCGCGCCCGCCAGGAGCCCGATGGCGCCGAAGTGCCAGACTGCCGGCCGCTCGCCCCGCGCCACGGGGGCGACGACGGCGGGCCCCTCCGTGACGTTGTGGATCATGAACCCGATCACGAGGAAGGCCCCGAGGGAAACGCGGCCGAGTGCGAACGCACTCCCGATGGCGAGGCCCTCGGCGAGGTTGTGCAGGCCGATGGCGAAGGCCACGAGATAGGCGATGCCGAGCGGCGAGACCTCGCGCCCGTCCGAGGACCAGGCGGAGATCGCACCGACGAGGAGAACTGTGCCGAGGATCGCCGTCACGACCAGCAAGTCACCCTCGAACGCGCCGGGGATCGAGTCGGCGACCGCGAAGGCCTCGAAGCCCGCGTCGAACGCGAGGAAGGCCAGGACGCCGCCCGCGAGCGCGAGGACGGCGTGGAGCCGTGACGGTGCCAGGTCACGCATGAACGGGAACCACAGCATTCCCAGCGCCACCGGGATCACGCCGACGAAGAGGCCCACGACCGCGAGCGTCCCCAGGACGCCGGGGGTCACACCTGGCCGAGGCTGCGGGGCCACGATGTCGTGGGCGATCGTCGCGCCGTCTGCGAGGACGAGGTTCACGCCGAGGTCCCAGCCGGGCGTCCAGTGGTACGGAATCGTGATGGTCGTACTCTCCAGGGGTGCGAGCGTGGCCGCCTGGGGGCCACCGTCGCCCACCTCGAAACTCCAGTAGGCCTCGTCGACCAGGACTTGCGAGATGGTGACCGGGTCGGGGCCGTTGTTCGTGACGTGCAGGACGAGCGTCTCGTCGTTCGGCAGCGTGACGTGGCTGACCGTCACGTCTGGCAACGCCTGGCCGCTCTCGACGCCAGCGAACGGCGAAGCGGCGACAAACAGACCGACCAGCAAGACGAGGAGGACCACCGGGACGAGCGCGCCCAGCCACCGGGGCACGTCGAACCGACGTGACTCGGTCTCGGCCATCTCAGACCACCTCGAAGAAGCTCATCCAGCCGAGTTCGGCGAACTCCGACTGGTGGGCGTGGAACATGTAGAGCCCCGGCTCGTGGTCGCCGTAGTCCAGTTCGACGATGCCGCGCTGGGCCTGACACTGCATGACGGTGTCGACCGTCTTGTGAGTCGGGAGGAGCGTGGTGCCGTGGTCGTAGTAATCGAAGAACTGCGAGTGGGTGTGGATGGAGTTGATCAGGTCGAACTCGATGGCGTTGACGACGTAGAGTCGCTGGGTCTCCTCGCGGTCGATGCGGATGGGGTGGATGGTCTCTCCGGCCGACCACTCGCCGTGACCGTCGGTGTCGGCGACGCCGTAGCAGAACGCCCGGGTGTTGATCGCGTAGACCTCGTTGTCGCCGTCGAAGTTCGTGTCGAAGCCGTTCATCACCATGACCTGCTCGTCGACCTCGTCGGCGCGGTACTCGTGGTTGCGCAGTTCGGCGCGCTCGACCAGATCCGCCCGGTAGTCCCCGTCGATCGGGCCGTGGTAGTTGACGTAGTCGCGGGGATTCTCGCGGACGCGCTCGGGGTCCGGGTCGACGACGATGGCGCCGTAGAGGCCGCGGTGGATGTGCTCCTTCAGGGGCAGCGAGTGGCAGTGATAGAAGTGACAGCCCGCGGGCTGGGCCCGCCACTCGTAGGTGAATGAGTCACCCTGATCGACGACGCCGGGTCCGTTCTGGGGGATGCCGTCCATCCGCGGGTTCACGTTCTTGACGTGAGGGTGGATCGTGTGAGCGTGCTCCTGGCCGTTCGAGAAGTTGATCCGGATGACGTCGCCCTCGGTGACGCGAAGCGTCGGCCCGGGAACCTGATCGTTGTACGTCCAGGCCGGAAACGTCACGCCCGGTGCGATCTCGATCTCGCGCAGCGACGCGTAGAGGTCGAACTCGCGGACGGTCTCGGTTCCGCCGTCGCCGTCGTCGCGCTCGTAAACGCGCTGATTGTCCGCGTCGATGCTGCTCGTTCCCCCGCGTCCGGTGTTGAACTCCCGCAGGAACGCGTGCGGGTCGAAGGTCGCCGTCTGGAACTCGCCGGCAGGCCCGAAGTTGCCGTGGGCGCTCTGCTCGTCACCGGCTGCCGGGCCGGCCTCGCCGCGGCCGGTCACCGCGAGGCCGCCAGCCGCGGCCATCCCGAGGCCGCCGAGGACGGCCCGCCGGCTCACCGCGGCGTCCCCGGCGACCGAGTCCCTGAGTCGGTCGACCAGCGAGCCGGTGAGGTCGGCCGCCTGCTTGCGCTCGTCGACCACCTCAGCTCACCCCCTCCGCGTCCTCGACGGGCGACTCGTCGGCGGGACCGACGCGAATGGCCTCCGCGACGGCGTCCGGCAGGGAGACGGTCTCGCCACCGGCCAGTCGAACCGTCACGAGGCCGATGGGGGCGACTTCCTCGACGGTCACGGGCGTGCCTGGTGTGACGCCGACGTCCTCCAAGTAGGCGAGTTCGTCCGGGTCGCGGTCCCGCACCCGCCGCACGACGACGCGGTCACCCTCGTCGTGGGTGGCCAACGTCGTCCCGACGGGCTCTTCGACGGGCTCCAGCGAGTCGCGGGGAATGGGGTCGCCGTGCGGGTCGACCTCCGGGTCCCCGAGGACAGCAGCGACGCGGCGCTCGAACTCCTCGCTGATGTGGTGTTCGAGGCGGTCGGCCTCGTCGTGGACCTCCGTCCAGTCGTA
>ENA-ORDC01001809-ORDC01001809.1-marine-metagenome-genome-assembly--contig:-NODE-1809-length-14649-cov-3.110486_pt1 | contig 14649 bp, 16 predicted proteins | sample MGYA00237783_ERZ508515 | MGnify/ENA primary metagenome ERZ508515 (study PRJEB26186, sample SAMN06268792) | marine metagenome | isolation source: Eden Landing Ponds, San Francisco, CA, USA | place... | reverse complement strand
CCCTCGAACACCTGGACGATCGTCACGTCGCGGCCGTCGTGTTGCCCGGGCATGATCGAGCCGCCGTAGAGGAAGACGCTGGGGAGGTCCGTCCGGATGGCGGCCATCATCATCCCGGGGAGGTTCTTGTCGCAGCCGGCGACCGTCACCAGCGCGTCCATCCGCTCGCCGAACGCGACGAGCTCGACCGAGTCGGCGATGACCTCCCGGGAGACGAGCGACGCCTTCATCCCCTCCGTCCCCATCGAGATGGCGTCCGAGATGGTGACGGTGCCGAACTCGATCGGCATCCCGCCGTTCGCGTCGACACCGTCGATGGCCGCGTCGGCAACGTCGTCGAGGTGGACGTTACACGGCGTGATGTCGGCCGCGGGGTTCGCGATGCCGACCATCGGGCTCGCGAGGTCCTCGTCGTCGAACCCCATCGCGCGGAACATCGCGCGGTGCGGCGCGCGTTCGGGTCCTTCGGTGACTTCCCGCGAGCGGAGCCCCTCCGGCTTCTCTGGCATCTCTGGCTCGCGTTCCGGTGGTTCCTGCTGGCTCATACTCCTCGGTTGGGGTCCGGGGGGATAAGAACCCGCTCCCGAACAGATGTTGCTGTCGGACCGGTCAGCCGTGGGGGCGAACAACGGGTCGCGGTGCCGTGACACGGCAGCGAGTCGCCTTCCGGCTGCCGAGCGCTTGCCGACCGACGCCCCAAGCTGACGGTGTCCCACGGCGACGAGACGCACGATTCATACCGCGACCGGCCGAAGGGCCGACGAATCGGGATGAAACACCTCCCCAAACACCTCCGACAGCGCTGGCGGTACATCGCCGTCGCCCTCGAGTCGTGGCCGGACGCGGCGCTCTCGCGGGGCGACTTCCAGCGCGAGCTGTGGTACGCCGCCCAGAACCTCGTCGGGGACACGGGGAGCGCAGACGCGGACCTCACGGTGTACGGATTCGCGTTCGAGGAGGGGACGGGCCACGCCGTCGTCCGGGTCCGCCGCGACGAGGTGGAGCGCGGCCGCGCCGTCCTCGCGTGCGTCGACGCGGTGAACGGTCACCCGGTCGGCCTCCGCGTGACGGGCGTCTCGGGCACCGTTCGAGCCTGTGAAGAAAAGTATATACGACGCCCTCCGGTATCAATCGAGGAGAGACACGTCACCCTTGCGGGAGCCGACCGGCACGCGGTCGTGCGGTCACACCGTATCGACGCGAACGTCGGCGACGGCTTCCTCGGGGGGACCGACCTCGACTGCGACTCAGACTGACACTATGCAGGGACAATCCCAACAACAGGCCTACGACCGGGGGATCACCATCTTCTCTCCGGACGGTCGCCTCTATCAGGTCGAGTACGCGCGGGAAGCCGTCAAGCGCGGCTCCGCGAGTATCGGCGTACGAACGAACGGCGGCGTCGTCCTCGTGGTGGACAAACGCTCCCGGTCGCCGCTGATGGAGCCGGCGTCCGTCGAGAAGCTCCACAAGGCCGACGACCACGTCGGCATCGCGAGCGCGGGCCACGTCGCGGACGCGCGTCAGCTCATCGACTTCGCCCGCCGACAGGCGCAGGTGAACCGACTCCGATACGGCGAGCCGGTCGGCGTCGAGACGCTGACGAAGAACATCACCGACCACATCCAGCAGTACACGCAGGTCGGCGGCGCGCGACCGTTCGGCGTCGCGCTCATCGTCGGCGGCATCGAGGACGGCGAGCCGCGGCTGTTCGAGACGGACCCGTCCGGCACGCCCTACGAGTGGCAGGCGCTCGCGGTCGGCGCCGACCGCGGCGAGATCGACGACTACCTCGAGGAGCACTACGAGCCCGAGGCGACGCTCGACGAGGGTGTCGAACTCGCCCTGGCCGCGCTCGCGTCGGTCAACGACGACGGACTCGACCCCGAGGGAGTCGGCGTCGCGACGATCTCCGCCGAGACGGAGCGGTACGTCGACCTCTCCGACGAGGAGATCGCAGAGCATCTCGCCGAGCACGACCTGCTCGCCGACGAGGAGTAGTCCGAACACACCTTTTAGGTGTCCCCCGGCGTAGCTGCCGGTATGATTTCACTCGACGAAGCCGTGACGGCTCGGCTGGAGTCCCACGGCGAACGCTTCGAGGTGCTCGTCGACCCGGACGCCGCCCTGGCGATCAAGCGCGGCGAGTTCGACGGCGACTTGGAGGACGTCATCGCCGCGGAGGACGTGTTCGAGGACGCGGCCTCGGGCGACCGGCCGCCGGAGACCGCTCTCGAGGAGGTGTTCGACACCACCGACCCGCTGGAGATCATCCCGGAGGTCATCCGGCGCGGCGAGATACAGATCACTGCCGAACAGCGCCGCGAGATGCAAGAGCGGAAGCGAAAGCGGCTCGTCAACGTCATCTCGCGAAACGCCATCAACCCACAGCAGAACGACGCCCCACACCCCCCCGAACGGATTGAGCGCGCGCTGGAGGAGGCCGGCTTCACCGTCGACCCGATGGAGCCGGCCGAGAGCCAGGTCGACGACGCACTGGACGCGCTCCGGCCCGTCATCCCCATTCGGTTCGAGGAGATGACGGTCGCTGTCCAGCTCCCGGCCGAGTACGCCGGCTCCGGACAGGCGAAGCTCCGCGAGTTCGGCGAGCTCGAACGGGAGGAGTGGCAGGCGGACGGCTCGTGGGTCGGCGTCGTCACGTTCCCCGCGGGGATGCAGAACGACTTCTACGAGCTCGCCAACGAGGTGTCCTCCGGAGAGGCGGAGACGCGCGTCGTCAAGGACAAAAGCGACCTCGACACGCGGTAGCGACGGCTTATCGCCTCGCGGCGCGTATCCTCGCGTCATGAGTAGCGGCGACGAAGCACCGACGGACGGGGACGGACAGACCGGGGCGGCTGTGACCGACGGCACCGTCCCGACGAACGGCGTCGACACGTACTACGTCCGGCGCGGCGAGGGGCCGCCCGTGGTGTTCATCCACGGGATGGCGATGGACCATCAGATGTGGGAGCCGCAGCTCTCGGCGCTGTCGGACGAGTTCACGACCATCGCGTACGACGTCCGTGGACACGGCCGGACGGGCGGCTCCGATGCCGTCCCCTACTCGGTCGACCTGTTCGCCGACGACCTCGACGTCCTGCTCGACGGGCTCTCGATAGAGCAACCTGTCGTCGTGGGACTCTCGCTGGGCGGCTGTATCGCAGTGGCGTACGCGGCCGCCCACCCCGAAAAGGTCGCGAGGCTGGTCCTCGCCGACAGCTTCCCGCCCGGCCCGCTCTCGGGGTCGACCCGGCTCCTCTTCGCGAACCTGCGTGTCATCGCTCGGCTCGACCGCTTCGTCCGGTACAAGCGCCTGAACCGCCTCCAGATGTGGATCGGGAACAGGCTCTCGCCCGGTATCGCCGGTGAGGGGGACGGCGAGCGCGTCCAGCGGCTGATGGAGGCGTCGCCGACCATCCCGCACGACGAGTTCGCGAAGATCGCACGCGCCACGGCGGCGTTCCCGACGACCCCCCGCGACTGCTCGGGCGTGACCGCCCCGACGCTGGTGCTCTACGGCGAGCACGTTCCGGGCCCGCTCCGCGACCTGACTCGGGGCCTCCCGGCCCGTTTGGGGTCGACCGACGTGACGGTCGAGATGGTTCCGGGCGGCGGGCACGCCTCGAACCTCGATAACTCGGCGTTCTTCACGGATGCCGTTCGCGAGTTCGCTCGGAGCGTCGACGACCGGGCGTCGGCGGCGGACTGACCGTCGACGACGGTTATCCCCGCTTGAAGCCGAGGAGGAAGCCGCCGGTGAAGCCGGCTGACACAGACAGCGTCGATAGAATCGTCTGTATCCACGACGGCGGCGCGCCGGTCGCGGCGTCCTGACTCGCCTCCACGAGCCCGGCCGTGAGTCGCTCCCAGTCGACGGTGAGGATGCCACGCGACTCGAGGAACTTGAACAGCGCGAGTTCGAGCCCGATGATGATGGCGATGAGCTTCGCCACCTTCTTGGCGGCGAAGCCGATGATGCCGCCGACGACGGCGCCGGAGCCGAACTCCAACCCAAGCTGTTGGAAATTAATGTCGACCATACGGGGAGGAGCGCTACCAGTCGGCATGACTCTTGTGGCGTGTGGCGGGCGACCCGTCACGGCGTCCGGAGGCTTATGTATCCGTATGACCAACTCCAGGGCGAGTGACGGCAGATTCACCAAACGGAGTCGCGGTCGTCGCCAAGCGCGGCGACGCGCCGAACCCGGACACGACGGAGGTCCGCCAGCTCGCCGGCGCCGCCGGCTACAGTGTCGCGGCGGCGGTGACACAGCACCGCAAGGAGGACCCCGCCTTCCACCTTGGCGAGGGAAAAGTCGAGGAGCTGGCAGCCGTCGTCCGCGAGACGGACGCGGAGACGGTGATATTCGACAACCGGCTCGGTCCCTACCAGACGTACAACATCGGGAACACCCTCCCCGAGGGGGTCGAGGTGCTCGACCGGTTCCGGCTCATCCTCGAAATCTTCGGCCAGCGTGCCAACACGAAGAAGGCGCAGCTCCAGGTCGAGCTCGCGGAGCTGCGGTACGAGCTCCCCCGTGCGGAGGCGAAGGCGTCGCTCGCGAAGCGGGACGAACGCCCCGGCTTCATGGGTCTCGGCGAGTACGACGAATCCCGCGAGCAGGACATCAAAGCGCGGATCGCCCGCATCCGCGACGAGCTCGACGCCATCGAGGAGACGGAGCAGCACCGCCGCGAGCAGCGCCGCGAATCGGGTTTCGACCTCGTGGCGCTCGCGGGCTACACCAACGCCGGGAAGTCGACGCTGTTGCGGCGGCTGGCGGACGAACTCGATGTGGACGAAAACGAGGGGCAACACCCGGACCTCGACACGACCGCCGAGAGCGAGGACCGGCTGTTCACGACGCTGGGAACCACGACACGGCGCGCCGAGATGGGGAAACGGGAGGTACTCGTCACCGACACGGTCGGATTCATCTCCGAGCTTCCACACTGGCTCGTCGAGTCGTTCAAGTCGACGCTCTCGGAGGTGTACCGCGCCGACCTCGTGTTGCTCGTCGTCGACGTCTCCGACCCGGTCGAGGAGATTCGCGAGAAGCTCGTCACCAGCCACGACACGCTGTACGAACGCAACGAGGCGCCCATCGTCACCGTACTGAACAAGACGGACGAGGTGACCGACGAGGAGCTGCGTCGCAAGCGCGAGGCGCTCTCCGCGCTCGCACCGAACCCGCTCGCGGTCTCCGGGAAGGAGGGCGACGGTATCGAGGAGCTCCGCCGGCGCGTCGACGCGGAGCTGCCGGACTTCCGGCGCGAGCGGCTCGTCGTCCCGATGTGCGACGACGCGATGACGCTCGTCTCGTGGGTTCACGACCACGCGAGCGTCGAGGATGTCGACTACGGCGATGAGGTCGTCATCGAGTTCGAGGCGCGGCCGAGCATCGTCGAGCAGTCGCGCGCGAAGGCAGCCGACCTCGCCGCCGTCGAGCAGTAATCCGGCCGGCCACCCGCGAGCGCCGCCCCCTCATTCGAGGGACCGCTTCTCCTTTCGCGTCACTTCGACATCGGTGATCCTCGTCCCGGGATACTCCCCGTCGTCGTCCTTCTCGGCCGCCTTCACCATATCCCAGACGACGTTGAGTCCGGTCGTCACACCTTCTAGCGCCTCCATCTCGCAGCCCGTCTTGCCGGTCGTCTCGACGGCGACGGTGAGATCGATCCGCGCGTCCTTGACCGCGAACTCCGTGTCGACGTTCGAAATCGGTATCTGGTGACACATCGGGACGGTCTCCCAGGTGTGCTTGACCGCCTGTATCGCCCCGACGCGCGCGACGGCGAGCACGTCGCCCTTCTTCAGGTCGTTGTCGCGAACCGCATCGACCGTCGACGGCGAGAGGTGGATGCTGCCGCGCGCGACGGCTCGCCGGGCCGTGTCCGGCTTCGCGCCCACGTCGACCATCTCCGCGGCGCCTGCCTCGTCCGTGTGTGTGAGGTCGTCGTCGCCCATCTCACGCCACCCGTTCGGCGACGAGGACGCCCACCTGCTGGTGGACCATCTCGACCGCGGTCAGCGCGAAGCCGGCGTCGGTGAGCGCGTCCGCGAGCACGCCGACCGTCGCAGGGTCATCCACATCCGGGCTGTAGAACGGCTCTTCGGGGTCCGGTTCGCCGAAGAACATCACGTCGCCGAGCACGAACGTGTGAGGGTCGAGCTCCGCGATGACGGCGATCGCCTCCCGCTTCTCGTCGTCCGAGAGGTGGTGCATCGCGAAGTTCGAGACGACGACGTCGGCGGAGCCGTCGTAGTTCGGCTCGCGGAACTCCCCGTAGTCGAACTCGACGTTCTCGAGTCCGGCCTCCTCCGCCTTCGCCCGTGCCTGATTCATCATTCCGGTGCTGACGTCCCGTCCGACGACGCGGGCGGCGTCGTTCGCGAGCGCGAGCCCGATGGCGCCCGTCCCGCAGCCCAGATCGAGCACCGTCTCGTCCGGCCGCAGGGCGTCGCGTGCGTGCTCGATGACGAGACTCGCGCAGGCCTCGTACTCGGGGCTGTTCTGCCCCTCGTCGTAGTCGCTCGCGTACTCGTCGAACCGTTCGGCGTGTTCCTCAACCGTTCTCTTCATGCTCGTCGATACGGACGCCCGGCGCTATGAAGGACTCGGAGGCGACCTCGCGGTTATCGTCGGCGCGGCGGCCCCACTCGCGGAGCCCCTCGCGAAGCCACTCGGCGTCGAAGCCGGCCTGCACCCCGGCGGCGACGAGGTCGCGAGGCGCCCGGAGCTCCAGATGCGAGGTCGGCGAAGCCGTCACCACGTACGGGGTGTCGTAGTAGTCGACGATCTCCCGGAGCTTCCGCAGCGCCCGCAGCGCCCGGACCCGGCTCCCGCCATCGTCGCGGAGCACCGGCTCGAGGTCGAACTCGACGCGGACGCCGTTTCGCTTCGCTGCCTTCGCGAGCACGTGATTGAACTCGCCGCCGTCGCGGGTCGGGTGAGCGAGCACGTCGACCTGCTCGGACTCGCAGGCGAACCGGTTGATGTCGTCGTCGCCGCCGTGGACACAGACGAGCGTCCGCTCCTCGCGGTAGCGGCGCAGCAGCGAGGAGAGCTGTGACCGGTCGTCGCTCCGCAGTTCGATACCGACGACCACGTCCACGCCGTACTCGTCGGCGACGGCCTCGGGGTCGTAGTCGGCCTGCCGGTCGCCGTGGTTCCGGACGACCACGCCGTCGTAGCCGTACTCGGCGGCCGTCAGCGCCTGTCGCGCGACGGTCGCGTCGCCGTCGGGGTGCGCGTGGACGGCTTCGTACATACCCGCGGGTCGTCGCGCGTCCACAAGAGCGTTCGGAGACGGAAGCTCACGGAGCCGTCCCTTCCGGGCCGGTCTCGACGAGTGTCGGCACGTCTGCGACTCCGTGGTCAGTACACGGCTTCGAGGAACTCGTGCAGCGCCGCGTTCGTCGCCTCGGGGTTCTCGAGGTTCGAGGAGTGGCCCGCCTCGGGAATCCGTTCGAGCGACGCGCCGAGAGCGTCGGCGGTCGCCTCGGCCTTCTCCATCCCGATACTCGTGTCTTCGGTGCCGTGGGTGACGAGCGCGGGCACGTCGAGCGCTCGCGCTCGCTCGGTGAAGTCGTCGCGGCCGAGCCATGAGGCGATCTCGTTGTGGATCGCCAGCCCGGGATAGCTGTGCCACTTGCGCGCCCACGCTTCGACGAGTTCGGGCCGCGTCTCGCGGGTCGTCTCCCCGAACAGCTGGTGTTTCGCCACCTCGACGCTCGCCGGCGTCGGCCGGCCGTTCTCCTTGATTCGCTCGATGAGCGCGCCGTACTGCTCCCGGTCCGCCTCGGAGTGGACGCCGGCGTCGGAGTCGACGAGAACGATTCCCTCGACGCGGTCGGGGTGTCGTTCGGCCGCGCGCAGCGCCGTGAACCCGCCCATCGACATCCCGACGAGCACTGCGCTCTCGACCCCGAGGCCGTCGAGCAGCGCCACGTAGTCGTCGGCGAGGTCGGTGAGGTCGTACTCGTCGGCGTACCGGTCCGTCCGCGCCCGGAGGTCGTATGCGACACACCGGTACGCGTCGGACAGCGCCGAGAGCTGTGGGTCGAACATCGTCCGGTCCATCAACGTCCCGTGTGCGAAGACCACCGTCGGCCCCTCCCCGACGTCCGTGGCGACGGTCGTCGGCCGCTCGCGGTAGCGCAACGCGCCGCCGTCGTCGTGCTGAGATGACACGTCCGCCCGCTCGCGGCCCGTTCTGAAAAGCGTGTCCACGGTGGGGTCGGACGACCGCGTGACGGACGGCGGACGGCCCACAACCCTTTTTTCCGCACCCCGCAACTTCCCGAGTAATGAGCGACCTCCGTGACCTGTTGGGCGGGATCGTCGACGATGTCGACGCGGTCTGTCTGTTCTCGCCCAGCGGGAGCTACTTCGAATCGTTCGCCGACACGGAGCTCCCCGTCGTCGTGGTCGCCCCCGAGAACAGCGTCGACGCCGAGCAGTACGTCGAGCTCCCGCTCGAGTTCGCCGATGTCCGCGACCGCATCCGGTTCGGACTGGAGGGGGCGCTCGAGGACGGCCACATCGAAGAAGAGCACGTCGTCGCCTGTGCGACGAACGTGTTCGAGGGGGGCATCGACACGGTCACGCGGGTCAACGCCGGCGAGTTCCCCCGCTCCGGCGTCTACGAGCTGTTCGTCGAGTCGCGGGCCGACCCGAGCGTCATCCGGGACGTGTTCGAGTTGGCCGTCGAACTCGGGAAGAAAGGTCAGAAGGGGAAGCAGGTCGGCGCGCTGTTCGTCGTCGGCGACGCCGGGAAGGTGATGAACAAGTCGCGGCCGCTGTCGTACAACCCGTTCGAGAAGAGTCACGTCCACGTCGGCGACCCGATCGTGAACGTGATGCTGAAGGAGTTCTCCCGTCTCGACGGTGCCTTCGTCGTCTCGGATTCGGGAAAGATCGTGAGCGCGTACCGCTATCTGGAACCCTCCGCGGAGGGGACGGACATCCCGAAGGGGCTCGGCGCGCGCCACATGGCCGCGGCGGGCATCACCCGCGAGACGAACGCCGTCTGTATCGTGCTCTCGGAGTCCGACGGGCTCGTCCGCGCGTTCCAGGGCGGCGACCTCATTCTCGAACTCGACCCGGAGGAGTACTGAGATGCCTCACGAATCCGGCGGCTCCGGCTACTACGCGGCTCTGCATCGGCTGTTCTCCGACCGGCTCGAGCTGTTCATTGGACTCGTCCTCTTCGTGTTCGCGTTCATCGCCGGCATCCTGACGCGCCGGTACGTGAAGCGGTTCCTCCGCGGGTTCGACGTTCCAGACGCCGTGGAGGGGACCCCGTTCGAGCGGACGGCACAGCGGCTCGGCACGTCCACGGTCGGCCTGCTCGCGAACCTCTGTGGGCTGTTCGTGCTCGTCGTCGGGGGGCTCGTCGCGCTCCGGTTCACCAACATGCTCCCGCAGGACGTCCTGACGGTCCAGATCACCGGCTTCTTCAGACAGCTGTTCATTGCCGTCATCGTGCTGATCGTCGGGATCATCACCGGCGACAAGCTGTCGCTGTACGTCAGCGAACGGCTCAAGGGGGTGAAGGTCCCCGAGGTGGGACTGCTCGCGACGCTCGCGAAGTACAGCGTCTTCTACGTTGCCCTGCTCATCGCGCTCTCGCAGCTCGGCGTCGCGACCCTCCCACTCGTCGTGCTCCTCGCGGCGTACGCGTTCGGTATCGTCTTCGTGGGTGGACTCGCCACGAAGGACCTGCTCGCGGCGACCGCGGCCGGCGTCTACCTCCTGCTCACGGAGCCGTACGCCATCGGCGACGAGGTGGAGGTGGACGGTCGTCGGGGAATCGTTCAGGAGGTGAACACCTTCGTCACGCGGGTCGAGACCGACGGCGAGGAGCACGTCATCCCGAACGACCGGGTCTTCCGGCAGGGCATCGTCGTCGTCCGCGACTGAGCCGCAGGGTCCCTCTCCGGTCCCCTGCTACGTGTCGTCCCCGCGGCCGTCTCCTTCACGTTCTACCGGTGTCGCCGGAACGCCCGCAACGGTCGTTTCCTCGGGTACGTCCTCGGTCACGAGCGACCCTGCGGCGACCTGCGCGTCCGGGCCGATTTCGACGCCCGGAAGCACGACCGCTTTCGCGCCGACCATCGCCCGCTCGCCGACGACGACGTCGCCGAGTCGGTACTCCGACTGGAGGAACTCGTGGCACAGCAGCACGGCGTCGTAGCCGACGATACAGTCGTCGCGCAGTTCGACCCGCTCCGGCCAGAACACGTCCGGCGTCGCCTCCAGCCCCCACGAGACACCCGTTCCGACGTCCACGCCGAGTCGGCGCAGCGCCCAGTTCTTCACCCGTAGGGAGGGGGCGAGCCGCGCGAGCAGCACGAACAGGTAGTTGTAGACGACGCGCGCGACGCTCTTCTCGTCCGTCCACGACCACAGGGAGTTTCGTGGTCCCTCCGTCGGATGGCGGTCGAGCCGGTCGAATCGCGTCCCCGACTCCGGCGTCCCGTCCGTCGCGTCCTCATCGCTCACACCGACTGTTGCTGGCGTACCGATTTGAAGCTACCTCCCCCGCGACCCGGACACGTCGGGATGTAGCCCGACGCTTTTGGGGTCGTCCGCAGTCACGGCCATGGCGTTCGCTGTCGTACGGAGGACCAATGCCGAAGCGTCCGCCGACGCGCTGGTGAACGCGGCGGGGACGAGCCTCCAGATAGGGAGCGGTGCCGCGGGCGCGCTCCGACACGGTGCGAACGGGCTGATCGACGCGGCGGCCGTCTCAGAACGGGACGGTCGAGTTCGCCATCACGGCCGCTGTCGACTTCTCTCCGCGTTCACGTGTCGGTCGTTTCACTCCCGCTCGCTCATCCGTTCGGAGGCATCGATGCTCTCGGCCTCCCGCTCGCGGACCCTGATCCCCTTCCCCTGAAGATGTCGCGTCCGCGAGCGGGCGAACTCCTCCTCTTCGGTGCCGCGGGTCGCGAGAACGTACATCCGCGCTTTGCCGACCGGACGCATCGTGCGGCCGGCCCGCTGTGCGCCCTGCCTGCGGCTCCCACCCAGCCCCGAGGCGGCGATGGCGATCTCCGCGCCGGGCAGGTCGATCCCCTCGTCGCCGACCCGCGAGACGACGAGCGTGTCGCGGCTCCCGTGGCGGAACTCGTCGAGCAGTTTCCGCCGGCGGGCGTGGGGCATCTCGCCGGAGACGAACGGCACCGACAGCGCCTCCGCGATGGCCTCGCCCTGTTCGATGTACTCGACGAAGACGAGCGTCTTCGCGCCGGGGTGGTCGCGGCGAATGGCCCCGATCTCTCGGATCTTCGCTGGGTTGCTCGCCGCGACCTGCCGGCGCTCGTGACCGACGGCGTCGGCGTACTCGGCCGCGACCTCGTCGCTCGCCCACGGGACGGCGCGTATCTCGATCTCCGGCTCGGCGACGTAGCCGGCGTCGAACAGCGCCGACCAGTTCGTCCCGATGGGTGGCCCGATGAGGGTGTATATCTCCTGCTGTTTGTCGTCCTCCCGGATGGGTGTTGCCGAGAGCCCGAGGCGGTGCTTTGCTTGGAGATCCGCACTGCGTCGGTGGATCGGGCTCGGGATGTGGTGGACCTCGTCGTAGACGATGAGCCCCCACTTCCGGTCGTCGAACAGGTGGCGGTGGCGGTCCATCCCTGCGGTCTGATACGTCGCAACTGTGACGGGCCGGATGCGCTTTTCGCCACCGTGGTATTCGCCGACCTGTTCCGGGGTGAGCGACGTATGTTCGAGGATCGTCTCCGTCCACTGTGCGGCGAGTTCGCGGCCGGGAACGAGTATCAGCGTCTCCCCTTCTATCGCGCTCATCACGCCCATCGCGGCGACGGTCTTCCCGGAGCCGGGCGGGCCGACGAGGATGCCGGATCGCTTCTCGACGAAGCGGTTCACCCACTCGTGCTGGTAGTCGCGGAGGTCGACCCGGAGGTCGACCGGGAGCGGTTCGCCGGTGTCGAGATGGCGCGTGTCGAGCACGGGGTAGCCCGCCTCGTACAGCGCCCGCTTCACGGCCGCGACGGCTTCGTCCGCGACCCACGCTTCGGTGTCGGAGATGCGCGCACGGAGCTGTCCCTCCTTGAGTTCCGGCTCCGCGACGTTGCCGAGCAGGTCGGCGCTCTGCGCTTCGAGCACCGTGTAGCCGTCCTCGTGGGTGTAGAGTCGGAACTTCCGGGCGCGCTCCCACTGCGAGCGGACCCACTCCTCCAGCGGCTCCGACCGCTCGCCGAGCGCCTGCCGCATCGTCCGTTCGAGGGCGTCGAACTCGTCGTACGGCGCGCTCCAGACGTCCTCCTCGCGAACCTCGTACACGTAGCCCGCGTCGCGGTTCGCGTCCTCGAGGTGGGCGAACTGCGAGAGCTGTGCCCGGGTGAACTGCGAGGGCTCGTCGACGACGATTCGCCGGTTCCCCGGAAACACGACGACGCGCTCGCGGTCGGCAGTCCGCTTGTAGTCGCTCGGAAACCAGACGGTCGGGTCCGCGGCCACGTCAGCGGACTCCACACGACCGCTCTCTGCGAGCCGCTCGAGCGCGTCGAGCGCCGCGGCCTGCGAACAGTCGAGTTCGCGAGAGAGTTCAGTCGCCGTCACGAGGGGCCGGCCGACGGACTCGAGCGCGTCGTAGAAGGTGTCGAGCGGGAGGTCGGGGGGAGCCGGGTCGTCCGCGGCGGTCTCTCGTTCGGAATCGGTCACTGTTCCGCGGTAGGTGGCCGACGGACAAAAGCGGCGCGCGTCGCGTCCGCTACTCGCCGCGCAGTTCGTCCATGTGGTCGATCCGTCGCTGGACGAGATCGGCTTTCCCGATGTCGTGGCGGGCACGGAGCCCCTCGTCGCCGGCCCGTTCGAGCGCGTCCTCGGCGATGGCCTCCGCCTCGGCGATGGTGTCCGCGACGCCGACGACCGCGAAGGAGCGGGAGGTGGTCGTGTAGACGCCGTCCTCGCGGGCGTCGACGCTCGCGTAGAAGAGCAGTGCGTCACCCGCGCTCTCGGCGTCGATAGCCACCTTCGCGCCGGCCTTCGGGTCGGTCGGATAACCATCGGGGACCGCGTACTTGCAGACGGTCGCCTGCGCGTCGAAGGCGAGCTCCGGCAGCGGCTCGCCCTCACGGGCGGCGACGAGGATGTCGAGCAGCGACGTCTCGAGGACGGGGAGGGTGTTCATCGCCTCCGGGTCGCCGAAGCGGGCGTTGAACTCGACGATCTTCGGCCCGTCGTCGGTGAGCATGAACTGCCCGTAGAGGATTCCCTTGTACTCTGGGAGCGCGTCGACGACCGACCGCATGATATCGACCGCGGCGTCGTACTCCGACGCCCGCATGAACGGCAGCTCGAAGCCGGCGTCCGAGTATGAGCCCATCCCACCGGTGTTCGGCCCTTCGTCCCCCTCGTAGGCGCGCTTGTGGTCTTGTACCGCCGGCGTGGGCTGGATCGACCCGTTAGCGACGAACCCCTGGACGGTGAACTCCTCGCCGACGAGCCGTTCCTCGAGGACGATGCGGTCGTACGCGGCGTCGCGGAGGTACGCCTTCGCCTCCTCGGCAGTGACCTGATCGCCGATGACACGAACCCCCTTTCCACCCGTCAGCCCGGCCGGCTTCACCGCGAGGTCGCCGTCGTACTCGTCGATGTACGCGCAGGCCGCTTCCGTGTCTTCGAACGTCTCGTAGTCGGGGTTGCCGGCGATGCCGTGCTCGTCGAGGAACTCCCGCTGGAACTCCTTGTCCGTCTCGATGCGCGCCTCGGCCGCCTGTGGGCCGAACGCGTAGACGCCGGCGTCGTCGAGCGCGTCGGCGACACCCGCAGCGAGCGGCGCCTCCGGACCGACGACGGCGACGGTTGCGTCGACCGACTCGGCGAACGCGACGACCGCGTCGGGGTCAGTCTCGTCGAGCGTCTCGACTTCGGCCGCGAGCGACGCGATGCCGGGATTGCGGTTCGACGCGCAGGCGTACAGCGTCGCGTCGGACGCGGCGACCGCGCGGGCGATGGCGTGTTCCCGCCCGCCGCCGCCGACCAACAGGACGCGTTCCTCCTCGTGCATACGCGAGTGAGGACGACACGGGAGTGTAAAGGTTGCTTTGTAGACGAGAGTGGATATACATGAATATGCACATAAATCGCCGTTGGCCCCGCTCGTCGCCACGGATGTCCGCGGAGCGCTCCGGCCCAGCCCCACCGAACCGACCGCGGTCGTCACGGTCGGTTCCGGATGTTGCGGCGGTAGTCGGTTGTTTCGCCCCGGTGAGCTCCGTGTGCCGAATCAGCCCGACGACCCGTCGGTCACGTCGGCGTTCGGCGCGTTCCGCACCACGCTCCGGAGCCCCTTCACCGCGTTGTGCTTGCGGGTGTACCCCTCGCCGCCGGTCGCGATGACGTTCCCGTTACGGTGACGGAGCCGCCAGCGCCACTCCTCGGCCCGGTCCTGAAAGAGCTCGAACCGGGCCAGGGGTCGTGGTTCCTCCACGGGTTCTCCCCTCGCCTCCGTCTCCGTACTCCCCTCCGGCGGCGATGCGGCCGAGACGCCCTCCGGCTCCCCGTGCGCCTCGTCGTGACGGACGGCAGCCGCCTCGTCGTCGGCTGGCCACGTCAACTCGACCTCTAAACTCACCTCGCCGCCCTCGAGTTCGAGTTCGACCTCGAG
>ENA-ORDC01001808-ORDC01001808.1-marine-metagenome-genome-assembly--contig:-NODE-1808-length-14652-cov-2.868199_pt1 | contig 14652 bp, 15 predicted proteins | sample MGYA00237783_ERZ508515 | MGnify/ENA primary metagenome ERZ508515 (study PRJEB26186, sample SAMN06268792) | marine metagenome | isolation source: Eden Landing Ponds, San Francisco, CA, USA | place... | reverse complement strand
GAGGACGCACGGGAGGCGGAGCGCCAGCCGCTCCGTTCGCGAGAGGTTCGTCGGGTCGGGAGATCGCTGGGCGGCGCGGATCTCCTCGTGAAGGGATCGAACCGAGCGCTCGTTGGCCCGCCGAATGACGTGGGGGACGCCGATCTGCTCGCCGTCGATCGTCGTCTCGATCACGACGTTCACGTCGACCTCCTCGAAAGTGTGCACGCGCCCGCGCCAGTCCCGGTAGGTGTTGACGTCCGGATACTCCTCGATCGCCCGGGCGAGGCAGTACACGACGAAGGCAGTGAAGGAGAGCGGCTCGCCAGTCTCGGTTTCGATGGCGTCGATGGCCGCTCTGGCGTCGGTGACGTCGACCTCGACGAGCCCGTGGACGTTGCTCCGTCGCCCGGCCATCCGCATGTAGTCGATCGTTCCGCGGCGGCGAGGCGACAGCCGCTCGATCCGGTCGTCACCGCCATCCATACGCTCAGTACGGCAGTTCACAGCAAAGCCGTTGCGTGGGCGTCGGTCGCACGATGGAGTTCCACGGCCGCTCCCGACCGATCGGAAGGCGTTTCACGCACCCGCACGCACGAAATCGCATGAGCGAACCCACGAAGATCGTGCTGTCGGTGGTCGCGATCGCGGCGGTCCTGACGCTGGCACTGATCGGCGTCTACGTCGCCTGATGTTCAGCGAGCGCGCGCTCTCGGCGCCGGTCGAGACCGTCCGGGAGCGACACGCCCCCGACGCGCTCGTCCTCGACACCGAGTCGGACTTCGAGACCCTCGATCCCGCGGTCGCGGAGGACCTCGGTCTGCTGGTCGATCGCCTCGAACCGCACCGCTACCCGGCAGCGTGGCTGCCCGACGACGCGCCGGCGCTCCTTTCGCAGTACGCGAGCAGCGACTTCACGATCGGCGCGCCCGGCGACGGCAGCGTCGTCTGGACCCGCCAGACCGAGCCGGCGACGGTCCTGGTGAAACCGCGGATCGAGGGGTCGCCGAACGCCTTCGTCGACTTCCTGCTGGCCGACGCCTTCGTCGAACTCGGACTGGACGTGACCGTGCCGGGCGTCGAGGAAGACGGCGTCGACGCCGGCGGCCCGGGATCACCACCGCCGACGAGCCCGCCGCCAGAGCACTTCCTCGGCTTTTTCCGCGAGCACTACCCCGACCTGGCGAATGCCACGCCGCTCGATCCCGCTGGCACCTACCAGCTCGCGGCTGCGCTGTACGACGCCTGGCTCGGGCTGCACACGCGGGACGTCTTCGCAGAGTGGGTCGGAGCGGACGGCGAGGGCGGCAAGGGCGCGGACGACGACCTGGCACACCTCGGCGACGCCTGGCAGGACGCCGGCGATAGACTGGAAGGCAGGCTCGACGGGCTCGCTGGCGAGGTCGCCCGCGGCGAGACCGACTTCCCCGACGCCGCGGAGCTCGCCTGTGCCGCCGTCAAGCACGCACTGGAACTGCCGGCTCCGTACGCTGCGCTGGATACGGAAGCGTATCGGAATCGCGGGGCGCCCTTCGCCGTGAAGTGGGCGGAGAAGACCTTCGAGGCCCTGGAGTGAGTTCGAATTCGGGTGCAGTCGTCTCGAACGATTTTGAAGTGGCAGGACGGTGAACCGCAGCCGCAACCGCCTTCGGAAGCCCCCTCCCGCTCGCGCCTTCTGACTCGTTGTGCGCTTCGCTCGGCCTTCGGCCTCGCTGCAGTGCTTACTTCGTCGGAAGCCGCGACCGGTCGGCCCCTTCCGGAGCCCCACCCGGGAGCAGTTTTGGCGCACCCATCGACAGCGGGATTCCAGCCGGCGAACGCGTATGGAATCCAATCGACTGAAGCCGGCTCGATGGTCCACCGCGCTGAGACCTGGATGGAATGTCCACGAGGTGGGACTGGAAGGGGCCGACCGCTCGCCGGTGTAGGCGAAGCAAGCACCACAAGGAGCGAAGCGACTGAGAAGCGCAGCGAGCGTACACCGGCGAGCGGGAGGGGGCTTCCAAGCGGTCTCCAGCGGTCGGTTCCTCCTCTGAAACCCAAATCTAGTACGTCGGGTTCTCCTCGTCGACGCCCTCCCGCTGGTTCACGAGCCGGGCCATCACGAATAGCAGGTCCGAGAGCCGATTCAGGTAGACCATCGCGGCCTCGTTGACGCCCTCCTTCGAGGCGAAGTCCACCGCACGTCGTTCCGCACGCCGACTCACCGCTCGCGCTTGATGCAGCTTCGCGCCCTCCTCGCTGCCGCCGGGCAGAATGAATGATTCGAGGGGCTCCAGCTCCTCCTGAAAGTCGTCGATCCACGCCTCGAGTTCGTCGGCGTGCTCCTCCCGAACGACAGGGTCGTCTTCGTCGGGATCCGGATTGGCGAAGTCGGCCTGCACCACGTGGAGGTGGTTCTGGATCGCGGCGAGCGCCTCCTCGACGTCGTCGTAGTCGGAGGGGCGGGCGGTCCCGACGACGGCGTTGAGCTCGTCGACTGTGCCGTAGGCCTCGATCCGCGGGCTGGTCTTCGACACGCGGGACATGTCGCGGAGGTCGGTCATCCCCTCGTCGCCGCGGCCGGTGTAGATCTTCATGGTCGGAGGGTGGTGGGGCAGTCACTTGGGTGTCCCGCCGCACGCGTTCCGCTCGGTCTTGCGAGCGCTCCGGTACCCAGCGGCGACAGATTCTTGTCTACTGTCAACGTCGTTGACAACATGGGGTCGAAACAGGTCCGTCTCGACGAGGACGTCTACGCCGAGATCGCGGACAAACGGCAAGAGGGCGAGACGTTCAGCGAGGCGATCGAGCGGATGGTCTCGGACTGGCGGCTCTCGGAGTGGAGTACCGGCCGATCGCAGGCCGCGATCGACGCCCACCGGGATCGCCTCGAGGCGATGGATCGCATCGAAGCAGAGGAAACCGAGGACCTCCGCGAACGGCTCGACCCCGACGGATGATCCTCGACACCTCCTTTCTCATCGCACTCGACGAACGCGACCGGGCGGCCATCGACCTCGCGAGTGAGCACGAGGACGCAGGCCTCCCACAACGGCTGCCCGCGACGACGCTCTCCGAACTCTACGTTTCGGTGGGCGCCGGCGAGCACGCGAACCGGAACGCCCGCAAGTACGAGGAGCTGATCGGAAATCTTCCGGTCGTCGAGATCGACGCGAACATCGCACGCCGGGCGGGGACGCTCTTCGGGGTCCACCTCGAGGCCGACGACAAACCGGACATCGGCTACCGCGACGCGACGATCGCTGCCACCGGGCTGGTGTACAACGAACCAGTCGTCACGGCAGACACTGACGATTTCGAAGCCGTCGACGGGCTGCAAATCGAGTCCTGGTAGCTGTCTCAAACCCCCCGCGGTGGATCCCTGCCGACGGGCGGTACGGACTGTCAGTCAGGGATCTGCCTCGACCCGCGACAGTCGCATCGCGTTCCCGGTCACGCCGATCGTCATCCCGGCGTCGCCGGCCAGCACCGCCAGCCAGATCGGCACGAGGCCGAACGGCACCGCGAGTGCGAGCCCGGCCTTCACGCCCAGGCTCGCCACGACGTTTTGCCGGATGACGCCGTTCGCGTCGCCCGCCAACTCGTAGAGGTAGGGCAGTTTCGAGAGGTCGTCGCTGAGTAGGGCTACGTCGGCTGTCTCCAGCGCGGTGTCGGTCCCCGCGGCGCCCATCGCGACGCCGACGGTCGCCGTCGCGAGCGCCGGGGCGTCGTTGATGCCGTCGCCGACCATCGCCACGCCGCCCTCCGTCGCCGCGTCGAGTTCCTCGACGGCCTCGACCTTCTCCTCGGGCAGGAGTTCCGCCTGGAACTCGTCGACGCCGACCTGCTCGGCGATCGCGCGGGCCGTCCGCTCGTTGTCGCCGGTGAGCATCACCGTGCGCTCGACGCCGAGCTCCCGGAGCGCCGCGATCGCCCGCTTCGCTTCGGGCCTGACCTCGTCGGCGACGGCGATCACGCCCTCGAGTTCCGCCTCGGTCCCGACGAGGACGACGGTCTTCCCTTCGGCCTGGAGTTCGGGAACGGTCTGCTCTAAGAGATCCAGGCAGTTGTGCCGGTCACAGAGCTGCTGGGCCGTCCGCGTCACCACGCCGCCGTCGGTCGTCGCGTGGACGTGCGAGAGGTCGAAGCCGAGCTCGTCGAAGAGGCCCGGTTTGCCTGCGAAGTGCGGGGTGCCGCCGAGCTCCGCGCGAACGCCCTTGCCGGTGATCGACTCGAAGTCCTCGACGGCGCGGTTGCCGCCCGCGACGCCGGCCGCACCGGCCTCGGCGACGATCGCCTCGCCGATCGGGTGCTCCGAGCGGGCCTCCAGCCCCCGAGCGCAAGCCAGCACGTCGTCCTCCGAGTTGCCGTTCAGCGGCACGACGTCGGTCACCGTCAACTCGCCCTTCGTCAACGTCCCGGTCTTGTCGAAGGCGACGGCGTCGACGGCGCCCATCGCCTCGAGGTGGTTACCACCCTTGATCAGGACGCCGTTCTTCGCGGCGCTGGTGATCCCGGACACGACGGAGACGGGCGTCGAGATCACGAACGCGCAGGGGCAGGCGAGGACCAGGAGCGTGAGCCCGTACACCACCGCCGTCGGCCAGGTGACGCCCATCAGGAACGGGGTGCCGAGCGTCACGAGGATCGCGAACGCCACGACGGCAGGAGTGTAGTAGCTCGCGAACCGCTCGACGAACTGCTCGCGCTCGGTCTTGTTCGCCTGCGCGTCCTCGACGAGTTCGACGATCCGCGAGAGCGTCGTGTCCGAGGCTTCGGCGGTCACCTGGACCTCGAGGTACCCCTCCTCGTTGATCGTCCCGGCGTAAACCTCGTCGCCGACGGTCTTGTCGACGGGCACCGACTCGCCCGTGATCGGCGCCTGGTTCACCGCGCTCTCGCCCTCGACGACTTCGCCGTCGGTGGGAAGCTGCTCGCCGGGGCGCACCACGACGACCTCGCCGATCTCCAGCTCGTCGACGGGGACAGTCACCTCCTCGCCGTCCCGCCTGACCGTCGCCTCGTCGGGCGACAACTCGACCAGCTCCTCGAAGGAGCTCCGAGCCCGCTGCATCGAGGCCGTCTCGAGTAATTCTGCGATCGAGAACAGCACCGCCAGCGTCGCGGCCTCGAAGTACAGCGCCTCGCCGAAACCCACGCTCGCGAGCAACGCACCGACGATCGCGACCGACATCAGGAAGTCGATGTCGAGGTTCAGCTGCTTCGCGGAGACGTACCCCCCGCGGAGAATCTCCTGGCCGCCGATCGCGACCGCGATCAGGAAGAGCACGTCCGCGAGGTGGAGCTCGCTGCCGAGCACCGTCGCGACCGAGACGTTCCCGCCGGTCGCGAGGAACTCCAAGCCGAGGCCGAGCGCGAGAAAGCCCGCGCTGACCCAGGTCTTCAGCGCCCGGGTGCTGGTCCAGACGCCCGACGCGCCCGCGGAATCGGCGGCCCCGTCGCTCGCACCGGCGGTCCCGTCGTCGGTCGGCGGGTCCGCGACGTCGTAGCCCGCCGCTTCGATCGCGTCGACGATCGCCGTGACGGAGACGGCCGAGGAATCGTAGGTCAGCTTCGTCGTCCCCGTCGTCGGGCGCGTATCGACGTCGACGATCCCATCGAGGTCGTCGAGCGCGTGCTCGACCTTGCCCGCACACGAGGCGCAGTCCATGTCGGGAACCGAGAGTCGCAACTCGACCGTCGCGTCCCCGTCTGCGGACCCGTCGGCAGCGTGCCCGCCGGTTCCATCGCCAGCGTCAGCAGTCATCGATTCGACCTAGCCGACGTCGTGTTATTAATGTAGCTGCGAAATATCGGCGTCATTCTGACTAACCTTGGCAAGTGATTGCGATCGTATTATTAACTCTCGTCGTCGACGCCGCCGTCCCCGTCGATCCGCTCCTCGGGGACGCCGATCGTCGTGACCGGCACCGCGGCGCCGTTGATCACGCGCTCGGCGACGCTGCCGAGCAGCCGCCGCTTGAGTGCGTTGTGCCCGTGGGTCCCGAGGACGATCAGGTCGACGTCGGCGTTCGCCGCGTAGTCGATGATCTCGGCCTCGGGCGAGCCCTCCCGTACGGCCGTCTCGATCTGCACGCCTGCCCCCTCCGCGAGCGTCTCGACCCCACGGAGCGCGTCCTGGCTCGCGCCTTCACCGATCTCGCGGATCGAGTCCTTCACGTCTGCTTTCGAGACGGTGAGCCAGCCGGTGTCGGTGTCGACGACGAACAGGGCGTGGACGGTCGCCCCCGTCGAGGCAGCTAGCTCGACCGCGTGTTCGGCGGCCGCGGTCGCTGGCCCGCTGCCGTCCGTCGCGACGAGGATTCGGTCGTACACTCAGACCACCCCGAAGCCGAAGCTCGCGAACGGCCAGAGGTAGAACACCGCGACGCCGACGATCAGCGCCGGGATCGTCGTGTAGATCGTCGCGATGATCGCGGCCTTCATGTCGATCGCCATCAACGGGAACAGCGCGTCGCCGTCCTGACTGATCGCGTTCGCGGTGAGCGCCGAGAACGGGATCTCGCCCTGGGCGTACAGCGTCGCGAAGACGATCTGCGGTGCACAGCCCGGAACGAGACCGAGCAGTGCGCCGGCGATCGGCGCCAGCACGCCAGCAGCCGCGGTGAGCGCACCGATGTCCAGCGCGAAGATCGCGATCGAGTACTCGTAGGCCAGGTAGGCCGCGATCACCCAGACCGTGACCATCGCCGTCTCCATCGCCGCGTGCTGGAACGTCTCGTACGTGTTCGCGAAGGACTCGCGGACGCGACCCGCCTCCCCTTCGCCGATGTACCGCCGCCCGACGAAGTGGAGGTAGAAGGACGCAGTCGTGCCGAGCAGTCCAGCGACGGTGAACAGGCTGAAGAAGGTCAGCCCGAACTCCATCGCGACCTCCGGCGCACCGCGGCGCAGATACTCGACGCCGGCGACGAGGCCGGCGAACGCGACGACCCACCAGAGCACGTGGATTGCGTGGCTGAAGGTAGTCATCGGGCCGTTCAGCCACGATTCTTCTGCCGCGGGGGTCGCGTGATCGGCCGAACCGTCGTGGGCAACGCCGTGCCCGGCGTCACACGAGGGACCGTACTCGCCGGCGTCGTAGTCGGGGATGCTCGGGCCGCCCTGGGCCACGCTCGTCGTCACGAACCCGCCGTCGGTCATCGGTCGGCTGACCCGCTCGACGGCCTGGTCGACGCGGCCGACGCCGAGTCCGTAGAGGTCGATCGCGTAGCCAAACAGGATCGCCGAGACGAACGCGAGCCCGTAGGCGTACATCGCGGCCTCGGGTGCGAGCGCGAGGATCACGAACGCCGAGTCCCCGGCGGTCGCGGCGAGCGTCGCCACGACCGTCCCGAAGCTGATCGTGCCGCGGATGTAGAGTGGCATCGCGATGATCGCGCCGCCACAGCCGGGGGTGAGGCCGAGCAGGGCCCCCGCGATGGGCTGGAGGTGCTCGTGGTTCTCGAGCCAGGTGACGATGCGCCCGCCCGTCCGATACTGGATGTAGCTGAAGACGAGAACGGTGATCGCGACGAACGCGCTCACCTGGACGAACCCGTCGCGGACGGAGAAGGCGAGGATGTCGAAGGCTTCCTGTGCGCCGATCATGCGACTGACTGCACCTCCGCGTGGCGGTCGAACGCGCCAGGGCGGAGCCGCCCCGGTGAGACCGCCGAAAACGCTTGCGTCATCTGTTGTCACCCGTAGTTGCAGCTTCGAAGCATAAAGTAGTTGCCTTCTAAGTAGAGGATTAGATATATCTAATTCTTGTGTGCCCGGCGCAGTCTTGCGATTACCCACCGAACGACGCCACTGGAGAGCTCCAGATCGGTCGGCAATCTACTCGCGTCGGTGGCGATCCGGAGAGAATTTCGTATCGCGGTATCCGATACACTATTTAAAAGATGCCGCCAGCGGACGGTGTCAGTCGGAACGAGCCGTGACCGCTCGGCAGGTGCCACCGCTACTGGGAGGTCACTCGGGGAAACCAGTACGTTGAAACCGAATCGGACGTGACTCTGGACCAATGAGCGACGAACTCGAACTCGAGTGCCCGGACTGCGGCGAGGAGCAGACCTTCTGGCTCACCGCACGGACCGAGATGCACATCGGCCGCAAGCGCAAGTTCCGCTGTGCGGAGTGCAACTACGGCATCGTCCGCATCGACCACACCGTGGACACCGCCGTCCAGGCCTGAATCGCGCTTTTTGAAGCGGAGTTTTACCGGTTTGCTACCCGCTGGTGGCTCGGAAGTGGGCTCACGTCAGCTGAGAGACCGGCGAACCCCTGAGAGCGCTTGCCGTCTGCCGACTAGAGGACGGAGAAGTCCTCGAAGACGACCTCGAACCCCTCACCCTGCGGAGCGGCCGCCATGGGCCCGACCCGAACCGTCTCGGCGTCGGTCAGATACCCCTGCCGGAGCAGCGTGTAGTCCTCGCCGTCCAGCGAGTAGGAGACCTCGACCGCCGAACCGATGCGTTCGACCTGGATCCACACCGAGTCGGGGTCGGACTCGAGCGGGAGCACCGACCAGTCCGACACGTCGCGCGTGATCACCGCGCCGGCCTGTTGAACGCCGTCTAAGAGTTCGACGCCGCATTTTAGCCACGTCGTCTCGTCCTCGCGAACCATGAGCCCGGCCTGATCGTACTGGTCGGCGTACTCGCCGGTGAGCTTCACCGTCGCAATGAAATCGCCGGACACCTCGCGAGAATAGAAGTGCGCGTCGTCGGCGACGAAATCGTGGAGCGTGTGCCGCCAGAAGTCGGTGTCGCCCTCGACGGCGACCCTGAGGCGGTCGTCGGTCTCGGACCAGTCGGCAGGCTCGTTGAGCCAGTTCATCGATATCGGATCGGGGCCTGGCCGGCATCAACCCGGCGGACGGGGAACCGGATCGGAGAACAGGGAGCACTCCGATCGAGACCGCGATCGCTGCCGGCTCAGTCCCAGACGAGCCACTCGCCCTCGTACTTCCGGAGCTGGTGCCGGTTGGTCAGCTCCTCGTCGTTGACCACGAGGACGTACTCCACCGTGGCTCGGGAGTCGGACTGCTCGACGAGTGTCGTAGATTCGATCGAAACGTGAGCGCCTCCGAAGCCGGAAAAGGCGCCGTTCTCGGCCAGTGGACCCTCTGGGTGAACGTACGATCGCGCTTCCTCGGCGTTCCCGGCATCGATCGCCGCGTAGAGATCCACGACCGTCTGCTCAGGGGCGCTCTTGCCGCCGCCCCCGCCGCCGAGGATCCCGGAACAGCCCGCCAGTGTCGCAGTGCTCGCAGCCGTCGCCGCCGACAGGAATCGTCGTCGTTGCATACACCGTTCAGATGAGATTCCTCCAGGAAATGCGTACTGATCGCCGCAATATTATTCAAAAACGGAATTATATCTCGTTATTTTCGTCACAACAGAGAACAGCACAGTCTGCGACCATCACTCGTCGCGAGCCGTCACTCGATCCCTGTCGACCACGCACTACTCGATCTCGTCGACGAGCGACGCGAGATCGGGCACCTCGAACTCCGGCTCGGTCGCCGGCTCGACGTGGGCATTGTGCTCACGGCGGACGAGCGCAGCGTCGATCCCCACCCGACGGGCCACCGCGACGTCCTTCGCGGTGTCGCCGACGTAAAGTGCGTCCTCGGCGCCGAGGTCGGTGAGCGCGCGATCCAGGTAGTACGGATCGGGCTTCTTCCGGCCGATGTCCTCGACCGTGGGCTGGCGGCCATAGACCACGTCGAAGCGATCCCGAAGTTCGTAGTGATCGACGATGGTCTCGACCGTCGCGTGCTGGTTGTTCGAGACGATCCCACGCGGCGCCGAGAGCTCCCAGAGTGCCTCCACGTCGGAAAAGAGGTTCTTCCCGCCATTCCGGATCAACTCGGACTGGTGTGCCGAGCCGGCTGTGTCCCGGGCGTACCACAGTGCCTCTGGATCGAGGTCGTAGGCATCGGCCACCGCGTGCACGTCGTCGACGGTCACGCCGATCAGTTGCTCGACGTGCTCCTCGGCCGGATCGTCCACACCCACCTCACCGAACGCCTCCCGGATCGCCTCGCGGATGACGTCCCAGTCAGTCGGCTCGACGAGCACCCCGTCGTTGTCGAAGACGACCGCGTCGTACCCCATTCGAATGCACGTTGGGGCCGAGGCTGCTTGAGCGATGTGGGATCGGGTCGGCTGCGAGAATGGATCCTCCACCGGATCCAGACCGCCCGACCGAACCCCGCCCTGGCGGACTGAAAGGGCGAGGCGGGGTCGCGGTCGCCTCAGTCGGCTCTATCCGAGCGAGCGCAGCGAGCGAGGATATCCGGCTGAGCGGCCGCGAGCGCGCCGAGGGCTTTCGAAGCGGCTGCTGAGCGGAAGCAGTGCTTGGCAGCTGACAGCGGGATCGATGAATCAATATCCGCGATACGAAATCCGCCCCCACCACACAGATTCACCCCACCACACATCCGAAACCCTAACCCCGAAGACGGGCCTACCTCGCCTCGAATGGACGTCGAGACGATCCCGGAGCTACCCACCGGCGCCGTCGAGCTGCTGCGCGAGGACGGGATCGACTCGCTGTACCCGCCGCAGGCCGAAGCCGTAGAGGCGGGCGTTACGCAAGGAGAGAACCTGGTCGCGAGCGTCCCCACTGCGAGCGGGAAGACGCTGATCGCCCAGCTCGCGATGATCTCGGCGATCGACCGCGGTGGCACCGCGCTGTACATCGTCCCGCTCCGGGCGCTCGCCAGCGAGAAGGCCGCCGAATTCGAGGCCCTCGAAGCCCTCGGCATCGACGTCGGCGTCTCGACCGGGAACTACGAGGCCAGCGGCGAGTGGCTCGCGAGCAAGGACCTGATCGTCGCCACCTCGGAGAAGGTCGACTCACTCGTGCGAAACGGCGCCTCCTGGATCGAGAACCTGGGCTGCGTCGTCTCCGACGAGGTCCACCTCATCGACGACCCCGAACGCGGCCCCACGCTCGAAGTCACGCTCGCGAAGCTCCGCCAGCTGAACCCCGGCGCGCAGATCGTCGCCCTCTCCGCGACGATCGACAACGCAGACGAGATCGCGGCGTGGCTCGACGCCGAACTCGTCGACACCGACTGGCGCCCGATCGAACTGCGGGCGGGCGTGCACTACGGCGGTGCGGCGCACTTCGACGACGGCGAGGACGAGGCCACCCGCGAGGAACTGCCCGTCGGCGCCAGCGAGTCCGCGACGGGCGCTATCGTCCGGGACACGCTGGAGGACGGCGGGTCGACGCTCGTGTTCGTCAATTCGCGGCGTAATGCGGAGGCCGCAGCAGGTCGCCTGGGCTCGGTCGTCGAACCGAACCTCGACCCCGAAGAGCGCGCGAAACTCGCGAGCCTGGCGGAAAAGATCCGGGACGTCAGCGACACGGAGACCAGCGACGACCTCGCGGACGCCGTCGCGAAGGGCGCGGCCTTCCACCACGCCGGCCTCGCGAGCGAGCACCGCTCGATGATCGAGGACGCGTTCCGCGACCGGCTCGTGAAGGTCGTCTCCGCGACGCCCACGCTCGCCGCCGGGGTCAACACCCCGAGCCGCCGGGTCGTGATCCGGGACTGGCGGCGCTTCGACGGCAACGCCGGCGGCATGCAGCCCCTTCCCGTCCTCGAGGTCCACCAGATGATGGGCCGGGCGGGCCGGCCGGGGATGGACCCCTACGGCGAGGCGCTCCTGCTCGCGAAGGGCCACGACGAGCTCGACGAGCTGTTCGAGCGCTACGTCGAGGCCGATCCCGAGCCGGTGCAGTCCAAACTCGCCGCCGAGCCAGCCCTCCGGACCCACGTCCTCGCCACGGTCGCCTCCGGGTTCGCCCGCTCCCGCGAGGAGCTCCTCTCCTTCCTCGAGGAAACGCTCTACGCCAGCCAGACCAGCGAGGCCGGCCGCATCGAGCGCGTCGTCGAGGACGTGCTCGTCTACCTCCAGCGCAACGGCTTCCTCGAGCGCGACGGCGACACCCTCACCGCGACGAACCTCGGCCATACCGTCTCGCGACTCTACCTCGACCCGATGAGCGCCGCGACGATCGTCGACGGGATCGAGCACGCGCTGGTGGTCGACGACGGCGGGCCGACGGCCGACGCGGACGGCGCGGCTGCGGGCGGCGACGCTCCCGACAGCGAGGACATCCCGCTCGACGATGCCGAGGCGGCACTGAACGAGGAGAGCGCGGCCGGCGGATTCACGCCGGCCAGCGAACTCGTCGACGGTGCTGGCGCGGCTGCCGACGGCGATGCTGGTGGCGACGAGGGGAGCGACGCAACAGCAGCGGAGACCGAACCTGCCGAAGACGCCGGCCCGACCTACGCCGACGACGTCCGACTCACGCCGCTCGCCCTCTATCACCTCGTCTCGCGCACGCCGGACATGTACGAACTCTACCTCCGCTCCGGTGACCGGGAGACCTACAGCGAACTGTACTACGAACACGAAACCGAACTCCTCGGCGCCGCCCCAAGCGAGTACGAGGAGGACCGCTTCGAGCACTGGCTCTCCGCGCTCAAGACCGCGAAACTCCTGGAGGACTGGGCCGAGGAGCTCGACGAGGACAAGATCACGAACCGCTACGGCGTCGGCCCCGGCGACATCCGCTCGAAGGTCGACACCGCCGAGTGGCTGCTCGGCGCGACCGAGGAGATCGTCGCGGAACTCGGCGCACCCGTCGTCGACGACGTCCGGGAGGCTCGGATGCGCGTCCAGCACGGCGTGAAGGACGAACTCCTCGAACTCGTCGGGGTGCGCAGCGTCGGTCGCAAGCGCGCCCGCAGACTCTACCGCGCCGGCGTCGAGGACCGTGAAGCGCTCCGGACCGCCGACAAGAGCGTGATCCTCGGCGCGCTCCGCGGCCGGGAGGCGACCGCCGAGACCATCCTCGAGAACGCTGGTCGGGAGGACGTCTCCATGGAGACCGTCGAGCCGGACGAGGACGCCGAAGCGGAGGGAAGTCTCGGGGCGAGCGGCGACTCAAGCGGCGGCGCTGGCGGGCCGTCCGCCGACGCCACGGAGACCGACGGCGACCAGGCGAACCTGGGTGACTTTTCGTGACCGAGCGCGCCAGCGCCCGGCAGGACCGGCAGCGAGCGCATCGGAATGGTGGTCTGTCGTGAAACTCGTCGAAGGCTACGCCGAGATCACGGACCTCGACGCCTTCCTCGATTCGCTCACCACGATCGGCGAGGAGCACGGCTGCGTCGTTCAGGCCTTCGACGCCCGCTACGTGGCGAACGAGGAGCACCTCGAACAGGCGCTGCGGACGGCCCGCCGTGCGATCGGTCGGGGCGAGGCGATCGCACGCGATCCCGCCGTCGAGGTGCTCTGCTACGCCGCTGGTACACGCCAGATCGACGTGGCCCTGGAACTCGGCGTCGGCGAGGGGCGGACGCCCGTGATCGTGCTCCTCGCGAGCATGGATGCGGAGGTGGAATCGCGGAGCGACGAACTGACGGGCGAATCTGCGGCCGTCGAGGCCGTCAGCGATCTGATCGAGCCCGCCGACCTCGAACGCGGCGCGGAACTCGGCGACCCCGAGCGACTGCGCGCGTTCTTCGACGTCGGTGACGCGGAGCTCGCCGCCAGCGACGCCGATCTCGCCACGCTGGTCCGGGAGCGGGTGGCGCTGCTCGCCGTCGAGCGATAGCGGGCGCTGAGACGAACCGCCGACGCGTAGCGGGCGCTTGGACGAGCCGCCGAGCTATGGCGCCTCGACCGTCACATCGACGCCGATCTCCGTCGCCAGCGCGTCGAGCGTCGCGGCGAAGCCCTCCTCGAACGGTCGGTGTTCGAGCCCGATTTCCGCCCGTGCCGCCGCGTTGTCACCGAGGTAGGTTGCACCACCGAGGACGCGCAAGCTCTCCGCGCGGTAGGCAGGTGGGAGGTCCACGAGACGGCCGGCCAGGCCCGAGAGCCGTGAGGCGCCACGGAACCAGGCGGGCGAGACCGCTCGCGGTGCGGGAATACCAGTCAGTTCCTCGGCGACGGCCAGCGCCTCGACGAGCGTCTGTGGATGGCCGGCGACGATGTACTCCTCGCCGGGCTCGCCACGCTCCATCGCCTGCAGGTGGGCGCGAGCCGTGTCCTCGACGTGGCCGAAGCAGTAGGCCGACTCGCGAGGGACGACGGGCACCTCGCCACGCAGGTAGTCCCGCCAGAGCTCGCCGAGCTGACTGGTGTCGCCAGGGCCGTAGATCGCTCCCGGCATGACCGTCACGATCGGCACGCCGTCCGCGGCGAGTTCCGTCGCCACGTCGTGGGCCGCTGCCTTCGTCCGGTCGTAGGTAGAGAGATGTGTGCCAGAAAACCGGTAGGACTCGTCCACGAGTTTGCCGTTCGTGTCGGAGTTCACCGCCAGGGTCGAGGTGTAGACGGCCTTCCGGATGGCGAGTTCGTCGACGAGTTCGAGCACGGTGCGGGTTCCCTCGACGTTGACAGCGCGCATCGTCGCGGGGTCCTCGACGCCGAGCCGGTACATTGCAGCGAGGTGGAAGACGCCGTCCACACCGGCCATCGGCTCGCGCAGACTATCGCGATCCGTGACGTCACCCTGGACGACCTCGACACCCATGTGGTGGAGGTGATCGGCGTCGGCCGGCGTCCGGACGAGCGCGATCACGTCGTGCCCCTCGCCGACGAGCTGGCTCGTGAGCTGGCCGCCCAGGAAGGCAGTCGCGCCCGTCAC
>ENA-ORDC01001802-ORDC01001802.1-marine-metagenome-genome-assembly--contig:-NODE-1802-length-14702-cov-3.061333_pt1 | contig 14702 bp, 12 predicted proteins | sample MGYA00237783_ERZ508515 | MGnify/ENA primary metagenome ERZ508515 (study PRJEB26186, sample SAMN06268792) | marine metagenome | isolation source: Eden Landing Ponds, San Francisco, CA, USA | place... | reverse complement strand
CGGGGGCGTCGGTCTCGGCTTCGAGCGCGCGGACGAGCGGGGCGTAAAACAGCCTGAACAGCCGGCCGTAGAGCCGCCCCTCCTCGACGCGGGCGTAGTACCCCTTCGAGAACTCGTGGCCGTGCGCCAGCGGGAACAGGAGCCGCGGGACGTAGCGCTCGTCGTAGGTTTTCGTGTCCGCGTCGTGGACGACGACGTACTCCTCGCTGGCGGCACAGCCGAGCGCGAGCCACACGTCGCGTCCCTTGCCGCGCTCGCCGTCGAGACCGTGAGAGTCCAGCAGGTCGGCGACGCGGGGGCCGTCGCACCACAGCACGTCGAGCGGCAGGTCGTACTCGTCGAGCCAGTCGGCGAACGGGGCGACCCGGTCGGCGGGCGCGCGAAGGGGGACGACGACCCGCGCCGGCGAGAGCGACTCCAGCGTCGAGAGCACCCGGTCGGCGGCGAGGCCGGCGTACTCCCGCTCTGTCATCGGCACGACCACGGCGGCGCGGTCGGTCGGGGCGTCGGGGACCGAACCGGCGAGGTCGTGGAGCGTCGTGACCCGCTCTTGTACGTACTCCATCGTGTCGGTCGTGGGACCGGGCGAGCAAAAGTGCGGCGAGAGCCGAGTCGTCTGCCGGCTTCGGACTCCCCTCGCCCGGCCCGCTCAGTTCGGGATGCGCCCGGCGCGCTGGAACGCGATGAGGCCCGCGACGACGACCGCCAGCCCGACGGAGAACCAGAAGAACACCTCGTCGAACGCGTAGCCGATGTCGGTCAGGGCCCCGACCGCGCCCGACCCGCTGGCCTGGAATATCATCATGCCGAACGAGTACACCGAGTAGGCGCTCCCGCGGCTCTCGTCGGGGAGCGTGTCGAGCAGGTAGGCGTCGAGCGCCGGAAAGAGGCTGTGGATGACGTAGCCGACGACCGCGGTGACGACGACGAGACCGACGAGGGTCGTCGTCATCGTGAGGACGAACACCGAGACGACAAAGGAGACGAGCACGCCGAGGATGTACGGGATGCGCGGGAGCCTGTCGGCGAGCCGCCCCGAGAGGAAGAACGCCGGCACGCCCGCGCCGAAGATGACCGTCAGCATGTTACGCGCGGTCGTCGCCGGCAGGCCCTTCGACACCATGTACAGCTCGTAGAAGTTGAACAGGCCCTGCCAGACGAAGCCGGTGAACCCGAGGATGACGATGCCGGTGAGGATGACCCGCCACTCCGTGCGGGCCGCGCCGAGGAGGTCGCGGTCGGCCGCGCCCGCGTCCGGGAGGTCCGTCGAGCGGGCCGTGACGAAGAGCGCGAGCGTCACGACGGCGGCGGCGAGACCGACACAGACGAAGACGAGTTGCCACGCCGCGGAGACGAACGGGACGCGGTCGACGAGGTCGGGGCCGACCGCGAGGACGACCGTGACGAAGGGGGCGACGCCGACGGCCGCGAGCTGGCTGGCGGTGCCGTGGATGCCCATCGCGCGGCCGACGCGGTCGGGGAACAGCTCGCTCACGAGCGGGTTGGCGGCGACGAAGTACGCGCCCGAGGCGAGGCCCATCGAGACCGCGCCGACCATCAGCGTCTCGACGGTGGTCGCGCTGGCGGTGACGCCCGAGGCGACGACGAGGACGACGCCGGTTCCGAGCACCACCCGATGTCTCGGAACGCGGGTGAGAAGCCAGCCGGTCGGGACGCGGAGGGCGGCGCTTCCGAGCCAGACGAGGGTGGCGACGATGCCGACGGTGGCGCGGTCGACCTCGAAAAAGAGAATGAACTCCCCGAGAAGCGGTGCGAAGACGACCCGCGCGAGGTTGACGAGCAACACCATCCCGCAGAGCGTTCCGAAGAGGCGGCCACGTGACACGGTCGGAACCGCGCGCCGCGAGGTGACAACAGTTTCGGCTGAACGAGACCGCGGGGCGTCGTGCGGGGTGAAAACGGGGTTGTCGTCGGGTTTTTATGTTCGTTGCACAAACGGGAGCGTATGAAGACAACGCGGAAGGGGCTCCGAGACGGGGAGTTAGAGAAGGATACCTACGGGCGGCTGACGTGTTCCGAGTGCGGCGAGTCGCTGAAGAAGCAAAACGACCCGGACGAGGTGTTCTCGGTCCGCATCTGCGGCGACTGCGGGCGCGAGTGGAAAGAGCTCAGATAACCGCGAACCGACCGCCGACTGCGAGCACCCGTCGGAGTCTGCGACCGCTCACTCGAAGACCGAATCGAACGCCCGCGCCCCGAGGGGGTCGAACGTGCCGGCCGCGACGTTCTCCGCGACGTGTTCTACCGACGACGCGCCGACGAGCGCCGCGGTCACGCCGGGCGCGCTCCGCGAGAAGTTGAGCGCCCGCTGAACCGCCGTGTCGCCCGCGAGCACCGAGTTCACCGACGCCGGAATCTTGGCGGCGAGGTCGCCCTGTGCGAGGCTGGCGCTCGTGAAGGCGTGCAGGCCGTGTTCGTGGGCGTACCAGAGCGCGCTCATCGCCTCGCCCGCGTCGGTGTCGTGGCTCTCGACGGTGAACGCGTCGGCCATCACGACGTTGAACGGAAGCTGAATCGCTTCGAGCGAGTGGTCGTCGTTGCCGACGGTCTCGGCCGCGCGCTCGGCCCGGCGGACGAGTTCGGGGAGCGACAGGTACGAGTCGTGGTCCGGCGCGACCCGGAGGCACTCCCACGTGGCGACGCCGTACCGACCGATATCGTCGGCCGCGACCCGGCGTTCGAGCACCTCGAAAGCGGCTTCGACGCGGTCGTACACCGTCTCGCGGTCGACGGCGGCCAACTGCGTCTCGGGGTTGTGGAGGTAGTAGCAGTCGATGTGGTCCAGTCCCGTCAGGTCGAGCGACCGGTCGACCATCTCGTCGACGAAGGCGGGCGCGATGGTGTGACTGCCGTGTGCGAGTTCGTCGGGGTCGGCGAGGCCGGCGTCGAGGACCGTCTCGCGGACGTACGCGCCGGGGTCGGCGGGGCGCTCGCGGTCGAAGGGGACGAACCCGGCCTTCGAGGCGACGACGACGGCGTCGCGGTCGACGTCGGCCCTGCGGACCGCGTCGCCGACGACCCGCTCGGAGCGCCCGTGGCGGTAGTTCGACGCCGTGTCGACGAGGTTGACGCCGTGTTCGAGCGCGGAGACGAGCGACTCGCGGTAGCGCTCGTCGACCGCGTCGGTCGGGTCGCCGAGGTAGGTTCCGATGCCGATACTGGAGACGACGCCGGGGCCGAACCGCCGGTAGAAGGTGCGGCCGAAACTGTCGCCGAACCGGTCGCGGTAGGCCCACGTCGCCCGTCCTGTAGCCATGGGCGAGCCTACGGCGGCCGGCTGTTAAGGGCCACCGGTCCGCGTCCGGCGATGGCCGTCAGGTCCGAGGGTCAGATATCGCCCGACAGCGCCTCGAAGATGTGTTCGACGAGTTCGTCGCGGGGGACGGACTCGCCGTCGCCGCCGTCGGTGACGGCGTCGGGACGGATTATCTGTCCGCCGCCCATCCGGGCGTGGCCGCCGGCGCTCGCCCCGCGGTAGTGGTCGAGCACGGACTCCAGCGTCCGGCCCATGTGGACCCGGTCGTCGCGGGAGCGCCCCGAGAGGTAGACGTTGCTCTCGCGTTCGCCGCAGACGACCGCCGCGGTAACGCCTTCGAGTTGGATGAGTTCGTCGGCCGCCTGCGGGATGGCGTCGACGTTCGAGATGGTGCCGATGTCGGCGACGGCGAAGGGGCCGCGCACGTCGCGGCCGGCGATGGCGCGGGCTTTCGCCTCCAGCACCTCGCGGGAGACCTCGGGGTTGGCGATGCGGTCGAGGTGGTCCTCGTTGACGCCGGGAAAGAGGAAGCCGGCGGCGGCGAAGTCCGCGGCCGAACAGCCCGCAGTGAGGTGTTTGGTGTCCGTGAGAATCCCGTAGACGAGGCCCGTGGCGACCTGCGAGGGGACGGTGTAGGAGGCGTTCACCTCGCTTGCGTGCATGTCCGGCGGGACGGGTTTCGCGCCCACGTCGCGGAAGTACTCGGCCACGATGCTCGAACACGCGCCGTAGTCGGTCCGCACGTCGGTGAACGCCTCGCCGGTCCCGTCGCCGGGGTGGTGGTCGACGACGGCGTAGGGGAGGATTCCCTCCGCGCCCGCGAAGCCGCGGGGTTCGTTGTGGTCGACGAGGACGACCGCTTCGGCGGCGAGGTCGCTCACGTGGTCGATTGGGTCTAAGTCGAGTTCAAGAACGGTTCGGAACGCGCGATTTTCTTGGTGTCGAATCTGGCCGGCGAACTGGATGGTCGGTGTGGTCCCGACCTGCTCTGCGAGACAGGCCACGCCGATTGCCGCGGCCATGGCGTCGGGGTCCGGGTTCGGATGCATGAGGACGGCGATTTCGTCGACGTCCGCCAACGCCTCGGCGAAGCGCGTGCCCATCGGCCGCTTGAACCGAATCGCGGCGTAGACGACGAGCGCGAGGGCACCGAGCGCGACGACGAGCGCCGCCGCAACCTCGGGGTGAGTGCGCACGAACGAGTCGAGAGACTCGAAGATAGCACCCGTGTCGAACTGCCCCACCGGACCCAACATACACAACACGACCGGGGCCTACCGTATGAATATTCCCCCTAATCGAGTTATCCCGAGCGACAGAATTTCGGCGGCTCGAACCTGTCGAGCCGTGAATACGCTCAGTCGCCGCCCGCCCGATACGCGTCGATTGCCGCTCGGTAGCCCTCCCGATAGGTCGGATACGCGAACGAATAGCCGAGTTCGCGGAGGTGGTCGTTCGAACAGCGCTTGCTCGTCAGGATGCGGCGGCGGGCGGCCGCAGAGAGGTCGCCGTCGGCGAGGCGCTCTTGCTTGGTGCGCTTTTCGGGGCGCGGGACGCCACATTCGTCGGCCAGCCAGTCGGCGAACTCGTGTTTCGAGACGGGTTCGTCGTCGACGACGAGGACGGTGTCGTCGCGGGCGCGGTCGGTTTCGAGGAGGGACGCGACGACGCCCGCGGCGTCGTCCCGGTGGACCATGTTGAGGTAGCCCGCCGTGACCGGGCCGTGCAGATAGCGGTCGAGTCGATAGCGGTCGGGACCGTAGAGCCCGGCGAACCGGGTGACGGTCCCTTCGATTCCGCGCTCTGCGGCGTGCTCGCGGGCGACGCGCTCGGCCTCCGCGAGAACGCGCGTCTTGTCGGTCGTCGGGTCCAGCGGCGTCGACTCGTCGACGAAGTCGCCGCCGTGGTCGCCGTAGACGCCCGTGCTCGACGTGTAGACGAGTCGCTCGGGCGGCGAATCGCGGGCGGCGAACTGGTCGATTGCCGTTCGGAGTCCCTCGACGAAGACGGTGCGGGCGGCGTCGGCCCCGCGGCCGCCGGAACTCGCGGCGAAGACGACGTGGTCCACGTCGGGGACCGCCCCGAGGGAGTCGGCGTCGGTCACGTCGGCGCGAACCGCTTCCGCGCCGGTCGCTTCGACGGCGGCGAGACCCTCGTCGGAGCGGCGGACGCCCCACACGTCGTGGCCGTCGGCGACGAGCGTGCGGGCGAGTTCGAGGCCGACGTAGCCACAGCCGAGGACGGCGACTCTCATCGCTCGTTTCGGACGGCGATGACGTGGTGGATGGCGGCCAGTTCGTTCAGCGTGGCGGCGGTGCGGCCCTCGATGGCCTGCTGAATCTCCTGTCCGGAGAGGTCGAGGTCGACCTCGGCGGCGAGCGTGTCAACGTCGAGGATGCCGCTCGTCATGCCCATGAGGAGGTGGTCGCGGAATTCCCAGACGATGGCGTCAGCGTCGGGATTGCCGTCGGCGAGTTCGAGGACGGCCGCGGCCTGTTCGAGCGTGAGGTCCAACACGCCGTTCGAGAGCGCGGCCTCCGAGACACCGGCGGCCTCGGCGGCCGTCTCCGGCCCTGCGGCGTCGACTGCGCGGCGAATCTCGTCCTCGTAGGCGGCCCGCAACTCGTCGGCCGAGAGGGTTCCGGGCTCCGCGGCGGCGTCGTGCAACATACACCGCGGGTTCGGCGTTCCGACGGCAAAACGGTTGCCACTCGGGTCGTATTGACGGCTACTCGTCGAGGGGGCAGTCGGCCGCGACGGTACAGCCCGGTCCTCCCTGCCAGCCCTCGGAGCGCTCGTCCGCGTTGCCGTCGATGTCGCCGACGCCGACGCCAGACGGAGGCACCGCGACGACGATTGTCGTCTCCACGTCGAACGAGACGCGGTCGCCGCGGCCGACCGTCTCGGCGGCGCCGTCGTCGTCCCAGTCGAGCGCGACCGTCGAGCCGTCGCGGGCGTACGTCAGCGACTCGGCGTCGCCGCGGGCGTGGACGCGGAACTGCGCGAACTCGCCGGCGACCGCCACGTCCCAGACGTTGACCGTCGCGTACCAGTACCCCGGGACGGGCGCGACCGGCATCCCGGCGGGGACGCGCTTGAACGACGTGTCGAACCGCGAGTCGAGCGTGTCGTTCAGGCGGTCTGCGACCGCGTCCTCGGTGGCGTTCATCGCCGCGTCGGTCGCCACGTCGGCGACGGCCTGCTGACGGGCGGTTCGCGTGGGTTCGACCGTCCGGTTCGTGAGCCGCTGTGGGACCGTCGTCGAGCGGTCTCGGCGGACGGTTCTGAACGCCACGTCGAGGCGGCGTTCGAGGAGGTCGGCCTCGACGGTTCCCGGGGCGGCCACCTCGACGGCGATTGCGCGCGCCGCGGAGCCGTTCGTAATCGCCAGCGCCCGGTGAGCAGGGTCGTCCCACGCGCCGAGCGAGCGCTCCAGAATCCGCTGGCGCTCCGTCACGGAGTGGTTGGTGTGTTCGCGAAGCGTGTGTCGGGCGGCCTCCTCCGCGGGAACGACCGACCGGTCGACCGCGGTTTCGAGCCTGTCGCGGCGGTCGGCAATCGTCTCGTTCGTCCCGTTCATGTTCGCGAGGACCGAGTCGGCCGCGAGGAGCGCGCGAGCCGCGACGCGAAGCGGGACGCGGCGGTTCGCGCCGAACACCGGTTCGAGAACGGTGTCGGCGGCGTCGCCGTAGGGGAGCGTAAACAGGTTGGTATTGCGGGCGACGAGCGGGTGATAGGTACCGCCGCGGGCGACCGTCGGGACCGCGGCACCATCGAGCCCGCCGAGCGAGAGGTACATCGGGTCCGCGTCGGGGACGAATCTGACGCCGCCGGCCCGGGCGGTCCCGTTCGTGCCGTCCGCCCGCGTCTCGCCGAGCGCCGCGCGGGCGACCTCCTCGGCGCGGACCGCATCCGAGAGCGACCCGAGGTTCGCGTCCCTGGTCGCGTTGTCGGCCGCGCCGGTCGCCGCCGCGCTCCGGTTCGCCCGGCGGTCGAGCGCCGCCAGCACGCGGTCGAGGTAGGTCGCGCGAACCGCGACGCGCGTCCGGTCCGCGACACCGTCGTAGGCGGCCGGTGCGCCCACGAGGTCCCGGCGGTCTGCGCGGAGGTCGGCCGCGAGTTCCGCGGCGAGGTTCACCTCGCCCGCGGCGACTCGCCGTGCGGACGCCGTCACGCGTCGGTCTCTGACCCGGTCGGCGAGCGCGACGAGGTCCGAGCGAACCCAGCGGTCGAGGCCGGCGGCCGACGGCGCGGTCGCCTGCCGCGGCTCGGGCGGGTTGCCGGTCGCAACGTCGCAGGCGATGTCGTCGAATCCGCCGCGCGTCACGACCGCGTCCGCCGCCGCGTCGGCGGCCGCGGCGAAGTTCTCGCCGTCGAGCGCGCCGCCGGGGGTACTCGCGGGGTCGATGGGGCGCACGGGGGCGGAGACGGTCGCCGGGTCGACGACGGCCGCGAGGTCGACGCGCGTCCTCGTCTCCGTCCGCGCTTCGGTCTGGAGCGTTTCGTTGCCCCGACGGAACGTTCGAGTGGTCGTCTCGACCGTCGTCACGATGCGAGAGCCGGCGTCGACGACGACAGTGTCGGCTTCGACCGCCGGAGTTCTCGTCGGCACCGTCTCGGCCGACGACGACGTGTCGGTCGAGATGCTGACGAGTGTCCACCCGCGTCCGGAGTTCTCCGGCGGGTCTTCGGTCCGGGAGAGAACGTCCGTCTCCGCGTCGATTTCGACCGCGGCGCGGTGGGCGTCCGCGACCACGCCGTCGTAGGTCGGCGCGTCGCCGCGACCGTCAAGGAGGCCGACAAGCGCGTGGTCGGCGGCGGAGCCGACGGAGGCGTTGATGGTCCGGTTCGTCGGTATCTCGCTCGCGGCCGACTCCGCGGACGGGTTCGGGGCGGGAAGCGCGTTCGCCAGTTCGGGCGCGGCCGGAGCGCCGGTCTGCGAAAGCAGGCTCTGGGCACCGACGCGGACGGCGGCGCGACCGGTCGCACCGCGGCCGTCGGCGTCCGTCGCCCCGAACGCCTGCTGTTCGGCGAGGAGGACGCCGGCGTTCGTCGCCAGCGCGGCGTGGTCGTTCGAGACGACGTTGTCCACGGGCGCGCCGGCGTACTGACTCCAGCCGCGGGTCCACGCCGAGGCCCACAGCGCGGTCGTCACCGTCGCGTCGAGCGTCCCGCCGTCCAGCGCGTTCGCGTCGAGGCGGCGCTCGAAGGATTCGGTCCGGTCGTGGAGCGCGAGGACGGGCGTCCGAACGCCGACCGTCGCGGTGACAGACTCCGCGGCGACGGTGCGGCCGCCGCGGGCGACTTCGACCGAGACGTTCTCGACGGTCGCGACGAGGACGGTCCCGTTCTCGCGACTCGAAATGGAGACGCGGTCCATCGCGTCTCGCAGGCTCGACTCGTTCGTCGGTCGCGGCAGGGTCGCAGTCGCGTTCACGTCGCCGCGGGCGACCGAGACGGCGCGGAGTCGCTCCGTCGCGGCCAGCGCGATGCGGAGCCGGAGATAGTCGCGGAAGGGGCGCTCGTCGGAGAGCAGTCGTCCGACGGTCGTGTTCGCGGGCGAAGTGACGGGGTTCGCCGCGGCCGCGCGCGCCGCGTCGCCGACGGCCGCGCGGATGGCGGCGTCGGATTGCGCAGTTGCGCGGTCCATCGCGTCGTCGACGCGCCGGTCGGCCACGGGGTCGTGGCCGGCGAGCGCGCCGGAGAACGTCGCGCTCCCGACGAGCAGTAACACGCCGAGCAGGGCGAAGGGAACCCGGCCCCGGTCGTCGTCGGCGAGTCTCACGGCGACCACGTCCTGACGACGACGGTGACGCGCCCAACGGAGACGGCCTCGGCGGCGGCGCGCGGGGTGTCGTACCGGTCGCGCATCGTCTCGGCGAACCGCGGGTTCAGCGCCGCCGCGAGGTCGGCGTTGGCGGCGCGGGTCTCCTCGCGGGCGACCTCGGGCGCGACGGACGCCCCCGCCAGCGCGCCGGCCCGCTCGTACCGATGGGCCATCAGAGTCGAAACCGGTTCGTCGCCACGGAGCGCGAGCCGGGCGAGCGCCGGCGGGAACAGCCCGGCGACGGTCCGGTCTGCGACGAGTCGAGCGACGGCGTCGAAGCCGTCGGTGCTGGCGGCGACCGCGTCCTCGCGCGCCGCGGGGAACCCGCTCGGCACGTCGAGCGTCGCGGAGTGAACCGTCGCCGAGGACGGCGGCTCGGGACCCAGTGTGTCGCTCGCGCGGACCGACGAGCCGGGAAACGGCGTCCACGAGACGGCGACGGAGACGCCGCGGGTCGGGAGTTCGGAGGCGACGCGGGCGGCGGTCCGCTTGCGGAAGTCGTCGTGAGCGCGGCTCAGGCGAGCGCCGTCGACGGTGACCGCACCGAGCGTTGCCCGGGCGAGGAGACCGGCGAGACTGCCGTGGGCGGTGCGTTCGAGCTCGCGGGGGTCGACGCCGTCGGCATCGAGCAACGACGGGTCGGCCGCGTCGACGCCGGGGGCGAGCGAATAGTTGACCGTCGCGGTGCTCGTCGCCAGCGACGAGGCGACCCCGTCGGCGTCGACCGCGGCATCGCCGCCGAGGCCGGTGTTCGCGCCGGCGTCCGCGGTGACGACGAGGCCGATACTCGCGCTCACGAGTAGCAGACACACCGTCACGTCGAAGACGAGGTCCGTCATCGCCACACCTCGACGCGGAGCGTTCCGAAGCCGACGCGTCCGGGTTCGACGCGGGCGGTGATCCGAGTCGAGTCGGCGTCGGCGTCGGCGGGCGCGTCGGGACCGACGGTGCGGCGGTCGTCGTCGATTGCGACGACGACGCGACAGGAAAAGCCGTCAGGACAGGCGTCGCGGGCGTCCGAGAGCCGCGAGACGACGACGACGCCCGAGTCGTCCGCGAGCGTGGACTCGACGTTCGACAGCGCGGCGGGTGCGAGGTCGCGGTCGGCGGTCGGCAAGGAGTCGTCGAGTACCGTCGCGTAGCACGAAATCGCCGCGCAGACGACGACCAAGGCGGTGAGTGCGGCGACGGGCGAAGTCTGCGCCCTACGCCGAGACGACGGTGACATCCGTTCCCTCCCAGTTGACGTGGCGGACGACGAGCAGTTCGCTGGCGGGGCGCCACGAGGCGTCCCGGTCGCGTGCGGTCTCGGCCGCGGCGGCGAACGCGGCGGGCGAGTCGAAGACGGCGCTCGGCGGTGTGCCGGCGGCGACCGACCCGAGTCGAGAATCGGGCGTCGCCGGCGTGACCGGCCCGAAGCCGAACGTGGCGTGCGCCGCGCCGCCGTCGTTTCGGAGCCCGATGCGGTGCGGGCCGAGGCGGACGGCGTCGGCGTCGAGGTGGTGTTCGGCTGTCGCGTCGTACTCGGCGACGGCCACGGTGTCGACGGCGTCGGCGACTCCCGAGGCGTCGGGCGCGGGCGTGGTCGGAAGCCCGGCGACCGTCCCGACGAGGACGGTCGCGGCCACCGAGAGCGCGGCCCACGTGTAGAGCGTATCGAGCGGTGCGTCGAGCATAGCCCGGGGTGGTCCCGTCCGAGTATATAAACCTCAGCACGGACTCGCGGCGGCTCAGACGAGCGCCCCCGCGGCGGCGAACGCGACGGCGAACGTCGTCGTCGCCGACACGAGCGCGCGGCCGACGCGAGAGGCCACGAGGTGGCGGTCGAGGCCGTGTTCGACGCCGACCGAGAGCGTCGTCAGGATGACCGCCGAGAGGAGGACGTACGCGCCGACGGCCAGTCCGAGGTCACCGGTCGAAAGCGGCGCGCCGATGGCCGTCTGGTCGAGCGTCTTCGCGGGGGCCATCCCGTCGGCCAGCGCGACGGTCGCGCCGGCGACGAGCGGCCCGAAGACGGCGGCCGTGTTCGACAGCGTCTCCGTGACCGACGCGAGTTCGCGGCGGGCCTCGGCGTCGAGTCGGGACAGGGCCGAGAGCTGGTCGGCCATTGAGACGATGGCGCGGCCGGCGGGGCGACCCTCGCTGGCGGCGAGGCCGAGGAGCGTCGCCACGCCCGCGACGCGGGGGCTCGGGGTCGATTCGAGGACGCCGTACTCGCCGCGGAAGGATTCGACGACGCCCACGCGGAGGCGGCGCTGGACGCCGACCGCTTCTTCGAGCAGGTCGCCGGTTTCGCCCGGGATGGAGGTCGCCGCGCGGGCGAGTGCGGATTCGACGGCCTCGCCCTCGCCGACGGCGCGGCCGACGAGATAGAGCGCGTCGGGGAGACCGTCTTCGACCGCGCGGACGCGCGCTCTGAGCGCCACGACCGGACGGGCCGCGACGAACAGCGCGGTCCCGGTTCCGAGACCGACGGCCGCGAGCGGTGCGAGCCACGGCGCGACGAGCGCGTCGGCGGCGACGAAGCCGACGACGCCGGCGACCGCGCCGCCGGCGACGCCGGGGAGCCGGTGGTCGTCGACCGCGGGGTGGGAGGCGGCGACCGAGAGCGGCGCGAACGCGACCGGCCGGCGGACGAGCACCCACCCGACCGCGGCGAGGAGGCAGACGGGAAGCACCGCGTCGTAGACGAATGCGACGTGCGCGGCGGTGACGCCGACGCCGGCGACGCCGGCGGCGGGGAGCGCGCCGACCAGCGCGAGCGGGAGTAGGACGCCGAAGGCGTAGACCGCCGTCACCGGTCCGCGGACGGAGCCGACGAAGTCGGCGAGTCGGTCGCGGGTCCCCTCGCGGACGACCTCGTGGGCGCGGTCGAGCGCCCGGTCGCGCTCGCCGGCGGGAACGTCCGCGGCGGTCTGCAGGAGCGCGGTCGAGCGGTCGAGCGCCGGGAACCACGCGCGCCACGCGTCGGCGAACTCCGAAAGCCCCGCGGTCGGCGTTCCGCGGGCGCGGTCGGTGTGCGCGGCGAGCGAGGCCGAAAGCGGGTCGTCGCCGCCGCGTGCGGCGAACGCGCTGGCCCGCTCGACCGACGGCTCGATGCGCATCCGAAGCGCGATGCGGCCGACGAGTTCCGGCGCGTTCCCGAGCGCCCGCGTCCGGCGGAGCGTCGCCAGCCAGACGGGGAGCGTGTGAACCGCGTGGGTCGCGCCGAGCGCGGCCGCGAGCGCGACGAAGACGACCGTGACGGTCGGGAGTCGAGCGACGAGGGCGACGAGTCCGCCGAGCACTCCGGCGGGGAGCGCCGCGCCGTAGCCCGCGGCGACGACCGTCTCAGGGGCGAGGCCGGCGTCGAGAAACGCCAGCGAGCGGCGGAGCTCGTCGCTCGGCTCGGCGTCGATGGAATCGGGTGAGAGCCGTGCGAGCGTCGTCGCGGCCGCGTGGGCCAACCGGGACATATCGGAGTCAGCGCCCGCGTTCGTGGCCGTTTCCGGGTCCGGGTTCAGCATCCCGAACCACGCTCCGCGCGGGCCGCGGCGAGGTCGTCCGGTGTCGTCTGCCCAGTTTCGGCGAGCGAGGCGAGGCGACCGGCGCGGGCGTCGAGCGCGTCGAGCACGTCCGCGTACGACTCGCCGGGGCGCGCGAGCGACTCGACCGCGAGGCTGTCGCCGCGCGCGACCGACCCCGTGGGTTCGAGGGCGCGACCGTCGTGTTCGAACAGCGTCTCGAACGCCGCGTCGTCGCCGACGGGACGGACCTCCTCGACCCGGCCGACGCGGTGTGCGTCAGCGCGTTCGCAGGTGACCACGAGGTCGGTCGCGGCGAACGACGACGCCGGGACGCCGAGGTCGGAGACGACGCGTTCGCGCACGTCGGCGGCTCCGTCGCCGTGGATAGTTCCGAGGACCGCGTTGGCGTTCGCGCCGACGCGCATCGCCTCGTAGAGGACGGCGGCCTCCTCGCCCCGGACTTCCCCGAGTGCGAGCGCGCCGTCGCCCAGTCGGAGCGCCGCGTGAAGCGCCTCCTGCGGCGTCGGCTCCGGGCCGCCGGTCGTGTCGGTTCGGAGTGTCTGCACGTCGCGGTCGGCGTTCAGCAGGCTCGACGCCGGGAGCTCCGGCGTGTCCTCGATGAGCACCGTGCGAACGTCGCGCGGGAGTTCCCACAGGAGCGAGCCGAGAAACGTCGTCTTGCCGGCCCCGCGCGAGCCGGCGACGAGGACCGAGGCTCCGCGTTCGACCGCGAGGGAGCAGAGCGCCGCGGCGTCGGCCGACAGCGTCCCGTTGGCGACGAGCGCGGGGAGCGTCAGCGGCGTCTCGTCGTGGCGGCGGAACGCGAAACCGAGGCCATCGCTGGCGGGCGCGGTCACACCCGCGACTCGGACGTTCGCGCCGCCGGCTTCGACGACAGTGTCGAGCGTCGGGTCGGCGCGGGAGAACGACGCGCCGCTCACGCGACGCAGGCGGGAGGCGAGCGACTCCGCGCCGCCGGGCGCGAGGCGGATATTCGTCGGCATCGAGACGCCGTCGACGACGACGCGAATCGGGTTCTCCTCGGCGGGCGTCGAGACGTACACGTCCGAGACCGCGGGGTCCGAAAACAGGTCGTCGAGGACGCCGTTGCCCGCGGTATGCTTCGCCAGAATCGCCGCGAGCGTCTCGACTGGGGCGTCCGCGTCCGCGGCGAGTCGGACGGCGCGCCCCGGTGCGCGCGGCCCGGCGTCGACGGTGCCGCGGGCGAGTCGGTCGTGGGCGGCTTCGAGCGTCCGCGCGGCGCGCTGGTCGAGCGTCGATTCGGGCGGCGTGAGGTGGTAGACGGGACCGCGCGGGCGCTCGTACTGGCGGGCGACCGCGCCGGTGTCGAGGTCGGTCGTCCCGACGAGTCGCCCATCGGCCGGCGGACGGGGGTCGACGCGAGAGCGCGCGAGCGTCGGCCCGACGACCGCCCGGAGGGCGTCGCCGTAATCGGCGCTCCGAGATGCGCCTTCCGCGAGCCCGGTCTCGACGGCCGCGCGGCGGACCGGCCCCGCGCGACCCGTCGCCTCGTGGGCGGCTCCGAGCGGGTCCTCGCGGGCGCGGTCGGCGAGGCGGTCATCGCGGAACCGGACGCGCTCTGCGAACCGGCCGGCGGCGACGAGCAGGCCGGTCGCGTCGGCGTCGTACCGGCGTTCGAGTCCGTCGGCGCGGACGACGAGCCGGTCGGCGTCGCGGGCTTCGAGCGCCTCGACGACCGCCGCGCGACAGGCGGCCGAGGTCGAAAGCGACCCGCGGTGCGGGCAGTCGCCGGCGTCGACCGCGAGCGTCACGGTGTCGTCGTCGGGGCGGTCGGTGGGCGTCGAGAACGCCGTCACACAGCCGCAGTCGGCGGCGGAATCGCGGGACGCGTTCCGACTGCCGGTCGCGTCGGCGAGTCGGTCGCCGAGCGCGTCCGGGAGCGCCGCGGCGACGGTTTCTGAGAGGGAGCCGATGGAAGGTGAGCCGAGGGGCATACGGGGGCGTGGTCCCGTCCGGGTATTTGAACCTACGCCGCCGACGAGTTGGCCGTCGCGGGGGCGATGACGACGACCGAACCGCCCGCGTCGGCTTCGAGCGTCAGTCTGAGCCG
>ENA-ORDC01001800-ORDC01001800.1-marine-metagenome-genome-assembly--contig:-NODE-1800-length-14703-cov-9.758854_pt1 | contig 14703 bp, 17 predicted proteins | sample MGYA00237783_ERZ508515 | MGnify/ENA primary metagenome ERZ508515 (study PRJEB26186, sample SAMN06268792) | marine metagenome | isolation source: Eden Landing Ponds, San Francisco, CA, USA | place... | reverse complement strand
CTGATCGACGGCGTCCAGACCTCGCTCGTCCCCGTCTTCTACGCGGCCGAGGAGTACGTCGTCGGCGGCGTCGTCGAGGGCGACGTGAGCGAGTTCGTGCGCGCGGCCGCCGACGCGGAGGCCGACGACGACCTCGACGCCGCGCTCGGCTACGTCGTGCAGGCCGGAACCCGGATCATCGACGGCGAAGCCCTCGACATCGACCTCGTCGAGGACCTGGAGTACGGGCTCGTCTCCGAGTGGGTCAACGGGCTGGACTCGCTGCAGTCCGCCATCGAGGACCCGGAAGTCGTCGAAGAGGAAGAGGGCTGAGCGCGGCGGTCGGTTCGATCCCGCCTCTCTCGGATCCCGCACTTTCTGCACCCCTCGCAACCTCCGCATTTTCCGTACCCCTCGGATCCCCGTTTCGATCGCTTTCGCGGCTTCCGGCCCACCGAACGCCCGCAGTGACTGCGAAGCGGTTCGTCCGAGATGAACCGTTTTGAACTCGCGTGACGTTACCCCCGTATGGCCCCCTCAGCGGCCGGAATAGCGATCGTGTTGCTCGCCGGCTGGACGGTCAGCTCGTTCGTCCCGTTCGTGCCGAGCGGCGTCCTCGCGGCGCTGACCGTCGTCGGCTACGCGTACACCACCGGCTTCGCCGAGCCGGGCCTCGGAGTTCTGCTCGCGCTCGTTCTTGTCTCGCTTCTGGCGTCCGCGGCGGAGCTGTTGGCGGGGCTGATCTCCGGGAGACTCGGCGGCGCGTCGACGCGTGCCGTGGCCGTCGGCACCCTGGCGGGTATCCTGTTGCTGTTCGTCGTGGGCCCGATCGGTCTGGTGGTCGGGGTGGGCGGGGCCGCGTTTCTCGAGAGCCTCTACGAGGACGCCGGCGAGCCGCGTGTCGCCGTCCGGCGGTCGGTGTACGCGGTGGTCGGGGTCTTCGCCGGCCCGTTCGTCCAAGCGGTCATGTTGGCCGGCGTCGCCGTCGTGTTCGCCCTCTCCGTCCTGTGAATCTGATTGGGAACCTCACCCGGCGACCGCGAACAGCAGCAGGTTATACGGATCTGTTCAACACGTTGTATACACAGATTGAAGTGGGAGGCATCAGATAGCCGTTCGCATGGGTCAGTTGCACGTTCGACTCCCCGACGAGACGAAAGCAGAATGGGAAGACTACGCGGACGAACACGGATATGGTAGTCTTTCGCGGTTCGTTCGGGTTGCAGTTGCGAACGAACGGAACCACGGGACGGGCAATCCCCAACGTGGTGGGGAAAGCATGGAGGTGTCATTTCCCGACAATTTCGCCACGAGTAACGATGTCGATCAAGTGAATGATACGCTACTATCGATCACTAGCCAACTAAGCGAACTTAGCGAACAAGTACAACAGGCAGAGCGAGGAGTAGTGACGCCGTCGGATCCGCGGGTAGTGTTTGAAGCATTACCTAGGGAACGGCCCTCTATGGAAGACTTAGACGGAGAACATGATTATGTGGTGGAGTCGTCAATTGGACAAGACACACCCGATTGGGAAATGCCAAATGCAGGAACGGCGTTTGATGGCACTCCCGAATCAGTGGCGAAGGTGACAGGCGAAACAGTCGTTTCCGTGGAGTATCTCTTAGCAAAGACAGCTCACGAATCAGACGATATCCACGCTGACACCATTGGTGGGGAAGTTCGCTACTGGGTGGATGTAGATGAGTAACGCATCTCGCTCGATTGAACGATTGATAGACGATTTCCGTCGGGATAAGGTACACAATCAGACTGAGTCGACCGCAGAAACCCACCTTACAAACCTCATCGCGTTTCGTGATTGGCTCCAAGTAGAACACGATCGAGAATTGCTTGATGTTGGAAAACGCGATGTTCAGGAGCATCTTCAATCACTAGAAAACTACGGGAACAAGAGTATTGCAGCCCGTTTCACCGCGATTCAGACGTTCTATAGCTGGTGTGAAAATGAGGGAGTAATTGAGGAAAACGAGCATCCGACACAGAACATTGTTTCTGGTGTTAATTCGTCGATTACGAGGAAACAAGAAGCCCTCCGTTCGGAGAAACCCCCCGCAGTGAAAGAACAAGAAGTGAAGCAAATGCTCGATCACGTTCCTGGGCCGTCGGTTCGGAACAGGCTCATTATCAAGATACTCTTTCAGACGGGAATCCGTGCGAAGGAACTGCGGAACATCCGCCTGCGGGATCTCGACAGAGAAGAACGATCAATCCGTGTGAAAGACGCCAAATCAGAGAAGTTCCGCACAGTGTATTACCGTGACTTGGAACCAGAATTGACCCAATGGCTTGATTTCGGACGACGTGACAGTATGCGTCCCGCAGACGAATCCGACTATCTCCTATTAACGAACCGCTCGGAGAAGTTATCAAGAGATCGTCCTAACAAAGTTGTCACCCAAGCCGCGGAAAACGCAGAGGTCCAAGAGACGATTTACACAGACCAACAGGGCGGAGAGCGAAAGCGGATCACGACTCATTCGCTACGGCATGGATACGCTCGCCACTGTGTGAAAGACGGAATGGACATTAGTATGCTTCAAGATTTGATGGGTCATGACAATATCGAGACGACGAAAGTTTATTTGGCGTTTACGGATACCGACAAGAAGGACGCGGCACGTCAGTATGGGCCGAAAATATAGCTCGATGTGAAGCAAACCTTCGGGTGGAGTTTAAATAATTTTCTTAGAACAGGTTACCTGATTAACTCTTTTATCCGCGCATCTATAACACCTGATAAGACTGACCGTGTCCGTGTGATCGCACGATAAAACGTCCGTCGGTGCCGTCACCAGCGACACCGTGGGAACAGACACCCGTGGGATGTGTGTCTACTCCCTTCTACGGACGTTTGCTGTAAAATGGTTCGGATTCCGCACATCATAACGCGGATCCATCGACGAGTGACACCGTCGCAGTCTGTCAATCAATATGACAGACAAACACCAGACCGAGACTGATAAAGGATACACCGTTCTCCGTGTCGAGCCGTACAAGGACCCTGATCGACTCCGTCGACTCTACGAAAGCGAAGGGCTAACTCATGGGGAGATAGCCGAGCAATTCGGAGTCTGTCGCTCCACAATCACCCGTTGGATGGACAAACATGGGATCGGCACAAATGAGGGGACGGCGTAGCCGTGTCGTCTAATATTGTTGCCGATCTACGTGATCGGTATGATCCCGACGACCGTCGTGCTCCCCACCGCCAGCCTGCGGTTCTTCGCTGTGCGCTCCACGGTCATGTGTGTTCTTTACGAGAGGCAGCAGACGCGATCAGCGAGGCGTTCGACGACGACGTATCCAAAACCACAGTTTACCGTGCGAAAGACCATCACGGAATCCGTGACGCCGTGACCGATGGAGCCTTTGCTGATGTGTTGGAGGGTAATGACGGTTCCGAGCCTGCACAGCCACCCTCGTTTATTCTATCTCGTTCGGAAGACACACCGATTCATCCGTTCGATACAGATTGCTTTGAGAAGGCAGAGGTGAGGGTGGGGAACACCGAGCGGAACGGTAAGACACTGCCTACACCCCGTTTTACCTCTCCCTCCGACTCCGATTCCCTACGGACAACACCTGATTCCACGGTTTCTGATCTGAACCGCGGAACACCCCTATATAAAGGGAGAGATTCGACTGTCCCAAGCGTCTACCGAGTCACGAAGCAGTACCGAGACGAGTCGCTTGTAGCCCCTCCACACGTTGCGAAATCGGACGACTTCCCCGATCGCTACTGTGCCTGCGGGTGTGGTGACTGTGAGAAACGCCACTTCCTCGACGGCGACGGTGGCTCGATCGACTGTCCAAACCCGCTCCCTGTCACTGTCGGGGGAGCGAGACGGATTTACAGGAAGACGGCGGGGACGAACCACGCCGATGAGAAAACGGGCAGAGACACCCAACGTGGTCGCCAGCAGTACGCACGGCTTATGAAGGCAGATTCTGCCGTGTTCCGTACAGATGGACCCGATCCGTTTGGTGACAACGGTGCTTTCACCGCGAACGGACCCGTTCGGACGGACCACATTACGACTGTTCTTGTGTCGCTCCGTGTCTCCCCCACAGTGCAACTGTCAGATGGCCCTGAGCGACTAGTGACACCGTTTAGACTGCTCCAAGACGCAAAGGACGGATGGGCAGAAGCTCGTGATGAAATTCCGAGAGACTGCGGAGACGGCCTTCTCTCGTACTTCTGGACGGTTGCAGGCACCGACAAGTGGGCCACGCCACACATTCACTGCTATCTGTACTATCACGATCCCGACGACGCTGTCACCCGCGAAGACTTCAAGCCTCTCGTAACTCGGTTTGTCACGTCGTCGGCGTTTGCTGCCACAGATGCCCATATTACTGTGGCGTGGAGCGACGACGAAGGCGGGGACCGCGACGAACACGACTCCGTCAACCAACAACCGTCCGACGACTATCTCCCTGACGAATACGACGCTGAGAACGTCGATCTCGTGGATGGAACTGCACGTATCGAACCCGACCCATTGTTAGCCGATCCACGGCGACTCTCTGCGCAGACGGACACCACGGGAGCGTTTGACGACGTGCTACGGGACGAGAATGGCGCAGATAGGCTCATTGACGGCGACGTACAGAGCCGCGGGGCAATCTACGTTGGAAGCCAGCTCCCCACTCTCGCGTTACTTGGCGCGGAATATGACGCCGCCGTCGAGTTTGCATCGTTCTGTGATCTCACTGCCGACGGACGACATCTCTCACACGGGAGCGGGGCGTTCTATAGCCTCGCAGATACACTTGATACGCTGATTGAACACTCCACAGAGCAATCAAATCCGACAGAGACAGCATGAGAGGGTAGGAAAGCCCCGCGGCTCCCGTAAGGGGCTGTGTTGTGCCCGTTCGTGAGAGCAAGGTGTTCAGTGTGACCCTGCAACCCTTCCACGGAGCCATCTGACAACGTGTCTACCGAGTGTAAAAATGCTGTGTGTATGTTACTAGTGCTTGATTGCTGAAAGTTGTAGAATCGGGGTTTCCTCGGGGGAGGGTTGCTACCCGTTATCGCCCATCTCCTGGCGTAGTCTCTCGATCCACTACTGGCGACGTGAGTCAGGAGGCATATCCTACGTCTTTGTACGGTCGATCCTCGTTGTCTTTGGCTTGTTCCACCCACTCAGAAATCCATCTTAGAATCCTTACCACGATCAATGTAACCGCCAACAACGAAACGCAAAGAACGAGAAACGCCATGTTCCCAAGCTCAGATGCTCGTGAGGCGACGCCACCCGCGACTACGCCAATGAGTACATCGCGGAGTACCTCCATATCTGTTAACTCTTTCACAGACACGACTTCTGTGTCCTCGCTAACAACTGTTGGGTTCACACGGAGGGGCACAGCGGTGACAACAGGAACACAAGGGAGGGGAAACCCCCACAGACATCTACCCCTCCGTTTCAGCTCCACCAACGACGCAGTTTGGTAGTCGGGTTCGTAGTCCTCAGCGGAACGACTCTCAGCGGGCTCTCCACTAAGGGCGTCTTTCACGACAGTTCGTGTCTCGATCTCCGAGGGATGATTGATCCTCTCCCATGTACGGTTGACCATGTGGGGAGTCTCCCCGCGGACCCACTCTCTCCGTGCAGGATGCACCGAGTAATCCCTGTCCGCAGGAAGTCCCTGTAATGGCCTAGAGCGGTAGCGGAAAATCTCTCTAAGGGGAGTACCTCCCCGTGTGCTGGCATTGGCTGTTCCCTCTCTAATTGACCGTGTGGGGGGTGCGGACACCCCTCTCTTTGAGATGAGATGATTGTATTTACCGTGACAAAGCCTCTCCACGTCGAGGGTCACGGTGATGCGTGCAGCCGAGCCACGGTGAAGGGAGACGCTAAGACCCACGAGATAGAGTCGGTCAACGTGGTCGCAGAACTAGCGTAACGAGGGTACCACTCCGCGGACCCTTCTATTCTTTCACTGTTTCAGTCTCCTTCGCGGCATCGCTATCCTGTCCAAGTTCTACACCAAGCAGTCCCCGAAAGTGATCTTCTAATTCGGACTTCAATTCAGGCACCTCATCTTCTGTTACCTTCTTCCAAGACTCGTGCCATTGGTCGACATCCTGCGGATCGCCTGGTGAACTATCATACGGCCTGTAAATCCTGAACTTGCTGAACACATCCTTCATTTCCTTGTTCAGTTCCTCAACTGTCTCACAGATATGTGGGGGGAAGTAGATCTTATTCCTCATATAGAAATTCATGAACTGGTTTCCTGACTCTGCTGCTGTTTTCAGTTTTTCATCCTTAGACGGTTCACCCGAACGCTCTACTGGGTCTGTGAGACTCCGCATATCCTCCTCGAAATTCACGAACCGTTCGTACAGTTCCGCTGTTATCTCCGCCCGTTGAGTGTGTAACTCTGAAAATTGCAGTTTGTCCTTCTCCAATTCGGTCTGATACCGATTCAGTTCCTTGTCGATCTCCGACTGGTACTTACTCAACTCCTTATCGAAGTACTGGTTGATTAGATCCCTTGCCACCCACCCGACGACAGTAGCGCCAATAGCAAAGGTTCCCAATTCTTGGATGAGAAACCCAATTACGTTCAAACTGGTATTGAGGGCCATATCCAAAATCACCGATCACTGAACATCTACCTTGGGGTGGATCCAGTGGAAGCGTCACGCAACTTGGAGACTGACGGAGTGAGATACTTGTGTACTTACAGTACCGATAGAACCCGCTCCGTGAGGATAGTAGTCCTATGTGCTCGTTAGACTCAGAGAAACGGGAACAGATACTCTTGCTCCACGAGATGGTAGGGCCGATCCTCGTATCTGAACGTGGGAGCGTTGGCGACAAAATCTCGTGGGGCGTATCCGATGAGGCGGATGTCTGTTTCACCGATACGGGACGCAAGCGCGTAATAGTCGGCGTTGAGTGGACTGTACGCGTCGACGGTGAGATCGGGATCGGATCGACGACGCCCCACCGTCTTCACGTCGATCGTCGCCCCGCGGTATCGTAAGTCGATTCCGCCGTCGCCACCGTTGTAAACCTCCACGTCGAGGCGATCGGCAATACCGAGGCGTTTTGCGACGCCGTCCTCTCCGAGCAAACCTGTGAGGTGATCAGCTGGTGTTCCCGACCAGGTATCGGCGATCCGTCTTGCGTGTTCAGTCAGTGGGTACACCCGTTCTTCGGGAATGTGTACTGTCGGACGATCGGCGATCGGTACATCTGCCGCCGAGATAAGCGGTGTCGGTGCGGGCTCGGTCTTCGGCGATACAGTCGGGGAATCGGCTTGGTGTTCGCTCGACATAGATGGGTCTGGTCCCACCGTTTCACCGAAGGACTCAGGACGGTCGCCGTCGAACGACCGACTGAGCCCGCGGCTTGCACCACGGTGGCCGTGGGTGCTCCCGCGCACTGCCCTGCGTCCAACATTGCGGTGCGCGGCTTCTGGTGCGTCATCAGTCTGATAGAGAGGTTTCTACGCGACTATTCCACTCTATCGCCCCTCTGACGGGCATTCGCCCGCTTAGACCTCCGAACGCAATCTAAACAAGAGAACCCGAGTGAATAAGTGTTTCACTCGACAATGTGTGAACATTTATATGAGTGATCCTAACGAGCTAGAAATACTCATCGAGTACGAGGGGGGGACGGTTCTCAAGGGTATTCGCGTGGGTGATGGATGGGTACGCCCACCGTACGAAGTACATACAAACGAAGGTGAATCATTTGACCGTGATGACTATCGATTGGCACGCGCTCTTGCCGTTCTCTTGGAAACCTACGAGGATATTGATCTAACACTAGATAAGGGGGTTCCAACCCGTATTGCGCTTGATGGTGTACCTGCGATCGCCACGTATCTCCACGGTGCTCAAGAGCGATCTCGGTCTGAGGTTGCCGAAATCATGGACGTTAGCGAAAAAACAGTCCTAAAATATCTCAATCGCTTCAGTCCCCGTCGCCGAGCGTAGATTTGTCTACACAGTGTCAACCAACAATTGCAAACAGCAGCAGGTTGTGCGCCGCCGGGCCGAGCCCCATCGCCGCGACGAACCCCAGGAGCAGGTACCCCTCCGTCGGCCGGTCACGGACGTACTCCGCGAAGAGCCAGACGACCGCGCTCGCCACCGCGAGCTTCACCAGCAGGAACAGCCACCCCTCGCCGATCACCGGGACCGACGGGATCCAGTCGAACTCCAGCAGGATCCGCGAGAGCGGCGTGCGTTCGCCGAAGCCGAGCTGAGTCGTCCCGACCGCGGTCGAGACGCCGTCGAGCGCGTGGCCGAACACCGCGAGCGCACCGACGCCGCCGGTGATCGCGGTCTCGGGGCGGAACCGCGTCAGGCCGACCCAGGCGGCGCCCGCGATCGGGAGAGTGAGCGCGAGCGCGACCGTCGACCAGCGCGCGCCCGCCGGCGAGAGCCCGGTCGAGACCGCGACCGCGACGACCGGGGCGAGGCAGAGGGCGCCGGCGACCGCGAGGGTCTCCGCCACGCGGTCCGGGCGGGCGGCGTCGGCGGCGAGCCACGCCGCGCCCGCCAGCGATCCCACCGTGAGGTAGACGGTCGGCGAGCCGGCGAAGGGGGCGAGGACGGGCGGGAGCGCGTCGACGACGTAGAGGACGTGGGCCGCCGAGCCAAGCGCCATCCACGGGGCGAGCGCGAGCACGCGCCGGCCGGTGACTCGGGGGCGCCGCCGGCGGAGCGCGGCGACGACCCCGCCGGTCGCGAGCAGGACGGCGAGGAGGTACGGCGCGGGCGGCAGCGTCGTTCCCGCCGGGAGGAAGGGGAGGCCGCCGACCATCAGACGGACAGCACCGGCTGGCTGGCGTACAGGAGGACGTACTCGGCCGCCTTCCCGAGCACCTCGCCGGGGTCGCCGGAGACGGGCTCGCGGGGGACGACGATGAAGTCTGACTCCAGCTCCTCGGCGGTGTCGAGCACGACGCTGCCGGGGTGAACCGTCTTCACCGTCGTGGAGAAGCCGTAGGCGATGGAGTTGCTGTGGGAGACGCCCGCCGCCTCCGCGCGCCGCGCCACGGAGTCGGTGAACGCCTCGGTGTCGTCGGCCACGTCGCTCTCGTCGACCACGCCGTGGTCGATGGCGCGGACCACGTCCTCGTCGAGCACGTACAGGGCGTGGACGCTCGCGCCGTACTCGGCGGCGACGGCGATCGCGTAGTCGACCGCCTCGTGGGACTCCTCGCTGCCGTCCACCGACACGAGGACGAGGTCGATGTCGAGATCGGTCATACGCGAGTCGTCGGCGGGGGAGGGCAAAAAGCCCGCCCTCTGCGGTCGCCGCCGAGGCGGACGCGCGAGCGAGCGGACGATCGGAGCGCCCGCCCTCAGAACTCCGCGAGGTCGCGCTGTCCGGCCTCGCGTCGCTCGGCCGGCGGCACGTTGGTGGCGACGATCTCGTCGACCTCGTCGCGGTTCCCCGCGTCGCTGTTGATCGCGCGGGTCGCGCCCTCGCGATCGACGCGGAACCCCGCCTCCGCGTACGGCTCGTACATCACGCCGCTGTTGCTGAGGACGACCCACACGCCCGCCTCGTCGAGTTCGGCCGCCACGTCGAGCAGTCGGCGCTGGTCCTCGCGGTCGAACCCCTCGGCGCTGTACTCGTTGAAGCTCGCGGTCGCGCTCATCGGCTCGTAGGGGGGATCGAAGTAGACCAGGTCGCCCGGATCCGCGGCGTCGAGGACGTACGCGAAGTCGTCGTTTCGGACCGTCGAGTCCGCGAGCGCGTCGCTCGCGCGCCGGATCCGGTCGCGCTGGACCCAGTCGGGGTTCGCGTACCGGCCGACGGGGACGTTGAACCCGCCGTCGGCGTTCTCGCGGTAGAGGCCGTTGTAGCAGGTGCGGTTGAGGTACAGGAGGAGCGCGGCCTCCTCCAGCGGGTCGAACTCGCCCTCGTACGGGCGCCTGTTGAACCGCGCGCGCTGCTGGTAGTAGTAGCTCTCCACGTCGCGGCCCCGAGCGGTCTCCTCGGCGTAGGGAAGGGCGGAGTCCGGCTCGGCGTCGGGATCGGCGAACGACTCCAGCCGTTCGATCAGCGCCTCGGGGTCGTCGCGCACCCGCTCGTAGAAGTTCACCAGTCGCGGGTTCGCGTCGTTGACCGTCGCGTCCGGCGGTTCGAGGTCGAAGAACACGGCGCCGCCGCCGAGGAACGGCTCGTGGTAGCGGCCGTACGTCGCCGGGAACCGGGCGTACAGCTCGTCGAGGAGCTGCCGCTTCCCGCCGGCCCACTTCAGTATCGGCTCGGCCATGCGATGTCTGGGGTCGCCCGCCGCGGCGTAAAAACGTCTCGGGCGCGGGGCGGAGGGCTACGGACGCGGGTCGGAAGGCTACGGACGTGGGTCGCGGACAGTCGAGGGGTACGGACGCGGTCTCGTACCGATGCGGTCAGTCGTCGGCGGGCTCCCCGTCCGGATTCGGGAGGTCGGCGAGGTGCTCGGCCACCTCATCGAAGTTCGGACCGGGCTCGATCGTCTCCTCCTCGCGGTCCCACTCGATGTATCCCGCCTCCTCCAGCGCGGGGAGATGGGTTTCGCGGAGTTCGGCCGCGATCTCGTCGGCTCGCCCACGGACCTGCAAGTCCGCGACCGTCCCGACGGTTCCGTCCGCGAGCCCGGCGATGACTCGGCGGCGTTCCGGGGTCGAGACCGTCTCCGTCCGTTCGGAAGGGGTATCGTGAGTCGTTGACATTGACTGTTCGTATCTACATCACGAATCGCATCGGAATAAAAGTACGGGCCGCGAGACGTCGTGCGCGTCCCGCTATCGGACCCGCAGCCCGCGGTGGAGCGTGTACGCGGGAACGAGCAGGAACAGAAGGGGGGTCCCCGTGAGCGGGTGCGCCAGCAGGGAGCCGGCCGCGAGGATCAGGTACCCCTTGGCCGGCGGCGACCACGCGGTCCGGGTCCCCATCGCGTCGAGCTCCGCGGCGAAGGCGTACAGGAACCCGCCGGCGACCGCGAGCCACAGCGCTCCGGCAACGAGCGTCGCGGAGAGCGTGCCCGCCGCGTCGACGACTCCCGGGGGCACGCTCCGCCCGGCGGCGTACGTCGGATCGACCAGCGCGCGGGCGGCGATCGACGCCGGCAGATACAGCGCGGCGACGGCGACGGTCGTCCAGAAGGTGACGTCCTCTCGCCCGCCCGACGCCGGAGCACCAGTCATAGTCGGAGGGTGGCGATCGAGCGGGAGAGGCCTTCCGATACCCGATCGGTATCCGGTCCGGATTCCCGCTCTACCCCTTCCCCTCCGGAGGCCCTTCGGAACGCCTCTCCGAACGCTCCTCGCGGCGTCGATCCCGCGAAACACGGCCATACGTACTAGATATCTTACAGGTGTATGAAACAGTACCATGACAACAATTACACCGCATTAACGAACGTTTTAGACCGTTTGAAGGCGCGTACCGTGGTACCACTTCTCAGAACATATTTGTGATATGAAAGTTTTTACCCAGGTGGTTCGTACGCGTATCTATGCAACCGATGAAGAACGGCCCCTCGTCCGCCGGCCGCTCGCCGGGACCCAACGCCTCCCCCGACGGCAGCGTCCGTGCCTCGTTCGCGTTCCTCGCGCTCGTCGCCCTGGGCGTTCTCGTGGCCGCGTACCCGCTCGTCTCGCTCGGCGTCCTGACCGGCGTCGTCGCCCTCGCGATCCTGGCGCGCTCGCTCTCCCGCCACGTCGACCGCGAGACGGTCGGCCGCGTCAGTATCCCCGGACTGGGCACCGTCGAGTACCGATTCACCCGAAGCTGACGACGCGACGCGTCGGACCACCGCGAGTCGGTCCGGCCCGGAGGAACAGGCGTTTCCCCTCTTCTTTGCGGCGCCCGAATCAGACGGAGGCGACCCGCTCGCCCACGTCGAGCCCGTTCGCGAGCGCGGCGTGGAGCCGCCCCTCGCCGGCGACCCAGTCGCCGAGGAGGTACAGGCCCTCCCGACGGGCGGAGTCGATCGGCCCGTGAGCGACGCCCGCCTCCGGTTGCGCGTACCGCCAGCCCTGGTGGTCGGTCCACGCCGGGTCCGCCAGTCGGTCGTCGCCGACGATCTCGGCGGCGTGGTCCGCGAGCGCCGCGACGTTTTCGGCTGGGTCCGCGTCGTAGCGCTCGACCGACCACTCGTGGTTCGCCTGCACGACGAGCAGGCTCTCTCCCTCCGGAACGTGGCCGGGCTTGCACTCCTCGCGGGATATCCACCCGATCGCGTGTTCCTTGTCGGTGTTGACGAGGCCGTAGTAGGGCACGTCCAGCGAGAAGGGGTAGCGCAACACCGCGGTCCAGACGGTGCGGTACGGCACGCCGCCGACCGCGTCGACGAGCGCCTCGCGGACGGGCGAGTCCCACTCCGCGTCTCGGAGCAGCGCCGCGGTCTGCGGCGCGGGCGGGTTCAACAGGAGGGCGTCGAACGGGCCGCGCGTCGCGCCGTCGGCGTCATCGACTTCCCACCGGTCGCCGACCCGGCGGACCGTCTCGATCCGCGTCCGCCGGTGGACCGTCGCGTCGGTCCGGCCGAACAGCCGCTTCGCGATCTGGGTGAGCCCTCGTCGGTAGCTCCACTTGTGCTCGTCCGCCTCGCGGCCGGGCGAGACCTCGCCGTCGGCGTCGAAGACGTGGACCGGCTCCGCGACGTCGACGAGCCCCTCGTCGTCGAGCGTCTCCGTGATCAGCTCGACGACGCGCTCGTCGTCGGCCTTCAGGTAGTTCGCGCCGTAGTCGTACGTCAACTCTCCGTGGCGGCGGGTCGCCGCGCGGCCGCAGAGCCCGCCGGACTTCTCGAAGACCGTCACGTCCGCGTCCGGGAGCGCGCCGTCGACGGTGAACGCCGCGGCCGCCGCCCCCGCGCCCGCGCCGACGATGCCGATGTGTGTCACGGTCTCGCGAAGGGGGCGCAATCACTTAATCGGTCGCTCGCGATCGACTCTCCCGTCGGGAGCGACGCCGCTTCGACCCGCAGCCGCGAACGCGGGCGTCGGGCGCCCGCAGCCGAGCAGGCAAGAACCACCCCGACGAGGCGTTTTATTCCCGCGTGCCGACAGCGTGCGGACACGAACCGCGGCCCGACGGGCGGACGGGCCGGCCTCCGACACTCTCATGACCCACGACACGACCGGACGCGCGACCGACGGTGACGATGACTGACGGCGGCGCTCCCCCGGAGGACGCAGGCGTCGACTACGCCGGACGGGCCGCCGACATCCTCGGCTTCTCGCGCTGGTGGCAGATCGTCGCCGCCGCGGGGATGATGGCGGCGGTGAGCCCCTATCAGTACGTCTGGTCGTCGATCGAACAGCCGCTGGCCGAGAGTCTCGACCTCGCGCTCCCGGCGCTCGGCGCGGTGTTCTCCTTCTACGTCGTCTTCCAGTCGCTCTCGCAGTTCCCCGCCGGGAAGTGGCGCGACAGCCGCGGGCCGGGTGCGCTCACGTTCCTCGCCGCCCTGCTCGCCGGCGGCGGGTATATCGGCCTCGCGTACGCGACGACCCTCTGGCAGCTCTACCTCCTGTACTCGCTCGGCGCGATCGGCGTGGGGATCGTGTACACGGTCGCGGTCAACACCGCCGTCAAGTGGTTCCCTGACCGCACGGGGCTCACCACGGGCGTCGGGACGATGGCGTTCGCTGGCGGCAGCGCGCTCGTGGTCCCGTACGTCCGCGCGAACGCCACCGTGGCCGCCTACAGCGACGTGCTCCGGAACGTCGGGATCGGTATCCTCGTCGTGACGCTCGTCGGCGCGTACCTCCTCCGGGACCCGCCTGACGACTGGCTCGGGCTGGAGGACCGCGACGACGACGGCGACGACGAGGGGATCGCGGCCTCGCTTCGCGGGCGCGCGTACACGACCCGCGAGATGCTGTCGACGTGGCAGTTCTGGCTGCTGTACGCGATGTTCGTCGCGATGGCCGGGGCCGACCTGATCGTCATCGCCAACGTCGTCAGATTCGCCGAGCAGTTCGGCCTGGCGGCGGTCGTCGCGACCGCGGCCGCGACTCTGCTCCCCGTCGCCGCCGGCGTCTCGCGGATGATCCTCGGAGAGGCCTCCGACCGCTTCGACCGGAAGAGAGTCATGGCCGCCTCATTCGTGCTCGCCGGGGTGTTCCGGCTCGCGCTGATCGGCGCCGGGCGGGCCGAGGCCGGGGTCGCGTTCGTCGCGCTGGTGATGGCGGCGATGTTCTTCTCCTCGCCGCTGTTCGTCTACTTCCCGTCGGTGATCGCGGACTACTACGGGTCGCGTAACTCCTCCGGCAACTACGCGGTCCTCTACACCGCGAAGGTCGGCGGGGGGATCTTCGCCGGCACCGTGACCGGCTACCTCGTCGCGACGGCCGGCTGGGTCCCGACGTTCGCGCTCGGGGGCGGCCTCGCGATCGCCGCGGGGCTGGCGGCGCTCCTCCTCCGACCGCCGAGCGGCTCCGGGCTGGAGGCGGACGCGGCGACCGCGCCCGACTAGACCGCTGCCGATTCGCCGCCCGATCGTTCTCCGTTCTCCCGCTCACCCGCGCCGCAGTTCGGGAACGGGCGTGGGCCTGAACGCGGGCGGCGGTCCTCCTTCACCACCACGGCACGTCTTGGTCGTGAGCGTTCGGGTCCTCCGACTTCAACACGAACGGCGTCACGAGTTTGAGGATGAACGCCTCGCCGCCTTCGAGACGCGAGTAGTCCAACGCCTCCAGGTCTACAACCTGCGTGTCTTTCAGCC
>ENA-ORDC01001799-ORDC01001799.1-marine-metagenome-genome-assembly--contig:-NODE-1799-length-14706-cov-3.847495_pt1 | contig 14706 bp, 14 predicted proteins | sample MGYA00237783_ERZ508515 | MGnify/ENA primary metagenome ERZ508515 (study PRJEB26186, sample SAMN06268792) | marine metagenome | isolation source: Eden Landing Ponds, San Francisco, CA, USA | place... | reverse complement strand
CCCCGCCGTCACGGGCGACCGCGCCCGCGAGGCCGTCGGCTTCGACCCCACTGACCCCGACAGCCTCGCCGAGGCCGCCAGAACGGTTCGCTCGTTCGCCGAGTCCACCGCCGGCGACGACGACCACGTGTTCATGCTCCGCGGCGCGGCCGCCTGCGCCGCGCTCGTCCGCGGCGTCGGCTCCTACAAGCGCGCCGCCGAGCGCGCCGGCGGCGACGTGTCCGTCTCCTTCATCCGCAAGTGGGCCCGCGTCCACGACCTCCCGCAGTCGGTCCGCCGGCACGTCGCCCGCGGCCGCATCGCGCCCACGGCCGCCAAGCACATCGCCCGCGTCTCCGGCGACGCCAGACTCCACCTCGCGTGGGCGACGCTCGACGCCGGACTGACCGTCCGCGAGGTCCGCCGACTCGCCAGCGAGGTCAACGACGGCACGCCGGCCGTGGACGCACTCGCCGACCACGGCGTCGACATCGGCACGCTCGACGTGACGCTCCCGGCCGACGTGTACCTCGAACTCCGCCGCCGCGCCTCGCTCGAAGACACGCCCCCCGGCGACGTGGTCGCAGACGCCCTCGAGGACTACCTCGACTGAAGGAACCGCGCCGCCGTCTCGCGAATCACGTCCCGCGCGACCTCGACTTCCGCCCACTCGACGGTTTCGTCCGGGAAGTGCGCCTGGTCGATGTCGCCCGGGCCGAACAGCACCGTCGGAACGCCCGCCTCCACGTAGTGCCGCGAGTCGGCCCCGTAGGTCGCGCCGACCGGTTCGTCGTCGCGGCCGTCGGCCCGGAGCGCCGCGCGCAACGACTCCACGACCGGCTCGTCGGCGTCGATTTCTGCCGGTTCGAACTGCACCGAAAACCGCTCGAACACCGGCGGGTGCGCCGAGAGCCACTCGTCGTCGGCGACGACGCGCGCCAGTCGCTCGTCGAACGCGGCTTCGACCTCCTCGACCGTCTCGCCCGGCGCGACGCCGAGTCGCCACTCCGCGGTGAGCGTCCCCGCGACGCTCGACGCCCACGACCCCGCCTCGACGCGGCCGACACAGACGGGCCACGGAATCGGGTAGTCGAAAAGCGGATGCGCGACCGCGTCGGTCCGCTCCGCTTCGAGGTCGAAAAACGCCTCCCGAATCGCCTCGAACATCTCGATGACGTCCACGCCGCGCCACCGCGAGGCCGCGTGCGCCGTGCGCCCGGTCAGTCGGAGTCGCTTCATCACCGACCCCTCGGTGGCGACGACCGGCTTGAGCCGCGTTGGCTCGGCGACGAGCGCGGCGTCCCGCTCGAACGGATAGGTATTGTCGAGCGCGGCCGCCGCGGCCCCGACACCGCCGTCTTCCTCGCCCGCGACGCTCTCGACGACGACCCGCCCGTCGAGCGCAACACCGCCCGCCTCGACGGCGTCGCGGAGGTCGAGCGCGGCGAAGACGCACGCCGCGAGCCCCGCTTTCATATCGGCCGCGCCGCGGGCGCTGACGGTGCCCGCGTCGTCGTCCCAGTCGGGTAAAAACGGGTCGTGAGACCACAGCTCTCTGTCGGCTGGCACCACGTCCACGTGACCGTTGAGGACGAGCGTCTGTCCCGCATCGGGGTCGCCGAACTCGACCACGCCGGCGACGCTCGGGCGGTTCGCGATGTCGATGTCGTCGGGGTCGTCGGGGAACGACGAGTGCTCGGCCAGTCGTTCCGGGTCGGCGGTCCACTCGTAGGTTTCGAACCCGAAGTCGTGCAGTCGGTTTTTGACCCACTGTTGGGCCGGGGCCTCGGCGCGGGCGACGCTCTCGAACCGGAGGAGCGCGTCCACGAAGTCGCGAACGTCCATGTTGTGGTGGACGGCAACGGGGTACAAAGCAGGCGGGGACGGCGAAAATAAACGCTTATCAGTATCCCCACTTAAGAAATCGCTGAGGGCTGGTAGCTCAGTTAGGCAGAGCGTCTGGCTTTTAGCGGGACTACGCGAGTCGCGTGGTTTCGGAAGATACCAGACGGTCGGGGGTTCAAGTCCCTCCCAGCCCGTTTCTACTCCGAACAACTGTGAGGAGTGAAACGGCTTCGAGAGATTAAACCCGACCAGTCGCGCACAGCGAAGCGAGCACGTCTGGGCTCGGTTCAAGTCCCTCCCAGCCCGTTTCTGCGACGAAGTCCGTGCGGAGTGAAACGGCCCCACAGGAGCTACATCGGAAGCGAACGGCGTGAGCGACAGCGTACGCCGTCGTTTTCGCGAACACGAGCGGTCAATCGTCGCTCTGTCCGAGTTCGTTCAACGGACGCCGCAGTTCGGCTTCGATAGCACGCTCTGCGCGACATACCGACCCGGTCGTTCTCGAAAAATAAGAACCGAATACCCGATATTACCCCGGGCGCGCCGTATTCTGACTCAGAAGGGCCAACAAATGTACACCAACATCGTCGTTCCAGTCGACACCAGTCCGGAGTCAATGAACGCGGCGAGTCACGCGATTCGCCTCGCGGACGCGGTCGGCGCGTCCGTTCACGCGCTGTACGCCACTCGACCGCCCGTGGACACCGACGACGACGGCGAGCGCTCGAAGTCGCGGAACGAACGCGCCTTCGCGGACGTGGTCGAACGCGCCGAAGAACGCGGCATCGACGTCGAGACGAGCATCCTCGTCGGCGACCCCGCGGAGTCCATCGCCGACTTCGCCAACAGGCACCGCGCCGACCTCATCGTGATGGGCACCCACGGCCGCGAGGGCGTCGACCGGCTGGTGAACGGGAGCGTCGCCGAGCAGGTCGGCCGACTCGCCCGCGTCCCGGTGACGACGATTCGGCTCCGCGACGGCGAGCGGTCGGTCCGGTCGCCGCTCGAAGCCCGGCGCATCGCGCGCGAAAAACTCGCCCACGCCGGCCACGAGGACGCCGTCATCGAAGCGCCGTCTCAACAGCGGTCCGCGTGGGTCGTCCACGCCGCCGACGACCGCGGCGAGTACAACGTCCACATCAACAGCGCGTCCGGGGAGGCCAAACTCGTGCAGGTCGGCTGAGCCCGCACCGCGTTTTTCGCTTATTCGAGGTCCAGAAGCGTCGCGGCCTCGTCGAGGAACTCGGCGTACACCGACATCGCGTCGTCGATGGGTTCGGGCTCGGTCATGTCGACGCCGGCGGTTCGGAGCACGTCGAGGGGGTACTCACTGCCGCCGAGCGCCAGCGCCTCGCGGTAGTCCGCCGCGGCCGACTCGCCCTCCTCGCGGATGCGCTCGACGATGGCCGCCGCCGCGGAGATACCCGTCGCGTACTGGTAGACGTAGTAGTTGTAGTAGAAGTGCGGAATGCGCATCCACTCGCGGGCGATGCGGTCGTCGGTCGCCGCGGGCTCGTAGTACGCCGCCTTCAGGTCGCCGTACAGCTCGTCGAAGCGGTCGGGCGTGAGCGCGCCGTCGTTCTCGACGACCTCGTGAATCTGGAGTTCGAAGTCGGCGAACATCGTCTGGCGGAACAGCGTCGAGCGGAACCGTTCGAGGTACTCGTCGAGGACGTGCATCCGGAGTTCGTCGTCGTCGACGTTCTCCAAGAGGTACTCCGTCAGGAGCGTCTCGTTGACCGTGGAGGCGACCTCGGCGGTGAAGATGTCGTAGCTCGCGTCGTGCCACGGCTGGGCGTCGTTGGCGAGTTCGGAGTGCATCGAGTGACCCAGTTCGTGGGCGAGCGTGAACATCGACGCGGGGTCGTCCTGGTAGTTCATCATGATGAACGGCTGGGTGTCGTAGGTGCCCGCGGAGTACGCTCCGGAGCGCTTGCCGCGGTTCTCGTACACGTCGACCCAGCGGTCGTCGAGCCCTTCGGCCATCCGCTCCTGATAGGCCTCGCCGAGCGGTTCGACGGCCTCGACGATGTACTCCTTCGCCTGTTCGTACGGAATCTCGGGGCCGTGGCCGCCGGTGAGAGAGACGTACAGGTCCCACATCCGGAGTTCGTCCGCGGCGATGGCCTCCCGCTTCAACTCGGCGTGGCGGTGGAGGTGGCCGAGGTTGTCGCGGACGGTGTCGAGTAAGTTGTCGTACACTTCGACGGGGACGTTGGGGCCGTCGAGGGCGGCCTCGCGAGCGGAGTCGTAGTCGCGGATGCGCGCGGTCTTCACGTCCTTCTTGACACTGTTTTTCAGCGAGGTGCCGACGGCGTTTCGCACGTCGGCCCAGCGGTCGTAGAACTCCTCGTGGACGGTCCGGCGGAACTCCCGGTCGGGGTGTTTCTGGAGCTTCGTGAAGTTGCCCTGCGTGATTTCGACCGCGGTCCCGTCGGGCTTTTCGACGGTCGGGAACTCCAAGTCGGCGTTGGCGAGCATCGAGTAGATGTCGCTGGACGCGCCGGTCACGTCCGAGAGGTCGGCGAGGAGTTCCTCGACCTCCGCGGAGCGGGTGTGGTCCTTCGTTCGGAGCACGTCGTCGAAGTAGTGCTCGTAGGCGTCGAGTTCGGGTTCTTCCTCGACGAACTCGTCGACGCCGTCGCGGCCGAGGTCCTGTAGCTCGGGGTCCAGATAGCTGACCGCGCTCCGGGCCCTCGACGCCAGCGCCTCCGCGCGGCCGGCCTGCGCTTGGTACTCCTGGTTCCGGGTGTCCTGACTGCTACGGAGGTTCGCGTAGGAGACGACCATCGACACCTCGCGGAGCACGGACTCCATCGTCTCGAAGAGTTCGAGGAGCGTCTCGGGGTCCTCGGTGGCGTGACCCTCGTAGCTCGCCAGCTCGGGGACGCGCTCTGCGACGTCCTCGTACGCCGCCTCCCACTCGTCGTCAGACGCGTAGATGCTGTCGAGGTCCCACTTGTACTCCTCGTCGATGTCGCTCCGCTCGGGAACCGAACTCATGTCGGGTACTTCGACGCGCGCGCGGCTGGTAAGCCTTATCAATCGAGGGGCGGTGCGGGGTCGAAGCGGGCGGCCGCGACGCGGTTAGTGTCGGGGCGCCCTCGCCTCTCGGACCTGCGAGCCGTCCCGGACTAAGTCCTCGCAGTGCGGACAGACGCGGGGGTCGTCCATGCCCTCCGGGGCGAACACCCTGACGTAGCCTTCGGTGACGAAAGAATTACAGTTCTGACATGTCGGCATGGCGGTCGTTCGTACCACGTCAACTGAGTTAGATGTTGTGGGCGATTTTCGGCATCCGACACCGACCCGACCCCGCCCCTGACTCCGGCCGCGTGGCGCGGCCGGCGACGCGTGGCGGCGCAAACCACTTTGACTGGTGGGCGTGTGGATTCCCCATGGACGACCTCTCTCCCGCGGTCCGCGAGGCGTTCGCCCGGACGTGGGTCGACGACCGCCCGTGGGCGTTCCTCACCGACTTGACCGCCGTCGGCGACCGGATGGCCGGCGGGTCGGGCGACCGCCGCGCGAGCGCGCTCGTCGCCGACGCCCTCGCCGACGCGGGCGTCGGACGCGTCGAGTTCGACCCCTTCGAGATGGCCCGCTGGCGTCGCGGCGAGACGTCGCTCGACCTCACCGCGCCCGACCAGCGGCGCTTCGAAGCCGTCGCGCTCCCGTACGCTCCGCGGGCGACCGTCTCCGGCCCGCTCGTCGACGTCGGCTACGGCACGCCGAGCGAAACCGACGCGGCCGACGTGGAGGGCGCGCTGGCCGTCGCCAGCGCGACGACCCCCACCGGCGGCCGGTTCGTCCACCGAATGGAGAAGTTCAACTACGCTATCGAGTCCGGCGCGGTCGGCTTCGTCTTCGTCAACCACGTCCCCGGCCAACTCCCGCCGACCGGGGCGCTCCGCTACGACGAGGAGGCCGCCGCCCCCGCGGTCGGCGTGAGCGCCGAAACCGGGTCGTGGCTGACCGACTACGCGGCCCGCGGCGGCGAGGCGACCCTCGCGGTCGACGCCGAGACGACGCCCGGCGAGAGCCGGAACGTCGAGGGTCGCGTCGGCCCCGACACCGACCGCGAACTCCTCCTGTGCGCCCACTTCGACGCCCACGACATCGCCGAAGGCGCGCTCGACAACGGCTGTGGCATCGCGGTCGTCGTCACCGCGGCGCGACTGCTCGCCGAGATGGACCTCGACCTCCGCGTGCGCGTCGTCGGCGTCGGCGCGGAGGAACTGGGTCTGACCGGCTCCGAACACCTCGCCGGCCGCCTCGACCTCGACCGCGTCGCCGCCGTCGTCAACGTCGACGGCGCGGGGCGATTCCGCGACCTCGTCGCCCACAGCCACACCTCGGAGGCGACCGCCGCGGTGGCGACCCGAGTCGGCGACGAGACGCGCCACCCGGTCGACATCGAACCCGAGCCGCACCCGTTCAGCGACCAGTGGCCGTTCGTCCGCGGCGGCGTCCCGGCGCTCCAGCTCAGGAGCGAAAGCGGCGAGCGCGGCCGCGGCTGGACCCACACCCACGCCGACACCCGCGATAAGGTCGACGACAGAAACGTCCGCGAACACGGGATGTTGACCGCACTTATCGTCCGCGAACTCGCGGCGGCCGCCGCCGACGGAGAGATTCCGCGGCTCGACGACAACGAACTCGCGGCGGCGTTCCGCGACGCCGACTTCGAGACGGGGATGAAGGCGGCGGGCATCTGGCCCGACGGTTGGGAGTAGCGCCGGTCAGTCGTCTTCGGTCTGCTCGGAGCCGTCGCCGCGGTCCGAGTCGCGGCACTCGTTTTCGTTTTCGTCGCGTTCGCCGTGCTCGTCGCCGTGCTCGCCGTGTTCGTTGCCGTCTTCGTCGCCGCCGTCAGCCTCGGCGACTTCGACCGTCAGATCCGCCTTCGAGAGCGCGCGTTCGGTCCCGGCCTCGACGACCATCCCGGCCCCGATGACGACGTAGAACATCCCGTAGACGAACGTCGGCACGGCGACGAGGAGATAGAGCGCGAGGCCGGCGATACCCGTCAGGCTGGCGAGGAAGCCGCCGACGGCGTTGCCGACGCCGATGATAAACAGGCCGAAGACGATGCGGAGGGTGGCGTCCCACGCGGCGGACCGGTCCATGCGTGAGCCGACGGCGAGCCGCGTGATGTGTCTACTGGTCGATACGCGGCGCGGGGCCGCGGCGGGAAGCCAGTCACCCGCGCGTCAGCACACCGCGAGCAGTTCGTCGAGCGAGTCGAGTTCGTAGGTCGGTTCGGCGGCCAACTGGTAGCCCTCGCGGTGGGGCCGGCGGATGAACGCCGAGTCGAGGCCGGCGCGGTCGGCCGCGACCACGTCGACGTTGCTGTCGCCGACGTAGAGCGCCGAGTCGACGCCGAGTTCGCCCATCGCCCGCTCGATGTAGTGGGGGTCCGGCTTCTTCACCCGCGCGCCCTCGACCGTGGGGTCGCGGCCGTAGGCCACCTCGAAGCGGTCGCCGATGTCGAACACGTCGAGGATGTGCTCGATGGTCGCGTGTTGGTTGTTGCTCACGACCGCCAGCGGGTGGTCGATGTCGTCGAGGGCGACCACGTCGTCGTACAGCGGTTTCGTCCCGTCTTCGAGACACGCCCGCTGGGTCGCCGCGGCGTGGGTCTCGTGGCGCGACCAGAAGTCGTCCACCGGCACGTCGTGGACCGCACAGATGCGGCGCAGGCGCGTGAGGCCGCCGTTGATGACGCCGTCGACCGCCTCGGTCGTTGGTTCCACGTCGAACTCGGCGAACGCCCGTCTGACCGCCTCCCGCTGGACTTCGAGGAGCGTCGGCTTCGTCAGCACGCCGTCGTTGTCGAAGATGACAGCGTCGTAGCACATGGTTGAGGGGTCAGCGCCCGAGTCACGATAACGTTGCTATGTGCGACCCCGACCGCTCCGGAGAGCTATTGACTCCTCGTCCGTCCGTCACTGCGGTCTTCGCCGTCGCCGACGGTGGGGTCGCCCGCTTCTCGCCGGACGCCGTCGCGGATGCGCGAGCCGACGCGCCAGCCGATGCGGTCCGCCAGCGCCCGTTCGCCGAAGGCGGTCGCGGCGCTCTCGGCGGCCATCGAGTCCACGGCGAACTCGACTCCCGGGTAGTCGACCGCCGTGAGGAGCAGGGGCGTCGGCGGCGCGGGCGGGACGCCCGCGGGACCGTCGAGGCGGTCGGGTCCGAGCACGTCGTCGACCTTCGACGGCGGGGCCGCGCCCGACCCGACGGCGCGGACGAGCGAGACGAGTCGGCGGACGAGTTCGCGGGCGAAGCCGCCGGCCGCGACGCGGACGAGGAGGAAGTCGCCGTCGCGGGTCAGGTCGCCGTCGATGGTTCGGACGGTCCCGCGCTCGTCGGGCGTGAGGTTGTGGAAGTCGTGTTCGCCGCGGCAGGCGTCGAAGGCGGGTCTCGCCCGGTCGTCGTCGAAGCCGTCGCTCGGCGCGTGGAGGTCGTAGACGTACTCGCGGCGGGTCGGCCGGTGCCGGGCGTGGAAGTCGTCGGGCGCGTCGGCGGCGGCCCACGCCCGCACCGCGCCCGGAAGCTCCGAGTTCAGCGCCCGCGGCGTACACCAGTCGGGACAGTCGAAAGCGACGGTCTGGGCGAGCGCGGAGACGCCCGCGTCGGTCCGCCCGGCGGCGGCGTAGTCGGTCGGTTCCTCGTCGTCGTCGCAGACGCCGAGCGCGCGGCAGGCGTCGAAGAGGGCGTCCTCGACGGTCGGCACGTCCGGCTGTCGCTGGAACCCGTGGTACGGGCGTCCGTCGTAGGCGACGCGGAAGGCGCGCATGTCGTGCGGTTCACCGGCGGACTACTTAACCGACGCCACCCGGCCCGACCGCGCCGGTCGGCCTGTCGACCACGCGCCGTCGACCCGCGACTACACGTCCGCGTCCAGCGACTGCTCGTCTTCGACCGGCGAGTCCTCGCTTCGGACCGAGAGCACCGGCACGTCGGCCAGTCGGAGCACGCGCTCGGTGACGCTCCCGAGCAGGTAGCGCTCGATGCCGCGGCGGCCGTGGGTGCCCATCACGATGAGGTCGGCGTCGACTTCCGCGGCGTACCGGGGAATCACTCGGTGGGGCGAGCCGTGTTCGACGGCCGTGACGACCTCGACGCCGTCCGCCTCGGCCGCCTCGACGGCCTCGGAGACGATGCGCTCGCCTTCCGCCTCGTAGGCGCGGACGAGGCCGCCGGCGTCGAGTTGGGTCGCGTGGAGGGCGCGCTCGTCGACGACGTAGAGGGCGTAGAGCGTCGCGTCCGTCGTCGCGGCGAGGTCGATGGCGCGGCCGAGCGCCTCGTCGGCGGGGGCACTGCCGTCCAGCGGGACGAGAATCCTGTCGTACATGTCACTCGTCTGTACGGCGGCCGGGAACAAAAGGGCGCGCGCCGGTATCGGGGCGCGGGAATCGCGGGGCGGGTCGGCCGGCGCGAGAGTGAGTCGGCCGGCGCGGGGGTCGGGTTCGCCCCCGCGACCCGCGGGGCGGCCTACTCGTAGTCCTCGTAGGTCGGCGCGTCGCGGTCGCCGGGGAACTCGTCGACGGGGACGGTGGTCTGGTCGCCGCTCGCCATGTCCTTAACGGTCACCTCGTCGTTTTCGAGGTCACGCTCGCCGACGATGACGACCGTGTCGGCGTTGACCGAGTCGGCGTAGGACATCTGCGCGCCGAAGCTCCGGTCGGACACGTCGACCTCGACGACGTTGCCCGCCGCGCGGAGGTCGCGGGCGATATCTGAGGCGACGGCGCGGGTGTCGCCGACGGTGAGGAGGTAGTAGTCGGTCGCCAGCTCTTCTTCGGGCCAGACGCCGGCGCGCTGACAGAGCAGTTGGAGCGTCGCGTTGCCGATGCCGACGCCGACGGCGGGGGTGGGCTGGCCGCCGAACGACTCGATGAGGTCGTCGTAGCGGCCGCCGCCGAACGTCGCCCGCGACACGTCGCCCGTGGAGTCGAAGCACTCGAAGACGACGCCGGTGTAGTAGTCCAGCCCGCGGGCGGTCGAAAGCGACACCTCGCAGAACTCGCCCGCGCCGAAGTCGTCGGCGGCGGCGAGGACGCTCCGGAGGTTCTCGACCGCGGCCGCGACGTCGTCGCCGCCGAACTCGGCGATTTCGTCGAGGTCGCCGCGCTCGATGAGGTCGGCGAACTCGCCGGCTTGGTCGTACGAGAGACCGGCGTCCGAAAGCAGGCCGAGGTACTCCGCGCGCTCGACCTTCTCGGACTTGTCGACGGCGCGGACCGCGTCGGCAACGTCCACGTCGGCGTCGAACGACCGGAGCAGGCCGCCGAGGATGTCGCGGTGGGAGACGCGGAACTCGAAGTCGTCGGCCGTGAGACCGAGGTCGGTCAGCGCGTCGGCGCAAAAGGCCAGAATCTCGGCGTCGGCCTCCGGTTCCGAGGAGCCGAAGATGTCGGCGTTGGTCTGGTAGAACTCGCGGAAGCGACCCTGCTGGACCTGCTCGTAGCGCCAGAACGGGCGGGTCGAGACCCACTTAATCGGCTTCGACAGCGCCTGTTGCTTGGCGACGACCATCCGGGCGACCGTCGGCGTCAGTTCGGGCGCGAGGGTGACCTCCCGGCCGCCTTTGTCCTCGAAGGCGTACAGCTCCTCGACGATTTCCTCGCCGGACTTGTCGACGTACATCTGGGTCCGTTCGAGGTGGGGCGTCCCGATTTCGCGGAAGCCGTAGCGGGCGGCGGCGGTCTCGACGGCGTCGACGACCTCGCGCCGGGCCGACATCTCGCCGGGGTAGAAGTCACGAAATCCCTTGAGTCGGTCGTACATGCGCGTTGGTTGGCGAAGGCCGCGCTTGAAACCTGTTGTTCGGGGCGAGGGCGACTACCCGACGAGGGCGCGGAGCGCCGCCGCGTCGCCGAGCGCGATGAGCGAGACGCCGACGACCGCGAGGACGGCGGCGACGAGGCGCGTGCCGAACCGGGCCTCGCGGAGGACGACCCCGCCGAGGACGACGGCGACGATGGCCTGCGTGTTGACGATGGGCGAGGCGACGCTCGCCGGCACCAGTCCGAAGGCGGTCGACGTGACGTGTTCGCCGAGCGCGACGAGCGCGCCCGCCGCGGCGAACTTCGGGAGGTCGCCGCGGACGCCCGGCCAGTCGCGGACCGCGACGGGGAGGACGGCGAGCGCCGCGCCGACGAACAGCACCGGGACGAACACGCTCGTCGGGATGCCGAGTTCCTGCAGTGCGACGCGTTTGCCCACGTCGCTGACGGCGTAACAGGCCGCGCTGGCGAGCGCGAGTTGGGCGGGCCGCGACCGGACCGCGCGCCGAAGCGGGTCGAGGAACGCCCCGCCCTCGTAGTTCGCGACGTAGACGGCGACGGTGGCGACCGCGACGCCGAGGACCTGAATCCCCGTCAGGAACTGGTTCAGAAACAGGATTTCGATGGGGAGGACGAACACCGGGACGAGCTTGTTGATGGGCGCGACGTAGGAGACGTCGCCGGCGTCGAGGGCGTCGACGAACAGGATGAGCGCGACGCCGACGAGGGCGGCCGTGCCGGCGACGATTCCCACGCCCGTCGCGCCGAGCTCGGCGAGCGAGGGGACGGTCTTCGGGTCGTAGGTTATCGCCGTCACCGGGAGGTACAGGACGACGGCGAAGGCGTTGACGACGACCGTGAGAACCGCTCCGGAGTAGCCCGGGAAGTACCGCTTCAGGGCGAAGATGTAGACGCCCCAGACGAACGCGGCGAGAACGGAGTAGGCGATACCGGGGTCCATGACTCACTCGGCGCGCGGCGGCGTGAAAAACGACGCGGTACGAGCCGCGGCGGCGAGTGGCCGGCAGGCGACGTCCAAGCGGGGGCCGCCTCAGCGCCGGCCGTGGACGTAGCTCTGGACGTGGTCCGGGAACACCTCGTCGACCGCCGCCCGCCCGTGTTCGGCGGCGATGAGTTGGCGGAGTTCGCCCTCGTAGTCGGCCTTCGGAATTTCCTCGGAGGGGCCGGTCTCCACGTCGAGATGCGACGCCACGAGGCGGTCGACCGCGCCGCGGCCGAACCCCGAAAGCGGCGAGAGGTAGTCGACGCCGTGGCGGTCTTCGAGGCTCTGGGCCTGCGCCCGCGAGATGGAGGGGACGCGGTCGTCGCGGCGGGTGCCGTCGGCGACGGCGTCGAAGTCGAGGCCGCAGACCGCTTCGAGCGCGTGTTCGTGGACGTGCTGGATGCCGCCGCGGGGGTAGCCGTCTTCGACCATGCGGGCGGTCGCCGCCGCCGCGACCTCGCGGTCGAGTTCCAGCGTCTCGAAGGGGTAGCCGAGTTCGGCCGCCGCGTCGCGGGCGTGCGTCCAGTCTTCCGTGACTCCGAAGTGGACGGTCACGAGCGTTACGTCGTAGAAGGCGTCGAGAAGCAGTGCGGCCAGCGAGGAGTCCTTGCCGCCGCTGTAGAGGAGCGCGAGTTCCACGTGTTACCGGCGGCGGATGTTGAAGCTCTTCGACTCGGGCTGCAGCTCTTTCAGGAGCGCCTTCATCTTGTCGTCGTCGATGCGGCCCTGAATGCGCCCGCTCTGGGCGAGGGCGACGATTTGCCGCTCGGCCTGCTCTGCGAACTCCGGCTTGGACATCTGCACCGCGTTGAGGCGCTGGCGGGCCTCGTCGGTCAGGTGCTGTTTGAGAAGCGCCTGTTTCTGCTGTTCGGCGCGCTGTTGGGCGGCCTCCTCGGCCTGCTGTTGCTCCGCGGAGCCCTGTCTACCGCCCTGCTGTTCCTGGAGTTCCTGCATCTTCTTCTTTCGAAGCTCCTCCAGTCGCTCATCGTCGGGATTGCCACTCATACCCTAGCGCACGGCCCGATGTCTGAAAACCATTACGGACCCGTGAACGGACGGCTCTCGGGAGAATCGTCCGTCGAAGAAGAACTCTCGGTGTATCGGCGGCTCTACGCGTAGCGTTCGAGTTCCGGGCGGTCGAGGTCGGCGAGCACGTCGGACGCGGCGTTGTCGAGGAAGCTCGTCCCCTCGGCGGTGATGCGGCGACCCTCGCCTTTTGCGGTCTCGACGAGGCCTTCCTCTTCGAGCTGTTGGAGGAGCGTGCGGATGATGTTCTTACTGCCGGCGTCGCTGTGCGCACCGGAGACGCTGTAGCGGTTGGAACCGCGCTTGAGGCCGCCGTACTCGGTCGACAGGCGGTCGACGCCGACGGGGCCGTTCATGGCGACCTTGCGGAGCAGGCTCGCGCCGCGGACGTACCAGAAGTCGTCCTGCTGGGGCGGGAGCTCGCGGGTCTGGCCGCTCTTCGCGAAGGCCATCCAGTCGGGTTGCTCGATACGGTCCTCGAGTCGTCCGGCGACCTCCTCGATGAGGGCGTCCGCCGGGACGTCATAGATGGTTACCATGGCTATTGGTTCATAATCGCGGCGTTTAAAGGCATCGTATTCGCCCGATACGGGCGGTTGGAGGCTCCTGCGCCCCGCCCGGGGTGTGCCGGGGTGACAGCCCGTATCGCGCCGTCAGGACCGCCACCCGCGCGCGCTCTCTGTGCCCATCACGAGGCCGCCGAGGACGACGGGCACCCAGTAGATGAACCCGCGGAAGACGACGACGCCCGCGGTCGCCACGTCGAACGAGACGGCGGAGCTCGCGGTGGCGACGAGGATGGCGAGCGTCCACTCGATGCCGCCCGCACCGCCGGGAAGCGGCGTCACGCCGGCGATGGCCCCGATGGGGACGACGAACAGCGCGATGGAGAAGGCGATGGGCGCGCCGATGGCGTGGAACGCCACCCAGAGTGCGACCATCTGACAGAACCACCCGGCCCCCGACAGGCCGAGGGCGACCGCCAGTCCCCGCGGGTTTCGCCCGACGCGCTCGATAGAGCGGAAGAACCCGTTGATGCGGCGCTCGACGCCGTCGTTCGACGGCACCGACACCCGCGGAACGTACCGCGAGATGGTTCGAATGACCGGCGTCAGAGCGCCGATGAGACGGCGTTCGAGGTCGTAGCGACGCTTCCACGCGACGTAGACGGCCGCCGGCACGCCGACGGCGAGGCCGACCACGGCGACGAGCGCGATTTCGAGGTTGCGGCCGAGCGTCACCTCCGTGGCGTAGTAGCCCGCGCCGATGAGCGCGATGGTGATGGAGGGGACGAAATTGACGGTGTCGACGCTGGCGATGGCGGCCAGCCCGGTCTCGTACTCGGTGTCGGCGCTCCGCGAGATGAGAAGCGCGGTCACGGGCTCGCCGCCCGCCTGCCCGAACGGGGTGATGTTGTTCGAGAACGTCGCGCCCGTGAAGATGAGAAACGAGCGGACGAGCGAGACGTCCACGCCGAGCACCCCGAGGACGGTCTTCAGCGACGCCCCCCACGCGACGAGCCAGACGAGCGTGATGGCGAGGATGGCGACCAGATAGGTCGGCTCGGCCATCGTCACCCGGTTGATGAGCTCGTCCACGCCCGCGAAGTAGAACAGGACGGCGAAGACGACGACCGCCGCTGCGAAACCGAGCACCGTCGCGCGGAGGTTCTCGCGGGCCATTTGCTGGGGATGCGTCTACGACGGGCATTAAGTCACCGGATTCGACGGCCGAGAAGCAGGTCCGTCACCGTCCCATACCTCGTCGTCCGAACCCGTGACGCCACTCAACGGCGGATAGGTGGACATTTCCGCGTCGCCCGACACGTCCGAGACATGGACGAGCGCGCCGCCCTCAGACTGCTCGCCGCGGACCTCCCCGGTGCCGGCGACGACGCCGCCGTGGTCGACGACCTCGTCGTCACGACCGACATGCTCCACGAGACGACGGACTTCCCCGCGGGGACGACCCGCTACACCGCCGGTTGGCGGGCCGTCGGCGCGTCGCTGTCGGACGTGGCCGCGATGGGCGCGAGCGCCACCTGCGCCGTCGCCGCCTACGCCG
>ENA-ORDC01001794-ORDC01001794.1-marine-metagenome-genome-assembly--contig:-NODE-1794-length-14771-cov-2.803729_pt1 | contig 14771 bp, 12 predicted proteins | sample MGYA00237783_ERZ508515 | MGnify/ENA primary metagenome ERZ508515 (study PRJEB26186, sample SAMN06268792) | marine metagenome | isolation source: Eden Landing Ponds, San Francisco, CA, USA | place... | reverse complement strand
CCCAGGCCGCCTGGGACGACTACCGACAGGACCAGGCCGTCGAGGCCGTCCGCGAGTTCGTCGTCGAGGACGTCTCCCGCTTCTACGTCCAGGTCGTCCGCGAGCGGATGTGGGACGAGGCCGACAGCCCGGAGAAACAGGCCGCCTACGAGACGCTGACCTACGCGCTCCACCGGGTCGTCGCGATGCTCGCGCCGTTTGCGCCCTACCTCACCGACGAGATCTACGAGCAACTCACCGGCGACGCGGGCCACCCGACGGTCCACATGCTCGACTACCCCGAGCCGGACGAGCGGTGGGTCGACGAGCAGCTCGAAAGCGATCTCGACGTCCTCCGGGAGGTCGAGGAGGCCGGCTCGAACGCCCGCCAGCAGGCCGAGCGGAAGCTTCGCTGGCCCGTCAGCCGCGTCGTCGTCGCGCCGGACGATGCCGAGATCTACGACGCCATCGACCGCCACCGCGACCTGCTCGCCGACCGCCTCAACGCCCGCGAGATCGAACTCCTCGACGCCGATTCGGACTGGGGCGAACTCCAGTACAGCGCCGACGCCGACATGGGCGAGCTCGGCCCCACCTTCGGCGACCGCGCCCACGAGGTCATGACCGCGCTCAACGAGGCCAGGGTCGAGGAGCCGACCGTCGAGGCGTTCGCCGACGCGCTCGTCGCTGACGGCGTCCTCGAGGACCAGGGCGAACTGACCGAGGCGATGATCGACCCCGTCACGGAGTCCCCCGACGACGTCTCGGGCACGCCGATCGTCGACGAGGGCGAGGAGCTCGGCGTCGTCTACGTCGACACGACGCTCGACGACGACATCGAGAGCGAGGGCTACGCCCGCGAGGTGATCCGCCGCGTCCAGGAGATGCGAAAAGAGCTGGAACTCGACGTCGAGGAGCCGATCCGCCTCGAGTACTCCGTCGCCGACGATCGGATCGCCGACCTCGTCGCCGAGCACGACGACCTGATCGCCGATGAGGTCCGAGCCGACGCAGTCGGCACCGTCGCGGACGGACACCGCCAGGAGTGGGACGTGGAGGGCATCGAGATCGACATCGCGATCGAGCCAGTCGCTGCCGAGCCGGCTGAGTAGGCCCACTCACACGCCCGATCGCTGCAGCGACGACGCTTCCGCTACGGAGGTGGTGCTACGGTTTTTTCGCCACCGTCAGAGCAGCGCTCTGACGAGCCTTGTCTCCGAAAATCTTCGATTTTCGGGATCAGACGGGAGCATCGCTCCAGTCGACCTCGCGAGAGCTTCGATCTCGCTCAGTGACGAAAGAGCTCCGCTCTTTCGAACCACCTCACTTCGTTCGGCAAGACCACGTTTTTGGAGAGCGGTCGACGCAGGGAGCGAAGCGACCGAGGAGACCGCTTCTCGAAAACGGTGGGAGACAAAAAGGTGGTGGCGGTGCGGTTATAGCCGTCGCCTACCGAGAACCGTCGAATGGTGCGACGCGACGCGTCGGCCGGTACGCGCTGGATAGCGATCTGCCTGCTGGCGACGCTGCTCGTGGGCGGCCTCGGAGTCGTGACTGCAGTTCCAGCGGCCGACACCGCCGGCGGTACTGCGGCCGGCTCGCAGACGACGGTGGGCCCGGCGCTGGACGCACCGTCCGCCTCGGGCGTCGATGCGGAGCGTCCGTTGGCCCCGAGCGCAACGGGATCGAGCACCTCGATCGCGAACGCGAGCGCAGCGCAGTCGTCGGATCCGATCGTCGAGCACGTCGAGTACGATCTGCTCCCCGCCCAGCCCGACACCGTCGAGGCTCGTATCACGTACGAGATCCCCGACACCGTCGGCGAGCTCTCCTTCAGAATCGTCTCCGGACAGTACGAGGTCGTGGGCCTCGACGGGTTCACGCGGTCCGACGGCACGTTCGAGTGGGACGGCAACGACGGCGGCGGTACGGTCACGATTCGCCACGCGGTAAGTGAGAGCTTCCGGGCGGAGGGCCCCGACCAGCGCTTCGTTGGCGGCACCGCGGACTGGGCGATCGTCGCGCGGCCCCAGACCAGCACGACCTGGAACTACCGCTTCGAGAATCCCGGGCTCGACTACCGCCTCACGACCGCCGGCGAGGGGTACGCAGGGAAACGATTCGCCTTCCTCGGCTCGCACGCGACCCGCTCGCGGACCGTCAGCGGGGAGGTCATCACGCTCGTCGTCCCCGACGCAGCCGATCCCGTCTCCCCACCGGCGGACATCCTCGACTCAGTCGCGTACGCGAGCGACCGCCTTCGCTTCGGCAACCGCAACGAGGAGGTCGTCTTGATCGCGGCACCGACCGGCGAGGTCGACTGGGGGCCACCCGGGCTCGCCGTCGGTGCGGACGCCCGGATCGCCGCCGACCAGCGCGTGGACGCGAACGTCAACGTCTGGGTCCACGAGTACGTCCACACGCGCCAGTATCGAGACGCCGACACCCTCGACGGCGACGCGGTGGCCGACGACGCCCACTGGTTGATCGAGGGCAGCGCCGACTACTACGCAGCGCTCATGAGCCTCGAGGAAGGTCGGATCGACTACGCCACCTTCCAGGACGTGCTCGAACGCGGCACGACCCAGCCCGCGACCGACGCCGTCCTCGCGGACCGCTCGACCTGGACGGATACCGACGCCGAGTACGAGAAAGGTGCGCTCGTCGTCGGTGCGATCGATCGCGAGCTCCGTGCCGCGAGCAACGGCTCCGCGACCTTCCAGTCCATCATGCAGGACTGGAACGAGGCGGCGACGTTCTCCGGTGACGATCTCGAAGCCGCGGCCGCCGCGTACGGCGACGATACCGTCCGCGAGTTCGTGCGAACGCACACCCGGACCGACGCCACGCCCTCGCCCTGGGACCAGACCACGCACAGCCGTCTCTTCGGTGGCGACCTCCCGCGCTTCGACTATCGCGTCGCCGCCGACCCCGCACTCTCGGTCAGCGGCCCCTATCGCGAGGGTGCCCTCCCCCAGTCGCTCGTCGTCGGCGAGACCGTGGCGACGGAGGTCCGGGTCGAGAACGTCGGCGACGTCGCCGGCGAGTACCGCGCGACGCTGACCGTCGGTGGGAGCGAGCGAGCCGTCGAGACCGGGCAGCTGGCGCCCGGCGAGACGACCACTGTCTCCCTCTCCCACCGACTCGCCACGACCGGGAACCTGCGACTCGTCGTCGCGGACGTCTCGCGGACGCTCCGGGTTCGCGAGCCTGCCGAGCCCGTGGTGACCTCGCTCCGGGCCAGCTCCAGATCGCCAGTGACGGACGACGCGGTCGCCGTCACGGTGACGGTGTCGAACCCGACGACTCGCCCCGCCGCGGGGAACGTCACAGTATTCGCGGACGGCGAGCCGGTCGGCACCGAGCGGGTCCAGCTCGCGGCCGGCGCCAACGCCACGGTCGAGCTCTCGACGAGCTTCCAGCAACCGGGGACGTACAACGTCTCCGCCGGTTCTCTCACCGTGCAACTCGACGTGCAGGAGGGTGGCGCGCTGGACGCGTTCGAGGCCGTTCCGCCGGTCGTCCTTGCCGGCGGTGCGCTGGCACTGCTGGCCAGCGGCGGCGTCTTCCTGTTGCTTCGGCGTCGATAGCATCCAGGGCACCCGCTGCCGTCGAGCACTCTCTGTAGGTGTTCGCCAGCGCGGACGCCGTCGGAACGCACCGCCTACCCGCCTCCACGCGAGCATAGCAGTCGCGTACCGCGATCGCATGCGCTCTATTACAATGCGAAAATCGGCCGAAGCCGTGGTCCATGGCAGGGCGATCCGATCCCGGTCGCGCGATCGCCCGATCGCGGGACGGCACAGCGGCCGACTCCGCGTCCGATCCGATCGGTACGGCGCCGACCGTCGTCGAGCGGGTCGTCTACCGCGACGGCACCGCCGACGGCGCGGTGGACGTCGCAATCGTCTACGAGATCCCGGAGAGCGTCTCGAAGCTCGCCTTCTGGATCGAGCGGCCGACCGTCTCCGTCGTCGCGACGGACGGGTTCGAACGGTCGGACGTCGGTGGCTACACCTGGCAGGGCAGCGTCGACGGGCCCGCATTCGAGTGGGACGGTACCGGCGAGCGCGCGACGGTGATCTGCCGCCAGTCCCTCACCGCCGATCGCCCGTCGACCTACGGCGCCGGCACCGAGGACTGGGCGCTCTGCTTGCGCCCGCGGACACACACGCGCTGGCGCTATCGCGGCGCCGAACCACGCATCGACCGGCGTGCGGCCGTACAGGGTCCCGGGATGGCGGGCGAGCAGTTCGCGTACATCGGCGCCCACGATCTGACCGAGCGGCAGGTCTCCGCCGAAACCGTGCGCCTCGTCGTTCCGGCTGCGGCCAGGCTCGCGGCGAAACCCGATCGGATTCTCGACTCGCTGGCAGCCGCCAGCGGTCGCCTCGACGTCGGCGGCAGAAACGACGTGGTGACGGTGTTCGTCGCTCCGACGGACGGCGCGTCGTGGGCCCATCGCGGCCTCTCGCTGGGCCCGGACGCCCGCGTCAACGACGACGCCGACCTCGCCGCGCCAACGAACATCTGGGTCCACGAGTACGTCCACACCCGGCAGGAACGCGCGGCGACGACGCCCGAGACCGAGTGGCTGCTCGAAGCCACCGCCGAGTACTACGCACTGACACAGGCCTTCGAGCGCGGCGCGATCGGCTTCCCAGCGTACCGGCGGGTCCTCGAGCGCGGTGTCGGTGACGAGTCGCCCGACGTCGTCCTCGCCGACCCCTCGACCTGGGCCGACGACGCGCAGTACCGGACCGGCGCGCTCGTCGTCGCCGCGCTCGACCGACGGATCCGCGCGGCCTCCGGCGGCGAGACGACGTTCCAGGCCGTCCTCCGGGCGTGGAACCGATCCTCGCCCGCCCCATTCGACGCGAGAGCGTTCGCCGACGCCGTCGATCGAGCTGGTGGCCCGGCGGCGCGTGCGGCGGCGATCGCCTACACCCAGACGCCGACGACGCCTCGTCCCTGGAGTGCGAGCACGCACGCCGCGACGTTCGACGTCTCGCGGGCGGCCTGTGGCGCCAAGCCCGAGGCGATCGACGCCGTTCCCTCTCTCGGAGCGCCAGTCGAGGGCGTCGGCGACGCCGCGATCGACTCGGCCGCAGCTCGGCATCGGTGATCGGTGCCCGCGAACGGCGGTTTCGAACCGCACCGCACCCGCTACAGCTCTTCGGCGATCGCCGGCGCGACGGAGACCGTACTGACCGTGCGCTCGATCGTGTCCGTCGCGTGGATCGCCTCGACGCCGGCACGGGCGAGTTTCGAACGTGCGTCTCTCGCGAGCAGCGGATGCACGCAGCCGACGAACACCCGGCCGACGTCCCGCTCCGTGAGCACCTCGATCGACTCGCTCATCGTCGAGCCCGTCGCGACGATGTCGTCGACGACCACGACGTCCCGTCCCGCCACGTCGGCGTCGCCGGGCTCGATCGAGACCTCCGTGCCAGACGTCCGGGTCTTCTCGAAGTGGTCGATCTCGCCGCCGCCGAAGGCGTCCCGGACCGTCTCCGCGACGTCGATGGCGCCGGCATCCGGCGAGAGGAAGAGCGGCGCCTCGAGTGCGGGATCGGGCTGCGTCCGGAGCGGCTCGGCGAGCAGGGCCTCTGCGTCGATCTGCGTGGCTGGCGGGTCGAAGAAGTCACAGACCGCGGGCTCGTGTGGCGTCACGGTCAGGATCCGGTCCGTGCCCGGCGAGAGCGCCCGGGCGATCGCTCGCGCCGAAATCGGCTCGCCCGCCTCGAAGGCGCGATCCTGCCGGCCGTAGCCCATGTACGGCAGCACGGTCACGACCTCGCCGATCCCCGCTTCCCTCGCCGCGTCCTGGAGCTGGAGCACCTCCAGGTGGGACTGCGCGGTCGTCGTCGAGACGACGATCACCGCCCGGTCGACGTCCGCGAGCGTTCGCTCCCCCGGCGCGTCGATGGCGAACTTCGACTCGCCGTCCGGGAAGGCGGTCTGCTCCACGACGGCGAGGGGTTCGTCCAGTTCCGTGGCCAGCGCCGCGGCCAGCGACTGCGACGTGGACCCGCTGACGATCATGGTGCGTGCTGCGCTCGGCCCGCGAAAACGTGTTTCGGTCCCGCGAAGGGACTCTGGTACTGCTCCTGGTTTGTTTTCCTCCGCACACGCTCTGATCGCGACCGCGAACCGCTTGGAAGCCCCCGACCGCTCGGCTCGGGCGCCTCGCTGCGCGCTTCCCTCGCTCACTGTCGCTCGCTCGGTCAGTGCTTACTTCGTCGTCCTTCGCCGACCGGTCGGCCCCTTCCAATCCCACCCGATGTAGTTTGTTCACTGTCGCGAGACCCCGGTGGGCCACTCCGGCGCGCGCTGCGTCGGCCGTGAGCCCCTCGCGGGCGAACGGCCGATCGCCGTCCCCGTGCGAGGGACGACCGAGCGAAGCGAGGGAGAAGGCTGGGGAGGAATGAGGCGGGTGGGACTTCGAAAGGGGCCGGGCTCTCGGCGGTCCCCGGGCGACGCAAGCACCGCAGTGAGGGAGCGAAGCGACTGAGCGAGGAGCACAGCGAGCCCCGGGATATCGAGCGCTCGGGGGCTTTCGGGGACCGCAATCGATGCGTCTGACCACCCCAAACTGAGTTATAGTCCTCCAGCGATCGTGTGCCACTCGGTACGCCCACAAATTCATAGCGGCGACACGCTTTTGCAATGTCACACGATACCACTCTCCATGACGCTCGCAGAGCGCATCGACGAGTTTCTGGACACCCTGAAGCTGTGGGCGCGGGGGCTCTACCACGGAATGTTGACCCACCCGGCCTACGAGACGCTGGAGAAGGAGGCCGAGGATCTGGAGGACGCGTTCATGCTGGCGTGTTTCCCCGATGCCTTCGGCATCCCGAGCCCGGTGTCGTACTACACGGCCGAGTTCCTGCCCTACCTGGCCGACGAGTTCGAGGCCTGGCAACGCCGGATGTGGGACCGGGACTCGCTGATCGAGCGCAAGGGCCAGCAGTACCACTTTTAGATGGCCAGATTCCGCTTCTTCGGCGGCAAGGGCGGCGTCGGCAAGACGACCGTCTCCTCCGCCTACGGCCTGAAGTGCGCGAACGCGGGGCTCGAGACGCTCGTCGTCTCGACGGACCCGGCCCACAGCACCTCGGACGTGTTCGACCAGCAGTTCAGCGACGAACCCGAGCCCGTCGAGGCCTACGACAACCTGCACGCGATGGAGATCGATCCCGAGGAGGAGGTGCAGGACCACCTGCAGGACCTCCGCCGCCAGCTCGGCGAGCAGCTGAGTCCGGCGATGGTGAACGAGGTGTCACTGCAGCTGGAGATGGCCCACCAGACGCCGGGTGCTTACGAGGCGGCGCTGTTCGACCGGTTCATCGAGGTGATGAAGCAGTCCGACCCGTACGATCGCGTGGTGTTCGACACGTCACCGACCGGCGGTACGCTCCGCCTGCTCGCGCTGCCGGAGTACCTCGAACAGTGGATCGACCGGCTGCTCCACAAGCGCGAGAAGTCCATCGACTACTACGAGAAGGCCGCCATCGGAAAGCAGCAGGCCCGTCGGATGAAGGAGGGCGATCCGATCCTGCAGCGCCTCCAGGAGCGCAAGGAGCGCTTCGCCTACGCCGGCGAGACGCTCCGCGAGCAGGCAACCTTCACGTTCGTCCTCAACCCCGACGAGCTGTCGATGCGGGAGACCACGCGTGCGATCGGCGGGCTCGAGGACACCGAACTGACCGTCGACGGCCTCGTGGTGAACAAGCTCACGCCCGAACCGGACGACGACGAGCAGGGCCGCGGCGGAACCTTCCTCCGCGATCGCGTCGAGACCGAACGCGAACGCCTCGCGGACATTCGGAGCGACTTTTCCGTCCCCGTGGTCGCCGAGATCGAGACGCGCGTGCGGGAGGTGAAGGGGTCGCTCCTCGAAGACGTCGCGAGTGAGATCGGGATCGATCCGACCGAGGAAATCGCCGTCGGGGACTGACCGAACTGAGACGTTCGGACGCTCCGACGATCTGTGATCTGGCCGAAGCCCGGCCCGGACGATCCTGCCGTGCGGGGACTGATTTCATGCCACACGGTCCCGTCTGACGCGTTTTTCACACCACGACTCAGTACGGTGATTCGATTGAAATACTGTCAAAGTAAACGGATTATATTTATGAGGGTGATCCTCATGATCGTATCTGTGGTATGCCATGGCAGGGGTAATTTGGATCGTGGCGCTGGTACTCGCGTCCTTTACCGTCGCGTACTTCACGTACGGGCGGTATCTGTCCCAGTTCGTGGAACTGGACGACAGCCGCGACACGCCAGCCCACAAATACGAAGACGGTCAGGAGTACGTACCGGCAAAGAAACCCGTGTTGCTCGGGCACCACTACTCGAGCATCGCGGGCGGCGCACCCATCGTCGGCCCGATCACGGCCGCGATGATCTGGGGGTGGGTCCCGGCGTTCCTGTGGGTCGCGATCGGTAACCCGCTGCTGGGCTCCGTCCACGACTTCACGTCGCTGTCGGGCAGCCTCCGGCACGAGGGGAAGTCGATCGGCTACATCATCGGCGAGTACGTGGGTGAACGGGGGAAGGACATGCTGTTGTGGTTCGCCTTCCTCCTGATCATCCTCGTCGTCGCCGTGTTCGCGCTGGTGATCGGCGTCGCGTTCAACGCCTACCCGTCGGCGGCGACCGCCAGCATGATCTACATCACGCTGGCGCTGGCGTTCGGGTTCTGGCTCTACCAGTTCGACCTGCCGTTCGCGGCGGGCACCGTGGTGTTCGTCGCGGGCGTGTTCGCGTCGGTCTGGGTCGGGGTCAACTACCCGTTCGCCCTGTTCGGCACGCAGAGCGCCTTCGCCACCGACGAGAGCGTGTTCATCCTCCTGGGAGACTCGGCACCGAGCTTCCTCCCGAAGGTCCTGGGTAGCGCCAACATCGGCGCGTGGCTGCTCGTGATCCTCGTCTACGGCGGGGTCGCGAGCGTCCTCCCGGTGTGGATGCTGCTCCAGCCGCGTGACTACCTGTCGTCGTTCCTGCTCTACAGCGGGGTCGGCGGCGCGCTGCTGGCGGTGATCGTCGGCACCCTCATCACGGGCGTCGACGCCACCAACCCCAGCACGGGCGCGGACATCACGCTCAACATCCAGCTCGACATGTGGTACGGCTTCATGGGCGACGGCGGGCCGTTCGCCGACTCGCTGCCGCTCATGCCGCTGTTCCCCTTACTCTTCGTCACCATCGCCTGTGGGACGATCAGCGGGTTCCACTCGCTGGTCTCCTCCGGCACGACGGCGAAGCAGCTGGACCAGGAGACCGACGCCAAGCTGATCGGCTACGGCGGGATGCTCGGCGAAGGGCTCCTCGCCGCGGTCTCGATCGCGACCGTCGCGATCATCGCGATCCCGGCCGCGTCCGGCGGCATCGGGCTGGCGCTACCGAACTTCGCGACCGGCGGTGGGGCGATCCTCACCGCACTCGGGATCCCCATGGAGTACGCGGCGCCGTTCATGGGGCTGGTGCTCGCTAGCTTCCTCCTCACCAGCATGGACACGGCCTGTCGCCTGGGCCGGTACATGATGGAGGAGATCGTCGGCACGCCCGAGACGACCGCGGAGGAGTTCGCGGCCAACCGCTACGCCAACACGAGCGTCATCGTCGTGGCCGCCTTCCTGCTGGTCTACACCGGCAACTGGGAGGACCTCTGGACGCTCTTCGGCGGCGCCAACCAGCTGCTGGCCGCGATGGCGCTGCTGACCGCCACCGTCTGGATCGCTAACTGGGACGACACCAAGCAGCTCGTCTCGACCGGCGTCCCGATGGCGCTGATGGCCGTGGTCACGATCTGTGGCCTGCTGTGGACGACGCTGTACACGGTGCTCGGGGGACGATTGCTCGGCGAGACCGCCGACGCAGAAACCGAACTCCTCGCGCAGCTATCGGCGGTCGCACAGCTAATCATCGGGTTGACGCTCGTCGGCCTCGCGGTCGGCCTCATCTGGATGGGCTACAACAACATCCAGGAGGTGCGGGGCATCGGTGGCGGCGAACCCGTTGCGGCGGACGGTGGGGAACCCGATCCACCGAGTGACGACTGACCGCGACAGCGCGTCGCGGGTCGATTCGACCGGGCGGCATTTTTCGGACGCCTCGCCGAGGAGCAACAGGTGCGCGAAAACTGAGAACGTTAGACGGGGCGACGACGTTTGACGACGAGCCCCTAAATCTGCAGCCGCCGGGAGATCAGGCCGAGCAGCCCCGGCTCCTCGCGCTCGATCGGTTCCCAGAGGGTCAGCGCCTCCGCGACGTCGGCGTCGTCGACACCGCCCCGCGGACCGAACCCGCACGTCCAGCGTGCGCTCGTCGACGGCGCCGATCCGGTCCGCGACGTTCTCGGGCACGTCGGGCGCGACCAGGACGAACGTGAAGTCCGTGCTGTAGTGCTCCTCGTCGGCCTCGACCCAGTCGTCGGCGAGGTCGTGGCCCAGCTCCACCAGCCGGTCGATCTCCGCGACCGACACGCCGTCGACGCGTCGCATGAACAGGTGCTCGTGGGACTCGTGGTGGGCGAAGGAGATCGAGGGGTGGAGGATGTGCTTCTGGCTGTGGAGCTCCATCTGCCCGTAGAGGTCGAAGGACTCGCCCTCGACCGTACGATTCCGCTCGAGGTCGTAGTTGTGGACGAGCCGCCCTGCGACCTCGTTGACGTAGGCGTCCTCCCACTCTGGCACGTCGGCCAGTGGATCGTCCGCCGCTTTGGCGGGTGCGTCAGCGTCGGACCCACCCTCCGGAGGTGCGTCGGCGTCAGTTCCCGTCTCGGCGGGTGCGCTGGCCGACGTGCCGGTCTCGTCGCCGGAGTTGCCTGCGTCGCTCATGGTTCGTAGGGGTGTGCGTCGTCGACGTTCGGCGCGCCGATCCCCAGGACGTTGACCGGCTCCGTTGCGTCGGGGGCATTGAACGCGCGCTGTGGGCTGTTCGGTTCGACGGCGAGCACCTCGCCCGCCGTGACGGTGAGCGTCTCCTCGGGCGTCTCGACGGAGAGTGTGCCCGACTGGACCACGAACAGCTCCTCCTGCTCATCGTGGTAGTGGTAGGCCAGTGGGATCGTCTCTCCCGGTTCCGCTTCGTAGTGGTGCGCGCCGAGGTGCTGCAAGCCGACCTCGCCGCTGATCGATCGCCGACTCGCCTCCCTGCCGTCGTCGTCGGCGAGTGGCAGTTCCGCCGGATCGACCACTGCGTATCCCATGTGTGTGAGAGTGTCACCCGTCCCGTACATAGCTTTCGCCGTTCGGGATCGCAGGGCCCCGTCCCACCGTGTGAGCGGTCGGTGGGCCGTGCTCATCGTTCGCACGTACTGGACGCTCGATCGTTGTCCCGCCGCCAATCGTTGCCTCGACCGCTGGCTCCTGGTCCGCCATCAACCGCCGACTCCTACGCTTCCCCACCGCTGCCTCTACCGCAGTCCTCCACCGCTGCCTCTACCGCGGTCCTCCACCGCTGGCTCTACCACTGCCCACCGCTGGATCGCTCATTCCTCCACGATCGCCCATCGCCGCCCTGACCCGGTGCGTGCCAGTTGTTGGTGGTACGATTCCGTTATTCGGCCCGACCGTTGCGGGTCCCCTCCGGGCCTGCCCGACGCTACTGGTCCGTTGGTGGCCCGTTCGTCGGTCCTTCGATGGATCCCGATGCTGGTCACCCGCGGGCTCCCGGCAACGTACTCTGTTGATGCACTGGCAGTGCGAACCGACCGGATGCGGTCGCTCTCCCGGTCTCGACCCCGCGGTTTCCGGGGACGGCCCCGTCGCTGCACGGCTCGCCGCCGGCAGTTGACAGCAGGAAAAACTGTTCCCAATCCTGAGATTACTCGTGAGATCGGTCGCGTTATTTCTGCGGACCACGCCCTGCCACGATGTCGCATCTGGACGCTTGCTGCTCTTCTTCCCCGTCTTGCAGGTCTCGCAGCTCCGTGTACCCCTCCCGATCGGGCGCGCTATGGAGATGTCAGATAACGGTATCTTATTCCACTCGGGCTGACTGCCCGTCATAATTATCAGATGATAACAAAGACGTGCCCTCACGAACGTCCGAGCGTGGCATCAAAGATACCATACACACGGCTGATCGTCGTACTGCTCTCGGTTGCACTGGTCGGCAGCGTCGTCGCCCTCGGCGGCGTCGCGGCCGTCGACCAGCACACCGACGACAACGCGACCGACGGGAACGGGACAGACGGCGAGATGCCCGACGGGAACGCGACTGACGGCGAAGGCATGGCCGACGACGCTGACGAGAACGAGACCGACGACGACGCTGAGGATGAAGCAGCTGCTGCGGACCCACAGCAGACGAGCTATCTCAGAGTCGTGCACGCTTCGCCGGACGCGCCGGCGGTCGACGTGCTGATCGAGAACGACACGGTCCTCTCGAACGTGTCCTTCGGTGACGTCAGTGACTACCTCCCCGGCCCGGCCGGCACGTACAACGTGACGATCGCGGCCGCTGAGGACCCCGACACCGTGGTGTTCGACGACGAGGTCACGATCGAACCACGGACGGTCGTGACGATCGCTGCCAGCGGTGAGATCAGCGCGATCGAGCCCGCCGAGGACGGTATGGCCGATGAGAACGAGTCGTCCACGGAGGACGGCATGGCGGACGAAAACGAGTCGTCCACCGACGATGGCATGGCCGATGAGAACGACTCGGCCACCGACGACGGCATGGCGGAGGAGAGCAGCACCGCCTTCGCCCCGGTGATCTTCGCGGACAACGCGTGGACGCCCGAGGACGACGAGAGCGCACTCCGCGTCGTGCACCTCTCCCCGGACGCACCGGCAGTCGACATCACGGCCGGTAACGGCAGCGTCGTCATCGCCGACGACGTCGAGTTCGGGAACGCCTCGGACTACGTAACCGTGCCCGCCGGCGACTACACGGCTGAAGTCCGCCCCGCCACCGAGGACAACAACGGGACGGTCGTCACGACCGTCGACGTCTCCCTCGAGGGAGAAACGGCCTACTCGGCCTGGGCACTCGGGTACCTGAACCCCGACGACGCGCCTGCGAACACGTCGTTCCAGGTCGTCGCCACGGAGGACGCCACCATGACCGTTGAACTGCCGTCGGAGGAGATGGTAGATGACGGCGAGAACGTGAGCGACGACGCTGGCGCAGACGGTGAGAACGTGAGCGACGACGCTGGCGCAGACGGTGAGAACGTGAGCGACGACGCTGGCGTAGACGGTGAGAACGTGAGCGACGACGCTGGCGCCCACGACGAGAATACGTCGGACGATTCGGACGACGAGGAGTGTAACGACGACTCGTAATCGAAGCTGCGGTGTGGCACCGCGACAGCGCAGCCACCATTTTCCTTTTTCAGTGATCCTCGTACAGTCCTGGAGCACCGGCCGTAGCCTGGGCTGTCTCCCCGCCGATCTGTCCACCGGACAAGCTTTATCGGGGAGCTTCCCCTACTGTGGTGCCAAGAGACATCATGGGAGGGAAACAGACCGAGGCCTGTGGCCGCTGTAGCGTCACCACGGTCCTCGACGCAAAGGAGGCCGTCGACGACGAGGAAGGTGCCGACGCCGAGTCCGGCGGCCAGAACCCCTTCGACGGCGAGCGAATCGAACTCGAGGAGCGCGAGCTGACCTCGGTCGTCCGCCACGAGGTGGCGGCCGGGAAGCTCAAGTCGAAACTCGATCGGATCGCCACGCGAGTTATTTACGGCCGCTGACCGCGAGGAGCGAGCCAGAACGCCTTTCCCGTCACCCCACCGACCGAGAGTCCCACCAGATGGAAGAGCGCGTCTCCGGCTTCCGCGTGACCGGCGATTGGCCAGCGATCGTCGAACACGGCGAGCGCGTCACCCGTGCCCTCCGCGACATCGACGTCAACGAGGCTGGCCCCTACGAGGCCGCCTTCGAGGAGTGGGAGGAGTGGCGCCCCAAGGCCCACGAGCGCATCGAGGAGGACGTCCCCGAGAAGACGGCCGAACAGGCCAGCGTCGGCGAGGGCGAAGGGGAGAAGGCTGGCTCGACGCCCGGCGAGGACGTCCAGACGGCCGGCGAGAAACTCTCCGAGTCCTACGAGAAGTTAGAGGACGACGGCGACGCAGCCGGCGCCCGCGAGAAGTGGGGCGAGTCCATCGACTACGTCGCCCGCGCCGCGGACTCGGCGGGCCGGAAGGCCCTGCGCAAGGTCGAGGACACCGTCTACCAGCGGGTGATGACTCAGCTCGCACCCTACTACTTCGACAACGCCCTCGTCAGCGCGAACCTCCAGCAGTCCGGCCGCGACGACGACACCTTCGTCTTCGAGGTGAACGTCAACGACGACGAGCTCAAGACCGAGGTCGGCGAACGGCTCCGGGATTACGAGGACGAAGTCGATCGCTGGCACGTCGATACCGAGAAGGAGACCGAACACGTCGAGGCCGCAGAGGGCGTCGAGACGCCCGTCGAGGACGGCAACGGGCGCTCGAAGCACACGACGAATTAGCGCGTCGGTTCGCGGCCCGCGCTCGGCTGCCCACCGGCCAGGCCGTCAGTGGTCCGCCAGCGGTAGCCTCTTGAGTGCGCCCACAATCCGTTCGAGTGAATGGTCGGCATCGCGACGATCGCGACCGTACTCGTCGCGGGACTGGCGAGCCTGTTCATGGCGTGGGCGATCGGTGCCGGCTCCTCCGGCTCGACGCCGTTCGCCCCGGCCGTCGGCGCGAACGCCATCTCGATCATGCGCGCCGGCTTCGTCGTCGGGCTGCTGGGCCTGGGCGGCGCGGTGATCCAGGGCGCGAACGTCTCCGAGGCCGT
>ENA-ORDC01001793-ORDC01001793.1-marine-metagenome-genome-assembly--contig:-NODE-1793-length-14772-cov-2.747533_pt1 | contig 14772 bp, 18 predicted proteins | sample MGYA00237783_ERZ508515 | MGnify/ENA primary metagenome ERZ508515 (study PRJEB26186, sample SAMN06268792) | marine metagenome | isolation source: Eden Landing Ponds, San Francisco, CA, USA | place... | reverse complement strand
GTCAAATCCGAACGTGGTCCCGTTGAAACTCTCAATGGGTGCTAGATTTAGGGTGCGTATCGGTCAGCGGGATGTCACCGAAACGCTGGATTATGAATCGGCCAATACAGATTGCCCACAGACCAGAAAGCACTCCTGGCCGCAATTTCACCAGTCGTGTGTTGATGGATAGAAGCGAATTGGTCCAGATCCTCACGCTCTGGTTCGTAGTATTGATTTTTATTCAGACAGCCTCCGGAACCTCTGACAGCCAAGTGTTAGACGCAATCGCAATCTTCGCAATTTTACTCGTGTTTTCCCTTCCGTTGTGGATCCTCATCGGGCTCATCTCAGATTTCGTTGCAGACCGATGAGTCATGAAGGGGGTGTTCAGTTCGCGGGCCTTTTTTCGCAGGTGATTCAGACATGTGCCGGCTGGGTCTACTGAATACAGGGTGCGTATCGGTCAGCGGGATGCCACCGAAACGTTGGATTGTGAATCGTTCAATACAGACGAGCGACCAATCAGTTACCGAGCGTAACCACTAAGTCAGGAACAGTTCACCGAAATGTATGGCTGACTGGTCCCCAGCTTCGATTCCACGTAACTGGCTTATTGCAATAGCGCTGCTCTACATACTTTTCCTCGCGTATTTGACACTCATCGTGCAACAGTTGTTACTCGGAGTCTTCCCCGGTCTCGTAATCGTATTTCTGTACTTCCTTTGGAGAGGTCTCGTGGCCCTGGAAGCGATTGCCGACGCTCAACAACGGATGGCATCTCAGCAAGAAGAGAATCGATAGATACGCACCACACATCCACCAGTCGTTCCGTCGCCGACCGCATGAAACGAACAACGACGGCTTGCTGACTACACTCTCTGTATCTTGCTCGGCAGTATTGGCACAAATCAGGTATTTCACCGTGGCTCTGTAACCGTCTCTTGCTCGGTTGGGTTCCGATGATAGCCGATTCTCGGAACCGCTACGGTGACGGTACTTCAGTGCTCTCGGTGGAGGTTCGTGACCGTCATCACGTCTTCGAGTGGCTCGGTCTCGAAGTCGCTATCTGCGACGACGTACTCGTCGCCGGTCGACCGGGCCGTCGCGCCGCCGAGTTCCGCGTCTTCGGGCGGGTCGGGGAGGATGACCTTCAGGACGCCGTCGGCCTCTTCCAGGGCGGTCTCGACGGAGTCGGTGATGCGCGAGCGCGCCTCTTCGCTGACGGTCACGCGGTCGACCACCACGTCGATGGTGTGGTCGTAGTTCTCGTCGAGGTCGGGCCGTTCGACGGTGAGGTCGTAGGGCTCGCCGTCGACCTCGACGCGGCCGTAGCCGTCGGCGACGAGGTCGTCGAAGCGGTCGGCGAAGGCGCCCTTCTGGTCGCGGACGATTGGCGCGGCGATCTTGGCCTTCGTCCCCTCGGGGAGGTCGAGGATGCGCCGGACCATGTTCTGGGCGCTCTGCTCGCCCACCTCGCGGCCGCACTCGGGGCAGTGGGGAACCCCGACGCGGGCGTACAGCAGGCGGAGGTAGTCGTGGAGTTCCGTGACGGTCCCGACCGTCGACCGGGGGTTGTTCGCGGCGGCCTTCTGATCGATGGAGATGGCGGGCGACAGCCCCTCGACGGTCTCGACCTGGGGCTTGTCCATCTGGCCGAGGAAGTTGCGGGCGTAGGCGGAGAGGGACTCGATGTAGCGGCGCTGGCCCTCGGCGTAGATCGTCTCGAAGGCCAGTGAGGACTTGCCGGAGCCGGAGAGGCCGGTGACGACCGTGAGTTCCTCGCGCGGAATCCGGACGTCGACGTCCTTGAGGTTGTGCTCTTCGGCCCCGCGGACCTCGATGTACTCGCGGGTCATTCGTGTCTCTGCCAGGGGCGTGACGGGTGAAACGTTGTCGGTCTCGGGTTGCCAGCACCGCCGGACCGCAGGACCGTGAGCGGGCCGTGGGCGTCGAACAGACGGCAACGTTCAAGGGCCGAACCCGTCTTGGGGGCGCCATGAGCCACGCGGCGTCCCTGGACATCAAGGCTCTCGACCTGACCGACGACCAGTACACGGTCGAGCAGAATCTGATCCGAAACAAGTACCGCGCCTACGACGCCGACGGCAACGTCGTCCTCCAGGGCAAACAGAAACTGTTCAGGATGAAAGAGGAGTTCCCCTTCCTCGACGGGGACGGCAACGACGCCTTCACCGTGAAAGCCGGGGGCATCATCGACGTCGCCGGCAACTACGTCCTCTCGGACGCCCAGACCGGCGAAGACCTCGTCGTCCTCGACAACGACTTCTCCATCTTCCAGGACACTTGGACGATTCGCGACGCGGACACCGAGGCGGCACTGGCGAAAATCGACTCCCGGGGGGCCGTAGTCACGCTCGCCCGGACGTTCGTCCCCTTCGGCGAGTGGATTCCCCACAAGTACGAGATTACGGACAGTTCGGGCGCACACGTCGGGAACATCGACGGCGAGTTCTCGCTGAAGGACCGCTACCAGATCACCGTCGACGACGCGAGCGACGTCCCCAAGGAGGCCGTCGTCGCGAGTGCGATGGTCATCGACGCCATCCAGGGCAACTGACAGCGGCGACTCAGCGTCGCCACCGCTCCTCACACCGTTTCCGGCAGCCAGCCGCCGTCGACCGCCACGTTCTGGCCGCTCAGGTAGTCGCTGTCCTCCTCCAGGAAGAAGCGCACGGCCTGCGTGACGTCCTCGAACTGCGCAGGTCGGTCCCGGGGGAGGTCGTCGGGGAACTCCTCGGAGTTCTCGACGACGTACGGCGAGACGGCGTTGACGGTGATCCCGTCGTCCTGCGTGTCGGCCGCGAGCATGCGCGTGAACATGAGGACGCCGGTCTTGGCGGCGAAGTAGGGGAAGTTCTTCGGGCTGACCAGTCCCCGATCGGCGCTGGCGTAGCCGACGTTGACGATCCGACCCCAGCCCGCGTCGCGCATCGCCGGCAGGACCTCCCGGGAACACAGGTAGGTGCCGTCGAGGTTCGTCTCCATCACGGTCCGCCAGGTGTCGTAGGAGAGGTCGCTCCAGTGCTCGGGGGCGAAGGCACCGACGTTGTTCACGAGGACCTCGACGTGGCCGAGGTCAGCCTCGACGGCGTCGAGGAGGTCTTCGACCTCGGAGGGACTGGTCACGTCGCCAGCGACGGTGGTCGCACGAACGCCCCGTTCGCGGGCCCTGTCGGCGACGACCTCCGCCTCGGCCTCGCTCGTGTGGTAGTGGACGGCGACGTTTGCACCGCAGTCCGCGAGCGACAGGAGGATCTCGTGGCCGACGCCCGTCGCGCTCCCCGTGACCAGCGCGACGCGATCCGATAGGTCCGGTTCGATCATGGCCGGGACTTCGGGCGCACGCGGTATCAACGCTGGCCATGCGGGCCGAACGCGGTCGTGAATCCGCAGTCACCGATCACCGGCGCGGCGCTTCCACTCGCGTTCCTGCCGGCGCTCGGCCACGTGGCGATGCCCGTCGGCGATGCGGTCCCTGGCCTGCCGCTCGAAGTCGACCATCGGGCGGAGGAACCCGGCCTGGTAGCTCTCCAGAACGTCGTAGGACCACCGCTCTTCGTCGACGACCCCCCGCGGCAGGTAGTCGTCGCGCAGGTCGTCCGCCAGGTCGCCCTCGCCGCAGTCTCTCAGTTCGGTCTCGGCCTCGGCGAGGTGGTCCATCGCGTGGCCCACGGCGTGGTGGAAGGCGACGAGGTTCCCCTGTGCGCGCTGGAGCCACTCGACGGCCAGTTCCACGCGGTGAAGGGCCGCGCGCTCCGCGTCCGTGACGTCCGGCGGCTGGTCGGCGTCGGTTGCCATATGGTACCATACCACGTCAAGTGCAAAGGACGTGTCGGCGACCCTACCCCGAGAGGGCGTTCTCGACCGCGCTGGCGACGTCGCGGGCTCTGTCCGCCAGGTCGGGGGGTACGTACCCGGCCTCGACGGCGTCGTCGAGTTCGTCGTCGTCGACGCGCTCGACGGTCCCGTCGGCGTGGCGGACCACGTCGACGTGGAGGTCGACGTAGCGGACCTCCCGGGGGAAGACCTCGACGGGCGTGCAGACGTTGACGTAGGTCCCCCGGCGCTCGCCCGCCTCGCTCCGGTAGACCGTCGGGTACCACCAGCGCCCCTCTGTGATCTCGGTGACGGCGACGTCGCCAGCCCGTCGCTCGATCCCGAGGCCGTCGTAGGTCCCACCGGGCGACATCTCGCGGCGGAGCGTCACCGACCCCGCCGGGTCGTATTCGGCGACCGTCGCCGTCCCGAGTTCGATCCGTCGCCCGTCGGGCTTGCCGTGGCCGATGGCGACGGCGTCGCCCTGGGTCGGGCCGAACTGCCGCGTGGTCGCGCCGAACGGGAACTCGGCCTCGGAGTCGCTGTCGCCGCCCGGGCAGACTGCCTCGACGAAGTCGACGGCCGCGCTCGCCGCGTCCGTTCCCGCCTTGACGCGGTGGTGGCCTTGCATCGTGTCGGTGACCTCACGCCGGATCTCGTCGAGCGCGAACCGCGTCTCGCGGCCGAACCAGACCCAGCGCGTCGCGTCGCCGGCCCAGTAGGACCCGGGGGCGTGGTCGGCCGGCGGCCCGGCGTCGGCGAGCGCCCGGTCGACGCTCGCGGCGAGGTCACTCGCGCCGTCCAGGGCCTCACCGAGCGCGTCCAGGTCCGCGTCCTCGGCCATCGTATCCCAGGACGCCGCCCAGCCGTCGGGCGGGTCGGCGGGCAGGACGTCGACGAGCGCGGGACCACCTGGAGACTCGGTCCCACCTCTGTGGAGCGTCAGGAGGCCCCGCTCGATGCGGACGTCCGTGTCGAGAACAGGGCGGTCGTCGACCCACGGCGGCGCGGGGTCGCGGACCTGAACGCGGAGGCGGTCCCCTTCCTCGATCCGCCGGGCGCTCGCCGAGTAGGGGAGGAACCCGGCCCCGTCGCCGACGTCGACGACGGCCCCGCTGCCGAGTGTCTCCGAAACCTCGCCGGCGTAGACGGCACCGGCCGGGAGGGCCGCCTCCCAGACGAGCGCGTCGAGGCCGAGGTCGGCCAGGCGGTCCGCGACGGTCGCGACGCGGTCCGGGTCGCCGTGGACGCCGACGCCCTGCCGGTCGCTCGTCGTCTCGACGCGGGCGGCCGCGGGGGCCGGCGGGAGGTCCCCGTCGAAGCGCTCGCGGATGGCCGGCGAGGCCTGCACCACGCCCTCCAGGTGTTCAGTCAGCGCGGTAGCGTAGATTCCGCGGATCCGGACGGTCATTACGCGCCGGATCGGGGGGCGAGGCTCAAAGCTCCTCGGGATCTGTCGATGGGGGACTGAAGAAGTCCGAACTGCTGGGCGGCCACGACCTCGGCGGGCGACGTCGCGGCTTGCGGACCGCCGACGGGTGAGAGGCCGCTGGAAAGCGCGCCGACGATTAGGCGAAAGCGTTCAGCACGAGGACCAGGGCACCAAACAGGATGCCGAAGGCGACGATCGTCCGGGGATCGATGGTGATCGAGTTGCGATCCTCGGCGTCGAAGTACCGGACCAGCCCGGCACTCGACATGAGGCCGCCGCCGTCGTTGCTGCTCATGTGCACTGGTTCCTGGCGCCCCGGACTAAGTGTTTCGATCGATGCCGTCCGCCGCTGCCCATCCCGCGGACGCATCTCCGAGGGAGCGGCGAGGGGAACCGGGGCGCGGCGAACCGCCCCAGAGCGCGGGTAGTGGAAACCCTTAACCCGGGTCGGGGGCAAGGTTTGCTGTAGATTCCGAGCAATGACTGTCACACTCAAGGACTTCTACGCAGACTGGTGTGGGCCGTGTAAGACCCAGGATCCGATCCTCGAGGACCTGGCCGAGGAGTATCCCGAGGTGGAGTTCGAGAAGATCAACGTCGACGAGGAACAGGACGTGGCCAACGAGTACCAGGTCCGCTCGCTCCCGACCCTGATCGTCGAGACCGATGAGGGCATCGTCGAGCGCTTCGTCGGCGTCACGCAGGCAGACGACATCGAGACGGCTTTCGAACAGGCGACCGCCTGACCGCGACTTTTTCGTCACCGACTGCGCGCTGGCCCGAGAGGCCGACCACCGAGCGCCAGGGAGACCGGGACGTGTTCAGTCGTCCGTCTGGCCACAGCAGCGACAGACGCTCGCGCCCCGGGCCTCGTCGTAGACCAGCGATCCCTCCCCGCAGTGCCGACATGGCAGGTAGCTTGCCGAGACGGTCGAACGGGGGGAGTCGACGGGCGATACCGAGCCGGACGGGGAGTCGTGAACGCTCATTACAGTTCGTACGTTCGTCCGCCCCTACAAGTAGCTTTCCAACAATCACCTACTGATTCCCCTAGGATCCTTATATTCGTATCACTTACCGCCACTGAGAGTCGAGAACGGGGAACGAACGGCGCTTCCATAGGACGTTCGGCCAGATGGAGAAGGAGAGTCGCGGGACCCTGGCGTCGCCACTCGGTTTGGCGCTGCAGGAGCGAGACTGTCCACCTCGGCTCAGTCGAACCGGACGCCCAGGTCGTGGAGCCGATCGTTGTTCGCGGCCAGATTGATCAGCAGCGGCGTGACGGACTCGACCTCCGCGGCGTTGGCCAGGCCGCCGGCGTCGAGGGGTTCGAGCCCCGCGATGCCGACAGTCACGTCCATCACGATCGCCTTCGCGTCCGCGTCGTCGCCGACGACGGGCACGTTCCAGTCCAGGTCGGCGTCGAGGTTCGCCAGTTTACCCGCTGCGAGGTTGTGGAAAGCACCGACCACGGCGACGCCGTCGGGCGCCGCAGCGGCCGCGAGTTGGGTGACGCTCCCGGCACTCGGACGGTTGTAGTGGACGCCGTCCTCGTCGCGTTTCATCCCGACCGCCGGCGAGACCAGGATCGCGTCGTCGGCGAGCCGGTCGGCGACCGACTCGATGGTGTCCGCGAGGTGGTAGGCAGGAACCGAGCAGACGACGACCTTCGCGTCCGCGGCGGCCGCCGGGTTCGCGGCGGCGCCGACGGTCACGTCCAGCCCCCGGCTCGAGAGTTCCGTCTCGTACTCCTCGGCTTTCGTCTCGGCCTTCTCCGCGTCGCGGGAGCCCACGATCACGTCGTGGTTGGTGTCGTAGGCCAGCCGGAGCGCGAGGCCCTCGCCGATGTCGCCGGTGCCGCCGAGTAGCGCGATCTGCATGGTCGAGTCGTCGGTCGGTCGGCGAATAAGGGTTGCGCGATGGAGCCCTGCGAACGCGCGGAGCACCGAACCGTGCCGGGCCCGGCCCCCCGCACCGCGACTACTCCGTGTACGCGCTGGCGAGCCAGCAGTCCGGGCCCCCAACTGGCGCTCCGCGGACCGACACGACCGAATCCCGGACGATCACTCGGTCGCGACCTCGGAGGGCTCGGCGTCGCCCGAGTCCAGCGAGAGCGGGTCGTCTTGCCAATCGATCTCCAGGCGGTGGCGGGAGAGGTAGGGTGCGAGGGCACGCCGCGTCACGAGGCCGTGGACCTCGTCCTCGTCGACGATCGGCAGACGGGCGACCCCCGCGTCGCGCATGCGGTCCGCCGCGAGACCGATCGACGTTGCCGGCGGCACCGTCACGACCGGCGCAGACATGATCGATTCGACCGGCCGCTCGCCGCCGCGCTCGGCCACGACCGCGACGATGTCCGACTCCGTCACGATGCCGTCGACCGAGCCCGGCGAATCGCAGACGAGCACGGCCTCGACGCCGGGCCGCCGGAGGTGCGAGGCCGCCTCGACAGTGGTGTCATCCGGGGAGAGCTGCGGGACTGGCGCTGTCGCGACGGCGGAGACGGGCACGTCGATCATACGTACACACCGTGTTCCTCGTACTTAGCATTACTGGACAAAACTGGACTATTCCCCGACATATCACCAATATCGTTTCGAGAATTCTCGTAGACCCGCCTGACTTCACTAATTCTGTAGCGATATCGTGAGATCCCCCGTATCGGGAGAAGGCGAGTCGTCGCCAGATGGTCGATCGTGAATGACGGTCGGTCGAGGGGAGCGAGCTGGGCGCTTACGCGTGGAGACGGCCGAGAATCGGAATTTCCTCGAGACGATCCTCGGAGAGCGCCTCCCAGTCGATCCCGGCGGGCTTCGGGGACGACGCCGAGCGCACGACGCGGTCCGGCGTGACGACCAGGTCAACGGGGACGTCGTGGTCTGCGGTCGGGACGTCCGCGTCGATCACCTGGCGCTCGTGGACCGTGGTGGCGGTCGTCGTCTCGTCGTCGACCAGGCCGAACTCGCGCAGGACGCCGAACTCCAGGTCGCTGTACCCCTCGCCCTTGCCCACGCGGTCGCCGTCGGCCGTGACGGCGACGCTCCCGGCAACGATCAGGTCCACGGGTTCGACGTCGTCGGGACGCACCGGTACCCCGACGTCGGCCGATCCCCCGACCGTCGTCGCGTGGTCGACGTCCTCGACCTCGTCGGGGTCCAGCCGGAGGAAACACTCCTCCTCACGGAGACGGGGGACCGCCACGTAGACCGTCTTATCCGCGCGGAGTGCCGCGCGGCGGACCGGTAGCTGGGGCGCGTCGGGGTTGGCCTTGAGTACCCCGGCGCGCTGCCAGGCGTCAGTCGCAGCGAGTCGGTCTGCGGCCTCGTCTGCGCCGGCAAAGTTGGGGATCCGACCGTGGGGCGGGAAGGGGAACCGTGCGACGCCAGCCTCCTCCAGATCGTCCCAGACGGTCTCGCGGAGCGTCGCCTTGTCCATGGCAGAGACGAGGCGCGCCGACCCTGAATAGCACACCGGTCCGTCCAGGGTCGAATCGCTAGGTATCCCCGTCTGCTGGACCCCTGCTGTCGCCCGGATTCGATCCAGTGGCGCCGTCACGCGTGGTGGCAGCGTCTGGAGTCACAGCCCCGGACCGGGGGTACCGACCTGTGCAGACGGCGTGGCGACCCCGGCCCCGTCGGACCGAAACCGGTAGCGGGTCGCGCCGTCGAGGACGACGTACTCGCCACTCGCGTCCGCGATGACCCGCCGGTCGGAGTCGATGGCGACGTCGACGAGGTCTTCCAGGGAGTCGACGTCGACGACGCGCTCGTCGTCGTCCGGTGGGGGGACGGATCCTCGCGAAATCCACTCGTCGAAGGACTCCCGCTCCTTCGCACTCTGTATGGCCGTCGCCGTGGCGGGGGACACCGCCAGTCTCCCCTCACGGTCGAGCCACCGGATCACGACCGCGGTCACGAGGCCCACGACAACGACGGCCAGGGAGCCGTAGGCCCGGAGAGGATCTGTCTCGATGGGCACTGTCACGGTCTCCCGGACCGTCTCGGTCTGCTCCCCCGCGTTGGCCGGATCTACCTGGTAGAGGCCGCCGCGCGGCTGGATCCGGACCACGTCTCGCCGGCGCTGGCTCCGGGATTCGCCCGCAACGGTTGCCTGCGTCCGCGTCTCGGCGACGAGGCGGATTTGCCGTTGCCCCTGGGTCGTCTGGAGGTCCTCCTGGACCCGGGCGGCCGTCGCCATCTGCTCGGTGACGTTCACCTCGAAGGGGACGCGAGTGGGGCCGGGGCCGGTCGACCGGACCGTGTCGATTGGCTCGGATATCTCCCAGAGAACCCGGCCGTTCTCACCGCCGTCGACCGATCGCACGACGAGGCGGAGGTCGGTCGTCGTCGACACGTCGCTCGGCGACCCCTCGTGGGTCACGCTGACGGCCCCCTCGAGAATCGGCGTCGTGCTGCGGAAGTAGAGGGACCGATTCCGGAGGACCGCGCCCTCTTCGAACGCCAGCGACGGATCCCGGACGACGGCTGCGTGGTCAACGGTGGTGTTCGTCGTCCAGGTCCCGGCCACGCGCTGCTCGGTCGTCGTGTCCGGTGCGGTGTGGGCCTGGTAGGCCACGAAGCCGCCGGCCAGCACCAGCAAGAGGCAGCACGCCAGCACCAGGGTCTCGTTCTCTGCGAGGAGGAACAGGATCCGGTCCCTGCGAGACGGCCCGTCCCCTGCGCTCATGCTCCCTCCGTTCTCCCGCCACGGCGTAAATGCGTGGCGGTCCGTCGACTGCCCACGAACCGCACGACTGCGGTCCGAGTGATGACCCGTCCCGGCATCACGACGAGTCCGCGTCGGGCGGGGGGCCGCCAAAGCCCAGGCGGGATTTGCGCTCGCGCCAGAGGTGAACGACCGCCGAGACGCCGAACATGGCGACGACGAGTCCTGCCCAGGCCAGGTCCGGAATCGAGTCGGGATAGACCCCGACGGCGACCAGCGCGAGGAGTGCCGCGGCGACGACCGACAGCCCGAGGTAGTAGACCCCCCAGGGAATCGTGTTCTCGGGGACGACCTCCAGGTAGACCTCGAAAGCGTCCGCGCCGTCCGCCAGATCGACGGCCTTGTCCTCCACCTTCACGATCCCCGCCTCCTCCATCGCCGGGAGGTGGGTCTGCTGGAGGGAGGTGTAGACGCGCCGGCGCTCCTCGGAGGTGACGTCGGCGACGTCCTTGCCGTACTCCCAGGCGGCGACGCGCTCCGCGAGATCCGAGAGGCTGATCGGCGTCTCCGCTGCCCGACAGGCGTGCAGCGCGAACCGGCGGCGGTGACTGCTCAGCAGCTGGAAGAGTTCGTCACGAGAGACGTCGGTCCTGCCCATTCTGAAACCAGCGACGTGTCAGGAAGAAACTGAGCAGTGCACATGAATTTGCCGATGATATCCGGAGACGTGACGGTCTGACCGACGGTTCGCTCGGTCAGGTGCGGGGCCAGACGACCCCTCAAGGAGGGCTTGAAACTCCTCAGAGTGGGCCTGAACGGGCTCTGGGTGCCCGTGAGCCCCTGAACCGTCTCTGGCGTTGAAGTGGGGTCCGTGGGGAGTGGAGACTACACCTCACAGGGTGGAATGATCATGGGACTTAGTCGCAAGAACGTGTTAGTCGGAATCGCATTGGTCGCAGTCGTGAGCGGACTCGCGCTCGGCAGTGGGGCGTTCACGCAGGTAGAGGCGTCACGGACCGTGGATCTCGGAGTTGAGGGTGACTCGAACGCGCTGATCGCGTTCTCCGACGGATCAGGGGCCACAGGGATCATCGGTTCCGAAACCGATAACGACAACAGCATGATAACACTGCAAGAGGACCTGCTGAACGAGAATGCGACAACGACGTTCGAGGACGCTCTTGAGGTCACGAACAACGGTGACGAGGATGTCGAGCTCTCCGTCTCTGGATCCCCCTCTATGGGAGCGCTAATGATTCTGGATTCCGATGGGAACTTCATCGCGGACTCTGGGGAGGAAATCACCGTCGATGATTCTCCGGAGTTCGATATCGTCATCAACACGACGAAATCCAACACACTACCTGACTCGGTGACCTTCACCGCGAATTCGACCTCGTCGTAACCCAATCGTAGACTTCGGGCGAGAGCGGACCCTCGTCCACGGAACGGTCCAATCCGGTTCCAGGCCGGGAGCCCCTCCCGAATAGCATCGCAGCCAAACAGCGTCCGACGACGGCACGTCACACTGAGAGTTCACGATGAATTCAGTTCGTCTCCGGCCCTCGGTCACCGTCCACCGCGCCCCTAGCGCGTGGTCGGCGGGGACGGCGACGCGTCGGTATCCCCTGGGCCGACCGATCTGGCGCGGGCTCCAGCCATTACGACCGAGAAGTCCGTGACCATGGCCCGGAAGCTCCTCGTCGTCGGCCTGGTCGTGGTCATCCTCGGCGTGGCGGTCTCCACGGTCGCTGCCCAATCTGGCGATCGAGCTGCAGACGGCATCTACCTGAACCCCGCAAACACGTCCAACGGGAACGCCTACGCCTCGATCGACGGTACCGGGCAGATTCACCTCGACGTCTCGCGGCTCAACGAACGGTCCGTGACCACCATCGACTCAGTGTTCACCGTCACGTCGACGATCGACGGCGAGACCCGAATCTGGGTCGAACCCCCCTCGCGTGCCGTCTCGTTCTACCGCATGGACACTGGGAGCCCCATCACCAGCCGATCGACCGCGGTCAGACTCTCGAACGGGGACACAGTGACCGTCGGGATGCGCGTCGACACGCGCGACGCGTCGCCGACCGGCGGCCCCGTGACAGTGACGGCGCTCCTGCCGAACGAGACCACGCCGCGGCCCGTGAACGGCGGGGGCGGGGGCGTGCCGGCAGGCGGCGCCGGAAGCCCCGGATCGACGCCTGGAGCACCGGGCGAGCCAGGGGATGCACCACCGGGTGGTGGCGGCCCAACGCCGGACGACGCCGGAACCGTGAATCCCGGTGGGACGGACGCGCCGCCGGACCAAGACGCCACGCCCAGTCCCGAGGTGGGTGGGTTCCCGTGGCTGCCCCTCCTCGGTCTCGTGGCCGCGCTCGTGCTCCTGCCGCTGGGCTTTTTCGCCTACCGACGCCTGCGGTCGTCGAGGATCCGCGTGGAGGTCCCGCGGGAGTCCGGCTTGCGCGTCCTGCCCGGGGCCTTCCCCGAGGACACCTACGAAGAAGACGACGGCGCCGTGGTCGTTTCCTTCGAGAAGACCCGCGTCTGGGTGGATCGCGACTCCCAGGATCCGGTGCCTTTCGACGCCGTCGTAACGCTCGAAAACGCGGGGGAGCGGCCACTCGCGGTCGGGACCGACGTGACCGGTCGTTCTCCCGAGGCGGCGACAGTAACTGCGGGTCAGCGGACCGTCGACCTCCGCGCCGAGCAGTTGCCGCTCGCACCAGGGGAAACCGTCGGCCTCTCGGTGGCCCTCTCCGCCGACTACGACGGTGGCCCCCTCACGATCCGCTGCGGGATAGACGGTCACACGGAAACGTGACCGGGTTACCGGCCTTCAGCCACCAGTTCCTGGATTGGGGAAGCCGTCACCGGCCATAGATATCACATATTGAAATCAAAGAACAAGGGTTTTGCTGCCGTCGCGCCTCTATTCATACGAGGATGGGATCGTGAGTACCACCGCCGAGAATCGAGCAGCGCTGTCGGCCCGGGTCGGCCAGCTCGCTCGCCCGCGCGATATCGCGGCGCTGGTGCTCGTCCCGCTGGTGTTGCTCGGCGTGTTCCTGCTCCCGGAACCACTCCGCAGAGGATTCGTCTTCGAGTACGGCGACCCGACGCTCCTGACGGCGTACGTGGCGCCGTTCGTCCACCTCTCCGGCTCCCACCTGCTGGTCAATCTCGTCGGCTACGCTCTGGTCGTGCCGACCGTCTACGCACTGAGTGTTCTCAGTGACACGCGCGGCCGCTTCTGGATCGTCTTCGTCACGTTCGTGGCGGTGTTCCCGCCGCTGCTCTCCGCCCTGAACCTCGCGATTCCGCGGCCATCATACGCCGTCGGGTTCTCGGGCGTCGTGCTGGCGTTCGTCGGGTACCTGCCCATCGCGATTGCAGACTATCTCGAGGTTCACTTCGACGTCGGCCCGCGGGAGATGGTCGCGCCGACGACGTTCTTCCTCGGACTGGCTCTGATCGCGGTCCTGAGCGTCCAGTCCGTCGTCCCGGCGAACGCGACAGTGCTCCTGGGGACGGCCGGACTCGTCGTGGCGACGCTGCTGTCTGCCCTCCTGTTCTGGATCGCGGCGCTGGACGAGGGGCGCTTTCGTCCCGCCGCGCGGGCGACCGCGCGCCTGCCGGGCTATCTGGAACTGGCGACGGCCGCGGGCATCCTGTTCGTCGGCATCCAGTTCGTGGCGTTCCCGGGCGATCCGACCCTCGCCGGCGGCGTCGTCAACCTCTACGTCCACCTGCTGGGGTACGCGCTTGGCTTCATCAGCGTGTACGCGACGCTCCAGGTCGACGCCCGCCTCACCGGCGGTTCCCTCACTGGCTGACTGCCCACCACGTGCCCCGCCAGTAGAACCCTTATGTGAACCGACTCCTGACGATCATGCGTGTCGGTCCGTAGCACCGCCGGGCGGATTCTCGAGGGGCTCCTCCTCGCGGCTGCCGTCGCGATGATCCTCGGCGCCGTCCTCGGCCAGCCAATCCTCTTTGGCTTCGTTGAGACGGGGAGCATGTCGCCAGCCCTCGAACCCGGCGACGGGTTCGTCGCGGTGCCCGACGTCGTCGCCGGCGAGGCCGAGCCCGGCGACGTCGTGGTCTTCGAGGCGGAGTCCCTCCACGGCGGTGGCCTGACCACTCACCGCGTCGTCCGGGAGACGGCAGACGGGTACGTCACCAAGGGCGACGCCAATCCATTCACCGACCAGGACGGCGGCGAACCGCTCGTCACCGAGGACCAGATCGTCGCACACGCCCTCTCCGTCGGCGACTGGGTGATTCCCATCCCCTACCTCGGTACGCTCGTGCTGTTCGTCCGCGGCGTCGTCGGTGCCGTCCAGCAACAGATCGCGAGCCTCCTGGGTCTCGGACCCCCGTATGGCACCCAGAGTGCGGGCATCTTCCTCGTGACGCTCGGCGCCGTCGTGATGGCGCTGACTGTCATCCAGGACGCGCGGTCCGCCCCATCGCGCGACCGCTCGCGATCGCGCTCGCGGAGCGGGACCATCGACATGCAGAAGGTGACGGTGGTCCTGCTCATCGTGGTCCTCCTGCCCGCCAACGCCGCCATGCTCCTGCCAGCGGGGTCCAGCGACCTCGTCGTCGAGGGTGACGTCGTCGCGGACAGTCCGGACATCGAGCCCGGAGAGCCAGCGACGTGGGACTACTCCATCCGGAACTACGGGGTGATTCCGGTCGCGATGTCCTTCGACGCAGTCGGCGGGAACGCGACCGTGCCTGATTCGCCGCAGGTGCTGGGGCCCCGGGCGAACGCGACCGTGCAGGTCACGATGGACTCCCCGCCGCCCGGTGGACGGGCTGTGGCGGAGGTTCGCCAGCACCGGTACTTA
>ENA-ORDC01001792-ORDC01001792.1-marine-metagenome-genome-assembly--contig:-NODE-1792-length-14773-cov-3.256396_pt1 | contig 14773 bp, 14 predicted proteins | sample MGYA00237783_ERZ508515 | MGnify/ENA primary metagenome ERZ508515 (study PRJEB26186, sample SAMN06268792) | marine metagenome | isolation source: Eden Landing Ponds, San Francisco, CA, USA | place... | reverse complement strand
TTCCTGCAGCTGGAGACGGCGTTCACCGAGGGGTACGCCGCGGCCCGCGGGCTCGCCTTCTACGAGCAGCCGGTCATCCAGACGCTGTTCTGGGCGCGGCTCCCCGGTGACACGCTCATCATCCTCGGGACGGTCGTGTACGCGGCCGACCTCGTCCGCAAGCGGTTCGTCCTCCGAACCGCCGCGGACGACCCTGACGTGGAGGACATGGCGGTCGCCGAGGGGGTGCTCGACGACGACTGAGTCACCGCTCGGCGTCCGCCTCGGGGTCCCCCTCCCCACCCGGTCGGTAGGACCGGCTCACTGCGAGCCAGCGCCGGGTCCGGAACCGCGCGACGTTCACGAGCGCAGGAACGCCCGTCTCGGCGAGCAGGGCGAGCAGGAGCGCGGACGCGCCGAGCGCCGACACGGTGCCGAGATACGCGACGGGGAGCGCGACGAGATAGAGGCCGGCGAGCGTCGCGAGGAACGGCACCCGGGTGTCGCCCGCCCCCCGGAGCGTCCCGGTGACGGAGCCGTCGACACCGAGTGCGACGGCCGAGACTGCCGCGACCGCCACGAACGTCGCTGTCACCCCACTTGCCGCGCTATCCACGAACACGGTCGCGATCGGGTCCGCGAGCACGACCACGACCGCCGCGGCCAGCCCGTATATGACGAGCGAGAGCTTCGTGATCTCGCGGCCGTAGGCGACGGCCAGCGGCTCCTCGGCGCCCCCGAGCGCCTGCCCGACGAGCGTCGACGCCGCGATGGAGAAACCCCACGTGAAGCTGTTGAGGAGCTGCCGGACCTGCCTGGCGACGCCGATAGCCGCGAGTACGACGGAGCCGAACGTCGCGGCGACGGCGAGCAGCGGGAACACGACGAGCCCCTGTGCGACCCGGCGGGCGACGAGCGGCGCGGTCACGCGGGCGAGCTGACCGAGCAGCTCGCGGTCCGGCCACACGCCGCGACCGACGGGCACCGGGCAGGCGCCGCGTCCCCAGTAGGCGCGCCCGCTCAGCCCCCACGCGAAGATGCCGACGACGATTCCCGTCGCGAGCGTCGTCCCGAGCGCCGCGCCGGCGACACCCCACCCTGCACCGAAGACGAGCGTCGCGCTCAGAGCGACGTTCAGGACGGCGCCGGCCGCACGGACTGCCATCGGCGTCACGGTGTCGCCAACGCCCGCGTACGTCCGAGACGCGACGAGGTTCACCGCCTCGAACACGAGTCCGGGAGCGACCAGCGCGAGATACGTCGCGCCGAAGCCGGTTGCTGCGGCCCCTCCGCCCACGAGTGCGACGAGCGGCTTCGCGGCGAGGCCGAACGCGGCCGCGAGCGGCACGGAGCAGGCGACGGCGGCCACGAGGCTGACGACGACGACGGCCCGTGCCCGTCCGCGCTCGTCGCCCCCGTAGTTCTGCGAGACGAGCGCGAGCGTCCCGCCCGCGAGCCCGATGAAGGCGAGCTTGCCGACCGTCCAGAATGCGTTCGCGACGGTGAGGCCGGCGACCGCCTCCGCGCCCACGGCGATGCCGACGATCGCGAGGTCGACCGTCCGCTTCGACATGATGGCGAAGCCGGTGACGATACGGGGCCACGAGAGGTCGACCGTCTCGCGGAGCCGTGACTCCTCGATGACGTTCGCTCGCGCGAGCGCCTCGGTCACCGCGGCCGCGAGCGCGACGGCCAGCCGTCGGAGCCGGTTCACGTCCGGGGGGACGGCCGACGGCCCGTTAGCTGTTCGTCCCGCGGCAGCGCCCACGGATTCATGCCGCCGCGGTCCCAACCGTCGGTCGATGCACGGCCCGATACCGAACCACCGGCTCCGCGACGCCATCGCCCGCGAACTGCTCGACGAGCGCGACGCGAGCGAGGTCCTCACACCGGCAGCTGTGTCGGTTCCGTCGCCCCCCGACGACGGTGGGGAAGACGCTGCCGACGTCAGCGACGACGTGGATATCCTGACCGGCGGCGCCGACTACTCCTCGTAGCGGGTGAGCGCCTCCAGTTCCTCGGCCGCCGGGTCGGCGAACAGCTCGCGGGCGACGCTCCGGCGGTGGACCTCGTCGGCCCCGTCGACGATGCGGAACTGCCGGACGCTGGCGTAGAAGTCGGCGAGCGGGAGGTCCTTTCCGATGCCGTTGCCGCCACACGCTTGCAGCGCCGCGTCGATGGCGTCGTTCGTCACCTCGGCGGTGAACAGCTTCGCCATCGCCACCTCGGTGCGGGCCTCGCTGCCGGCCTCGATGGCGTCCGCCGCGGTGCGCACGAGCGAGCGGGCGGCCTCGATACGGGTCTCCGCGTCTGCGAGCCGGCCGCGGAGGTCCCCCTTCTCTGCGAGCGGCTCGCCGAACGCCTCGCGCTCGCTCGCGTACGCCGTCGCCACGTCGAGCGCGCGGGTCGCCATCCCGGAGTAGCGCATACAGTGGGTGAGCCGTGCGGGGCCGAGCCGCTGTTGGACGTGCGTGAACCCCTCGTTGAGTTCGCCGAGCAGATGCTCCTCGGGGACGCGAACGCCGTCGTACTTGATCTCGGCGTGGCTCGCGCCGCGGGGCCCGCCGCCGAGATGCGGGATGTTACGCACCACTTCGACGCCGTCGGCTTCCGCGGGGACGAGGAACAGCGAACACCCCTCGTACGGGTGCGCGTCGGGGTCAGTGCGAGCGAGCACGATGAGCACGTCCGCCTCGACGCCCTGCGTGGTCCACCACTTGTGACCGTCGATAACCCACTCGTCGCCCTCCTTTCGCGCCGTGGTGCGGATCATCTTCGGGTCGGAGCCGGCGCCGTCCGTCGGCTCGGTCATCGAAAACCCCGACCGGAGCTTCCCGTCCACGAGCGGCTCGAGGTACTGCTCCTTCTGGAGCTCCGTGCCGACGAGCTCCAGCAGATGCATGTTCCCCTCGTCGGGGGCGTCGACCCGCATCGCCGGCGGGCCGAGAAGCGACCGGCCAGCCTCCTCGAAGACGGGGAGGACGTCGCGGAACCGCTCGCCCATCCCGCCGTGGGATTCGGCGATCTGTGGCGCGTAGATTTCCCGCTCTCGCGCCTCCGCGCGCAGTTCGGCGATCGTTCCGCGGGAGACGGTCGTTCCGCCGGACAGCGACCGCTCCCGCGGGAGGACGACCTCGTCCATGAATCTCCGCGCTCGCTCCGTCAACTCCCTGCCTCGCTCAGGGTCGTCGTGTCGTCGCATCGCCAACCCTACTCCGTCTCACGGGTTCGGCGTAGACCCTCCGCACGACGGGTGTTTAAACACGCTCACGGAACCGAACACGTTCGGGAGTACGGCCGTATCGCGGGCGGGCGAAGGGTACCACATGGTGACGACCGACCCGCTCGCAACGACCGATGCGCCGACCGACCGGCCGCGCGAGCCCATCGACGTTCGGGAGCTTCCTCCGCCGGAGCCGCTGCGCCGGACGCTCGAACGGCTCTCGGAGCTCGGCGACGCCGTGCTCGTCCAGCGGAACGACCGCGCGCCACAGCACCTCTACCCGAAGCTCTCGGACCGCGGCTACGAGTACGACACGGTGGAGACGGACGAAGCCGTCGTGACGGCGATCTGGCGCGAGTCTGGGGGCTCCCACGACTGATCAGACATCCCAGAGACGGGGACGCCGGACACCTCGAAACCCGCCATCCCGGGGTGGCTCGGGACGATGCGTTTACTGTTCCCCCGGCTGGCGGAACGATTTATCAGCGAGCACGGGATTCGTGTCAGTATGAACAAACGATCCGTGGCGGCCGCGGTCGGTGCCGGGACCACCGTCTTCCTTGTCACCGCCGTCGCCGTCATCGAACTGTTCGATATCGAGTTCTCCGCGCTCGTCGGGCTGCCCGTGGGACTGCTCGCCGGCGCCGGAGTCGCCGTCGTCGTCGCGGCCCGGTACGACGTGCTCGCCTCCCCGGTGCGGTACGCGGTGGACGCGGCGGCCGGATTCGGGCTCGCCGTCGTCGTGCTGCTCGCCGTGGGTTACGTGAACGCCGCCGGTCTCCGGGCCGTCCTCTCGACCGACGTGACCGTCGGCATCGCCGTCGTCGTCGCGGCGTTCACAGCGCTCGCATCGTGGCGAACGAACGACTGACGGTGAGGGACGAACGGGCGGAACGACGCCTCTGCTCGCCGGTCACGTCAGTCCGTTCGGGATTCGTTCTTCCGCAACTCAGTACGCCGCCGGGGCCAGTTCCTCGATGGTCCGCTCGGCCATCTCGTCGCTGGCGTTGCTCGGGATCGTCACCATCGGTCGCGTCACACAGTCGATCCCGGCGACCGCCCGGAACTGCTCGCGAGCCTGTTCCGGCGTCCCGGCGACCCCCAGCGCCTCGACCATCTCGTCGGTGACCCGCTCCGCGGCGGCCTCGCGGTTGCCGTCCCGCCAGGCGTCGGCGACCGCCGCGGCGCCGTCGGGAAACCGTTCGGCGACCGCGTTCTCGTAGCCGCGGCCGTTGCCGACGTAGTACGCGACGTGGCCACGGATGGCATCTCGCGCCGCGCTCGGGTCGTCGTCGACCGCAGCGGGGACGTACGGCGCGACGTCGATCGCCGCGTCGCGGCCCGCCTCGGCCATGACATCGGTGATGTACGCGTACGCGTCGTCGAGCTCGGGGAACGGGACGTTGTGCGGGATCCAGCCGTCGCACAGCCGGGCGACGACACGCCGGTTGGCTTCCCCGAGCGCGGCGTGGTAGATCGGAACGTCGACGTCGAGCGACGGGAAATCCTGCACGTCGAACACCTCACCGTCGTATTCGACACGACCGTCCGCGTCGAGGAACGCCTTCGTCAGCTCGATCGTCTCGTGGGCGCGCCGGACCGGGTTCGGCGCGTCCCAATCCATCCCGTGGAGGTCCTCGATGGATTTCCGGGTCGAGGTGCCAACGCCGAGGCGGAACCGGCCGTCAGAGACGTCTGCCAGCGTGGCGGCGGTCATCGCAAGGACCGCCGGCGTCCGCGAGAACACGTTCAATATCGCTGTCCCGAGGTCGATGTCGTCGGTGTGGGCCGCGATGTCGGTGAGCCCCACGACGGAGCTCGCCCCCCAGAGCTCGCCGAGCCAGAGCCCGTCGTAGCCGAGTTCCTCGGCGCGGACGCCGAGCTCGGTCGTGTCGAGTGCCGTCACTTGTGGGAGCAACAGGTCGGTTGGCATGGCTCCGCGGACGGTGGGCGGTGGTAAAAAATCACAGTTCGGGCGGTGAGCCGGTGCGGCGGCGACCCGGTATGCTTCGTGACCCTTTCGTGCCCCTCACGCGCCGATTTCAGAGCGCAGTTGAAATTCTAATGGAAGTTCCTATGACTTATCTATGCGAGAACGCTTGTGTACATAAGATATAATCGTTGTGGAAAAGGGAAATAACTCTCCTCGGGACGGTTGAAGCGGCCGCATAACGACTCGCGGCGGGTACCGCCGGCCACTTACGTTTCCGTGCTCCTACACGAGATGGCTGGCCGACATCCGAGCTGGAATAACAGCTCTAACCTTGTTAGACAAACGGGCACCGCGCACCGGGTGCTCCTCCCCGAAGACTATTGACCGTGGCAACCGCAGCGTCGGTATGAGCAACACAAAATCGAGCAACGGACCCGGAAGGCGAATCAAGGTCGTTCGCCTGATCGACGAGTACGAGCTCGGCGACATCGGCAATCGGTTGGAACACCGGTGGACCACGGATGGCGACGACAGGATGAGCCTCCGAGACCTCGCGGACTACTTCAACCAGCAGTTGCTCGCGGCGGCGATGGCCGAGGCGGGGATGCAGCCGCTCTCGGGTGAGGTCGAGAACGCCTACCGCCTCCTCACGGCCGACGACGTCGGGAGCGCGGACCGAACGCGCATCCGTCGCCGGCTCGAACGCGAGGAGATCGATGTCGAACGGATTGAACGTGACTTCGTGACGTACCAAGCCATCCGGACGTACCTCAAGAAACACCGTGGGGCGGAGCATACGACCGACGACCGTCCCCGGACCGAAGTGGAAACCGAGAACTTACAACGGATCCGTGGTCGGACGGTGACTGTTACGCGGGGGAAGCTCGACCAACTCGTCAGCGGCGATCACATCACCCTCGGTGACTTCCGAGTGCTCGTCGAGATCAACGTCCTCTGTGAGGACTGCGGCTCGCAGTACGATGTCGTCGAACTCCTCGAGCACGGAGGGTGCGACTGCGCTCACCGGACGGGTTCGGACGAGTAGTAAGGATTATTAAATCGCCAGAACACACAGAAACATATGCAACTACAGGAAAAAGAGTATGCAGACGGACAACTTCATGCGACGAACATCGGTGGAATTCAGCAGACTTCGGTCGAATTCTCCCCCGGCGTGACGATCTTGGTCGGGCGAAACGCCACGAACCGGACCTCGTTCCTCCAAGCCGTTATGGCCGCCCTCGGCAGCGAGAACGTCGCGATGAAGGGCGATGCCGACGAGGCCGAAGTCGAGCTCACGCTCAATGGCGACACCTATACGCGGCGGCTGCGCCGCGGCTCGAACGGCGTCGTGGCCGACGGGGAGCCGTTCCTCGACGACCCGACGCTCGCTGACCTGTTCGCCTTCCTCCTCGAGTCGAATGAGGCCCGCCGCGCCGTCGCGACGGGACAGGACCTGCGGGAACTCATCATGCGGCCGATCGATACCGAGGAGATCCAAGCGGAGATCGACCGGCTGGTGCAGGACCGCGAGTCGCTCAAGGAGGAGCTCGAGGAGATCGACGACCTGAAAAGCGATCTGCCGGAGCTGGAACGGGAGCGAACGCGACTGCAAAACCAGATCGAAGAGAAGAAGCAGGAGCTCGAGGCGAAGGAGCAGGAACTCGAGTCGACAGACGGAACTGTCGAGGAGACGCGAGAGGAGAAGTCCGAACTGGAGGACAAGCTCGCGGAGCTCCGGTCGAAGCGCTCGCAGCTCGACGACGTCCGCTACGACCTCGACACCGAACGGGAGAGCCTGCAGTCGCTCGAAACGGAGCGACGGGAGCTCGAAACGGAGCTCGACGACCTCTCCGACGTGCCGGCCGGGGAGATCGACGAACGCGAGGCGGAGATCCGACGGCTCCGACAGCAGAAACAGCAGCTCGAAGCCGAGGTGAACGAACTCCAGAGCGTTATCGGGTTCAACGAGGAGATGCTCGACGATGCCGGATCGAACGCCTTCGCCGAGCTGTCCGAAACGGAGACGGAGAACCTCACCGACCAACTGCTCGACGACGACGAGGTGACATGCTGGACCTGTGGTAGCGTCGTCGACGAGGACCAGATCGAGGCGACGGTCAGTCGGCTCCGCGAACTCAGTCAGACGAAGGTCGGCGAAGTCAATCAACTAGAAAACGACATTAACGAGCTCCAGTCGGAAAAACGAGAGTTCGAGCAGGCGCAGCGCGAGCGTGACCGCATCGAGCGGCGCCTAACCGACCTCGACGGTGAGATCGAGGAGACCGAAGGCCGAATTGAGGAACTTCAGTCCCGCCGCGAAGAGCTGACCGACGAGGTCGAGTCGGTCGAAGCCGAGGTCGACGCTCTGGAAAGTGAGGACTACAGCGAGGTCCTCGACCTCCACAAGGAGGCGAACCAGCTCGAGTACGAATTGGAGTCGCTCGAGACCGACCTCGACCGCGTCGACGACGACATCGCCGACATCGAAGCGCGGATCGATGAGGAGAGCGACGTGAACGCACGACTCGAGGAGGTTGGCGCCGAGATCGAGACGCTTCGGACGAAGATCGAGCGGATCGAACAGGAGGCCGTCGAGCAGTTCAACGAGCACATGGACACGGCTCTGGAACTGCTCGAGTACGCGAACCTCGACCGCGTCTGGCTCGAGCGCGTCCAGCGTGAAGTCCGGGAGGGCCGACGGACGGTGTCGAAAACGGCGTTCGAACTCCACGTCGTCCGCACCACGGAATCGGGGGCGGCGTACGAGGACACGGTCGACCACCTCTCGGAGAGCGAACGCGAAGTAACGGGGCTCGTGTTCGCGCTCGCGGGCTATCTCGCCCACGAGGTGTACGACGACGTTCCGTTCATCCTGCTCGACTCGCTCGAGGCGATCGACTCCGACCGCATCGCCGAGCTCGTCGAGTATCTCACCGACTACACCGGCTACCTGCTCGTCGCGCTGCTGCCCGAGGACGCAGCTGCGCTGCCGGAGGAGTACGGACGGCTCACCGACATCTGAACACGGTCGGGAGCGTTTTCGCGGCGGGCTATCGTCCCGTCTCTTGTCGTTTTCCGTCCGGAATAGAGTAAGTGGTATTATATATCTATAGATTTGATACAAGCTGGTGCCCTCACGTCTTAACAAACGGGAAACGCTTATAATCTTATGCGTTCACGCTTGTGTAGATGCGATACAACACGCTCATCGAGCAGCGAGTCGACGAGTGGGACGACGGGTACGGTGTCGTCCAGATCGTGAACCCCGACGGAACCGACGAAACGGAGCTTCGCTTCGCCTACTACAAGGAGGGGGAGTTCGTCAACCGGCCGCTGACGGTCGCCCCGACGGCCGACGTCGCCGAGGAGGTGACCGACATCGTTCCGACCATGGCGAGTCTCGCCCGCACGTTCACGCCCGAGGAGATCACCGCACTCGTTGAGGAGCTCGGCGAGGACAAGGTGCTCGAGCTGTCCGTGCTCATCGAGGAGCTCGGCAAGAGCCGTCTCACCGAGATCCTCAACGAAGCGACCGAGTGAGACACCGCTACGCGTGTTTGGATCCAGCCCATCGGCAGCTCCGTGCGTCCGGCCGCCGTGTCGGTAGTCGGACGAGTCGCACCCCTCGGCGAACCCATGCGACACCAAACGAGTGTGTACAACCGACCACGTATCCAGCCCTCGGTTTATGCTCGTCGCACTCCGCGGTCCGATCGCGTCGTGGCTCGTAACACAGCCTCGCAGTTCGCCATAGCTCGTAGCACAGCCTCGCATCGGGGACGGCGGACGCGCGAACGGGAACGATGACTGGCCGTCGCCACGAACGATGAGCCGGGATCGAGCTGCCGCCGACACGGACACGGGCCCACTGGACACGTTCCGGCGGCTCTTCGCGCTGGAGCGTGACGTACTGGTGCTGTCGCTGGCGATGTTCGCGTTCAGTCTCGGCTTCCAGATGACGACCCGGTTCCTCCCCGAGTACATCGTCGCGTTGGGGGCTTCGGGGCTCGTCGTCGGGGTCTTCGGAACCGTCGGAAACGTTGTCTCGGCGGTGTTCCCGTACCCCGGCGGTGCCGTCTCGGACCGCATCGGCTCGCGGTATGCGCTCACCCTGTTCGGGTTGCTCTCCACGCTCGGGTTCGGCGTCTGGCTGGTCGCGCCCATCCTCGGCGCCGTCACCGTCGCCGGCGTCACGGTCCCGGCGTGGATCTGGGTCTTCGTCGGCCTGTTGCTCGCACAGGCGTGGAAATCGCTCGGGCTCGGCGCGACGTTCGCGGTCGTCAAGCAAGCGACCGACCCCTCGCGACTGGCCGCCGGCTTCGCGAGCACCGAAACCGTCCGCCGGACGGCGTTCCTCGTCGGCCCGGTGCTCGCGGCCGTCCTCATCGGCTTCCACCCGGAGTTCACGGTGAGCTTTCAGTACGTCCTCGCCCTGGCGGTCGTCTTCGGCGCCGTCGGAACCGTCGCCCAGCACGTCCTTTACGACGTCGACGCGCGGAGCCCGTCGGATGATCGAGACTCGGAGCGTTCTGACGACGCGGGCGGGGACTCCGCCGGTGACTCGTTCGAGGGACTCCGACGGATCAGGCGGGACCTGCGTGAGATGCCCGACCCGCTCCGTCCACTCCTCGTGGGTGATACGCTCGTCCGGTTCGCGAACGGGATGGTTTACGTCTTCTTCGTGCTGGTGGTTACGCAGTTCTACGAGGTCGGATTCGAGGCGGTGGTTTCGCTGGCGGGCTTCTCGTACGGCATCGATCTCTCGCCGGAGGCGTTCTTCGGCTATCTGCTCGGTGTCGAGATGCTGGTCGCCCTCGTCTCGATGGCCCCGGCTGCGAAAGCCGCCGAGCGCGTCGGCCTCAAGCCCGCCGTCGCTCTCGGATTCGCAGTGTACGCCCTCTTTCCCGTCGTTCTCATCAGTGGGCCGGAGGTTCTCACGCCGGTTCTGCCGCTCCCGTGGGCGATGGTCCTGCTCTTCGCGTTCTCCGGGCTTCGGTTCGCCGGCTTGCCATCGCACAAAGCGTTGATCGTCGGACCTGCAGAGCAAGGGGCTGGCGGTCGCGTGACTGGGACGTACTATCTACTGCGGAACACGATCGTCATCCCGAGCGCCGCGCTCGGCGGCTATCTCTGGGAGTTCGCAAGCCCGGAGGCCGCGTTCACCGTCGCGGCGGCTATCGGGGTCGTCGGAACCGGCTACTTCCTGCTCTTTGGCGAGGAGTTCGAGGCGTACCTGTGACGGGCCGCCACGGGGGGACCGTCGCCAAGCGCGTCTCAGCCTGACTCGACGATCGTATGGGTCAGTTCGCCGAGCCCGTCAACCTGTAAGGTGACCGTCGCTCCGTAGTCGATCCACCGGTCCATGTCGAAACAGCAGCAGCCGGCGACCGTCCCGCTCCCGAGGACGTCGCCCGGGTTCACCGGCTCGTCGGCCGACGCCCGCGCGAGGATGTCGCCGAACGAGTGGTACATGTCGCCGACCTCGCCTTCGGCCCACTCCTCCCCATCGACCCGGACCGTCGCGGTCGCCGTCTCGGGGTCGAACGCGTCGGCCGTGACCAGATACGGGCCGAACCCGTTCGCGAAGTCTTTCCCCTTGGCCGGGCCGAGCCGCGCCTGCATCTCCCGCGCCTGCACGTCACGGGCCGAGAAGTCGTTGAAGATGGTGTAGCCGGCGATGTACTCGTCGGCGTCCGTCGGGTCGAGGTTCCTGCCCGGCTTCCCGACGACGGCGGCGATCTCCAGCTCGAAGTCCGGGCGGTCGTCGTAGCCGGGCCACTCGACCTCGGCCCCCGGCGAGACGACCGCGTCGGGGTTCCCCTTGTACGGCGACGGGAACTCGTACCAGACGTCGGGCTTGTCCGGGAGCCCGTGGGCCTCGAAGACGGAGTAGTCGCGGATCGTGTTCGGTCGCGGGAGCGGGCTCCGGAGGTCGACCGCTTCCGGGTCGTACACGATCCGTGCGCCGTTCGGTGCCGTCGCGTCGGCCGCGAACCCCTCGTTCACGACTGCCCGTGCCGCGTCGAACGCGCGGTCGCCACGTTGCAGGAACTCCAGCAGCTCCGGCGGCGCCTCCGCCGCAGCGAGATCGTGTGGTGCCCCTACGCCGTCGTCGGCCAGCTGTCTCGCCCGGCCCGCCGTGACGTCGACGTACGTCCCGTCGTCGACCACGCCGAGCCGCTGGACATCCCCGACCGGCGTCGGCACCGCGAACGTCGCGAGCTTCATCGTCCACCCTCCACGTGGGCGATCGGACGAACCCAGCCGCCGCTCGCGTTTGCGACTTTGATAGGCTGTGCGGTGACTTCGATGCCGGTCCGTCGCGGCAGCGCGTCCAGGTTCGCCATCTTCTCGATCTGGCAGTACTCGACCTCGCGGCCGGCGAAGTGGGCCGGCCACAGCTCGTCGCCGTCCCCCGTCTCCTCGAACCGTCTCGCCATCTCGGCGAACGGCTTGTCGAAGCCGTAGGCGTCGGTGCCGATGACCTTGATTCCCTGCTCGACGAGGAAGGTCGTCGCCTCCCTACCCATGCCCGGAAATTCGGTCAGATACGCTTCGGTGCCCCACAGCTCGTCGGCGCCGGTCTGGATGAAGACCAGCTCCCCCGAAGAGAGGGTGTGGTCGAGCTCGTCGAGCTGTGCTCGGAGGTCACCGGGTGATATCTCCTCGCCGGGGTCCATCCACCGGAAGTCGAGGACGACGGCCTCGCCGACACACCACTCGAGGGGTATCTCCTCGATAGTTTTGGCCGGCTCGTCGCCGACCTCGGGGCCGTAGTGCCACGGCGCGTCCATGTGGGTTCCCGTGTGGACGATTGCAGTGATATCCTCCGTGGCGAGCCCCATCCCCTCGGGGAAATCGGCCGCCTCGACGTCGAACCCCTGTTCGCGCAGGTGTGCGGCGAGCCGCGCAGCGCCCTCCTCGTGGGTGCGGTACTCGATCTCGGGCGGGAACGGCTCGCTCGGAACTCCCGGCTCGAGACCGATGCTCAGGTCGATAATCTCCGTACCGTGCGTCGGCATAGCGTGCCATCCAGCGGAGGGATAATAAGGGTGCTACCGCATCGCCGGGTGTACCGCACCAAGAGCGAGTGGCCCGATGCGGGTTCGCTGCGAGCTTTAGGGGAAACCGTATTCGGCTTCCCGATGAAGCTACCGTCCATGGCGCACGACGAGAACGGGGATACGGCCCACCAATCGGCGGCCGCCCTGAAGGAGACGTTCGCGACGATCGGGAACGAGACGCGTGCCGAGATCCTCCGTATCCTCGGCGAGGACCCGTACGCCGAACTCTCGTTTTCGGAGCTGCGCTCGCGGATGGGAGAAGATATCGACAGCGGGCAGTTCAACTACCATCTCAAGCAGCTCCGCGGGCAGTTCGTCGACCGCACCGACGACGGCTACACGCTGCGCCCGGAAGGGGTGACGCTGTATCGGCTGATCCGGGCCGGCTCGTTCACTCAGGAGCTGCATCTCGAGCCGTTCGGGGCGGGATTCGACTGTTACTTCTGTGAGGCCGCGGTCGAGGCACGCTACGAGACAGGGGTTTTCGAGTTGGTGTGTCCGGGCTGTGCGTATCAGTACGGGAAAGCCAGACTCCCCCCGAGCGCGATCGACCCCGACGAGCCCCACGCGGCGCTCTCGTTGATCGATCAGTATCTCCGGCAGAACATTCTCGCCCTCTCCGGGGGCGTCTGTCCGTTCTGCGTGAACGCCCTCGACGTCGGCTTCGTCCCGGGCGAGGACGTCTGGGTGGAGAGCGCGGCGGAACTCGACGTACTCGTCGAGTACAGCTGTGACCACTGCGGAAACGGCCACTATCTCTCGGTCGGGCTCTCGCTCCTGTACGAGTCGTCGCTGATATCCTTCTTCGAGGACCACGGCGTCGACGTCACGTCGATCCCGCACTGGAACCTCGAGTTCGCGATCACGAACGACGCCGTCACCGTCCGCGAAACCGACCCGTGGGAGGTCTCCCTGACGGTGTCGAGGGACGACGAGCGGCTCGTAATCGTGGTGGACGACGATCTCACCGTGCTCGAAAGCTATCGGGAGGCCGGATGACGGGTTCGCCGGCGCCAACCCGCGCTACTCTGGCTCCGCGACGGTCATGACGGGGACCGGTGCCGAGCGGACGGTCCGTTCGGCGACACTCCCGAGCAGGATCCGGTCGGTACCACGCCGCCCTGTCGTCCCCATCCCGACGGCGTGGATGTCGTTCGCGTCGATACAGTCGAAGATTTCCTCGGCCGGCGTTCCGTGTTCGATGTGCCGGACTGTGTTCGCCACCCCACGCGCTTCGGCTTCCGAAACGACGGCGTCGACGGCTTCGCTCGCCGCCGCCTCGCTTTCCTCTCCGGCGACCGTCGACCGGACGTCGACCCCGAGCGTCGCGTCGTCGACGACGGAGAGGACGTGTACGGTCGCGTCGAGCGCCGCCGCGAACGAGAGGGTGTGTTCGGCGGCGTACGTCGCGGCGGCGCTCCCGTCGGTCGGGACGAGAATGCGCTCGTAGGGGAACTCGAAGGTCTCGTCGGGCTGCATCCGGACGGTGAGCACCGGCACTGAGGAGAGCCGGACGACCTTCTCCGCGGTACTCCCGAAGAGGTATCGCGAGACCCCCTCGCGGCCGTGGGTCGGCATCACGATCAGGTCCTGGTCGTAGCGCTCGGCGTAGTCGACGATCGTCGGGGCCGGATCCCCTTGGACGACGTCGGTATCGTATGGGACCGCGAGCGTCTCCAGCGTCTTCGCGGCCTCCTCGACGATGTCCTGACCCTTCCGGACGAGCGCGTCGACGGTGTTCCCCTCGACGACGGTGACGCTGTCGCGTGCCGTGTCGGCGACGTAGAGTACCTGTACGGTGGCGTCGGTCCAGTGGGCGATCTCGCCGGCGTGGTGGAGCACCGCGGCAGCGTCCTCGCTCCCGTCGAACGGGAGCAGGATGTTCTCGTACATGACTGATGCGTAGGGGTACGTCTGCGGGTCCCCTAATGATTGTCACCGGTCCGACGAGACAGCTTCCACGGTGCCCGGCCCCGGGGTTTCAGCCACCCGGACGGCCGTGATCACTCGATGTCGTCCTCGTCGACCGGGAACTCTGCTTCGCCGGATCCGACGGCATCATGATCGATCGTCACCCGAACCTTCCGGATGCGGGTGTCCTCGACCTGTTCGGCCCGCAGCGTCACGTTCCCGTAGTCGAACTCCTCCCCTCGCTCGACGAGGCGGCCCGCGCGGTTGAAAATGAACCCTGCGATGGTTTCGAACTCCTCGCCCTCGGGGAGGTTGATATCCAGCACCTCGTTGACCTCGTCGATGTTCACCTCCCCGCGGACCAGCACCTCGGTGTCGTCGACGAACTCGATCGGGTGGTCCTCGTCGCCGACCAGTATCTCGCCGACGATCTCCTCGACGATGTCCTCGATCGTGATGAGCCCCTCGGTTGCACCGAACTCGTCGACGACGATGACCATCTGCATTCGGTTTTCACGCATCTCCAGGAGGAGGTCGTCGACGTCCTTGGACTCGGGGACGTGAAGCGTCGGGTTGGCCACGTCCGCGACCTCGAGGTCGGTGGTGTCGTAGTCGACGTCACGGTCCAGGTCACGAATGTCGAAGACGCCGGTCACGTTG
>ENA-ORDC01001789-ORDC01001789.1-marine-metagenome-genome-assembly--contig:-NODE-1789-length-14812-cov-2.840109_pt1 | contig 14812 bp, 19 predicted proteins | sample MGYA00237783_ERZ508515 | MGnify/ENA primary metagenome ERZ508515 (study PRJEB26186, sample SAMN06268792) | marine metagenome | isolation source: Eden Landing Ponds, San Francisco, CA, USA | place... | reverse complement strand
TGCCTGCGTCGGCGTGGGCCTGGATCTCGGGAGCGATTCCCTCGCGCTGGAGCGTGCGGGAGATGGTCGTCGACTCGCCGCCGGGCATGAGCAGGACGTCGCAGTCGGGGACGACGCCGGAATCGTGGACCTCCACGACCTCGACGTCCTGGCCCAGCCGCTCGCCGGCGCGCTCGACGGCCGCGACGTGCTCGGCGACGTCGCCCTGGACGGCGATCACGCCCGCTCGAATCGTCATTGCTCGAACGAAGGCGACGGGCGGGCAAAAGAACGACGGACGACGGCGGAGGGGCGATGCTCTGGGGAGCCGCGGTTGCGGTACCGGTCCAACGGCGGCAGCACCGCTGGAGCAGTTGCTCGCGGAGGCTCGAAAGATAGGAGAATCGACGGTCGGTCAGTCCAGTCAGTAGACGATCGTCAGCGTCTGGACGAACGCGCCCAGGAGCACGCCGAAGGCCATGACGCTCTTGGGATCCATGCGGATCGCGTTGTTGTCCTCGGAGTCGAAGTACCGTACGAGCCCCGCGCTTGACATCAGGCCGCCGGAGTTCTGGCCACTGCCGCTCATGCTCGGGGCTGAGAGAGGCGCAGGCATAGGTCTTGCCCTCCTGGGCGAGCGGTCACCCAGCCGCGCGAGCAGCCAGCGTACCCCGCGGCCGGCGAAAACGAGGCCGCCCCGCCCCGAGGATTATGAGGTGAGCGAGGGTACTGGCGAGCATGAAGGCCGTGAAGTTCACCGGCACCGGGGGCACCGACGTGATCGAGTACGCCGACGTCGAGCGACCCGAACCTGGCCCCGGGGAGGTCCTAATCGACGTCAAAGCCGGCGCGCTCAACCACGTCGACGTCTGGGCCCGGCGCGGGCTGTCGGGGAACGACCTCTCCTTCCCCCACACGCCGGGCAGTGACGGTGCCGGCGTCGTCGAGGCCGTGGGCGAGGACGTCGAACGGTTCGCGCCCGGAGATCGCGTCGCCGTCTGGCCGGGCGTGAGCTGTGGGACCTGCGAGTTCTGCCGGCGCGGCGAGCCCTCGATGTGCGTCGAGTACGCGCTGCTCGGCGAGCACCTGCCGGGCGTCCACGCGGAGTACGCTGCCGTTGCCGCGGAGAACCTCGTGCCGGTACCCGACGGCGTCGACTGGGCGACGGCCGGCGCCGCGCCGCTCGTCTTCGGCACCGCCTGGCGGATGCTCATCGAGCGCGGCGACGTGACCGCCGGCGAGACGGTGCTCGTCCTCGGGGCGAGCGGCGGCGTCGGCCACGCCGCCGTGCAGATCGCCGACCACGCCGGCGCGACCGTCTTCGCGACCGGATCGAGCGAGGCCAAGCTCGACGCTGCCCGCGACCTCGGCGCCGAGCACGCCATCGACTACGAACGCGAGGACTTCGCAGACCGGGTGCGCGAGCTAACCGACCGTCGGGGCGTCGACGTGGTCGTCGATCACGTCGGTGCCGCGACGTGGCAGGACTCCCTCCGCAGTCTCGCGAAGGGCGGCCGCGTGCTGACCTGTGGCGCGACGACGGGGCCGAATCCCGAGACGTCGATCGATCGGATCTTCTGGAACCAGTTGCAGGTGATCGGCTCGACGATGGCGAGCCCGGGCGCGCTCGACCGGGTGCTGGAGTTGGTCTGGGACGGGACCTTCGAGGTCGACGTTCGCGAGACGCTCCCGATGAGCGAGACCGCGCGGGGACACGAACTCCTGGAATCGCGGGAGGGGTTCGGCAAAGTGGTGCTCGTCCCGGACAGCGAGTTGTGAGGCCCCGGAGCCGCCGCTGCCAGGGCGAACGCTTCGAAGTCACTATGCCTCCAGACGACTGAACACCGCTCGTGACCGCGACGAACGAGGAGGAGTCCGCCGACGATGCGGAGACCGACGGCGGCGAGCCAACGCGCACGACGACCCACCGCCCCGGCGACGACGTCGTCCATCCGAACGCCGGCGATCGGAGCTGGAGCTGGCGGGGAGACGTCCTGCTCGTCGGCATCTTCCTCGCACTCGTCGTCGTGCCGATCGTGATCTACCTGCAGCCGCCGGCGCTGGAGTGGCGGGTGCGGCTGCTCATCCTGCCGATGATTCCGGGGCTGGTGCTCGCGGCTGCGGCGGTGTGGGCGACGACCCGACCGTGAGGGACGAGCTGCGGTCGGGTCAGAACGGGTAGGGGTACGGTGTTGGCAACAGGGGTTCGTTCTGGGCAACTGCGAGTGCCGTCGGTGGGCTACTCGGGAGTGGTACGTGGCTATCTGATCGCCCGCGGCGCGGCTTCGAAGTCCGCGTCGAGGCGTTCGACGATTCGCCAGGCGTGGTCGGCGTCGCCCTCGGGCACGTCCGTGCGATCCGCGTACTCGATGAGCGCCTGGCGGATGCGCCAGGCCTCGAACGTCGTCACGCGGTCGCCGAGCTCGACGCCGGTGCCTGGAGAGGGACCGGCGTCGCCGCCTATCTCGAGTTTCCCCGCGATCGATACCGCCCACCAGGGCGGTGCGTCGTTGGCCTCGTAGGCCCGGTCGACGTGCTCGACCATGACGTGGTGGAGCACCCACTGCTCGGCTCGGCTGAGGTCCAGTCCGTCGGGCGCTGGGGGAGTGGCGGTCGTGCTCATACTGTGCTCGAGGGGTTTCGTCGTCCCTCACCCCGATATACGAGGGTACTCCTCAAAGACCTTGTGGCTCGTTAACATGGGGCAAATTCGGGCCGAAGTTGGGCAGGCGGTCGGGAGGAATCTCGTCGATCGTCTGATTGACCCCCACAACAGCTGTCGTGATCGTGGCACATCGGCCGTCCAGTGGATGTTCGGTCAACTGGACTCCTCGTGGGAGACTGTCGGAGGTTCCTCGCCACAATGAGTCTTCAGCAGGGACGGCGAGGGCTTGCGCCGACGGATCCAGCGACCGTCATCGGCGACGGAGTCGCCCCCAGACTGAGCACGGGGCGGATCGGACGTGTAGAGAGATTCTAACATTTTGAGTAAATCCGTATATGGATTCGATTAATCAAAGATGGGCACCGGAATTATTATAATACCCTGGTAGGACCCTATTGCCAATGGCCAGTGTCGGCCGTATTTGTGCAGTCGTGTTCACCGTACTAATACTGCCGTTCAGGAGATCGGTCATCAGCTATCGATCGGGAGATCTGATGACGATAGTGCAATACTCGCGTTCGAAGAAGTGTATAGTGGAGGTGACGACGACCCGACGCCAGAAGATATCGAAAATTCTCGAACCAACGCAAGAACCAGTCGGTGGAGTGTAATGTCAAGTGGCGTTGATAGTGGCCAATATTCTCCGCCCAGTAACGGAACATACACAGCATTCTCGCTAGAAGAGCTCACCACGCTAGATCATACAGGTGAATAACCCATGAGAGACAAATATATTAAAGCAATTAGTTTAGTTCTGGGCATTGCCATTCTCCTGTCAATCTCCACCGGTATTTGGTTGCATTACAATAATTCTACTGAGAGATCAAGTGCACTAGGTGGAGTCGACATTGCACCCAATACCACAGTGCCCACATCGCCACCGTTTCATCTCGTAGGAGAAATTCACTATACGTTTGGTCCTAGCCAGAGAGATGATTCTTCCTTCGAAGATGTGATGCTCTGTTTCTATGACTCTCAAAATCAGGTGATCAGAAGTGAAAATCTGGGAACATTCGACGGCGCGGCAAAAACAGTGGCTGTGAATATTACAACATCAAGGGTTCCCAGTTTTATCATCGTCCACCATCCAGAGTTCTACACCATTGACGGCTTCCAAAACGAAGGAATGGAATATGTCGATTCTATCGACCAATTCCGAATGACCTCCTTGCGTGATCCTCCCTTCGACCCTCGGCAACTAGAGCACGGTTCTTGCATCCCACCTGCCTGAGATAAATCAAGATCCGAGAAATGAAGACGAAGAATGGAGTATCGCGATGGCAGAAACTGCAAACAGTTGCGGAAACTATCAATACATTGAGTATCGATTTGCAATTAGTATCGAGGAGATATCAACTATTGACTTTGATGATGTCCCCTCAGAATAGCATGTCACGAGATATGATAAGCCGTCGTGCACTATTCCGGACCCTTGCTGTGGGAAGCACGACATTCGTTGCCGGATGCCCAGATTTCCCGCCCAGTAGAACAATCGATATTACGATGGTAGAATGGCGTGAGTCTCAGGGCAACGTTTCGCTCAACGTGTCGGTGAGAACGAGAGATAACACAGGACGCGGATTTGAGAACGTAACAGTCCTAGGCACTACAGCCAACGGAGATGTAGTCTGTAGTGAATCTGTTGGGAATATGTCTAATGATGGCAACCAAGAAGAAATTACGGTTAGTCTTGATTGCTCCACGATGCCAGCTGTTCTACTACCGCGCTCCGACGCCTCTCCCTGCGACGATAACACAAATATCGAGATTCGTAGATTCAATACTTCGTCGCAAGTTTGGGAAACTGATGAATTAGAGTGTTCTGAATAACAGTGCTATTTCCACCATCCAGTGGTATTATCAGAAAACCATTAGATACAATTCCAATTGAAAATAGCTGGCCGTACCAATCCGAGTCTTTTCACTCCACGTCCCGTCACATCGCGATCACGAACCACGGACACAGTCGGAACTATCAGTCCCATTGCGAAATCTCGTGGGGCAGCGGTGGTGGCGCCAGCCAGGTCAAGCTGTGCCAGACCGTCCCGGGCGATCAGGGGCGAGAGTGCCCCGACTCGGCCGTCTCCGTCTACTCGATCCCGGTCGAGCGCAACGTCGCGAACGTCACCATCCGCGGGAGTGGGTCAGCGACCGTCGTCGGGGACAACTCCGAGGTCGCCGTCGAAGTTGGTGGCGTCAGGGACGAGGTGCTCGCCTCGGCGACGAGCAACGGCACGCTCTCCTTTTCGAAGACCTATCGAAATATCTCGCGGTCGATCAGTAGCGAAGAGCTCACGCTCAGTATCGAGACCACTGGCCTTGCCGGCGCCCGTCTCGACGGCGTCACCATCTGGAAGGACACCGACGGCGACGGGTTCACCGACCAGCGAGAGCGCATCGGGTTCGAGACATCGTTCTACGGGCGCATCTCGACCGATCCACTCGATCCCGACACCGATGGCGACGGGTTGGACGACGAGGAGGAGATCGGCGAGTTCGTATCGTGGGAGCAGCCGTTCGGCGACGGCGAGCTCGATTTCTACCTGCTCAACAGCCATCCGCTTGAACTCGACACCGACGGGGACGGGCTGAACGACTCCGTCGAGGCGGGCAACTGGACCGTCGAGGTGGTGAACCGTAATAACACGATGTACCGCTGGAACAGTACCGAGCAACTCCACCCCAACGAGTCCAGGGACACAGTGAACTTCACGTCGAGTCCGTTGCTGCCGGACACCGACCTGGACGGACTAACGGATTACGAAGAGAAGGTGCGCTATCACACCGATCCAGAGTCACGAATCACGTACGAAATTACGCGAGAGCACCAGCGGGAGATCTTCGATCGGATGGAAGCCATCGATGAATACCACATCGAACTCTGCGTTGATTCCGACAATTGCAGAGACAGCTTCCGCAGGAGTGTGCAGGCTATCGAGTTCGTCAGTTCCAGCCCCGCAACGCCAGATTCTGTAGATCAGCTTTACGATTATAGATTGACCGACCGGACCGACGACTTCGACTACGTCCTTGCGGAGGACTATGCGCAGCAACGCGTTAGTCTTCATCGGTTCACATTCGAGTCATTAGATGGCCTTGATCGGACGGACACCTGGTTGCCAAACGTGGAAGAGGGAGCCAATTTGGATCCGTGGGACCCCGATACCGACGACGATGGGCTTACAGATGGTCAAGAAGCAGTTGGGCTGACCATTCTGCCAGAATATCCCGGTCGTAGTCCGGTGTACGACTACGTGACTGCTCAAGAATTGAGTACGGAACCCAATAGGACCGACACTGACGGCGACGGATGGTGGGATGGTTGGTATGGGGTCTATGGCGTCGGGCGAACTGACAATGTGGTGCTTTATCGAGAAAATCTGAATACTGACGATGGTGTCAAAGGTCACGAGACAGTCCCTGAGCAAGCTGAAACTCATAACGTCACGGGTACAACACCAGGGGCCGACGTAGACTCCGACCCACACCGTGAGCACTCGAACATACACATTGGCGAAAGACGGTTGGGGACATCACCGTTGGACCCCGATGAGTTCCCCTCGCCAACATATACTGCAGAAATTGACGTATATAGTGGCAATCCGAACGCGACGGACGTCTATGAGGACGAATGGATTAACGCAGTTGAACGGAACTTCGCACTCTATGGCATCTACGTGACCCTGTATCGCAACGAGGCACTAACTGATGATCAGTTGGAAAATGAAGCTCAGTGTGAGCAAGCAATTACGTACTATGACATATTAGAGAGTTGGGGATCACCCAAAGTTGCGAGCCTCGTCTCCGAAATCGGGACAGATAGCGTTTGCATCGATCCCGCAGAAGGGTTCAATCTCGGAGAGACTGCAGTAATCGCGAATAACCATGCGGACATAAACACGGACGATTACATCTTCATAGCAGATGAACCCGGGCCAGTCCTACCTGAAGACGGTGTTGCAATAAACTACTTTGGTGTCCCAGTTATTGGAATATATGCAGATCCAGCAGCAGATATTTCATTCGGCCAACCTATAATCCAACAATCGCCATACGACAGCAATGCGGAATTGGCAATTGCTGTTACAATCATGCACGAGATCGGACATAGCTTCAATCTAGGACGGGCGGATGACGCAACCAGCAGTTTACACCCAAGCGATATTCTTCGAAATTTCGAGCGATACAGTGGAATGGAGGGAGATGATACTCAAGAATTCATTAGAGGAGATGACACATGGAGCATCATGTCAGGTGGATCGGAAACACAAGCGATGAGCCCCATGGATGGGAAATATTTTGCATTCAGTTTAGAGGAGCTATTCACGGTTGATGAACCATGAGGCGTTACATCTTGCTCCTGACAATCCTCGTTATAGCCACCCTCAGCGGTTGCTTCATCAATACAGGAGGGAATCCCAGATTGGACTTTGACGGCAATATGTCCAGTGCTAATTCGTCCTTTTCGATAAATGGAATCCTAGAAGTCGAAGGGGGCAATGAGCCACGAAACAGATATGATAATATATGTATATCATTGTACGACTCAGAAAAAACGGTGCTGCTTACGCAACCCCTGGGATCGATAGCAGGAGATTCATCTGTGGAAGTATCGGCTCGCTCGGATCAAATCCCCGAATACATCGTATTCCACTCTGCGGATATTTGGGATGGGACGACAGAAGTTCCATACTACGTCCGATCGGAAGTGAGCTACCAGGGATATCAGTTGCACGAGGTTACAGAACCTGGCGAACTGCCGGTTCAGGTTCCTGAAGGCTGTTAGCTGGACGTCCGAGACAATACGATGGTAGATATCGGAAGCGGGCCGCGAACTCCAGTCACTCTACGTCCCGCCGCATCGCGATCTCGAACCACGGACAGAGTCGGAGCTGCCGGTACCAGCGCGGATTCTCGTGGAGGCGCTCGTAGGGCGCCCACATGATCCCCGCGACCTCCTCCTCGTCGGGATCGAGATCGGTGTCGGTCAGCGTCGCCTGCAGCACGGCACAGACCTCGTGCTCGACGCCCTGGTCCTCGAAGTAGCGCTTGTACTCGAAGCGGTCCGTGACCCGGAGGTCGGTGTACTGGTCGGGCGTGATGCCGAGTTCCTCCTCGAGGCGCTCCTCGGTGGCTTCCTTCTGGGTCTGGCCCTCGACGGGGTGGGAGGCGACGGTGCCGTCCCAGTACGTGTCCCAGAGGCGCTTGTCGGGGCTGCGCTGGGCGAGGAGGACGTTGCCGTCCTCGTCGAACAGCAGGCAGGTGAACGCGCGGTGGCGGATCCCCTCGCCGGTGTGCGCGTCGAGTCGGTTGACGGTCCCCTCCGGCTCGTCCTGGTCGTCGACGGCGATGACGTCCTGGCCCGCGTTGGGGTGGTCGAGCGTCGCGTCGGCGTCGGCGCCCGCCTCGGCTCCGACGTCCGCCTGCTCGCCAGCCCCTGCGTCGTTCTCCGTGGTACCCATGTGGCGATGCACGGCAACGCCATTGATAGCGGCTTCGACTCGAACCGTCCGATCACTGCTCCTCGAGGCCCGTGGGGACGGATTCGTCCTCCGCGGTGCCGTCGGATTCGGATTCGTAGCCATCGGATTCGGATTCGGAGCCGTCGGGTGCGGATTCGGAGCCGTTGGATTCCGCGTCCGCGTAGCCGTCGGGTTCGGGGTCGTAGCCCTCGCCGACGGCGAGTTCGAGAACACCCGGGCGGACGCCTGCGGTGAAGGCGTCTAGCTGCTCGATCTCGCCGTCGACGCTGACCCGGTTCCGCTCGCCCTCGATCTCGACGGTGACGGCTGGCGTCCGGAACTCCGCGACGCCGTCGGCTTCGCCGATCGCGTGCCGGAGCGACTCGCCGGCGAGCTCCAGCGTCGAGGCCTGCTCAACGACGGCCACGTCGAGCAGCCCGTCCTCCAGGTGGGCCTGGCTGCCGCCCGGACGGGGAAATCGGCGGCCGTTGCCGATCATGACGATCCCGGCCTCCGTCTCCCACGGCTCCCTGTCGTCGGGTTCGATCCGGAGGTGAAGGCCGTCGAAGGACGACGCGGTGCTCGCCGTCGTCATCGCGTAGGCGAGGACGCCCCAGCGCTCCTTCGACGCCGAGTCGGTGTCGGCGCTCGATTCGGCGGTCAGGCCGGCGACGACGGAGTTCAGGAACGGGGTGTCGTCGATCGTCCCGACGTCGAGCTGGCGGACCTCGCCCTCCGCCATCACCTCGAAGGCGTGCTCGAGGCCGGTGATGCCGAGATTGCCCGCGAAGCTGTTGCCGGTGCCCGCCGGGACGACGCCGAATTGCGTGGACTCCAGGGCGTCTGCGCGGTCGATCCCGCGGACGACTCGCGTGAGTGTGCCGTCGCCGCCAGCAGCGGCGAGCATCGCGGCGTCCGGCGCGGCCTCGGCGGCAGTCTCGACGACGTCCTCGGCGGAGTCGGTCTCGCGGACCTCGAAGTCGTACTGGCCGGCGAGGTCGTAGAGCCTCGCCGCGTGCTGGCCGTCGCCGGCTGCGGGGTTCATCACGAGCACGCGCTCGCCGTCGCTGCCGGAGGGTGCCGCGCTCGGGGACATGTGTCCCCTTCGCGACGACAGTAAAAAGTGCTTGCGCGGCCTCGATTCGTCCGTGTACGCCGTCGACCTCCACACGCACACCCGGTTCTTCCACGGCTTCGAGTCGCGGTCGACGGCGTTCGATCCGGTGGGTGCCCGACTCCTGACCGGCTTCGCAGCGCGGCGGGGGCTCGACGCGGTGGCGATGACGAACCACGACTACTCCTGGCTCCCGGCGGGTCACCCGCACGCCCAGCGGGAAGCGAGTCAGGGCGCGAGCGCCGTTCATACCGACGGTGGCGACGCCGACCGGCGAGGGGACGGTAGGGAGGCCGACGGCTTGCTCACGCTCCCCGGCATCGAGATCTCGACGACGCGCGGGCACCTCCTCGTCGTCGGCCCCGATCCACCCGAGTTCGTCGAACCAGCCGCGATGACACCCGACGAGGCGATCGACCTCGCCCACGAGCGGGGCTGTGCCGCGATCATCCCCCATCCGTTCCGGGCGAGTTCCGTCCGCGAGACCGACGCGACGGTGGACGCCGTCGAGGTCAACGGCAAGCACACCCACCACCGGGAGCGGGTTGCCCTGCTCGCCGAGGAGCGGGACTGCCCGATCGTCGGCGGCAGCGACGCCCACTACCCCTTCGAGGTCGGTCGTGCGTACACGCACGTGGACGCGGAGGAACTGACCCCGGAGAGCGTCGTCGAGGCGATTCGGGACGGCAGGGTCGAGCCCGCGGTCCGCGAGTACCAGCTCGATCGCGTACTGTCGCCCGCCTACCGCGCGATCCACCGGCTGAAAGGTGACACGTCCAGTAGCTGAGAGCGACACGTCGAGCTGACTGCGGCTCGCAGGGAGCGGTCGACCCCGGGCGACCGGACTCAGCCGAGCTGCTCGTCGAGAATGAGCCGCGTCTTCGTGTTGACGACCTCGGAGAGCTCGCGAGCCTGCGTGATCAGGTCGTTGACGCCCTGGGTGTCGGGGGCGTCGACGACGAGGACGATGTCCTGCTCGCCGGAGACCATCCAGACGAAGTCGACCTGGGCCCAGTCGGCCATCGACTCGGAGACGGCGTGGGTGTCGACGTCCACGTCCACCTCGACTTCGATCATCGCCTTGATGTTCCCGGTGTGGGTAGCGACGGTGAAGCGCTCGATCACGCCCTCGTCGAGCATACGCTCGACGCGGTTGCGGACGGTGCCCTCCGAGGTGTCCACCTCGTCGGCGATCTCCGTGTAGGGTGTGCGGGAGTCCCGGCGGAGGATCGAGAGGATCTCGCGGTCGAGGTCGTCCATCGAGATTGGACCATTGCCAGCGGGGGCACTTGGTGATTACGAAATTCGTAACGAATCTTCGAACGCAAGCATTAACACCGGCGGAGACATTCGCATCTCGTAACGATGGACGCCTACGTCGCGGTGGAAGGTGGCCAGGTGCTCGAGGCACGTGGTCGCTCCCCAGGACGCACGAACGGTGAACTGGTGTTCACGACCGCCTATACCGGGTACGAGGAGAGCCTCACGGATCCCTCCTACGAGGAGCAGATCCTCACGTTCTCCTACCCGCTGATCGGCAACTACGGCGTGCGAGACGAGCGCTTCGAGTCCGACCGCGTCCACCCCCGCGGCGTCGTCGCCCGCGACCTCACCGAAGACGTCGTCGAGTGGCTCCGCGAGGAGGGCGTCCCCGCCGTCGACCACCTCGACACCCGCGACATCGTCACCGAGATCCGCGACGAGGGCGCGATGAAGTGCGGCATCGCCGCCGGCCCCGACGCCACCGAGCAGGACGCGCTGGACGAACTCGACCAGTGTAAGCACATGTCCGACCACACGGAGATCGGCAGCCAGGTCACCACCCCCGAGACCGTCGTCTACAACGAGGGCGGCGACGGTCCCGACGTCGCGCTCATCGACTGCGGCGCCAAGGGCTCGATCGTCTCGTCGCTCGTCGAGCGCGACGCGACGGTCCATCTCATGCCCCACGACACCACCGAGGACGAGGTCGCCGACTTCGACCCCGACGTGCTGTTCATCTCCAACGGACCGGGCGACCCGGAGAACTTCGAGCAGGCCAACGAACTCGTCGACAGCTACGCCGGCGAGACGCCCATCGCCGGCATCTGCCTCGGCCAGCAGGTCGTCGCCAACGCGCTGGGCGGCGAGACCGAGAAGATGGAGTTCGGCCACCGCGGCGTCAACCAGCCCGTCCGCGACCTCCGGACCGACAAGGTCGTCATGACCACCCAGAACCACGGCTACACCGTCGCCGACCCCGGCGACAACCTCGAAGTCACCCAGATCAACGTCAACGACGACACACCCGAGGGTCTGGAGAACGACGAACTGGGCATCCTCACCCGTCAGTACCACCCCGAGGCCAACCCCGGCCCCAACGACTCGCTCGCCTTCTTCGACGAAGTCCTCGAACTCGCCGAGACCGAGCCCGCTGCGACGACGAACTGACGACTACAGTTCGCGCCGGCCCGTTCGTTCTCTTCTGACACGCCCATCGCAGCAGTCAGTTCTCCACCGCGTCGTCGGCGCTGTCACCGCTCCCGGTGTTGACCGGCTGTCCACGGTAGGTGAGCGGACTCGCGCCGTCGTCGGCCTCGACCTCGTTGGGCGAGTCGACGGTCCGCTCCTCGACGTACTCCGCAGCCGCCGAGAGCAGCGACTCGTCGGTCGTCCGGTCGGCCCAGCAGTGGTACTGTTTGCTGGGCGTCCGGAGGACGAACCGCGTCGCCAGCAGGCCAGTGTGGTAGGTGGCCGCCGCGACGGCGTCGTGGGGCACCTCGACGACGGTGTCCTCGTCGTCGCCGCCGACCAGACACAGCGTGCGCCGGTCGGTGACCAGCACGACCGTCCCCCGGTCGGCGGCCGGTTTCGTGGTGTTGCGTTTCGTCCCGAGTCCGATGCCCCGTTTCTCGTTCCGGAGGACGTACGCCGGCGCCTCCGTGCCGTCGAGGTGCGTGACCGGCGGGTCGTGGAGCCGACCGTCGGGGAACGTCGGCTCGCGTCCGGTGAGCACGTCGACCGTCACCGACGGGTGCGGCGCCATCTCGGCCAGCGTCACGGCGCGGTCGACCTCCGCGCCGTCGGTCATCGAGCACCTCCGTCCGTCGTCGCGTCTATCATCACCTTACCCGTTCCCATCCCCCGGTTTCAGAATTCCTCTAATATTGTTTGTACACCCCTGTGGGCCTAATACGCTCGACCGCCGTCAGCCGGTGGTCACCGTTCGTCGGTGGTCACCGTCCCCACTCGTAGAACCACCACGACGCCCCCAGCAGCATCAGCCCCGCGCCCATTACCGACGTCGCCGGCTCCGGAATGACGAACAGCAGGAAGCCGATGACCATGAGCACCGACGGTTCGATCTCGTTCCAGTACTCGGAGTAGCTCGGGACGTCCATGTCCCCCAGTCGCGCCACCGGCGGAAATGTATTGAGTGGCTACCGACCGATCGGTGGGTGACCGTCGGCCGCTCTCGACGCTCAGTCGGTCGCTTCCTCAAGTTCGGGGTCTGCCTGCTCCCCGGCCTCGTTCCCCAGTCGCGTCTTCAACTCCGCGAGTTCCTGGTCGACGCGGTGTTCGGTCGAGCGCCGCTCCAGTTCGCGGTCGATCTCGTCGCCCTCGGCGAGGACGTCGTCGAGCGCGCCCGTCTCCTCCAGCTCTTCGAGGGCGGCCGCGCGGGCCTCCATCCGCTCGGTGCGGTCGGTGGCGCGTTCGATCGCGCGGCTCACGTCGCCCATCTCCGACCCGACGCCCGTGAACGCCTCCGCGACGCGGGCCGACGCTTGGGCCGCCTCGTGGCGAGCCTTCAGCGTCTCCTTGTGCGTTCGGAACCCCTCGATGCGACCTCGGAGCGTCACCTGGTTCTCGACCAGTTTGTCCTGGGTCGCCTGCAGCCGCTCGATCTGCTCGTCGAGCCCGGCGATCTGGTCCTGCGTCGTGTGTTTCTTCTCCAGCGCACGCCGGGCGAGGTCGTCGCGGTCCTGACGCACCGCTTCGCGCACCTGTTCGTCGTGTTTCTCGACATTGCGACGCAGCCGCTCGCGGTGCATCTCCAGCCGTTTCTTCTGGGTCGTCAACTCGGCGATCCCGCGGTTTATCTCCTGGAGCTGGTCGCGTAGCTGTTCGTAGGAGTAGTCCAGCTCCGCCGCCGGGTCGGTCGCCCGGTCCAGCAGGGCGTTTACCCACGACCGCACGACAAAGGAGAGCCGGCCGAGAAGCGTCACTGGCCGTCCCCGCGCTGTCGGCCGCCGACCACGTCTGACGATCCGATTTCTGACATTAAGGAGTCTTCGCTCGCTGCGAGCATAACTGTGCTGCACGCAGATGACAGCCTCCGTCTCGGCCGGGGACCGACAGCGGCGGCTCGGCTGCACGTTCGTCGCCGGGAAAATCGCGTCTCGGGTGGGACGGTCAGGCGGGCGACGGCGTCTGGACGCTGGAGATGTAGCCGGCCAGGTCGGTCGTCGAGATCATGCCGATGACGCCCTCGTCGTCGTCGACGACGGGGAGGTGGTGGATCCGGTGTTCGACCATCAGGTCGGCGGCGTCGACGATCGAGGTCTGAGCGCTCGTCGTGATCACGTCGGTCGTCATGTACCGCTCGACGGTCGTCTGGGCCTTGGGCTTGGACTTGGCGACGATGTCGACGAAGTCCGTCGTCGTGAGAATGCCCAGTAGCTGGTTGTCCTCGTCGACGACGACCAGCGACCCCACCTTGTTCTCCTGCATCTGCGTGGCCGCGTCCTCGACGAGCGTGTCGGGACCGACGCTCTCCAGATCGGAACTCATCAACCGAGCGACGAAGATATCGTCCATGGGTACCGGTTGCCCGAGCAGGATTATAAACGTCTGGTTCGCGGCGACAGTCCGCGAGGGATCGGAACACGTAGGCCCGACTGGTCGGAACCCCGTGGCGATGTCGTGGTATCTGCTGGTCGTCGCCGGACTGTTCGAAGTCGCCTGGGCCGTCGGGCTAGAGTACTCCGAGGGGCTGACGCGACCGGTCCCGACCGCCGGGACCGCCGTGGCCATCGTCGTCAGCGTTGTCCTGCTCGCAAAGGCGGTCGAGACGCTCCCCGTCGGAACCGCCTACGCGGTCTGGACCGGCATCGGCGCGGTCGGCACCGCCGCACTGGGCGTCGTTCTCTTCGACGAGCCGGTCGACCTCCCGCGAGTCTTCTTCCTTTCGCTCGTCGTCGTCGGTATCACCGGCCTCCACGTCTCCTCGACCGGCACCTGAGCCCCCGGTTCCGTCGACTGTCGGCGACGGCGCCACGGTGGGCGGCTACCCCTGCCGATACAGCAGGGTCGCGGCGCCCGCCGCAAGCAGCGCGACCCCCCACCAGACCTGGCCACCCGGCAGCACCGTCAGCAGGAGCGTAACGAGTCCGGAACTGAGCAGCGACCAGCCGAGGGTCGTCCTGTAAGCCATAAAACCGTTTGGTGTCCGGGACTGAAAGGCCTGTGGCCGGCGCTCGAGCGACGGAGACGAGACGGAGGGAGAGAAGCGTCGGGGTCGCGACGGGGTCGACGGAGTTACTCGCCTTTCGGCTGGCCCCAGTCCTCGTTCAGCTTGGGGCGTTGGTCGACGGGCTTGACGTCCAGCGGCTC
>ENA-ORDC01001786-ORDC01001786.1-marine-metagenome-genome-assembly--contig:-NODE-1786-length-14830-cov-4.198061_pt1 | contig 14830 bp, 10 predicted proteins | sample MGYA00237783_ERZ508515 | MGnify/ENA primary metagenome ERZ508515 (study PRJEB26186, sample SAMN06268792) | marine metagenome | isolation source: Eden Landing Ponds, San Francisco, CA, USA | place... | reverse complement strand
CGTCGTCGACGAACTCCCCCCGGTCGAGGAGGGGGCGTCGGCGGCCGGCGTCACCCTCGATGCGGTGGAGAAACTGGCGTCGCTCCTCGACGCGCCCACGCTCGTCTACTGGGGCATGGGCGTCAACCAGAGCGTCCGCGGCACCGCGACCGCCGGCGCGCTCGTGAACCTCTGTCTCGCCTCGGGGAACCTCGGCCCCGGCTCCGGCCCCTTTTCGCTCACCGGCCAGGCGAACTCGATGGGCACCCGGGTGGTCTCCTCGAAGGGGACGTGGCCCGGCCATCGACCGTTCGAGCACCCGGACCACCGCCGGACCGTCGCCGAGGCGTGGGACGTGCCCGTCTCTCGGCTCCCCGACGACAACGGGCCGGGGCCGGTCGGCATGTTCGAGTCGTCGCCGTCGGTCGTCTGGACCGTCGCCACCAACCCGCTCGCGGGGTTCCCCGACGCGACGGCCGCCCGCGAGGTCCTCGACGACGCCTTCCTCGTCGTGCAGGACGCCTTCCGGTCCGAGACGGTCGAACTCGCCGACGTGGTGCTCCCCGCGGCGACGTGGGGCGAGTCCGAGGGGACCACGATGAACATGGAGCGGACGGTCTCGCGGGTCCGCCCGGCCACGGAGACGCCGCCGGGGGTCAGACAGGACCTCGACATCATCGCCGACGTGGCCGCCCGCGTCGCGCCGGGACTGCTCCCGAGGCCGTCGGTCTCGCCGAGCGAGCTGTTCGACGAGTTCGCCGCGCTCACCGCGGGCACCGACGCCGACTGCTCGGGGCTGTCGTACACGCGACTCGACGGCGAGCGAGCCGTCCGTTGGCCCGCGCCGGACCCGACGAGCGAGGGCGGCTACCGCTACTACGAGGACTCGGCTGAGTCGGGCGACCCGACGTGGTCGTTCCCGACGCCGTCGGGGAAAGCGCAGTTCAGCGCGCTCTCGGGGTCGTCGCTCCCCGACCCCACCGACGAGTCGTACCCGTTGACCCTCACGACCGGCCGCGAGGCCGACGGGTACAACACCGGGGTCCGCACCCGGAGCGACACGCCGGACCACCCGGTCGCCCGCGCGCATCCCGAGACCATCGACGCGCACCGCGACGCGGTCGCCGACTCCGAGGGCGACCGTCGCACCACCGTCGTCTCCCGCCGGGCGTTGGTCCCGGCGACGCTCGACCCCGACGACGCCGTCCCGCCGGGCGTCGTCTGGCTCTCTATTCACCATCCCATGACCAACCGACTCACCACCCCCGCGGTCGACCCGCAGTCGAACGAACCGAACTTCAAGCAGTGCGCCGTCCGCCTCGAACGCCCCGAGACGACCGCCGCGTCCGACCGCCTCCCCGCCGAGGTGAGCGACTGATGGCAGTCGTCGCCGCGGTCGGACGGTCCCGCGAACTCGAACGCACCGCCGCCTGAGAATGGCCGACGTGTCGCACCCTCACCTCGACACCGGCCGCGCCGGCATCATCCTCGCCGGCGGCCGCTCGACCAGATTCGGCGGCATCGACAAGGCGACGGCCACCGTCGGCGGCCAGCCCATGATTCACCGGGTCGCCGCCTCGCTCGACCCCGTCGTCGACGAACTCGTCGTCAACTGTCGCGCCGAACAGCGGGACTCACTCGCCGGTGCGCTGTTGGACTTCGACGTCCGGTTCGCGGAGGACGCCCATCCCGACCGGGGGCCCGTTTTCGGTCTGCGGACCGCGTTGCGGGAGACGAGCGCCGAGTTTGCGGCGGTCCTCCCGACCGATATGCCGCTGGTTCCGAGCGGGTTCATCTCGCACCTCTTCGGCCGCCTGCAGGGCGGTGCGGGCGTCGTCCCGCGGGTCTCGGAGACGCCGCAACCGCTTCCCGCGGTCGTTCACTGCCGCGCCGCCGAAGTCGCCTGCACGGACACCATCCGCGCCGGCGACGACCGCCTACGGACCGTGATGTCCGCCCTCGACGTCACCGTCCTCGGCGACCGCGAAGTGGAGGCTCACGCCGGCACGCACGTGTTTCACAACGTGAACTCCTTCGACGACTTGCGCGCGCTCACCCATCGTCGGTGAATCCCGTTCGAGACCTATACCACACTATCGAACATTATGTTAGGTTCTGATTGTCGAATAAACGAACGGGAATCTGCCCAAAATACGACCTTATATTCGGGATATCTGGTTATAGATTGGACGAATATGGTATATATAGGGTATTCCTACATATTTTCAACGAATACTCTTATCAGCTTCTATCGAGTCGTGTTATCACGAAACATGACCGAGTTCGCACACAAACGCACACAGATAGTGGACGATTGCCCACTGGTGGTCGGAAATGGCGAGTAAGAAGGAAGCGTGGAAGTCGGAGCTCTACGGCGACGCGGTCCGCGAGAAGATCGAGGAGTTCGCCGAGAAGGGGGTCGACGCCATCCCCGAGGCGGAACGCGACGAGTGGTTCACCCGCTTCAAGTTCTGGGGCGTCTTCCAGCAACGGACGGGCCAGGACTCCTATTTCATGATGCGGCTGACGAACGCCAACGGCGTCCTCGAACCGGGGCAACTCCGGGCCATCGGGGAGGTCGCTCGCGACTACGCCTCCGGCCCCGTCGAGAACCCCGAGTTCGGCGACGCGTGGGTCGACCTGACGACGCGCCAGTCGATTCAGCTCCACTGGCTCGAACTCGAAGACATCCCCGAGGTCTGGGAGAAGCTCGAAGCCGCGGGCGTCTCCTCGCGGTCCGCGGGCGGCGACACCATGCGGAACATCACCGGCTGTCCGGTCGCCGGCCGCGACAAGCACGAACTCGTCGAGTCCCAGCCGCTCCTCGACCGCTTCCAGACCGACCTCCGCGGGAACGACGCGCTGTCGAACATGCCGCGGAAGTTCAACATCAGCGTCACCGGCTGTCGCGAGGGCTGTGCGCAGGACTCGATAAACGACGTGGGGCTCGAACCCGCGAGAAAGGAGATAGACGGCGAGACGGTCACCGGCTTCAACGTCCGCGTCGGCGGCGGCCTCGGCTCCCGAAAGCCGCGCGTCGCCCGCGACCTCGACATCTTCGTCGCCGACGAAGACCGCGCCTACGAGGTCGTCCGCGGCTTCGTCGAACTCTACCACGAACACGGCAACCGCGACGTTCGGGCCCGCGCCCGCAGTCGCTTCTTCGTCGACGAATGGGGCACGGAGAAGATTCGCGACCTCCTCCAAGCGGAGTACGTCGACTTCGAACTCCGGTCTGCGGGCGAGAACATCCGCGACGGATACACCTACAACGCGGGCCGCCCGGAGTCCGCCGGCAAACACGACCACGTCGGCGTCCACGAGCAGGCCGACGGCGACTACTACGTCGGCCTCAGCGTCGCCGTCGGCCGGCTCACGGCGTCGGATGCCATCGAACTGGCCGACATCGCCGACGAGTACGGCTCCGGCGAGGTCCGACTCACCCGCCGGCAGAACCCGCTTCTGATGGACGTGCCGGAGGAGAAGCTCGACGACCTGCTCTCTGAACCGCTCCTCGGCAAGCACACGCCCGTCCCGAACCCGTTCCAGCGCGGTACCGTCGCCTGCACCGGCACGGAGTTCTGCTCGCTCGCGCTCACGGAGACGAAAGCGCGGACCGCCCGGATGCTCCGGTGGCTCCGCGACAACGTGGACGTGCCCGATGACGTGAGCCAACTGAAGATTCACTACTCCGGCTGTACCGCCGACTGCGGGCAGGCGAACACGGCCGACATCGGCCTGTTCGGCATGCGCGCCCAGAAGGACGGCGAGATGGTCGAAGCGATGGACATCGGCGTCGGCGGCGGCATCGGCGAGGAGCCGTCGTTCGTCGAGTGGGTTCGACAGCGCGTCCCGGCCGACGAGGTACCGGGCGCTATCGCGTCGCTCGTTGAGGCGTTCGCGGAGCGCCGCGACCCCGGTCAGACGTTCCGCGAGTGGGTCGAAGCCGAGGGGACCGAGGCCGTCACGGAGTACTGCGTCCCCGAGGAGACGGCGTTCGAAGCGCCGTACATGCACGACGCGAAGCAGTCGTGGTACCCGTTCGCCGAGGACGAAGCGCAGGCCGAACAGCCGGTCACGAGCGACTGAACATGACCGAACGCATCGCGTCCGACGACCCGGCTGACGACGCCGACACCCGCGTCGCCTACGCGCCTTTCGAGCACGCCTCGGCGGACGTCGCGCCGGAACTCTTCCCCGCGGACCCAACGGTCGCCGACGCGGGTACCGGCGGAATCCCCGGTCGGCCGGACAGCGACCCCGCCACTCGTTCCTGACGTTCCGAGAGTCGGTGCCGTCGTCTCCACGCTCACCGTTTTCTCGGCGTTTTTCGACCCGGACAACAACTCGTCGCGACGAATAGCGAGTTCTAAACTATTTATGGTGTTCGAACCCCGATGCTGTGTCATGCCAGAGCCAGTCATCGCGGCCGCGTACCGCACGCCGTTCGGCAAGGCGGGCGGCGTGTTCGAGGACGTTCGAAGCGAGGACCTCTCGGTCACCCTCATCGACCACATCCTCGACGAACACGACGTCGACCCCGACGACGTGGAGGACCTGATGTGGGGCGTCGCCCAACAGCGCACCGAACAGGACAACAACGTCGCCCGCGTCATCGCGCTCCTGTCCGCCCTCGGCGAGGGGACGCCCGCGACGAGCATCAACCGGTGGTGCGCCTCCTCGATGCAGGCCATCATCTCCGCGTCCGACGCCGTCGCCGCCGGCAACCGCGAGTGCATCGTCGCCGGCGGGGTCGAGAGCATGTCCCGCGTGCCGATGGACGGCGACTCCTACGAGCACCTCCACCCCGAACTGAGCGAGCGGTACAACGTCTTCCAGTTGCAGATGGGGATGACCGCCGAGAAGGTCGCCGAGGAGTACGAGGTCTCCCGCGAGGCCCAAGACGAATTCGCGCTTCGGAGCCACCGACGCGCCGCCGAGGCGACCGACTCGGGTCGCTTCGACGACGAAATCGTGCCCGTCGAGACGGCCGACGGCGTCGTCACCGAAGACGAGGGCATCCGCCGCGACACCTCGATGGAGATTCTCGGCGGTCTCGACCCCGCCTTCTCGGGCGACGGCTCGGTCACCGCCGGTAACTCCTCGCAGATAACCGACGGCGCGGCCGCCGTCCTCGTCACCAGCCGCGAGTTCGCCGACGAGCGCGGCCTCGACGTGCTCGCGTCGGTCGGCACGAACAACGTCGCCGGCGTCGACCCGACGGTCATGGGCATCGGCCCGGTCCCGGCCACCCGCGGCCTCCTCGACCGCGCCGGCACCGACATCGACGACTACGGCCTCGTCGAAATCAACGAGGCGTTCGCCAGCCAGTGTGAGTACTCCCGGCGCGAACTCGGCATCGACGCGGACGAACTCAACGTCAACGGCGGCGCAATCGCCCTCGGCCACCCGCTCGGGGCGTCCGGCGCGCGCCTCCCGGTGACGCTCATCCACGAGATGCGAAAGCGCGACGTGGACCGCGGCCTCGCGTCGCTCTGCGTCGGCTTCGGTCAAGGCGCGGCAATCGAGTTCAACAGATAGGGTTGGGATTCGGCTGTTTTTTGGTCCAGATTTTTGCCGAGCGGAGCGAGGGAAAAAGGTGGCAGTGGCGCGGCAATCGAGTTCAGCAGATAGGGTTGGGATTCGGCTGTTTTTTGGTCCAGATTGTTGCCGAGCGGAGCGAGGGAACCCGGCGCACGTCGCGTCGTTCGCTTTCGTTCGGTCCCTCCCCCGCTAACGCTCACGAACAGACGTGCGCCTTTCGTCACGTTCGTACTCCGGGCGCCGGCGAGTTCGTTCCGCGCCCCGACTTCGGCGCGCCCGTCTGGGACGTCCTCGTCGCGCTCATCGGCGGCTACTGGGCGCTACTGGGCGATGTTCGTCCGGTGGGTGCGGCGCTGACCGGTCGGGGACGACGCGAAAAACCGAAGTCGAGCGGGCGGCGAGAGCCGCTATTCGGGATTGACGAGTTCTTCGGCGCTCCGGACGGCCTCGCGCTCGCCGATGATGGTGATGCGGTCGCCCTCTTGGAGCGTGTACTCCGCGTTGGGGACCGTCGTGTCGCCGTTCCGCGAGACGAGCGTGACGAGACAGCCGTCGGGCAGTTCGGGACCGATTTCGCGGATGGTCCGTCCGACGAGTCGCTCGGCGGTGACCTCGACCTCTTGGACGTCGCCGGAGCGGCCGATTTCGCCCATCCAGTTCGACATCGACGGGCGCTCGATGTAGTTGTCGAGCGCCTGCGCCGTGGCGATGGTCGACGAGATGGTCCGCACGCCGAGTTCTTCGAACGCCTCGACGTTGTCGGGGTTGTTCGCCCGCGCGAGGACGCTCTCGGGGTCGAACTTCGAGTTCGCCAACTGCGCGACGAGCAGGTTCACGTCGTCGTCGCCGGTCGCGGCGACCACGAACTTGGCGTTCGCGGCCCCCGCGGAGCGTAAGACGCTCGTGTCGGCGCCGTCGCCGTGATGGACGGTAAAGCCCATGTTCCGGGCGGCCTGGACTACTTCTTGGTCCTGCTCGATGAGGACCACGTTCTCTCCGCGGTCTGCGAGGCGTTCGGCGAGCGCACGGCCCACTTTCCCGCCTCCGATGATGAGTACACGCATTGGGATGACGTCGAGGTATTCTGCAATCCGGCGAGCGAGGCCGGCCTCGAAGACGACGGTCGTCAGGATGACGAGGAAGACCGTGCCGACGAGAATCGAGGCGCTCTGGTTCAGCGCGGCGGCCTGCTGGGCCATTCCCTCGGCCGCCAGTCGCGTCGCCTCCTCCTGCAGGGCGATAGCGAACAGCGAGGCCACGGACGCGGGGATGATGCCGCGCGGGCCGACGAAGCTCATGAAGAGCTTCTCTTCTCTCGTGAAGCGGTCGCCGCGGGCCGAAACGAAGACCAAGAGCGGCCGAATCACGAGCGCGACGGCGGCGACGACCGCGAGGCCGCCGACGCCGAGGTTCAGGAGGTTCTGGAAGTCCAACAGCGCCGCGAGGGCGATGAAGACGAACGACAGCACGAGTAGCGTGATGTCGCCTTTGAACGCCGAAATCTCCTCTTCGTACGGCACGTCCGCGTTGCCGAGGAGGATGCCGGCGGTCGCCACCGCGGCGATGCCGGCCTCCGTGGCGACGTAGTCGGCGGCCGCGTAGGACACGAGCGCGCCGGCGAGGGCGAGCAGGCGCGCGTTCTGCGGCGCGTTGCCCGGCGAGAGGTCGACGTACCGGAGGACGTAGTACAGCGTCCCGGCGACGACTGCGCCGACGATGACGCCGACGCCGAGGCGCTCGGCGAACAGCGTCACGAGAGCGTCGGGACTGCTGACGCCTTCGAGGATGGCCTCGAAGATGACGACGGCGACGATGGCCGCCGTCACGTCGTTGACGATACCCTCCGTGTCGAGCGCCGCGCCGACCCGGTCGCGGACCGGGACGACTTCGAGAATCGGCGCGATGACGGTCGGCCCGGTCGCGACGAGGAGCGCGCCCACGAGGAACGACACCGGCCACGGCGCGCCGAGCGCGTAGTGGACGACGACGCCGGTCGCGATGAACGAGATTATCGCCCCGACGGTGACGAGTCGGAACGTCGCGGCCGGCGCTTCCCGTAGCTTGTCGATTCGAAGGTGGAACGCACCCTCGAACACGATGATAGCGACCGAGAGACCGACGATGGCCTGTAGTGCGTTCCCGAACGAGTCGGGAGAGATGACGCCGAGAACCTCCGGGCCGAGCAGGATGCCCGACGCGATGAGGAACACGACGCTGGGGACCTGAAACCGGTCCGAAAGCACCTGCGAGACCACGCCGATGCCGATTATCGCGGCGACGAGCGGGATGAGGTTCGCCCCTCCTGCTGCGGCCACTTATATCGCCTCCATGGATTCGGTTCATGTGGCGACGGAAGATAAAACCATACATCTCGGGCGGTATTTCCGCGGCCTTGTGAATACGTATGCCCGCAAAAACCACGAAAAAGTGTAGGGTGTCAGATTTTCACCGGGTCGCGTCCCGGCCGCGGCTCCGCCGCTCTTCGGCCCGGCGGTCCTCGTCGTAGATGAGCGATACCTCGTCGGCGTAGCGGTCGAGGATGTTCCGGCGCTTTTTCTTCATCGTCGGCGTCATCAGGTCGTTGCCCTCGGAGAACTCCTCGGGGACGACGCGGAACTGCTTGATTCGCTCGTAGGACTCGAAGCTCTCGTTGGCCGCCGCCACCTCGGCCTCGATGCGCTCGGACACCCGGTCGTCGCGGCAGACGGCGTTCGGGTCGTCCGGGAGGTCGATGCCCTCCTCGTCGGCCCACTCCCGCAGGCCGTCGAAGCTGGGGACGATGAGCGCCGAGACGAACTTGCGGCCGTCGCCGAGGACCATGCACTGCTCGACCACCGGCGAGGAGGCGAAGGCGTCCTCGATGGGACCGGGGGCGACGTTCTTGCCCGTCGAGAGGACGAGAATCTGCTTGGCGCGCTCGCGGAAGGCGATGTAGCCGTCGGGCCGGCGTTCGACCACGTCGCCGGTGCGGAACCACCGTCCGCCCTCGTCGCCCTCGTCGCCCGCGACGAACGCCGCCTCGGTCTCCTCGGGGTCGTTCCAGTAGCCCTCGGTGACGCTCGGCCCGCGGACGAGCAGTTCGCCCACCTCGCCGCCCGCGTCGCCGAGCCGGTCGCCGACGACGGTCGTGTCGAGTCTCGTCTCGACGGTCCGAAGCGGGTAGCCGATGGTGCCGATTTTCGGCTCCTCGGGGGGATTGACCGAGATGACCGGCGAGGTCTCAGTGAGGCCGTAGCCCTCGTAAATCGGGAGGCCCATCGCGTGGTAGAGCGCGCACAGCTCGGCCGAGAGGCTCCCGCCGCCGCTGATGAAAAAGTCGAGGTTGCCGCCGAGGGCCTCGCGCACCTGCCCGAACACGAGGCGGTCGGCGAGGCGGTGTTTCGCGGTGAGCAGGTAGCCCGGCGCGTCGGTCGTGTGGTACGCCTGCCCGACGCCGACGGCCCACTCGAAGACGCGCTTTTTGACGGGTGACTCGCCGGCCTCCGCCCGAATCGCGTCGTACAGCTTCTCGTACACCCGGGGGACGCTCGTCCCGGTCGTCGGCCGGACCAGCTGGAAGTCCTCGCGGAGCGTGTCGGGACTCTCGGCGTAGGCGACGGTCGCGCCCGCCGCGAACATCATGAAATGCCCGGCCATGCGCTCGAAGACGTGCGCCAGCGGCAGGAACGAAAGCGTCACCGAGTCGGGACCGATGACCGGCGTGTCGCCTTTGTCCGGGCGGGGACCGAACCGCCGATAGCTCTCGTTGACGTTCGACCGGAAGTTCCAGTGGGTGAGTTGGACGCCTTTCGGCTGGCCCGTCGTCCCCGAGGTGTAGATGAGGCTGGCGAGGTCGTCGGGCTCGCGTTCGTCCAGCCACGACTCGGAGGCCGCCTCGTCGTACACTTCCTCGCCGCGGCGGGAGAGCTCGCCGAGCGTCAGCACGTCCTCGCGGTCGTCGTGGCCGTCGTACTCGTCCACGACGACGATAAAGCGGAGTTCCAGCTCGTCTTCGACGGCGAGCACGCGCTCCAGTAGCTCCCCGTTTTCGACCACGACGGCGTCCGCACCGGGGTCGGAAAGCAGGTACTGCGTCTGTCGCTCCGACGACGAGGTGTACACCGTGGTGACGACGCCGCCCGCGCCGAGGACCGCGAAGTCCGTCTGCGCCCACTCCATGCGCGTGTGCGAGAGGATACCGACCCGGTCGCCGCACTCGATGCCGAGGTCGCGGAACCCGGCCGCGAGACGGTGGACGACGCCTCGCATCTCCTCGTAAGTCAGGTCGGCGTAGTCGCCGTCGGGGGCCGCCGGGACGACGCCTTCGGCGACCAGCGACCGCCGGTAGACGCCGCCTTTGTATCGCTGTGCGACTCGCGAGGCGTTCCGCGACGCGCTCGCCTCGAACATCCGTGGGAGGGTCGACCGCTCGATGACCGGGTCGTCGAACGCCGCCTCCGCGTCCCGCCAGTCCATGTTCTGTTAGTAATAATTCAACATCTAAAAACTATGTACGTGATGTCTGTTGAAAACCCGCAGTACCGCGGGGACACGTTGATTGTGACTCCGGTCGCGTCAGTCGTCGTCGCCGACGTAGTCGAGGTAGCCGAGCACGCCGCGGGTGTTCAGGCGCTCTTCGTCGCGGGCCTTCCGCGCGCCCCACACCTCGTCCATCTGGGTGTGCTCGACGAAGTGGTCGATGACGGCCTCGTCGTCGCCGAGTTCAGCCCGCTTCTGTCGGATGGCCTCGACCCACTCCACGAGGACGCGCTTGTACGCCTCGGCGAGGTCGGCGTCGTAGGGCCTCGGACCGAAGTGGCCGAAACAGACCGTCTCGGGGTCGATATCCTCGATGGTCCGCACGTCGTCGAGCGCCTTCTGGAGGTGGAACTGCGAGGGCGGCGAGGTCTGGCGGAGCGTCCGCGACCTCGGCTCCCAGATGCCCAGCGCGTCGCCGACGAACAGCACGTCGTCGCCGTCGTCGTGGAACATCACCTGATGCGGCGCGTGGCCGGGCGCGTGGTGGACCGTGAGCGTCCGGTCGCCGAGGTCGATTTCGTCACCGTCGGTGAGGCCCGCGACGCGGTCCTCCTCGATTGGGAGCGGTTCGTCGTAGAACCGCCACTGGTCTTCGACCGCCGCCTTCGTGCCCTCGATGAGCCGCGAGGGGTCCACGAGGTGCGGCGCGCCGAGTTCGTGGGTCATGACGGTCGCGTCGGGGTAGCGCTCGGCGAGGTAGCCCGCGCCGCCCGCGTGGTCGAGATGGACGTGCGTCGGCAGGATGTACGCGAGGTCGTCGACGCCGACCTCGTCGAGCATCCCGAAGACCGCCTCCCTGTCGGCGGCGATGCCGGTGTCGATGAGCGCCGGGTTCTCGGCGTCGACGAGGTAGACCGAGCCGTACTTCTCCACCTCGTACATGCCGCTGTCGACGTAGTAGAGGTCCGTGCTGTCCGGGACGGGTTCGACGTCGCCAATAGCCATAGTTGACGCCCGTCTCCGGGGAAGAAAAGCGTTCGGTCGCCCGACCCCCCACGTTGATTACGGGCGACCGCAAAGCCGTCTCCATGTCCGAACAGGACGGCGACCCGCTCCCGGACGTCGACATCGCGGACGTCTCGCCGATGGCGTGGCGACTGCTCAGAGTCGCCGCCGGCTACAACCAGCGGGCCGTCGAGCGCGCCGTCGACGACCTCATGCAGGCGCACGTCTCCATGCTCGAATCCGGGAGCCGCGGCCTCTCGCGGTCGCGCCGCCGCGCCCTGCTCTCGCTGTACGCCGCGGAACTCGACGACCGACAGGTCCGAACGCTCGTCGAACAGTTTTAATTCGCGTCGAGACGCGCGCGAAACCTCGCTTCTGTCTGCTGATTCCGACGGGAACGCGGCTGTCGACACCGATATACCGCCATTCGCTACCGTATTGAAAATAATTAAGTAAGACTATCGTTAGAGATAGCGTGTATCAATGATACGCGGTGTTACAAAGACTGCTCGCGGACGATTCGCCGTCTTCACGCTCGCGCTCGTCGCGTCCCTCGCGCTGGCCTTCGGGCCGTCGCTGGAGGGGCTTTCGACGCGGGGTCAGTACGCATTAGCGACGATGGTGTTCGCCGGCATCCTCTGGGTGTCCGGCGCGCTCCCCCTCGCGGTGACGGCGCTGTCGATACCGGTGTTGCTCACGGCCTACGGCGTCTACGGCGACATCGACCCGGCGCTCGCCGGCTTCGCCGACCATCTCATCTTCCTCTTCATCGCCGGCTTCATGCTGGCGAACGCGCTCCAGAAGTACAACATCGACCGCCGCATCGCGCTGTGGCTCATGGCCGTCATGGGGTCGTCGCCCCGGCGACTCATCCTCGCCATCATGCTCGCCACGGCGTTCCTGTCGATGTGGGTCTCAAACACCGCGACGACGGCGATGATGACGCCCATCGCGCTCGGCGTCCTCGCGCAGGTGCTCGGCCGCGAGGAGGTCTACGAGGCCGACGCCACTGAGGGCTCCTTCTCGAACATGCAGATAGCGACGCTCCTCGGCACCGCCTACGCCGCGAGCGTCGGCGGGGTCGGCACCCTCATCGGCACGCCGCCGAACGCGGTCGTCGCCACCCAGCTCAACGCGTTGCTCGGCTACGACATCGGCTTCGCCGAGTGGCTCCTCGTCGGCCTCCCAATCGTCGCCATCACGCTCCCCATCGTCTGGTACCTCCTCACGTTCCGCTTCTACCCGCCCGAGGTCGACGACGTGGAGGGTGCCCGCGAACAGGCGCGCGAGTACCTCGCCGAGGAGGGCGCGCTCTCGACCCGCGGCCGCCGGGTCGCGTACATCTTCGCCGCCACCGCCGGGCTGTGGGTCGTCGGCGGCCTCGACCTCGCGTTCGAGGGCGTCCTCTCGGACCCGGTGTTCAACACCCTGTTCGGCACCGGCGAGGGCATGACGCTCCTCGGCGTCGAGGGCCATCAGGGCCTCCTGTACTACGTGATGGTCGGGATGGTCTCCATCCCGGCGCTCGTCCTCGCGGACACGATGGAGTGGGACGAGCTGGTCGACATCGACTGGGGGACGATTCTCCTCTTCGGCGGCGGCATCTCGCTGGCCGACGCGTTCGCCTCCACGGGCGCGACGCGGTGGCTCGCCGAGGCCGTCTTCGGCTCTTTGACCGGCGCGCCCATCATCCTCGTCGTCGGCGCTATCGTGCTTCTCGTCATCTTCCTCACGGAGATGACCTCGAACACCGCGACGGCGACCATCATCGTCCCCGTGCTCATCGGCATCGGGAGCATCTTCGCGACGACGCTCGGCCTCACCGAGGTCTCCGCGGCGGTGTTCCTCGCGGTCAGCGGGGCCATCGCGGCCTCGTTCGCGTTCGCCCTGCCGGTTGCGACGCCCCCGAACGCCATCGTCTTCGGGAGCGGCCACATCAAGCAGTCGCACATGATGCGGGCCGGGACCGTCCTCAACGTCGTGATGACCGGCGTGCTGACGGTCCTCATCTGGTTCCTCTTCCAGTTCGTCTGGCCGGCGTTCCTCTGGTAGTCAGTCCGTCGGCTCCCGACCGCGGCGGCCGCTCTCACCGCGGTTCGGTCGCGTCCTTTCGACGCCGTTTCGCCGCGTTCGCTCGCCGCTGATTCGTCGCATTCGCCCGTCGCTTTTTCGCCGCGTTCCCACCGCGTTCCCGCCCCCGACCCTCGGCGATGCGATACGATTTTCCCGCCCGCCCGGAAACCACAGCCCAATGATTGACAGGCAACTGCTCCGCGACGAGCCGGAGCGAGTTCGCGACGCGCTCGCCGCCCGTAACATGGAGGGCGTGGACATCGACCGCGTCCTCGACGTGTACGACGAGTGGCGCTCGCTGAAGGCCGAGGGCGACACCCTCCGCCACGAGCGCAACGAGGTCAGCCAGCAGATCGGCCAGCTGAAACAGGAGGGCAAAGACGAGGAGGCACAGGCGGCCATCGACCGCTCGGGCGAACTCAAGACGGAGTTACGGGAGCTCGAAGCCCGCGCCGACGAGCTCGAAGCGGAACTCGACGAGGCGCTCATGGAGCTTCCGAACCTCCCCCACGAGTCGGTCCCCGTCGGGGCCGACGAGGCCGACAACGAGGAGGTCCGCCGCGTCGGCTTCGACGACCGCCGCGAGCTTCCCGACGAGGTGACGCCGCACTACGACCTCGGCGAGGAACTCGACATCATCGACGAGGGCCGCGCGGCCAAGACCACCGGCTCGGGCTTCTACTTCCTGAAAGGCGAGGGCGCGATGCTCGAACACGCGCTCGTGCAGTTCATGCTCGACGTCCACCGCGAACAGGAGTACGTCGACTTGTTCCCGCCGATTCCGGTCAAGACCACCTCGATGGAGGGCACCGGCCAGCTCCCGAAGTTCGCCGAGGACGCCTACCGCGTCGGCGCTCGCCCGGACGACGAGTACGACGACGACGACCTCTGGCTGCTGCCGACCGCGGAGGTGCCCGTCACGAACATGTACCGCGACGAGATCCTGCTGGACGACGACCTCCCGATCAAACACCAGGCGTTCTCGCCGAACTTCCGGCGGGAGGCCGGCGAGCACGGCACCGAGACTCGGGGGTACGTCCGCGTCCACCAGTTCAACAAGGTCGAACTCGTCAACTTCGTGCGCCCGGAAGACAGTCACGACCGCCTGGAGGAACTCCTCGCGGAGGCCGAGGAGGTGCTACAGCGCCTCGGCCTGCCCTATCGCGTGCTCACCATGTGTACCGGGGACATGGGCTTCACCCAGGCCAAGAAGTACGACATCGAGGTGTGGGCGCCCGGCGACGACATGGAAGACGGTCCCGACATCGGAGGCCGGTGGCTCGAAGTCTCCAGCGCCTCGAACTTCGAGGCGTTCCAGGCGCGGCGCGCCGGGCTCAGGTATCGCCCGGAGCGCCACGCGTCCGCGGAGCATCTCCACACCCTGAACGCCTCCGGCGTCGCGGTCCCCCGGACGCTGGTGGCGATCATGGAGTACTACCAGAACGAGGACGGCACGATCACGGTGCCCGAACCGCTCCGGCCGTACATGGGCGGCCAGGAGATCATCGAGGGCCACGATCCGGTCGGCGAGTCGGCGGTCGGGGCGGGGCGGAAAGACTGACCCGGGGGCGGGGATCGACCCGGACCGGCAAGGGCGTGACGGCAGCGATGGCGAATCCACACGGTCGCGCTACGCAGTGACGACTCCGGACGTCAACTCGTCCAGCGGAGCCGTGGTGCGGTACGCCGGCGTCTCGACGGTGATCTCGTCGGCGTCGGTCACACCCCAGAAGTGAAGATCGAGGGCGTACCGGCCGTCGGCTCCGATCTC
>ENA-ORDC01001785-ORDC01001785.1-marine-metagenome-genome-assembly--contig:-NODE-1785-length-14840-cov-3.394229_pt1 | contig 14840 bp, 8 predicted proteins | sample MGYA00237783_ERZ508515 | MGnify/ENA primary metagenome ERZ508515 (study PRJEB26186, sample SAMN06268792) | marine metagenome | isolation source: Eden Landing Ponds, San Francisco, CA, USA | place... | reverse complement strand
CACTGGTCCCCCTTCTCGACGCGTTTCATGAAGAGATCCGGGATCCACGCGGCGGTGTTCATGTCCGGGGTGCGCCGGCGCTCCAGGGCGTAGAAGCCGCGGAAGGCGGCCAGGCGCAGGTCCAGCGGCCAGCCGGCGCGGGTGTCGCCGGCCAGCACCGACAGCACGGCGCGCCGGACCCCCAGGTTGTCGCGCGGGTTCATGAACATGCGTTGCAGCGCCGGCGTGTTGAAGCGCCGGATGAACCAGGAGACGCGGGCGATGTCGCCGTCCAGCAGCCGCTGGTGCCGGGCCAGCAGGGCGGGCGCCCGCCGCGGCGCGTCCAGCAGCCCGTCGACCGCTTGCGCCGCGCTCACCGCGCCGATCATCGCCAGATGCACGCCGCTGGAGAACACCGGATCGACGAAGGCGTAGGAATCGCCCAGCAGCAGGAAGCCGTCGCCGAACATCCGGTCGGCGTGGTAGCTGTAGTTGCCGGCGCCGCGCACCGGGCTGACGCGCTCGGCGTCGCGCACCAGCGGCCAGACTTCGGGGCTGCGGCGCAGCGTCGCGCTGTAGAACTCCTCCAGGCTGCCGCTGCGGCGCTTGAAGTAGCCGGGCCCGCAGACCGCGCCGACGCTGACCCGGCCGTCGGGCAGCGGGATCATCCAGATCCAGCCGTGCTCGAACCAGATCACCGCGACGTTGCCGGCCTCGGCCCAGGCCTCGCGCGGCACGCCGCGCAGGTGCGCGAAGATCGCCGCGGTGTTGTGGGTGCGGTCGGGCGGCCGCGCCGCGGCGCGGCGGGCCAGCACGCCGTCGCGCCCGGAGGCGTCGATCAGGTAGCGCGCGTTGACCGCGTGCCGGCCGTTCGCGTCGGCCACGGTGAGCCGGCCCTCCGGCGTGCCGGGGGTCGCCTCGACCACCTCGGCCTCCTCGTGCACCTCGACGCCGTTGGCGGCGGCGTTGCGCAGCAGCAGCGCGTCGAACGGCGCGCGCTCGACCTGGTAGGAATGCGCCGGCTCCGGGTTCATCGCCTCGGCGAAGCGGAACACCTGGCGCCGTTCGTAGCCCGGGGCGGCAAACTCGGCGCCCGGCTTGTAAGTGCCGAGCGCCGCCACCTGCGCCTCGACGCCCAGATCGCGCAGGATCGGCAGCGTCTGCGGCAGCAGCGACTCGCCGACGTGGAAGCGCGGATGGCTGACCTTCTCGTACAGCACCACCCGCCGGCCGCGGCGCGCCAGCAGCGTCGCCACCGTCGAGCCCGCCGGCCCGCCGCCGATCACGGCGACCTCGGCGGGCGCGCTGTCGTCTGTCCGGGTCACGCGGCGGACGCTCCTGTCTCGCGGGTCGCTGAACTGCCGGCCGGCCCGCCACCCTAGGCCGAGACCCGCCGGACTCGCAAAGCCGCAGACGACGCCGGGCGCGAAGGAGACGGCGCGCGCCCACAGTCGGTTGACGGCGCCGCGTCGCGCGGGTCAACTCGCGGCCGCCAGCCGCAGCAAGAATCGAACAAGACAAGGGAGGTTGCCATGCCCGCAACATCGTCCAGGACCGCACTCGCCGTCACGCTGGCCGCCGCGCTGGCGCTCGGGTCGGCCGCCAGCGCGGCGGCGCAGAGCCGGGTCACGCTGAAGTCGGCCTCGGCGGAGTCGTCCTACTACGTGATGACCGTCCAGCTCGCCGAGATGATCCGCCAGCAGAGCGACGGCGAGGTGATCCCGACGGTGGAGGAGAGCCAGGGTTCGGTGCAGAACGTCCGCGAGGCGGCGCGCCGGCCCGGCGCGTTCTTCTTCACCACGCCGCCCAGCCTGCTGCAGAAGGCCAACGCCGGCGAGGCGCCGTTCGACGACGGCGGCGACTATTCCGGCATCCACACGCTGTTCCCGATGCCGTTCGTCACCATCCACTTCGTGGTGCGCGAGGACACCGGCATCGACGACGTCAGCGAGCTGGCCGGCGAGACCTTCATCGCCGGCGGCACCGGCACCTTCTGCGCCCAGCGCTCCACCGCGATCCTGGAGGCGCTCGGGCTCGCCGACGCGGTCGAAACGCCGGACATGGAGCTGAGCGGCGCGCCCGCCGCCCTGCGCAACAAGCAGGCCGCCGGCTACGTCACCTGCAGCTCGCATCCCACGCCGCAGCTGCAGGAGCTCGGTACCATCGTCGACCTGAAGGTGCTGTCGTTCACGCCGGAGCAGCGCGAGACGCTGCTGGCGATGGGCCCCGGCACCGGCCCGGTGACGATCGACGCCGGCACCTACGCCTGGCTGGAGGAGGACGTGCAGACGGTCGGCGTGCCGGTGGGCGCCTACGCCGTCAACATGGACGCCGAGACGGCGCGGCTGATCGTCGAGCAGTTCTGGACCCAGCGCGAATCGCTGGCCGAGGAGAACCCCTGGTGGGCCGGCGTGCGCAGCAGCCAGGTGCAGCAGCTGCTGGCGCCGCTGCATCCGGGCGTCGTCGACTACTACGAGGAGCAGGGCGTCGAGATCCCGGACGGGATGAAGCCGTCCGGCGAGTAGCGCCGCGCTTCCCAGCCGCAAGAGCGAGGGCGGACCCGTGCCCGACGGCGCGGGTCCGTCCCGTATCTCGGGACCGTTCGATCCCGCCGCCCTAACGAGCCAGTGACCGCTCCCGTGACCGCAGACGCCGACGACCCGCCCCGCTTCCCCAGGATCGCGATCCCCCTCGCGCTGCTGACGGTCGGCTTCCACCTCTACGTGACCTTCTCCGGGCTGATCCCGAACCTGGTGACGCGGCCGCTGCACCTGGCGGTGGCGATCCCGTTCGTGTTCTTCGTCGGGCTGGCGCAGGGCCGCGGCCGCTGGACGCGCTGGAGCGGCTACCTGGTCGGGGCGCTGGGCATCGCCGCCTGCCTGTTCGTGGTGCTGAACCGCCAGGCGCTGATCCACCAGTACGGCACGCTGCAGGGCCCGCTGCAGGCGGTGGTCGCCGGCGTGCTGATCCTGAGCGTGCTGGAGATGGCCCGGCGGTCGATCAAGATCGTGCTGCCGTCGGTGGCGCTGCTGGTGCTGGCCTACGGCTGGTTCGGCGATCTGATCCCCGGCTACTTCGGGCACGGCGGGCTGGGCGCGGCCTACCTGTTCGGCAGCCTGACGATCACCGAGGGCGGGCTGTGGGGCACCCTGACCGGCGCGTCGGTCAACACGATCGCGCTGTTCGTGATCCTCGGCGGCTTCATCTCGGCCGGCCAGGCCGGTGCCGGCTTCATGACCTTCGCCACCCAGCTGGCCGGGCGGCTGCGCGCCGGCGCGGCGCAGGTGGCGGTGCTGTCGTCGGCCTTCTACGGCACGATCTCCGGCGTCGCCGCGGCGAACACGGCGACCACCGGGATGGTGACGATCCCGGCGATGCGGCGCCTGGGCTACCCGCGCTCGATCGCCGCGGCGGTGGAGGCGGTGGCCAGCACCGGCGGCCAGATCCTGCCGCCGGTGATGGGCGCCGGGGTGTTCGTGATGGCCGAGCTGCTGCGCATGCCCTACACCGAGATCATGGTGGCGGCGATCCTGCCGGCGGTGCTGTTCTTCGTCGCCACCTGGGGCGGGCTGTTCTATTTCGCGGTGCGCTACGACCTGCCGGCGCTGCCCGCCGACCAGTTGCCCGGCTGGCCGGCGGTGGCGCGGTCGCTGCCGTTCTTCCTGGTGCCCTTCTGCATCCTCGCCGGGACGCTGGCCTTCACCGACTACACGCTGGCCTACGCGGCCGTCTACGCGACGGCGGCGACCTGGCTGACGCTGGCGTTCGAGCCGGACGGCGGGCTGTCGCTGCGCGGCTGGGTCCGGCGCAGCGGCGACGCGCTGCTGATCGCCGCCCGCCAGGTGTCGATGATCGCCGCGGTGATCATCTGCGCCGGCATCGTGATCGGCGTGTTCAACCTGACCGGCCTGGGCGTGAAGCTGACCTCGCTGATCGTCGGCGCCTCGCAGGGCGAGCTCTGGCTGGCGCTGCTGCTGACCGCGCTGGCCAGCCTGGTGCTGGGGATGGAGCTGCCGACCACCGCGGCCTACGTGATCTGCGCCGCGGTGGCGGCGCCCGCCTTGACCGGGATGGGCGTACCGGCGCTGTACGCCCACCTGTTCGTGTTCTGGTACGCGCTCTTGTGCACGATCACGCCGCCGGTCTGCGGCAACGTGTTCATCGCCGCCTCGATCGCCGAGACGCCGTGGCTGCCGGTCGCCGGCAACGCGCTGCGCCTGGGCGTGGGCCTGTTCCTGGTGCCGCTGGGCTTCATCGCCAACCCGGCGCTGCTGCAGCTGGCGGCGACGCCGGAGCTGGCGCTCGCGGCGCTGGCGAAGATCGGGCTCGGCCTGCTGGTCGTCAGCTTCGCCATCGTCGGCGGCCGCCGGTCGACGCTATTGGAACTGCTGCGCGTGCCGGCGCTGGCGGCCGGCCTGGCGGTGATCTTCCTGCTCGGCGTTTAGGAGCTGCGGCGCGTCAGCCGGCGTGCCTGGCGCTCACCGGCTGCGGGCGCGCGGGATGAACAGCGTAGCGGCGGCCCAGGTCGACGATGTCGTAGCGCTGCCGGCCGCCGTCGCAGACCAGCTCGTAGCCGCGCAGGGTGATGCCGTCGTTGGCCAGCTCGGGGCGCAGCGCGCGGATGCGCTCGCAGGCGTAGCCGCGATCGCGCACCAGCGTCAGCACGGCGCGCACCTGCACAGGCTGCAGCCGGTCGGAGATCGGGGCCGGCTGCGGCCCGGCGCCGACCATGGCCAGGACCGGCGCCAGCGTCGCCGAGGGATCCGGCCGGTCCCCTGCCGCCGCCGGCACCAGCGCGACGGCCGCGACGACGCCGATCGCGCCGAGGCGGCGAACCTTGGCCTGTCGGATCATGCGCAGCCCCCGTGCCGATGCGTCGCATCGGCAAGTGTGCCTACCAAACCTGCGGTAGATCAACCCGGCGTCCCGGATCGCGCGGAGCGGTGAGCCCGCAGCCGCCGCGGCCGTGCGGTTCCGCTGCCGCGGCCGCACCGATCGGTTGTCGTCGCCCGGTTCGGGCGTCTCCATTGCTGTCGTCGTTAAGCATTCATCAAGCATAATTCCAATAAAATTCGATCCATTAACACTGTATTCAGCATGTATTTTAGCCATGACTTAAGGCTCGCCCGCCTAGTTTTGCCCCACTGCGCGACAACCCAGGAAGGGTGGGGCGATGGACGACGACGGTGGGCAGGACGCCCGCGGACGCGCCGGGGTGCGCGTCATGGTGCTCGACGGCGAGGTCGAGACGGCGGAGCGCTATCAGCAGATTCTGACGGGACCGGCGGAGACCGTGCTGGCGGCCGGGCACGGCGCGGCGGTCGGGCGCGTGGTCGCGCGGCACTGGAGCGATCGCGGCGCCGCGGATTCCCTGGTGGGCGCGGAGATCGACTACTCGGGGACGCGGCTGCCGGAGTCGTTCGCGGCGGCGCTGGCGGCGCACGCCGACGCCGGCGTGGTGAACGCCAGCTGGGGCGTCGGCCGGTTCTTCGGCGACGACCTGCGCGCGCTCGCGTTCGAGAGCGCCGCCGCGGCGCTCGAGCAGGCGCTGGCGGGCGGCCGCGACGGGCTCGGCCAGGTCGTGGTGTTCGCCGCCGGCAACGCCCGCGGCCTGGGCGACAACGTCAATCACCACGGCTTCCAGAACGCGCCCGGCACGATCGCCGTGGGCGCGCTGACGCAGGACGGCGCGCCGGCGCCGTTCAGCACGCCGGGCGCCGGCGTGCTGCTGTCCGCGGTAGGACAGGACGTGGCGCTGGGTGACGCCGCGCAGGACCCGACGGTGTCCGGCACCTCGTTCGCGGCGCCGCAGGTCACGGCCGCGGCGGCGCGCATGCTGGCTGCCAACCCCGATCTGGGCTACCGCGACGTGCAGGAGATCCTGGCGCTGACGGCCGCGCCGGTCGCCGGGGCCACCCCTGATGCCGCCGGGGCGACGGCGAACGCCGCCGGCGACTGGAACGGCGGCGGCCGGCTGTTCGACCCGCGGGTCGGCTTCGGCGCGCTGGACGCGGACGCCGCGGTGCGGCTCGCCGCCGCCTGGGACGGCCCGCGCACGCACGCCGATCTGCTGCACCGCGAGGCCGAGGTGGCGCCCGACGCGGCGATCCCCGACGGCGGCCCGGCGCTGGCCGTGCCGATCGAGCTCCAGCCCGGCGTGCAGGTCGAGCAGGTGGTGCTGGACCTGGAGGTCGAGCACGGCTGGATCGGCGACCTGTCGGTGGCGCTGGTGTCGCCCGGCGGCACCCGCAGCGTGCTGCTCGACCGGCCGGGCGTGGCGCCGGACAGCACCAACGGCTACGGCCTGTCCGACGACGACATCGACTTCCGGCTGACCAGCGCGCAGTTCCGCGGCGAGGACGCCGGCGGCGTCTGGCAATTGCAGGTGCGCGACCACGACGGCGACTTCGCCGGCACGCTGGTGGCGGCGCACCTGAGCGTGCAGGGCGCGGCCGTGTCGGACGACGACCGCTACGTCTTCACCGACGCCTACGCCACTCTTGCCGCCCCCGAACATGCGGACGATCCCGCCCGCGGCACGCTGGCCGACGCCGCCGGCCACGACCGGATCCAGGCCGCGGCGCTGAGCGGCGACGCCGCGATCGACCTCGCCCCCGGCGCCACCTCCTGGATCGCCGGGCGGGCGCTGCAGCTCGGCCCGGACACGCTGATCGAGGACGCCACCACGGGGGCCGGCAACGACACGCTGCGCGGCAACGCGCTGGCGAACCGACTGGAGGGCGGCGCCGGCGACGACTGGTTCGACGGCGGCGGCGCCCAGGACACGCTGCTCGGCGGTGCCGGCGCGGACGTGTTCGCCCTGCGCCCGGGCAGCGGCACCGACATCGTCGAGGACTTCCAGCTCGGCCTCGACCGCCTGCAGCTCACCGACCTCGACCCCGCCACCGGCTTCTTCTCGGTGATTCCCGAGGGCACCGGCGTGGTCTTCGAGGCCGCCGACGCCCGCGTCTGGCTGGCCGGCGTGCAGGTCGACGACTGGGGCGTGCTGCTGGGGTAGGGGGGCTATGAAAAAGGGGCCGATCCTGGATCGCAGGATCGGCCCCGGCAGTCCGGACGCGGTCGGCGTTACGCGAACATGATGCTGTCGCCGAACAGGCCTTCCAGCTCGCTCGCGCTGATCCCGGTGATCGTCACCGACTCACCGTTGTTGAGGGCATCGTCACCCCCCGGTTGCGTGTAGCCGGCATTGTCACTCAGATCGACCCCATTCGGGAGCCCGCTCAGGTCGTCACCTTCCTTCAGCAGATCCTGGAACACAATCGATCCGCCCGAATCGAAGGTCGCAGTGACATCGACCTGAAGATCGGCGCCACCCGTGAACCCTTCATTCGTGTAGTCCGAGCCGTTGGCGTTGAACTCAATGCTATCGATTTCGTTTGCCAGCGACGTGAAGTCATTGACCCCGGAGAACTCCAGAATGTCGGCGCCGCCGGTCAGACTGCCGCCAGAGTTTCCAAAGGTGTCGTTGTGGGACCCATCGGTATCGCCCTGGAAGTTCCGGATCGTATCGTTGCCGTCCGACCCGATGTCATAACGGACGATATCCTGACCACCGTCGACGAGATCGATGATGTCGTCGCCGGCTTCGCCGCGGAGGTAGTTGTCCCCGCTGTTGCCGGACAGCACGTCGTCGTTGAAGGAACCGCGGACGCTCTCGATGTCGATCAGGGTATCGGTCCCTTGTGCAACAGTGTTCTGACTGTTGCCGCTGCCCTGTATGGAGAGGTCGACCTCCACGCCGGTGCTGCCGCCGAAGAAGCGGTAGTCGGCCACGTCGGGGCCTCCGGTCCCGCCGTTCAGGATGTCGTCGCCGGCTCCGCCGCGAAGGTTATCGAAGCCGTCGGCGCCGTTGAGTTCGTCGTTGCCGCTGCCGCCCCGGAGGTGGTTACGGGTTCCGTCGGTGCCGTTGAGAACATCCTGTCCGTCGAAGGCGTAGAGGTAGTCTCGGTAGCCGCCGCCACCGTCCAATGTATCGTCCGCATTGGTGCCGAACACCGCTTCGGTCCAGGGGCCCTGATCTTCGCCGCTGGTTCCGGTCGGCGTGTAGATGCGCGTGATCGAGCCATCCTGGCTATAGAAGCTGTCGAACTCCGTGTTGATCTCGAAGTACTCCAGACCGTTCGCATCGCCGAAGTGATCTGTGATCCGAACGCCGCCGGCATTTGTGAAATCATAGTTGAAATCGACAGCCGGCCCCACCAGGAGATCGTCGCCGTCACGAGCGAAAACAGCATCGGAGTACGGGCCACCCGAGATCTTGACGACATCGCCGCCGTCATCTCCTTGGAGGCTCACGGTATCGGAACCGTCGTTTTCCGCCCAACGATAGGTGTCGGCGCCTGGACCACCGATCAGGGTGTCATCGCCAGCGGCTCCAATGACGTCATCGTCACCACCACCAAGGTTGACCGTTTGCGGGCCTGTTGTGAGCGCGACGTTGTTGTCCTGATCGCCGAACAGCGTGAAAGCGCTGTCGGAGGTCGCCCACTCGGTCTCGCCGATGGTGAACACGGTGTTGCCGCTTGCGGTCACGCCGCTGCCATCGGAGGTTCCGAACACGCCGATGCCGTAGCGTCCCGCGGTCGCGCTGGTGCCCGGCGTGAGCTCGGTGTTGACCGTATTGCCGGTCAGCGAGATGTCGCTGAAGCTGTCGAAGATGACGATGCCTTCCGGACCGGAGATCTCGCTATTCCGGACGGTGATGTTTGAAACATCGTTGCCACCACCGATGCCAAGGGCCGCGACACCACCTGCTTCAATGGTGGCGTTGGTCACCGTGACGTTCGACAGTTCGCCGGTTCCATAGTCATCGCCAAGGAACACGGCAGAGCCGCGCGCCGCGCCATCGGTGATGACGTCATAGCCGGAGCCGATGACTTCAAGGTTGTTGATATTGATGTTGCCGGTGTTCGGCGTCTCCATATTGATCTCGAAGCCGCCGTTGTTCGACGTGCCAACCGGCAATTCTTCGCTATCCGTGATAGTGCCGGAATTCTTCGCCGTCACGTTGACGAAATTGCCGTCCATGATGGTGCGGGCGAAGAAGCCCTTGTTCGCGTTGTTGTCGAAGGATGTGTTCTGAACGTTGACGCCGCTCAGGTCGCCCGCACCGTCACTGGCCGAGAACCCGTACGTGTTGCCGTCGAACGAGCTGTTCCGGACGGTCAAACCGTCGAGAGCCTGGCTCTGCTCAAGCACGAAGCCGGCGCCACCGTACGACCCGCCGGAGCCGTCCTGATAAATATTGTTCACAAGATCGACGTTCTGCAGCGCGAGCCCGGAGACCGCATTGTCGCCGCCCGCATTAGAATCATCGACCACGACACCGTTGTCGTAGTTGGTGACCGTCAGGTTCTGCAGCGTGACGTCGTTCGCGGCGACGGTGATGCCGTCGCCCCGGCTGCCCGACTGGCCCAGCGCTGCGCCGTCCAGGACGGTGTTGTTGCCGGTGCCCAGCAGCGTGATGTCGGACAGCGAGTTGTCGATCGTGACGTTTTCGGAAAACCGGCCCGACAGCGTGATGGTGTCGCCGCTCTCCGCATTGCCCAGAGCTTCTTGCAGACTGTCGTAGTCGGTGCCATCCACCCTGGCCACGCCGGTGGCACTGGCGTTCTGGTTCAGCAGTGCCGTCTCGTCATACGCGGTTGCGCTGTCAAGGATCGGGTCACCACTGCCCTGTGCCGCGAATACGTTGTCTTCGACCGAGGCGCCGGTCCCCCAGAGCTCGAGCATCGCGTAGGACTGCTCACCGCCGAAAGTGTTGCCTTCGATGGTCGAATCGGCGGCTTCCACGCCGAGCAGCAGACCGGACTGATCGGAGCCGCCATACACCGAGTTGTTTGTGAAGGTCAGGTTCGAGGAAGCGTTGGCTTGGCCCAGGCTCTGTGCGCCGTTGAAATACGCGACCGAAGCGGGGCCCTCTCCACGAAGCGTGTTGCCGGTGATGGTGCCGTCGTTGAAGGAGCCGCCGGCGAGCAATGCGTGCGCACTGCCGCCCTCGATGACGTTGCCCTCGACCGTCAGCCCGCTAACGCCCTGCTGAGCGTAGAGGCCGGCCAGGTCGCCGTCGCCGGCCTGCAGCGTGAAGCCATGACCGTCGCCGCCAATCGTGGCGTCACTGCCCTCCGAGGTCACCTTGATCGCAGCCTGCTGGTTCGTGCCAGGGCCGACGAGGGTTACGCCCTCAGGACCGTCTGCGGACATCAGGGTGATGTCTTTGTCGACCGTGACGCCACCACCGTACTCGCCGTCGCCGACAACGACGTAGTCGCCGTCCTCAGTGGACGTGGCGTCGATTGCGGCCTGGATGTCCGTTGCGTCCTGGATATTCGAATAACTCGTAACACCGGTTAGGTTGCCCGACCCATCGGTATGAACGACCTGGACCGTTCCATCGAGGAGGTCGTCAGCGTCGGGCCGGTCGATCCCGCGGGCCAAGTCCCATGCCGCAACCTGCATCTCGTCGTCGTCCGGCGGATTGTCGCCGCGGGCGTAGGGGCGGGTTCCATATTCTTTGGCGGTTTCGGAGCGCGGATCGTCGATCGCGTCGGTGTCCACGCCGTCTACACCCTCGCCGGTGATACGATTGCCGACTGGGCCGTCGCCGAGATTGCCGAGCAGGTTATCGTGATACGTCTGCGCCCGATCGCTATCGACCTTGGCAAGGTTCGTAATCGCCGCATTGCCATCCTCGATATACTCGACGTAGTCGTTGCCGAGTTGGACGAACAACCAATTTACGACAAAACCAAGCTGACCATCCTCAGCTTCCGTGCTGTTCAGCACGTCATCGAAATTTACTCCGCCAACTTCTATGCCCGAGTAGGCGTCAAGGGTCGCGTCGAATCTGCCAGCGGTGCTGACTTGGGTGTCCGACCTGTAGTCGCCACCGGTGTTGGCTTCGACCGGAATATCAACGTAGGCCGCATCCAACTCTTTCCAGATCTCGATAAACTGCTGAGCCTGCGACGCCTCGGGTGCCTCCGGCGCAACGGGACCCGTCGGTCCGCTCCCGCCGTCGTCATCGTCGCCGCCGCCCGGCGTTTCCTCGACATCGGTGTTGTTGACGGCGTTGTCGAGGTTGTCGCCGGTGAAGTTCTGGGTGGCCTCGTCGAAGTTGTTGTTCTGGGCGCCCTGGCGGACGCTGTTGGAGCCCTCGCCCTGCGCGACCTTCTGGACCCGGGCCATCTGGTTGAACGCCGCGCCGGCGTCGCCGCCCTGCTCGGCGGTCTCGCGCACGCGCTGGTTGGCGTTCTGGGCGATCTGGCTGACGCTGTTGACGATGTTGTCGACCTGGTCGTCGTCCAGGCTCTGGCCGCTGGACTGCTGCGCCCGGGTCAGCGCGTTCCGGACGATGTTGGAGATGGTGTTCTGGTCCGACAGGTCGACCGTGCCGCCGGTGCCGGCCTGGCTGATCGCGTCGGCGATGGCGGACAGCGCCTGGTCGTTGCCCGCGCCCTGGTCCGCGTTGCCGGTGGCGCCGCCGGAGGCGTTGCCGGCGAGGCTCGACAGGTTGACCACCTGGGTGGTGGCGGACTGCACCCGCAGCGCGGCGGCGCGGTCGGCGTCGCTGGCGTCGGGGTCGTTCAGGGTGGCGATCGGGTCGTAGGTGTTGAGGTCGACGTTCTCGTCGAGGCCCAGCGCGCGCTTGACCTGCGTCTGCGCGTCGGCGGCACTGCCGCCGCTCTGCTGCTGCACCTGGCTCACCAGGCTGGTCAGCGGCGACACCGTCTCCGCGCCGTCGGGCGCCGTCAGGGTGCCCTGGAACGGCAGGCCGGTGGTGATGTCGGTACCGCCGCGGGCGACCACCCGGCCGCCGACGGCGATCTCGTTGCCGTCCGCGTCGGTGAAGGTGAAGTGGCCCTGATCGTCGGTCGTGGTGGTGGGCTCGCCCGGGTCCTGCACCCCGTCGCCGTCCTGGTCGGCGAACACGGTGGCGCCGGCGACGTAGCCGTCGGTGACCAGGCCGTTGGCGGTGGTGTTGGCGTCGATGATCTCGTCGAGTCTGGTCTGGCCCTGCTGCAGGCTGGCGTCGCCGCTGCCGACACCGTCGACAAGGTCGACCGCGTCGTTCAGGTCGTCGGCCGGGGTGAAGGTGGCGCCGGTCTCGATGAAGCGCTCGGAATAGCTGTCGGCGATCGAGGTCTTGTTGGCGATCGCGCTGGCGTCGTCGTTCTGCGCCGCGTTCAGGATCTCGATGACGAAGCGGCTGGCCGCCTGCTCGACCGGGGTGCCGGCGTCCAGCATGTCCTGGAAGCGGCCCTGCCAGAAGTCCAGGCCGCCGCTCTCGGGATCGCGGTCGAACAGGTTCTGATAGACGTCGGTGACGAAGGTGGCGACGTCGCCGTTCGCGGGATCGTCGAGGAAGCTGTAGCGGTCGGTCGCCTCGCCCGCGTCGGAGAAGCGCGCCGCGATCTCCTGCTCGACCTGGTCGATGCTGCGGCCTGCGTTCAGCTCGTCGGCGATGAAGTCGTTCCAGTACTGCGCGCCCGCGGGCTCGCCGGGCCGGCCGAAGAATGCGACGTAGAGTTCCGCCACGTCGTTGCGAATGTCCGCCATGAGTTCAGTCTCCCGCCAGATGTTTTCGTTGCGCAGCGCAGATCGCCTCGGCGCGCCGGTCGGCGCATCCGGATCCGCGAATTTCTGTCAGGCCCCCTCGCGGCGCCGGGGCGTGAAGCCGCCGGCGCTTCCGCTCGCCTAGCGCGTGAACTGTCGCTCTAAAGAGGTAGGCCTGACAAGACTCGATTCAGCCGAAAGAGAGAAAAATTCGTTACCAAAGGATTAACGGGCGACAAGTCGGGCGTCCGGACTTCGTTATTTTCCAATATTCACTATGACCAAATGTGGGTAGTATCCAGTAATGTTGATCTTCTACGGTCGCCATTGGCAAATCGAGATGTGGTTAATATGTGGTTTTTGAGCGAAATGCCGGCCGGAGCGCGATCGCGCGAGCGGATTTACAGCGCCGATACGCCAAATAGTGGCGTCGGTCGAGGCGGACTCGCGGTTGAGTCCTTTACGTTTTATTAATCCTTTCGACGCGGCATGCGATGGCGTGTGGTCGCGCCGCGGTTGCTCGGATTCGGGGTGATGGTCCGGCATCCGCCGCGGGTCCTTCGCGGCCTGGGCGGATCGCCGATCCCCTTTGCAACGCCAGCGTGCATCCGAGCCCCGGCATGCGATCTCGACGGCCGCCCGGCGGAGCCATCTCGACCCGAACGCCCCGCGACGGACCGTGCCGGCGGCGCCGCCGGGCTTGCCTGTTCGGGCGTATAGGACTATGATCCTTCGCCCGGCGGGCGGCGCCCCGGTCGACGTGTGGACGGCCTTGGCGGCGCGCGCAGCCCGGCGCCGGCCTACGGTCGTTTACGGATGTCGACGCATGCTGACGAAAGCTGACGGTGCTGACATGTCGACACGTTCACGCCCCCACGTTGCGACCGTCGCCGCGCTGCTCGCCGGCCTGCTGGTCCGGCTCGGCGGGCCGGTGGCGGCGCAGGACGGGGCCGCGGTCTGGCAGGCGTTGCGGCAGCCCGGCACGGCGCCGGCCTACGGGCGTTCACGTATGCTCACGGATGTCGACGCATGCTGACGAAAGGTGACGAAAGCTGACGATGCTGACATGTCGACACCTACACGCCCCCACGTTGCGCCATGCGATCGCGCCGGGCGCGGCCGCCTTGCTGCACTGCACATTTGTTGTTGCGCGGCAACAACATCGTAGCCAAGTATCGGCAGATTGGACCGGGGCCGCGGTGACGCGCCGGTGCCGGCCCGCGGCAGGAAGGCCGATCCGTTCGGCGGCGCGACTTGGGAGAACGGCGCATGGACGAGACGACGGGCCGGCGGCTGGTGGTCGCCGACAACACGATTCTGGGCGTGCTGACGCAGGAGCAGTCGCAGCACGTCTTCACCGCCTTCGAGCCGGCCCTGCAGAAGCTGAACGGCTATCGCTTCCGTTCCGCCGAGGTGGCGCAGGCGCTGCTGGTGCTGCTGGCGCGCGGCCCGGTCGCCGAGCGCGTGCACACCGGCCTGATCGGCCCGCGCCCGCAGGCGGACGCCGCCTAAAGCAGGTTCAGCCGGACGATCGCCGCGTTCAGCGCGAAGGCGTAGCCGCACCAGGCGAGGTAGGGCAGCAGCAGTGCGCCCGCCCAGCGGCTCAGCGGCCAGAAGGCGAACAGCGTCGCCAGCACCGCCAGCAGCAGCGCGCTCAGGTCGATCAGCGCCAGGCCGACGTCGCGGGCGCCGAAGAAGGCGAACGACCAGCCGGCGTTGAGCGCCAGTTGCAGCAGAAAGCACGCCAGCGGCCAGCCGAACCGGCCCGGCGGGGCGGCGCGCCAGGCCAGCCACGCCGCCGCCGCCATCGCCAGGTAGAGCGCCGTCCAGACGATCGGGAAGGCGAGGTCGGGCGGGGTCCAGGCCGGCTTCGCCAGCTCGCGGTACCAGGGCTCGAGCGCCGGCCGCGTGACCTGCGTGATCGCCGCCTCCACGCCCAGGCACAGCACCAGGAACAGCAGCAGCACCAGGACCTGCCGGCCGCGCGGCGGCCGTGTCCCGGCCGGCGCCCGTTCGTTCCCCGTCGTCGCCGTCGCGCTCATCGGCCCTCCCGGAACCAGGCCGCCAGCAGTGCGCCCAGCGCCAGGATCAGCGCCAGCACGGCCGGCAGCAGCGGCACCTCGGAGACCCCGGCGACGCGGTAGTCCCGGTTCGCCTGGAGGCCCAGCCAGCCGGGCCCGGCCTTGTCGCGGTCGGGGTCGACCTTGCGCAGCGCCGGCAGCTCGCCGACCGCGGCGCCGTCCGGCCCGGCGATCCGCACGCTGGCGCCCTCGCTGGCCGCGACC
>ENA-ORDC01001782-ORDC01001782.1-marine-metagenome-genome-assembly--contig:-NODE-1782-length-14886-cov-3.882842_pt1 | contig 14886 bp, 12 predicted proteins | sample MGYA00237783_ERZ508515 | MGnify/ENA primary metagenome ERZ508515 (study PRJEB26186, sample SAMN06268792) | marine metagenome | isolation source: Eden Landing Ponds, San Francisco, CA, USA | place... | reverse complement strand
ACCCCGTCGGCCTGAACGCCTACACGGGCGACGTCGCGGACATGTCCGAGGAGGCGGTCGAGCGACTCGAGTCCTACGCCGCGACCCACGGCCTCGACCTCACGACGGTCCCGGTCGGCGAGCCGGTCACCGACGACCAGACCGACTCGGTTCAGTCGTCGGTCGAGCAAACGGAAGCCAACAACCAGCAGAGCAGTAACCGGACCGAGACTAGCAACGTCAATGCCGGTCCCAAGCATCACAGGAGAGCCGATCCCCGGTATGTTGCGCGGTGTCGATACTGTCGGTGCAAGTTCAAGCAGCACCGGATCGCAGATGCCCACGAGGGACGGTGTGACGCTGAGCCGGTCTCGCAGTGCCGATACTGTCGTGAGACGCACTCCGCAGGTGACGCCCCAGAGCACCACCTCAAAACCTGCGAGGCGTACAAGAGCACCGTCAAGCGCAAAGCAAAAGAAGAGCAGACTCAAGCAACCGAAAACCGCGAACGAGCCAATGAGAACGGGGGCCTCTCACGCCGGTTTATCGACCCACAACCGCACGAGTTTCACGCCTATCTCAAGTGGAACTGTGCCGACCTCGACAATCCCCTACGGTCCTATTTCGGACTCCGGTCGCTCCAGGGGGAGCACGACTTTGAGGAGCATGGTCGTCTCAAGACGACGGTGGAGATCGCGGGCGAAGAGTGGGCGGTTGAGTTCGGATTCAAGAGCTCCGGGCTCGCTCCGAGAGACGACGCAAGTTTCCGGCTCGATGAGGTACGCGAGTACCTCGTCTATGTGTATCCGAAAGGGTACGCCACGTGGGGAGACGCCAAATCAGAGGCTCGAAAGCGGGCCTACTTCCGGCTCTCACCCCGCTGGCCGGACATCGAGACGAAGGAAGGCAATCGCTCCATGTCCAACCCCTGCGACATCGAAGGCTACGACGTGGAAGTCGAGGGATCAAATTGGTCGTTCGAGATGTATCCGGACGTTCTTCAAAGCGCTCTCGGTTCTCTTGCTGAGCGGCAGGGCTTCCGGTTCAACAGCCCCACACCAATACATCCCGAGGATTTCGAAAACGACCGGATACACAGCTCCTCTAACATCGTTGACGGCGAGCTGTACGTCCGTGTGGCCAAGGGTGAAACGGGCGAGGTAATCGCGTACGACGGGACGCTGCATCGCATATCGTTGCTCCTAGCCGGTGACCGGGAGGGCTATACCAAATCCGTACGCGACGATCGCGAGTGCCCCGGCCATTACCACACCGCGACGATCGACTCCCGACGCGCGGGCGAACTGATCGGCGGCCACGAGCTCGCGAAAGAGTTCAAGCACTACTACATGCGGAACCCGGACGCAGTGGAGGGGACGGTTCTCGAAAATCCGAAGATCGGCGTCTCCTTCCAGAACTCGATCCACGACGATACGCTCTATTGGGACGACCTCGACGCGATGGTCACAGAACTCGATGAGGCACTGTTGAACGTTCTGGAGTGGTCGGATATCCCCTCGCGACCAGACGGACAGATGTACGTCGCTGACGACTACTTCGAGGTGACAGGCACCAGCCGCTGGCGGAAGCTGCTCCCTGATCGGTTGCCTCGAATCGAGTCCAAACAAGACGATCAGGTCTTCGCAACGGCGACCCAGATGAACGCCACCGATACAGAGTTGGTCGACACGCTGCTCACAGACGGCGGAGAGGCGTCGCCGAAAGAGTTGGCCCAGTCTATTGGTGTCCACTTGGATACCGTCTACCGAGCGCTGAAGCGGCTCTCGCCGCTTGTCGATCACACCTATGGCGAGGTGCAACTGGGGTCGAAGTACATCGCTCAGGAGCTTACCGGGTACATCGACTCGGTCTCGAACAGCATCCAGTCGGGCCTAGAAAACGCGCTCGACGGACTCACACGGGCGGAGACATACGGCGAGGGTGACGACCCTTGGAGCCGATGGCTGGACCGATTTGGCGGGAAGATCAGCCGGGCAGAAGGCTCTGATCCGGACGGTCTCGATGTCGGGTTCAAGCCGGAGAGTCTCGCCGAGGCCCGCCGCTTGCTTCGTAGTGGCGCGACGCAGTGGGCGAAGGTGACCGGTGAGGAACTGCGTCGGTTCGGGTTCGAGTTCAGCCCGAAAGTCACGCTCATGGACGGCACCGTGTACGAGCCGAATCACTTCGCCGACGCTCTCGGAACTCCCGGATAGCTCGGCGACTGTTGAGAGGCATCACTATCGATCGGTCGTAATAGCGGGGGATTTTGCTGGCTTTTGCTCGCTGAGTGCTGTGTTTTCGAGTATGATGGATCATCTTCGCCCCGGTTGCTGCCGATCAGCAGCCGCAACTTCGAGGTGGGGTCCCCACCTCTCAGTTAGGGGTGTGGCTAAGGAGCCACAGGAGTAAACCACTGCCTCGCTTCGCTCGGCAGATTACAGCAGAAACGCAGGGGATCAGCGCGCCTGACCCGGCGCGCTATATTCTGGGGTTAGCTTATACCTCTTAGAATAGTATGGCTTTGTAATGTGGCCTGGCATGACATCATCAATGCAACTTTGTTGAGACAACGTGATGATATATTACTATATGGATATAGAATCTCGCGGCGATTACTACGCATTTCAGTCAAATACTTAATTAATCTTGGATGCGTATCAGATTACATGACGGATGAACCTCAGCCAAAAGGATTTCATGAAAGTGATAATATAGAGAAAGATACAGAACGAATAATAAAAGACTGCTTCAAGTATGAAATATCTCGAGTTAACTTTGAGACTATTGACAAATATCCTAATAGAGATGGGTTCATTGAAATATTGGATGCTAATCTTATCCCAGTAGGCGATCTAATAATACAAGTAAAAAAGATTCCAGACAAAAACATTGGTCAACCCAAAAAACAAATTAATAGCCGCACGTTGGCATACGGCTATATCACAAATGCCCCTTTTATTCTGTTGGGAGTAGATACCACTAATGAGGTAGTCTACTGGAGACATGCGAGCGGGGAGTGGCTGGATAGCTTGGAGCTGGGGAAAGCGGATTCAAGGATGGTAGAGTTTCCCAAGACCAACATAATAACAGGGGAAGACTCGTCAGAATTGTTGAGGCTAAAAAGGATCTCGGTAGACGAGTCTGAATATCTTAAGAGTATTGAGCAGAGTGAACTGTTAGCTGATACTCTGACTTACATTTATAATACATATGGACAGAAACCATTTCAGGGGGCGGCACTCAGAAAAGATATTCCAAAATCTTGGATAGATGAGCATGGTATCACAATTACTCCTGGAATTCTTGATAAATTATCCACAGAAACAAATTTGATCAAAAAGCTTTCTCGGGGACAAAATGCAGTAGCAATTGTAGATAAAAATGCTGCTACTGATGAGCTTGCGGTTGCTAGCATCAATGACACTAGTGCAGTCCAAAAAATCGCTTTTCGAGTGTTACGTCGAAACGATGCGGGACAAATGACTGCATACCCTATTGACTGGAATTCTCCAAATGATGTAATCGGTGCTGTCAATCCTCTAGTCGGCCGTTCTGTTCTGGATGTTGCTAAAAACACTCGATATTATCGCCTAACCGGGCACACCTTAGATTTGATCGAATCTACTTAGACACAGGCTCAGATAACTTGTACCAGGTACAATCTTTCTGAAAACGGATTTGTGTCTTGCCAACTGAATCGACGTATAACTTATCAGTGTCTATAATATTACCTAAACACAATGGAATTCTTCTATGGTTTAAGTGTGTTGCCGTTGATTCGAAGCCATTCACGACGCTCTTCATAATCAGGAACAAGTGTACCAACCGCGTTCCAGAATGAGTCAGAATGTTGTTTATGTACTATGTGCGCCATCTCATGAGCGAGTACATAGTCTTGAATCCGAACAGGAGCGTGTATCAACCGCCAATTGAGTCGAACCGATCCGTCGTATTCCCCCCAACGCCCTTTGATGTCACTCACCTCCACAACAATATTGTCGAGACCTAGTCTTGACTCAAACTTGGTCGCCCGATTCGGGATCTCTTCCTTGGCTCGGTCGACAAACCAGTCTACGACCGCTTGACGCTTACGACGAACGCTCACGTCATCCGAACCCTCATCAAACCGGTGAGTGCGCAGTGTGAAGGTCTGCTCATCAAACGACAGCTTCGGCTGAGAGACATCTCCCTCAACAACCTCAAGCGGGTACTGCCGCCCCCGGTACTGGAGTTTCTCGCCGCTCAGATACTCCTTCGGATACGGCGGCCCCTCCTGCTCTTTCAACCCGTAGAGCTTCTCCAAGATCCACTCGTGCCGAGATTCGAGCACGGCCTCGATCTCATCGGAGGACATGGTCATGGGCGCGGTCACGGTCAGCTCCAACGACTCGTCGATCGAGAGCGACACGCTCTTGCGCCCCTCCGACCAGTCGACGCTGTAGGGCACGACGGTCTGCCCGATGTGGTGGTGACGCTTTAGTTGTTCACTCATTGGTAGTGGGCTCGCGCCAGTTCGATAACCCGACTCGTGAGCGCCTTGCGCTGATCAGCCGAAAAGTCGATTTCGGACCGGAACAAGTCGTGAGTCACAGCCTTCCGCATCTGGTTCTGCAAGTGCATGCGCTCTTTCCACTCGACCTTCGTCACGAACCCTTCCACCGTCTCGACCAGCGTGCCAGTGAGTTCGATGGCCTCCTCATCTCCGGCCTCGTGATCGCCCAAGACGTCCTCGACGGCGTGGTAGAACGAGAGGTCGGTCTCGTCGCGAAGCCCCTTGTTCCGCGCCAGCTTGTCGCGGGAGCGAATCTCGTCCATCAGCGCCCGAAGCTCCTCGATAGTCTCGCGCTCGTCGTATCGCCCTTCTCGGTACTTCTCGATGAGCTCTTCGAGCCGGTCCTTGAGGGAACCGTACTGCACCGGGTCCTCGTCGAATTTGACGTTGATCTCGTGCTTGATCGCATTCTGCATCTCACTCGCACGAGCTTCGTCGCTCTCTAGGTCATCAAGTTTCGCGTCGTACTCCACCTCGTCCATGATCGAGACCGGCTCGTCGTTCAGGACCTCGATGCCCCGTGAGGTGATGTGGTCCTGAATAAGCTCGCGGACCTTCGCCCCGGCCCCTTCGAGGTTCATCGTCTCGTCGCGGTAGCGCTCCTTCGCCGTCCCGTAGATCGCGCTGAGCTGCTCAAGGTCCTCCCGGTAGGGATTCGCCATCGGGTCCGGTAGGACGATGTCCATCAGCTGCGAGAATCGCTTGAACGCGTTCTTGAACTCGATCCGGCGGTCGTCCGGTTCGAGCGACTGGACACACTGCTCCACGTCGTCGAGGTCGTCGAAGAACGAGACCGCCTTGCTGTGTGCGGCCTCAAGATCGGGCTGCTTGTCCTCGACCGGCACCATCGCCCGCTCGACGTCCTTCGAGCTGAACATCGCGAGCGCCTCCTTCAACTCGTCCGAGACGCCGTAGTAGTCGATGATGAGCCCGTGAGTCTTCTCCTCGAACGGCCGATTCACTCTGGCTATCGCCTGCAACAGGCTGTGCTCACGGAGCGGCTTGTCGAGGTACATCACCTGGGCCACCGGCGCGTCGAAGCCCGTCAGGAGCATGTCGCAGACGATGAGGAGCTCGACCTCGCCGTTCGGGTCGACGAATGACTCCTTGTACTGGCTCTTCTCGGAATCGCTGGGCGTCCACTTTTTGATGTGCTCGGGGTCGTTGTGCCCCTCGGAAACGACGACCCGCGACTCGGGCCCATTCAGGCTGTCGAGCGTCTCCTTGTACCGGATCGCCGCCTCCTTGCTGGTGGTGACAACCATGCCCTTGAACGGCGACGGCACGTCCTTCTCGAAGTGATCGATGATGTCCAGCGCAACGCGATTAATGCGCGGCTGAGCCTCGGCGAGGTCCTGCGTGCGAGCGTAGCGCTTCTGGATCTCCGCCTTCTCCTCGTCCGTCTTGTCCGAGAAGATCCGATCGAACAGGCGGTCGAGCGTCTCGCCTTCGAGATGGATGTCGGCGAGCCGGCCCTGGTACAGGATCTCGACCGTCGCACCGTCCTCCAGCGACTGGTCGATCGTGTACGTGTCGATGTAGTTCCCGAACGTCCGCCGAGTATTGCGCTCGTCCTTCTCGATCGGCGTCCCGGTGAACCCGACATAGAACGCGTTCGGGAGCGCCGTCCGCATGTTGTTCGCGAGCTCCTTGTCCTGCGTCCGGTGGGCCTCGTCGGCCATCACAAAGATGTTCTCGTTCCGAGAGAGCACCGGGAACTCGTTCTCGTCGTCGGTGGTCTGGAACTTGTGGATGAGCGTCGTGAGCGTCTCGCCCGCGTCGTATTTGAGTCGGTCGCGGAGATCCTCGATACTCTCGGCTTTCTTCGGGTTCGGGAAGCCACACCGGTCGAACGTCGCGTGGATCTGGTCGTTGAGCGCCCGGCGATCCGTGACCAACACGAGCGTCGGATCGTCCTTTAGACGCCGGAGCTTCAGCGCGAGGAACAGCATGGTGAGTGACTTCCCCGACCCCTGCGTGTGCCAGACGACGCCGCCCTGTGCCTCATCCCGGCCGCGCTTGTCGATCCGTTCGAGCGCCTTCCGGACCGCCCGGTACTGCTGGTAGCGCGCGACCATCTTGACCGACCCGCTCTGCTTCTCCTCGAACACCGTGAAATGCCGAAGCTGATCGAGCAGGCGCTCGGGCTCGAACAGCGCGTAGAGCATCCGGTACTGGTCCGGGAGGTAGCCGTCGAGATCGAACAGATCGATGAGCTCGTCGTCCTCCAGCGGGTAGGCGTCCCGCCACGGCTTGTACTGGTCCTTCGGCGTCCGGTAGGTGCCCATCACCGCATCCTCCATCCACGTGGCGACCGAGAACTGGTTGTACCGGAACAACTCCTCGGCGCCCTCCGACTCACCGTCGCGCTCGTTCTGGTACCTGGTAAGCTGATCGAGCGCCTCCGAGCGTGGCTCCTGAATCAGGGGGCTCTTGCACTCGACGACACCGAGCGGGATGCCGTTGACAAAAAGGACGATGTCGGGTTTGACGACCTCGACCGGCCCTGAGACCCGGAACTGATTGAGTGCGAAGAAGTTGTTGTTCTCAGGATTTTCGTAGTCGATGTACTGGACCGTCTGGTACTGCTTGCCGTGGCCCCGGTCTTGCTCGACGGAGGTGTGTCGAACGAGCTTTTCGTGGATCTGCTCGTTCTCATCCATCGTGCTCGTTCCGGCGACCTGTATGATCTCGCGGACGGCTTTGTTCAGATTGTTCTCGTTAAGCCAAGGATTCAGGCGCTGGACTGCATCACGAAGGCGCGATTCGAGTACAGCCGAGGACTCGGTCTCGCGAGGATCGGGCCAAGTCGTCTGTTGCTGGTCGACGACCTCCCAACCGAGTTGCTGGAGCGCGTCGAGTGCAGGGCGTTCAGACTCAGCGTACTCGTCTGGCATGGTTAGCTGGTGTTGACGCGGACCTTGCCGGTGAGAAGATCCTGCATAAGGCCTCGCTTGAGATCTTTTAATTCGGTTAGATATTCCGTCTCCCGCTCCAGTTTTTCTGAAATTTTATCCAATTTCTCGGCTATACTCCGTTGTTCTTCTAACTGTTCTGGATATGGAATCGGTACTTTCCGTAGTGTTCCTAACGTAATTTCATTAAAGGTGGACCCCTTCGTTCGAGCATCAATTAACGATTGGACAAGGTTCGTCCGAATTGCCCACAGTAAATATCGATTGTCTATCGCATCATTTGGCGATATTCGCGCGGTTCCCTGAGTAAGATTCGCGCCATCCAATTCCGGGGGCACCTGCTGAACCACTCCGACAGTCGCTCGAATTGTGATCACGAGCTCGCCCGTCCGGATTTTTGAACGGCTGTAATCCTCTGCGATTTCAGTAGAAGTTCGACTTAACCCTTCGAGTTTCAATTTTTCTCCTGTCACGTCTCCCGTCTTAAGATAAGGAACTCCATCGTCTACATGAGGCCCCGCTTGTACGATACCATAGGTTACATCCTCTTTACAAATTTCTTGAAGCGAGGAAATTTCCCAATCAGCTGGGATTGTGCATCTCCGAACCTCCTCATACAGTTCTGGTTGGTCTTCAGGAGAGGGACGTAACTCACCACGTTCGTTGATTCCACGCGGAATCAGTTCGTTCAGTACCCCTCGTTTCAGTTCTTTCGTTTTATTTATAATCTCGTCAGTCTGCTGAATCTGTTCGTCAACCTTCGAGAGGATGTCGGCGATCCGGCGCTGTTCAGAGAGCGGAGGTAGAGGGAACCGAAAGTTAACGAAATCTTTCTGATAAAGATGAGAAATAGTAGAACCTGCGGTAATTGTCTCTATGAAATCATCCAGATAAAATGAATTTAATATGTAATAAAAGAATTTTGGCACATACTCCTCATTTAACGGTCGGATGACAAATATTCCGTTATTAAGAGTCGCTGGACCCGGAAGAGACTCCACGAATGCCGATTTTCCGATTGACCCATCTTTTGTGAGAAGAATATCATTTTCTTCTAATTGAATGTTCTCGTCCTTTTGATACCAATCTTCGTTAACATATTTACAGTGATTCCATTTGACACGACCTGCTTCGAAGTCGGTTCCAGTGACAAGAAAATATTCACCGTCCTCAAGATGATCGTCTTCTGTTAATCCGTGCCATCCTATTCGGCCTTTGAGATAAGTATTATCGCCTAACCGCCCGATCTCCCAATCCGTAGGAATATAATGAGTCTTAGGACCAAACTGATTTTCCTGAAGTTCCTCTTTTGATTCTTCGTGGCTCTGCTTCATCGGTATTCTAACTCCTCCATGTGCGCCTGTAGTTCTTCGTTGGTCTTTCGTCGCTTCTCAGCAATGCTATCTAATTCCCGCAGTTTCTCAGCCACGTCTATCGGCTCCTCAGGTTCGGTTGTGTCGACGTAGCGCGGAACGTTCAGGTTCCAGTCGTTCTCCTCAATCTCTTCAAGATCAACAAGTCGACTGTGATGGTCCTCTTCACGTCCCGTTAGGAACGTCTCAGCGAGGTACTCGACGCCTTCATCGGTCAACTGGTTCTGGTTCGAGAGCTCCTCGAACACCTGTACCTCTGACTCCCGAAGCGTCTGATCCTCGGCGTAGATGAAGTGAACCTTCTCCTCGCGTTCCTCAGGCTTGTCCTTGTTCAAAATGAGGATGCAGCCCGGCGACGAGGTGTTGTAGAACAGGTTCTCCGGGAGCGCGATCACAGCCTCGACGAGGTCGTCTTCCAGGATCGGCTTGCGAATTTTCTTCTCCGAGCGCGAGCGGAACAGCACGCCGTTGTCCATAACGACGCCCGCCTTTCCAGTCTCACTCAACGAGGCGATCATGAGCTGAATCCATGCCCAGTCGCCACGGTTCGACGGCGGAAGCCCGTACGGGAAGCGGTTGTGTGGTTCGTTCTCCTGGACCCATTCCTTGCTCCACTCCTTCTGGTTCCACATCGGATTCGCGATGACCCGATCGAACACCTCCAGCTCGTCGTGCTTCGTGACGCGCTTAGGGTCAGTGATCGTGTCGCCTTTCTCGATCTTCGCGTCGTACAGCTCGTGCAGCAGGACGTTCATCTGACCGATCGCCCACGTGTTCAGGTTCTTCTCCTGGCCGTACAGCGAAATGTCCGTCATGTCGCCGCCCGACTCACGGATGTGCTCGGCGGAGTAGATGAGCATCCCGCCGGAGCCACAGCAGGGGTCGTAGACGCGGTGGCCGGGCTCCGGATTCACGCACTTGACGATGAGTCGGACGACCTCGCGCGGCGTGTAGAACTCGCCACCCTTCTTCCCGGCGTCATCCGCGAACTCGCGGATGAGGTACTCGTAGGCCCGGCCGAAGATGTCTGGATCTTCGAGGTCGGCATTCCGGTAGCGATGCTTCGAGAAGTGTGACACGAGATCGGAGAGCAGTGCGTCGGGCAGTCGCTCCTTGTCGTTGAAGTCGACCGTGGTGAGCACGCGGTCGGCGATCGGATCGTTCTCGTCCTCGACCGCCGCAAGGGCCTTGTTCAGCGCCGCGCCGACGTCGGTCTCTTGGGCCTTGATATGGTCCCACCGAGCGCGCTCAGGAATCCAGAACTCTTCATGGAGGTCTCGATCATCCCTCGCGGTTTCGACTGGAATCCCGAGTTCCTCGGCTACCTCCTCGGTCTCCTCTTCGAAGCGGTCGTTGGCGCGCTTGAGAAACAGGAGACCGAAAATATAGTTCTTGTAGTCCGCTGAGTCGATGCTTCCGCGGAGCTTGTCCGCAGCCGCCCACAGATGCTTTTCGAGTATATCCAGCGTGAGTAGATCCGGTTCCGTTCCAGGCAGCGTCGCCTGGTCCTTTTCAGCCATATACTCAGGATCACAGCACCGACTAATAACACCAGCGCAGCGATCGCATCAGGCCTAGCCGGCCCACCAACGACTGCCCCCATTAGCCGAGGATTCCCTTTTTTGCTGGTAACGAAACCCTGGTTGGCACTGTAACAGGCTTTTTGACTGGTACAGCCCCTTTTTCGGCTGGTAACAGCACCTAGAGTACCAGTATATTCCCCTTCTTCAGCTGGTAACGGCACTTGGTACACCACCATCGTTGGCCCCTTCGGATTGGTAGCAGCACCTGGAACATTGCCATAGCTGCCCTGTCAATTTGGTACCGGCATTTGATACACCAATATCGCAGCTCTCGTCCAGTTGATTATATTGCTAAATTTGTAGCTGGAAGGAGACATAGCCATGTTGGAATTTTGTAATAACATCGTACAAATGTACGATAAATATAAGATAACATACACTTATCACAGGTGGGTACGATAGACGATTTAGAAGCATGGTGAGCGAATCTCCAGAAGTCTCCCTCAACACGCATCACCCGACAGGCACCGCAAGGGTCACAATATCGATTCGCTTGGATCAAGGAGAGCGTGAGGGCCTCATCAACCGGATCATGTCACAGAAGACACTACTACATAGCCGGGACCAGATCGTCCGTGCGCTCCAACTCACCGGCAATGAGGACTGTGGAGCAAAGGAGTCGATTAAAAAGACTGAGAACAGCGAATGGGAGGTATCGCTCGTCCAATAAGCGCCTCCCGATCCCGTACCAACGAGGACAAAGACGTGAAACAATTCGCGAGAGACAATCCGGAGCTCCTGTCTCGGATTCTCGCCAACGGTGACTCGGAAGCTCGCGGGTATGCTCTTGCGGTGATCGCCAACGGCGCGACGGTCGAGACGATCGACAAGGTACAGGCTGAACTCGACGAGATCCGCCGCCAAATCCAGTAATCGTGACTGTTTGTATTCAGCACTCAACGACCGCTAGAGGCTGCTCAAGCAGCTGTAAAATTCGGTATGAGAAAAATCCCGTCTGGTCGTTACTCTTCGGAGAGGGCGTTAGCGAACTCTTGGGCGTCCTCGATCAGTTCCGGGTTGCCATCGACAAGATCGGCGAGTTCTCGAGATTGTTTGAGGTCGTCAAGGAGCTCGCGGTTATCCTTCGCAAACTTGAAAACCGCCTCTCGAACCTCCCGCTCATCCTCTTCGATGGAGTCAACGGCACCGTATTCGAGCGGCTGGTTACAGAAGACGCATGTAGCAAATTCTCTGGGCGTATCCATGTGGCATCGGGGGCATTCGATGGGGCCATCTGGCTCGGGTTCTCCTTCGTCTACCTCCATTCCGTGCATCCGCGCGTACTCATCATCTACTTCACCACCGAAGCGAGCGATGTAGCGAGCGGTCGCATCACTTCCACGTTTTCGCCCCTGTCGATCCTCGATATATGCTTGGTTCATTCCCCGGCGGGCGAGATATGTGGCGTTCGACTTCCGGAAGTTGGTCGGGGTGACGGGTTTCGTGACACCGGCTCGTTCTGCCGAATCTTGGAAACAGTTTTTGAATTGTCGATAGCTGATCCCCTCTGGCTTCGAGAGCTTCGACCACAGAGGTGCCCCAGGATCATCTGGTGCCGGATGGTCGTTCATCCATCTTTGGATGTACGGAGCAGCTTTTATGAGGCTTACAGACCGCTGTCCAGTCTTTCCATCAACACGGATCATTCGACCGTGTTCGTGGTCGCTCACGTCTCCGACAGTGAGGTCTTGGAGTTCACCGCTGCGGGCACCGGAGTCAAAAGCGACCGCGATGAGCGCGGCGTCACGGGTGTTCCGCGTTTCCTCAATCATGGGAATGACATCTTCCCTCCAATCGAGCATTTCTGCGGGATCTGGAGCCGGACTGTGGCTATTCGAGGTGCCGGATGGAACCCATTCAATCCCCGGTGGGTACCCTTCTTCCTCGTAGACGCGCTTCCCGAGAACCCGGAGAGCAGTTCGGTAGTCGCTATTGGTGTTCTCGTTATCGTAGGTCCTATTGATCCACCGAACGATGTCTTCTGCGGCCTCTCTGTTTTCAAACGCTTTAGCGAGTCCACCAACCTCCTCTGCAATGATAGTACAGTGCCTGAGAAGCTTATTATGCCGGTGATCGGTGTATTCCGACTTCAGGAGATCGATCCGATCGCTGAAAGCGAGCAATATCTCCTTATCTTCTTGTTTGATGTCACTAGACACCTCTATCCTGTCCCGCAAATTTCTGATTTGTTTTCTGATGTCTGGCACGATGGGGATACCTTAGCTTTAATATATGGGACTTTGAACCTTTGGTCCGTGTCCCTGCCCTGGCTTCTGACCCTTCCCGTCGCGTAGTTCGCTCGTTCCGGAGATCCGTTTATAACCGTCCGCTGCGGATCCGGGATATGGACCGGACCGACACGCTACTCCTCGGCGTTTCAGGTGTCGTCGCCGCGCTCGTGTTCGCGGGGGCGCTGTCGGCTGGGGCGCTGTTCGGCTTCGACGAGTCCCCTACCCGGCCGATCCGACTGCTCGCCGTGGAGCCGCTCGCGTGGATCGTCGTCGCCGCGCTGCTCGTCGCGGTCGTCGGACACGCGTACATCGACTGATCGGGGACGCGATCGGTGACGCTGCGCGCCACGCGATACTCACTCCCCCTCGTCGACCTCGCGGATCGTCCGGACGAGCGTCTCCAGCGCGGCGTCGGCCGCCTTCCGCTTCACCGTCCCGCGGTCGCCGTCGAGGACGACGCGCTCCGTGCGGACGAACGACTCCTCGGTCCCCCACGGCGCGGCGTAGGCCACGCCAACGTACACGAGTCCGACCGGCTTCTCAGCCGTGCCGCCGTCCGGCCCGGCGATCCCGGTCGTGGCGACCGCCCACGTCGTGTCGGCGCGGTCGCGCGCCCCCGCCGCCATCTGCTCGGCGACCGGCGCGCTCACGGCGCCCTCGGCGTCGAGCGCCTCGCGGGACACCCCGAGCAGTTCGCGTTTGGCGTCGTACGCGTAGGTCACGAACCCGCGGTCGAAGTAGGCGCTCGCCCCCGGGACATCGGTCACCCGGGACCCGACCAGCCCGCCCGTCAGCGACTCCGCGGTCGCGAGCGTCTCCTCGCGGTCGGTCAGCAGACCGCCGAGCGTCGCCTCGACGGGCGTCTCCTCGCTCGGCGCCCGCTCGTCGGTCTCACCCGACTCGCCGATCTCTTCCCCGTTCCCGCGTTCGTCCATACCCTCGCTGTGACCCCCACGCCCGTGGGGTTTACGCTCGCCGCGGCGCAAACGCCGCCATGACCGACTGGGACGACCGCTTCGCGGCCGGCGAGTATCCGCGCGCGCCGGAGCCCTCAGCCGTCCTGCGCTCGTACGAGCCCGCGATCCCCGACGGGCGCGCGCTCGACGTGGCCGCCGGCACCGGTCGCAACGCCGTGTATCTCGCGGAGGCGGGCTACGCGGTCGACGCCCTCGACGCCTCACGCGAGGGGCTTGCGATCGTCCGCGAGCGCGCCGCCGAGCGCGGGAGCGGGGTCGCCGACAGGATCGAGACGATTCAGGCCGACGCCTCGACGTACGGTTTCCCGGCGGAGACGTACGAGCTGATCACGATGAGCTTCTTCCACGCGCTCGACCGGTTCGCCGACCTGACCGAGGCGCTGGCGCCCGGCGGGTACCTGTTCGTCGAGGGGCACCTGCGGTCGGCCGACGCGACCCCGTCCGGCCCGAGCGACGACCGCTATCGGTTCGCCGCCAACGAACTGCTCCGCGCGGGTCTCGGGCTGACCGTTCTGTACTACGACGAGACGACCGAGGAGCGTCCCGGCGATCACCGACGCGCGACCGCCCGACTGCTCGCGCGACGGTCGAGCGGCGGGCGGCAGACGTATCCGCCTCGTCCGGACGAGCGCGATGAGGGCGATGAGGGCGATGAGGGCGATGAGCGTGCTGTGAGCGACGGGATAGGCGACGGAGAGCGAACGAATGGGTGACGTGAGCGACGGAATGAATGACGGCGACACGCCCGGAGCGGTCCTCCGAGAACTGGTTACGGAGGCGGTCGACGCCGAGAGTGTCACCCTCCGCGCCGACGATGTCGACCTCATCGAGCGCGGCGACGATCCGGGGCCGGCGGCTCGGCTCCCCGCGCTCGTCGCCGCGGGCGACACCGTCGTCGGGGTCGTTCCTCGCGCCGACCCCCAACTCGTGCGACGGCTGCTGGGAGACACCGGCGACGAGTCGATCGCGGATATCGACGTCGGGGAGTCCGACAGCGGGACGGTTCGAGTCGTCTTCACCGGGCGGGCCGCGGGCCGACTCACCGGAACTTCGGGGCCCGTCGTCCGGTCGATCCTCGCCGAGCACGGGATCGACGCGTACCGTCACGACGGCGACTCACCGATCGGCGTGCTCCTCGTCGACGATCGGGCCGTCGTCGGTCTCTTCGACGAGCGGGGGCTCGCCGCGCTGCTGTGGTCGGACGCGCCGGCGGTCCGCGAGTGGGCGGCCGCGACCTGCCGGCGCTACCTTTCGGCGGCCGAGCCGGTGTGATCCG
>ENA-ORDC01001780-ORDC01001780.1-marine-metagenome-genome-assembly--contig:-NODE-1780-length-14898-cov-3.157614_pt1 | contig 14898 bp, 14 predicted proteins | sample MGYA00237783_ERZ508515 | MGnify/ENA primary metagenome ERZ508515 (study PRJEB26186, sample SAMN06268792) | marine metagenome | isolation source: Eden Landing Ponds, San Francisco, CA, USA | place... | reverse complement strand
GCTGCGACTGGTCGGTCGGTTGCACCGACCGACTTATACGGTGGCGGCGACGCCGCCACCCAGACCTCGCCCTTTCAATCCGCCAGGGCGTGGAACGTGTGGCCGGCAGAAACCGTCTCCCGGCCGATCCTAATCTGAACATCGCCCCAGACGAAACGCGGACGACCCGCGACGGGGTGCCCAGGGGTGCAAACAGGAAGTCAGCGCCCCACGTCGCCGAGACACTCCCGGAGCGTCCGAGCGACCGACGAGGCGTCGGAACCGAGCACGTACAGCGCGGGTTCGATGCCGAAGCCGCCGGTCTGGTAGAGGACGGTCGCGTCGGGCCGGGCGGTCAGCGTCTCCGGAATAGCCGTCTCGACATCGGCCTCTGCGTCGAACTCGACAGTGACGTGACCGGCCGCCGCCAGCGCCGCCCGGAGGTCTGGGTCGTCGCGGACGTTGAGTGCTGCGCGAGCGTCACTGCCGCCCGCCCGCGCGGCGAGCAGGACCGTCCCGACGTGCTGGCTGACCCCGAACTCGGGTTCGCCCGGGATGCTCACCCGACCCCGGACGTCGAGGATGCGACCGGGCACGGCGGCGATGTCCTCGATGGTCTCGGCCCCGTCCAGACACTCGACGAGGTTCGACCCGACGGCGGGAACGTAGCGGGCGAACCCACTGGTGTTCTCGAGGATGCGGAGGCCCCGGCGAACGGACGCCCGCACGCGAGCGGCCTCGCGCAGACCGCTCTCGGTCCCGTGGACCGCGACGCCGTCGTAGGCCGCCAGTTCCGGCACGGCCTCGGCGTGGAGGTCGGCGAGAATCCCGCCCCGTTCGAGGTCGCGGATGCAGCCCTCGGCCTCGATGAGTGCCTCGACCGGCGTCAGTTCGTCGGCGGCCAGGCCGGCCCCGAGTCGCGCGACGAGTTCGCGGACCTGCTCGTCCTCGCGGAGGCGTTCGTTCTGTTCGATGTCGCCGTGGACGTACTTCGAGACAGCGCTCTGACTGATGCCCAGGGCCACCCCGATTTCCTCCTGGGTGTAGCCGTGCCCGCGCAACTCCTCGGCCAGCAGCGACCGGAAGGTCGGGAGAAACTCCTCGACCACGATTTCCTCGACGAACCTCATCGGCATCTCCGCGGCCCGGTCATTGGTCGCCGCCGAACTCCCGGTCGCCGCCGATTTTGGAGGCCTGTGGCCCCTTCTGTTGCTGGTACTTCGACCCTCGCTCGGCCCCGTAGGGTCGCTCCGAGGGCGAACTCAGTTCCGTGAACGTGAGCTGTGAGATGCGCATGTCTGGTGCGAGCGCGACCGGTGCGGCCCCGAGATTCGACAGTTCGAGGGTCAACTGGCCGCAGTAACCGGGGTCTGCGAGCCCGGCCGTCGCGTGGACGACGATGGCCAGGCGACCCAGCGAGGAGCGCCCTTCGACGTGGGCGAGCAGGTCGTCTGGAATCTCGACGCGCTCTTTCGTCGTGCCGAGGACGAAGTCGCCCGGGTGGAGGACGAACTCGCCGTCTTCCGGGACGACAGTCTCCGAGACGTAGTCTTCGACCTCGTCCTCGCTGTTGGGATGGATGCAGGGGATGTTCGTGCGCTTGAACTCGAGGAACTCCCGTCCCAGGCGGAGGTCCACGCTCGCTGGCTGAATCTGCAGCTCCGGGTCGTCCAGTGGGTCGATGACCAGGTCGCCGGCATCGAGGCGGCGACGGATGTCCGCGTCCGAGAGTATCATACAGAGGGCAGGGGCCAGGGGTGAATAAAAGCCCCCGGTTGGCACTCGCCGGGGAACGCCGTCTCGGACCACTGGCCACAGCCGAGACGGACCCAGACTTGCGGCCAATTTCGCCACGGTCTGTTACACAGACCTTATATATTTCGGCCCGGTTCCCCCCGTATGGAGAAGGGGACCACCCTCCGAACCCTCCTGTTTCTGACGGTACTGGCGTTCGTCGCACTCGCCGTTGCCCCGGCAGCCGCTGCCGGCGCGACGGGCGACGACGGTGCTGCCGCGGGCGAACAGGGAGCGGACGAGGTCACAATCGATAGCACGGCACAGGTCGAACTCGCGGGTTCCGACGCGAACACACTCTCGACAACGCAGACGAACCAGACAGACAACACGACGCAGGCGATTCTGGACGCGATTCCCGACGAGGTCCTCGCCGAACTCCCCGAGGGATTCGTCGAGGACGTGCTCGGTAACTTCGGTGGCCAGCTCTCCGACGATATCGTGGCCGAACTCGACGCCCTCGATAACATCCCCGAGGACCTGCTGACGTCGGTGCTGCTGGACGTCGTCGACAACATTCCAGACGAGATTCTCGAGAATCCGAATCGGCTGATAGAGAATCCCCCGGACGAGATACCGGCTGTCCTCTGTCGTGCCGCGGACATGGAGGAGAAGGCAGACCCCGGAGGACGGGAGAACTGGGGCCCGACCGACGTCAACGCCCAGATTGGCAACCAGAACCTCACCGTGGCGCTCAACGAACTTGGCACGACTACCGTGTTCAAGTATCCGAACCCCTCCTACGCCGACCAGGTGAAGTATCACGCGATGGACCGCCGCGAACCCTATTACGGCACGGACCCGAACGCGGGGACCTTCCTGGGACTCGTCTACGAGACGGGGTCCGGCGAGACACACATGAACTGGCTCCGGGACTGGGGACCTGCCTCGACACGGGACGTCGACTTCCCCGAGCACGTCGACCAGGACTGGGCCAGTGACCTCTCGGACACGCTCGTCACCGAGTACACCAACGAGTCCCTCGGCCTCACGGTCGAGGTCGTCGACGCCGTGCCGGTCGACACCGACACGCACGTTCGCGACATCCAGATTCGCGCGACCGACGACTCCCCCGTGACCGATGTCGAGGTCGTCTCCTACGCGAACTTCAACCCCGTGAACGAGAAGGACGCCCTCGTTCCCACGAAGGACTGGTGTGACGAGGACGAAAACGACGCCGAGGTCACCTACGACGAGGACGCAGACGCCATCGTCTACGAGAAGCCACCCTACAACTCCACGCTTCCCGAGGAGATGCTGGTTCGGGCGGGGCCAGAGTTCTCCGTCGCCACGGCGATGGCCTTCGACGGCCAGAGTTCCCAGCACCAGGTGGCCGGTGACGCCTACCGGACCAACAGCACCGACGACCCGTTCGCGCTCCTCTCCAATGGCACGGTCGACCTGCCGGGGGCAGACAACCACACCGGCCAGGTCTCGACCGCGCTGACCCGCGACATCGACTTCGAGGACGGACAGGGGCAGGCGCGGGTCTACTTCGGTGCGGCCAGTGCCGACGAGCCGGGCCTCGAGGTCGGCGACGAGGCGGTGGCGGCCATCGACGCCTCCCGCTCTACGTCACTCGAGACAATCGTCGACGAGAAGGCAGAGTGGTTCGACCAGTACGTCGGCGACGCCCCGCTTCCCCAGGAGGCCCCGGAGAACGTGACTGCGCTCTCGAAGCGCGCGCTCGTCTCGCTCGTACAGGTCTGGGACCCCAACACCGAGAACGAGCACGGCCTCAGCGGCAACATCGTCGCTGGCGTGGCGACCCAGGCCCCCTACATGGCGGACTGGATACGCGACGGCGCGTACTTCAACTACGCCCTCGACCGGTACTTCGGCCAGAACGGCAGCGGCCTGAACGACTGGGTCACCAGACACAACCGCTGGTACAAGTCTCTCCAGCAGAATCCCAACGGGGAGTGTCCGGGCCACTGCCACGACAACATGCAGTACTACGACCTCGGCCTGGGTATCATTCCGAACTCGACGGCCCTGCGGAGCATCGCGGCCGACCAGATTCCGTTCATGAGCACGACCCACCAGGGGAGCTGGGCCATGAACTACTACGCCGACGGCCTGCCGGCCGGCCCGCTCGGTGGCGAAATCGACGAGACGGCCTACGGCGCGTGGACCTTCTGGGACCACTACGCGGTGACCGAGAACGAGACCTACCTGCAGAACATCTACCCCGCCATCGAACTCGTCGGTGACCGTCTCACCGAGGACTGCGTCGACGAGGAGACCGGTCTCCAGTGTGCCCGACCAGAGGACGACAACCCCGAGTACACCCAGGGTGTCGTCGGCGGCGCGTCGAGTTACGCCGGCCTCGACGCGGCGACGAAGGCCGCAGCCGAGATGTACCACATCACCGGGGAGGAGTCCTACGCCGAGGACGCACTCGCCTACGCCCAGCGCCGGGACGAACTCAACCAGGCGATGCACGAACACTACTGGACGCCAGCGAACGAGACCTTCAGTGGGCTCGGGTTCTACGGTGGCGGCCGGACGGGCGGTAACGCCCGCGCCGTGATGCCTGCGTTCCTGCACCCACTCGACCACCCGCGGATGCAGAGCCACCTCGAGAGCATGTGGGTGAAGGTCAACGAGTCCTTCAGCGGCCAGAGTGACGCCGGCCAGTACGAGGCAAAGCACCTCATCGGTCTCGGCATCGCCAACCGCATCGACGAGGATACGCCCGTCGGGATGGACAAGGTCAAGGAAGGCGTCGAGTGGCTTGCCGACGAGGCGGCCCGCGCCGAGACCACCCACGTGCTGGGCGAGGCCTGGCTCCGCGAGAACTACGCCGACGGCGAAGTCGACGCGGCCGTCTCACAGCCCCACATCTGGCAGCAGACGCTCACGTACATGGCCGCGCTGACGGCCTGGGGCAACGAGTCCGTCGCCGAAGAAGACCGCGTGGGCTACGACGCCTACGAGGAGTGGCGCACCCACGACGCCGCGGTCGCCGACCTCGCGCTGCCGGACCGGGTCACTCCCGGCGACGCCGTCGAGACGACGGCGACCATCCGGAACGACGCACCGGTCGAGCGGTCCTACCACGTGACCTACGAACTCCAGGGGCCAGGCGGCGAGACCTACGACGGGACGGCGACCGACGTCGGACCCATCGCCCCCGGCGAGTCACAGAGCGTGGCGCTCACCTGGTCGACCGCGGACGCCCCGACCGGGGACTACGACGTCACCGTCTCCGTTTGGAAGGCCGCGCTGACCGACGAGAACGGCGAACCCGACGCGATGGCCGTCGTCGAGAACCCGACCGGCCTGGCCAATCCCGCCTACCGCTCGGTGACCCTCGACACGGAGGCCCTGGCCGACGCGGTGTCGGTCCAGCAGCAGACGCCGGCCACCTTCGTTGTCGACTCGCTCGACCCCGAATCCGGGGCCATCGGAGACGGCGAGACGGTCGACGTCTCGGCCGACATCTCGAACACCGGCGAGTCCGAGGGGACCACGACGGTCGAACTCCGACTCGACGGCGAGGCCGTCGACGAAGAGACGGTCACGCTCGGGGGCGGCGAGTCCCAGACCGTCACCTTCGCCGATGTCGGCGGCCTCGACGTCGGCGAGTACGCACACGCGGTCGCCGTCCTCGTCGACGGGACGGTGGTGGACGAACTCGCCGGGACGCTGACCGTCTCGGAGGGGACCGGCAACGGCAACGAGACCGACGACGAGACTGGCGACGAGGCCGATGGCGACGGTGCTGGCTTCGGCGTGGCGGTCGCCGCACTCGCCCTCCTCGGGGCGGCGCTGCTGGCCGTCCGTCGCCGGGCGTAGCGACCACACTCGCCCCCCATTTTCCGTGCGCTCTCGCTGTTCGCACTCACCGCCGAGACAACGGCAGGGTGTCCAGTGACCGGACTGACCTGCGGTGAAAAATGGCCGTCGGGGACCGAATCAGGAGCGGTCCGCTCCGTCGACCGCCGACTCCAGTGCGGCGAGTCGGTCCTCCAGGGCCGCGATTCGCTCGTCTTTCGCGTCGACTCGGGTCTCGAGTTCCTCGACGCGGTCGTCTCTCGCTGCGAGTTCGGCTTCCAGATCGTCGATACGCTCGTCTTTCGTTTCGAGTCGGTCGGCCAGGCCCTGAATGGCCGCGAGAGCGATGCCGTCGGCGTCGACCGTGGCGATGGCGCCGTCGTCGCCGAGGTCGAACTGGTCGTCGAAGTCCTCGGCCATCGGCCCGACGTGTCGACCGGCGTCGGGCCCGTCGAGTTCCCACGAGCGAATCGAGAGGGACTCGACGCCGGCGAGGGCGTCCTGGGGGTCGACCGGAGCGATATCTGACTTCTTCGCCCGCGCGCTCGTCGTGTAGAATGCCGGCGCGTGAATCGGCATCTGCGAGCGGACCTCGCCGGTGGCCCTCGAGGAGATGGTACTGCTACTGCTGTCCCCGATGACGACCGCGCCGTCGTGGACCGCGCGGGCGCGCTTGCCCATCGCGACCGAGGCACGGCCGCTCGCGAGATTGCTCTTTCCACCCAGGATGGCCGATCGGGGGCCACTCGCCCGGTTGTCGAGACCGCCGGCGACGACCGCGAACTCGCTCAGCACCTCGTTCGCGAAACCATCGCCCTGCGGGAGGACGCCCTGTCGTACCCACTGGATGTCCTCGACATCCTGGCCCACGTCGACGCCGACGTAGACGACACCGGTGTCCGTCGCGAGAAACTTCGCGTTCTTCTTTGGCTCGTACTCCGAGCGGTTCGCGGCGACGTCCCGCATCTCGACATCTGCGTCGAGGCGCTGGAAGTTCTCGTTGAGGGGTTCGTGCCAGTTCGTCGTCCCCGCCGCGGGCGTGTTGTAGTTGTGATTGGTCATCTCAGACCTCCGTGCGAATCATCTCGTCGTAGGCGATGGTGACACTCTCGGTGGCCATATCCCCGTCGGCACTCGCGTCGAGCTGGGGTGGCTCGTAGTTCTTTATCCAGGCAGACTGGAACTCCCAGCGGATCATCGGCGACCCCTCCTCGTTGAGCAGCTTGACGGAGATTTCCTTGCGGCCGGAGTCGGCTTTCCCCGCCCTGACGTCCTCGAACCAGTTGTGCAACTCGAGCGCCCCGGGCTTGACACCGCGCTCCATCTCCAGGTCGTCGAAGGTGGTCTGTCCCCAGACCGTCTTCGCGTAATCCGGGTCGTTCCCCTCCCGGTATTCGCCCTGCTCGACGGAGACGCCGGGTAGCGTCACGCTCTGCCAGCCCGGGACGGTCTGCCCCCCGATTGTCACCTCGAACCGTCCAGTCTTCATCGGGCCGTGGCGGTCGACGGCGACGACGCCTGCGTCACTGGGGCTGCCGTCGCCACAGGGAGTGACCCCGAAGACCGGCCCGTCCCACTCGTCTCGCTCCCACGGCGGGATGGCTGCCACGGAGACCACGTGGTCGCCGGCGGCCAGCTTTTTCGTCTTGCCCTCGAGCGTGACCTGCGCGGTCTGGCCCGGCTCGAGTGTGAGACCGGTCGAGTCGACAATTTTCGATGGAATCTTGATCTCCTTCCCGGTCTGGGGATTGCGTCCCTTGCGCGCCGACCGCTTCGTCGTCGTGTCGATGAACGGGCGGTCGTCTCCGCCGCCATCGCCCAGCGCGACGGTCAGACTCGCGGTCTCCCCGCCGACGTTCTCGACGGCGGCATTGACCTCGAGGGTCTCGCCCTCGTTCACGGGGGCGTTCGTACTCTGTATCGACACGTCGAAGGCGGCTGGCTGGACGATGGAGACGGTCTTTCTGGCACCGTAGTTGGGCGAGTTCACCCAGACCGTCTCCTCCCAGTTGGTCTCTCCGCCCCGGTTGTACTCCTCGGGCGCAAACTCGACGTGGAGACCGCCCGTCTCCCCGGGTTCGAGTGCGTACTTCTTCACCTTCTTTGGCTCGACCTGGTTGCCGATGCCGGCCTCCAGCATCGTCTCGCCGGCCGCGGAACCGGTGTTATCGACCGCACAGTCGAGACAGAGCGGTTCTCCCGCGGTGAGGGGGTCGTTCGTACTGGTTATCTTGACGGCCTCGGAGTATCCCTCGGCCTGGACCGCGACGTCGGCCTGGGCACTGTCGTCGGCACTGGCCATCTCGGCAGTGTAGGTACCCCCGTCGCCGGCGCTCGTGGCCCAGGTGAGCGAGACCGAGGTGTTCTGGCCGTTCTCGAGGTTCACTGTGGTCGAATCCACCTCGGTGCTGTCGATTGACAGGGTTATCACCTGTTCGCCCGCTGCGTCACCACTGTTGGTGACGGTCGCATTCACCTGCAGCGTGTCCCCCTCCGTGACCGGTGAGTTCGTGCTGTCGATTCTCACTGTGAAATTGGCCGTCTGTTGCACCCCGGGGTCTGTTGACATCGTACAAACTAGTTGGGTCGATACGTATTAGAATTTTCGGCGGGTAGGAACGGTTCGCTCGCCGGATTTACAGCCCCCTCAGCGGTGCGAGACGACCAGCGACGCCGGCGAAACCGGGGGACGCGACCGGGGAGATAGGGAGAGTGGCAACGTTCCTGCCAGAGCGAAAGCGCTATGCCGGTCAGTCCCGGTGTGCCTATTATGAAGGAGGGACTCCTCGAGCAACTCCTCGTCGTCGCGGAACTGGTCGGGTATCTCGCCGTGACCGGGGCACTCGCAGGTCTCGGTGTCCTGCTGGAGGTCCGAAGTTACGCCGTCCTCCACACCGGCGACACGGCCATCGGCGTCTGGATGGCCGGTATGGGTGCTGTCTTTCTCCTCTTCGGCGTTTTCCTGGCCAAAGACCGTGTCGTCGGGTAATCCCTACGTTCGGTTTCGGGCCTCCCACCAACTCAGCCGTCAAGAGGACTGCACTCGCCAGGTGAACAGCGTCTCGAAGACGTAGTTGACCACCGTTCCACAGGCGATTCCCCCGCCCTTGGCCACGAGCAGCCACATCTCGATGCCAGCAAACGTCACGCTGGTGAAGAACACGCGGAAAATGACCGTGAAGACGAGCAGTTGCACCGTCGCCCCCGCGGCCCTGACAACGTGTGACCGGCCGAGCCGTCGCCCCGTCGGCCGCCAGCCACTCGCACCGGCTTCGCGGTAAGTCCAGAACTCGTTGAGCGTGAACATGACGAGGATGGCCACCTCGATGCCAATGAGCGCGGCCACTTCCTCGAGGACCCCAAACACCTCGACGAGCGTGAGCAAGACGACCGTGTCACACAGCGTGCCCACCGCGCCGACGGAGACGAACTTGCCAAAGCGCCGGCGCGAGACGAGCGCCCCGAGGCGGTCGTCGCCAGCGTCACCGGTCAGGTCATTCATTGTGCTTCGAGGGTGTCTCTCCAACGACGTCTTCCGTGCCGTTCGATTCACTCTCCGGTGAGGTCTGTGCGTCGGTTCGCACCCGGCGGGTCCGGTAGCGGGCACGGACCAGCGCGCGGGCGAGGTCGAGCGCAGTCCGCACCGGCGGCACCGTCGAGTCCGGGTGGTCCTGCCAGACGATGGGTACCTCACGAATCTCCATGTCCATCGCCCCGGCGAGCGCCAGCAGTTCGACGTCCCACGCGAATCCCGACTCGGTGAGGTGGTCGTCGAGGCGGTCCCAGGCAGCCGCCGTCAGGGCCTTGGCTCCGCACTGGTAGTCGTACAACTGGACGTCGAGCAGGCGGCGGGCGAGCCACGCGAACCCGTCGCCCATCGAGGCCCGAGCACGGGTCTGGCTCGACTCGACGGTCGCCTCGGGGTGGCGCCGGGACCCGACGGCGACGTCGGCCGTTCCCTCGGTGACCGGGGCCACCACGCGGCTGACCTGTCGGGCCGGCGTCGACCCGTCCGCGTCGGCGAAGGCCAGCACGTCGGTCTCCAGGGCCGCGAAGCCAGCGGTGATGGCCGCCCCCTTTCCCCGGCGCTTGTTCGAGGTGGCGACCGTCGCCGTTGTCTCCCCCAGGCGCTCGACGACGGCCGGTTCGGGTACGTCGAGTTCGACTCTGAGTGTCGCCGGCGAGAGAACCGCCTCGAGTCGCTGGAGGTAGGTCGTCAGCACGTCGGGGTCGGGCCGGTAGGCAGGAACGACGAGGCCGAGGGTGGGAGGAGCTGTCACGCCTTTCCCCCCCGTGAGAACGGGTCGGGCCAGCCTGTCGGCAGAGCATCGAGGACCGGCAGGAACGAGTCGGGAGCCGCCCACACGCGACGTGGGACGCCGGCCCCGAGAGACCACTGATACCGGTGGTACACACTGAAGGCGACGGGGCCAGCCAAAATCAACGTTTTGACTGTCGGTCGCCAGCGTCAGCCTGTCGTAATGGTTTTGTCCGGCGCTCCGAAGGGGTAGACAGTGAGTAGTGGACAGGCGTGAACAGGAGACAGTTTCTCGGCCTCGCCGGAGCCGCGAGTCTCGGGGGCCTGGCTGGCTGTTCGTTCAACCGCGCGGTCGAGAGCCCCGTCGCCGACCGGGTCACCGTCGGACTGGAACCAGTCGTCGAGGGTCTGACCTTTCCGACCTCGATGGTCGTGCTGCCGGACGGCTCCCATCTGGTGAGCGAGCGCGGCGGGCAGATTCGCCAGTTCACCGACAGCGGCCTCAGGGAGGACCCCTTTCTCGCGCTGGGTGACCGCCTCGCCGGCCCCGTCGGCGAGCAGGGCCTCCTCGGTCTCGCACTCCATCCCGACTTCGCCGACAATCACCGGCTCTACGCCCGCTACAGCGCCCCGCCCGAACCCGGGGCGAGTGGCTCACACCGCGAACTGCTCTCGGAGTTCGAGGTGCGCGCGGACCTGCAGGGCATCCTCGAGGGGTCCGAACGCCGAATCCTCTCGGTCCCACAGCCGGGGCCGATGCACAACGCCGGGGACCTGGCCTTCGGTCCCGACGGCCTCCTCTACGTGCCCTTCGGCGACGGCCAGCGCACGACCGGTGGCGGGGGCGACGGCCTCTGGTGGTACGACCAGGGGGAGGCCGCACAGAACACCCGGGCCAATCTCCGCGGTGGCCTCCTCCGCATCGACGTCGACGACACGTCCGGGGAGCGCGAGTACGGCATTCCGGCCGACAACCCACTCGTGGGAACGCCGGGTCGGGACGAGTACTGGGCCTGGGGGTTGCGCAATCCCTATCGGATTTCCTTCGACGGCGACCGCCTGTTCGTGGCCGACGTCGGCGAGCACATCCGCGAGTCGGTCTACCTCGGTGAGGCCGGGGCGAACTACGGCTGGCCGATGCTCGAGGGGTCGACCTGCGGGGCCTCGACCTCCATCGGGCACGAACTCGCGGACAACCCCCTCGATGCGCTCAATCCCAAGACCTGGGTCGCGCTGACAAACCGCATCTCCCCTGTCAAGGTCTGCCCGGCGACTGACGTCGCGGAGGGACCGATTCGGGACCCCGTCGTCGAGTACACCCGGCCCGGTGGCCGGGCCATCACCGGCGGCTACGTCTATCACGGCGACGAGATTCCGGCACTCGAGGGCAAGTACGTGTTCGGCGACCACATCGCGCCGGCCCCGCTGTTCGCCGCCGACCCGGCGGCCGAGGAGCGCCCCTGGCCGCTCACCGACCTCCGCGTCGCGGGTAGCGACGACGGCCGCCTGTCGGAACTGCTCGTCTCGTTCGCTCGGGACCCCGACGGGGGAGTCTCCCTCCTGACGACACAGGGCGGCCAGGGGACCGGGCGTATCCGACGACTCACCGCCCCGGCCTGATTCTCCCGCTGCCTTCAGTTCGACTGTTCGGCCGCGCCATCGAGGCGCGAGCCGGCGACCATCCCGAGGGCGAACAGTCCCGTCCAGCCGAGGACGGCTCCGGCAGTGACCAGGGGTGCCCGCAGCGGCGTCGCGACTGGCCCACCGAACAGCAATAGGCCGAAGACGAGCATCAGGACGGGCGCGAGGCCGGCGGCGACCGGCGGTCCGACCGCGAGCGGTCGGGTCCGGCCGACCCAGGCCCCGACGGCGAGGTGGGGGAGGACGTACATGACCGCGAGTGCCGCCCACCGCGTCCAGGTCGCGTCCAGAATGAGAACCTCCCAGGCGAGCAAGAGGGCCGCGACGACGGTGAAACAGAGTGCCATCGCCAGAATTGTGGCCCCGCCCGGCACGACCCACTCCCGGCGGACCCGCTGCCAGGCTGGCCACCAGGGTGGCGTCTCCATGTTGGGTCGGTTCGCCCGGCCGGCGCTTTACGGTGACGGTTCTCCACAGCTATCCACTACCCGTTCGCCCGCGGTGGGCGAACGGTTCCGCACCTGGCCCCGACGACATACCAAGGTTTTGCGAACGGTCCGGGCTTTTCGACAGCCCGCAATCACTAAATGGCCAGTCCGTGTTCCACCAGTCATGGCCGACGAGGAGTCCGATTCGGCAGCCACCGATTCTGACACGTCCGATGTCGACGACGCCCCGACAGCTGACACCGCGCAGTCCTCCGAGCCATCACCCGACAGCGAAGACCCGGCTGTGGAGTCGGACCAGTCCGCTGCGTCGGGGCCCGAAACCGAGGCGGTCGACGGTGTCGACACCGGGTCGGACTCCTCAGCCGGCTCACCACGATTCTGTCGGGACTGTGGGTCGCCACTCGCGCCCGGGGCCAACTTCTGTCGGGAGTGTGGCACTGCCCAGAATCCGGCGGCCCGGGCCGGCCAGCGAAGGGGCCAGGACTCCGCGGGCCAGTACACCGGTCACCAGGCTCCGGGCGGCCAGCAGTATCACCAGTATGGCGACCCCGGCCGCGCGGTCACTGCCGGCCCGGACTCGGACACCGGCATGGCCGCCATCGCCCACCTGCTCGCGCTGTTCCTCTGGATAGTCGGCCCAATTCTCATCTACGCCACCTCGGAGGACCCGTTCGTCAGACAGAACGCCGCGAACGCGACCAACTGGCAGATTATGCTGATGGTCTACTCGACGATTTCCATGTTTCTCGCCCTGCTCATCGTCGGCGTGTTCATGCTCCTCGCGCTCATCGTGATGGACTTCGTCTTCATCATCGTCGCGGCCATCAAGGCTTCGGAGGGCGAGGCCTGGCAGTACCCGCTCACCCCGGATATTCTGTAGGCTGCATCGGGTTTTCCGCGGTCGTGGATTCGACAATCGACCGTGTCTCTCCCCGTCACGATGGGGCTGGGTGCTCGCTCTGTGGATGGGTCACATCTCGAATTCGGTTCCACACTCCGTGCAGGTGAAGGCAAAGCGGCCCTCGTCGGTGATTCGGGTCTGGTGGGGGACCTCCTCGCCACACTCGCGGCAGGGCACCATCGACTCCAGGTCCTCCCAGTCGTGGCGCGGCCCTGGTGCGCCCATCGCCCACCCGACGGTGCGACCCTCCGAGTCCTCCGGGGCGTAGCCCATCTGGAACTCGCCAGGTTCGAAGCGGATGACCTCGCCTTCCTCGACGGTCACCTGCTCGCGCTCGCGGCCGACCTCGAAGACGGCCTCGCCCTCGACAACGTAGAAGACCTCCTCCTGGTCGTGGTGGGTGTGGAGGCCGCCCGAGAAGGAATCGCCCGGGTCGAGTTCGAAGTAGTTCATGGCGAAGTGGTCGGTCCCCAGCGCGTCCGAGACGGGTCGGCGGACGTCGTGGACCTGCATCGGGTTGACCTCGTTTCTGACCTCGTCGATGGCGACTTTCTTCATGCCCGACCCAATGGCCGGGGCGACAATAACAGTACTGGCCGCGGAAGTCACCGGAGCAATGTGATATTGGTGGACCAGTCTCGTCTGGGCATCCAGGGAGATAAAATGCCTTTCCCGACCATCCCATCCGGAGCTATGCTAGTAACAGCGCAGACATTGAATTTCGAGCGTATCTAGTCGAGAACATCTTCAATATTCTCAACCGGTGCATGGTATCCCCGTTTCGTTTGCCACTGGTGCAACCATCGGTTAGCGGTGCTCGTGTCGTATACTTCACGTCGGATGCCAAGTACGAGGAGTCCGACAGACCCCGTCACCGGGATATCGTGCTCCGTGGACACAGAACGGGCAGCGAGGTCATCGGTTGCAAGCGTCCCATTGTGGTCCATCGCAGCAAGAAGTGAGGCTGCCTCGCCGCCGTCGAGACGCCTCCGGATTTCATTCTCACCAGACACCGGACCCCTCACAGGGTCGAGGATTTCGATGGCGTCACCGAGATGAGCGAGTGCGTTATCGAGGAATTCGTACCCCTCTGTGAAACCCTGTTCGAGTTCGGTCCGAACAGCCGGGACAGTAGCCGGTTGGTCGAGAATCTCGACGAGCCGAGAGACTGTGCCGGTACTCGCGAAATTGCTGAGGACTGTCGCGTCGAGAACGACAGGGTGAGTAATGCCTGCCGACATTCGCTACTCCAGGTCCAGCGCGGCATCCACCTCGTCGTCTAACTCATCGACGGTCCGAGCGCCGTACAGCACGTCGAACCCGACCTCCTCGAGCCGAGCCTCGAACTCCCAGCGGGTCATGTCCACGGTCTCAGCGGCCTTCCCCAGTGACACCTCTCCGAGGACGTACTGTCCGATAGCAGTGGCGAGACGGTCGTCGGTGTCACGGCTCGCACTGGCCATACGAATTTTTGGTCGCTCTGGCTGATAAAGACTTGGTGTCTCTCGATAGCTGACCAGAGAGTCGAGTCGGGAACGAAGCAAACGTCAAACAACCGACGCCGAATCTCGAAATCGAACAGCGGTCTAGCCCGACCCTCAGTCGTCGGCCGGCACTTCCGCGGCCTGGGCGTCTTCCTGGTAGTACTCCGCGATGAACTCCTCGTCGACGCGGTTGAGTTCTTCCTTGGGAATCATCGAGAGGAGTTCCCAGCCGATGGAGAGAGTCTCCTCGATGTCCCGGTTCGTGTCGTAGCCCTGCTGGACGAACTCCTCCTCGAAGCGGTCCGCGAAGTCGAGGAAGCGGTTGTCACGGTCGGAGAGCGCCTCGCGGCCGACGATGTTCACCAGGTCCCGGAGGTCCTCGCCCTCCGCGTAGGCAGCGTACAACTGGTCGGAGACGTCGCCGTGGTCCGCACGGGTCAGCCCCTCGCCGATGCCGTCGTCCATCAGCCGCGAGAGGCTCGGCAGGACGAAAATCGGCGGTTCGACTCCCTGGCTGTTGAGGTCGCGGTCGACGTAGATCTGCCCCTCGGTGATGTAGCCCGTCAGGTCCGGAATCGGGTGGGTGTCGTCGTCGCCGGGCATCGTCAGGAT
>ENA-ORDC01001779-ORDC01001779.1-marine-metagenome-genome-assembly--contig:-NODE-1779-length-14902-cov-3.154469_pt1 | contig 14902 bp, 13 predicted proteins | sample MGYA00237783_ERZ508515 | MGnify/ENA primary metagenome ERZ508515 (study PRJEB26186, sample SAMN06268792) | marine metagenome | isolation source: Eden Landing Ponds, San Francisco, CA, USA | place... | reverse complement strand
GGACGGCGAGCATGGTCTGGGCGGTCTTCTCGCTGAGGTCGCCGCGGATGCCCAGGTCGGCGGCGATCGCGGGTTCGAGGTCGTACTCTTCGAGGCCGTGGCCGAGCACGTCGTCGTAGTGCTGGCCGGTGTGGACCACGAAACAGGGGAGACCGCGCTCGCGGGCGGCGGCGACGACCGGCGCCTGCTTGTAGAAGTCGGGTTTGGTCGCGGTGACGACCGCGAGGACGAACTCCCCGCGGTCCATCTCGGCGGCGAGTCGCTCGTCGTAGATCGTCGGGTCGGCGTCCATATCGCCGCCTCGACCGGACGACGTTTGTAGGTTTACACTTCCCGGCCCGCGACCGGACCGGTCGTCCCGCTCAGGCGCGTCGACGGGCGCCCGCGGCGACGAGTGCGAGCGCGAGCACGACGGTGACGACACCGAATCCGGGGCCGCTCCCGCCGGACCCGTCCGCGTCGCCGTCGGGGTCGCTGTCCGTCGGCGTCCCGTCACCGCCGAACGGTTCTTTGCCGGAGGCCCCGTCCGTCGGTGTTTCCGTAGCGACCCCGTCGGCGGGCGTCGCGGTCGGAGCCGATGTCTCGCCGGAGCCAGGAGTGGCCGTCGGCGTTTCGGGTGCATCGGGCGCGGTGGTCGCTGTCGCGGGCGTCGCGGTCGGTGTCGCCGTCGCGGTGGGCGTGGCCGTCGGTGTCGGGGTCGCGGTCGGAGTGGGCGTACTCGTCGCGCCGTCGAACGAGCCACCGACCGTGAGGTTGTAGGTCGACCACACTTCCGCGGCCTCGTCGCCGTAGGCGCGGAGATACAGCGTGCCGTCGGTGTCGACCTCGTGCTCGAGTCGGTATTCGATGCGGTCCCAGGCGGGCTCGCTCACGTATTCGGCATCGGCGAGTTCGTTGCCGTCGGCGTCGACGAGGACGAGGTCGGGGTGGATGTCGGCCTCGTCACCGTCGCTCTGTTTGGGGACGGTCATCGTGACGTCGAGCGTCTCACCCGCGTCGACCGCGAGCGCGTAGTTGTCCCGTTCGACGTCGAGCAGCGTGAGGTCCGTGTACGTACCGGGGCCGAGATCCGGGGCCTTCGAGAGGACGCCGTTGGGCTCGAAGCGGTCGTTGGCGCCTCGCCTGATCGTCAGGTCGTAGGTCGTCGCCACCTCGGCGGCTTCGTCGCCGTAGGCCCTGATATACACCGTCCGGTCCGTGTCGGCCTCGTAGCCGAAGGTGTACTCGACGGTCGCGGCGGCCGGCGACGTCCGGTAGTCGCCCTCGTCGAGTTCGTTGCCGTCGGCGTCGACGAGCGCGAGATCGGGGTCGTTGTCGGGCTCGTCGCCGTCGTCCTGTTTCGGGACGGTCATGGTGACGTTGAGCGTCTCGCCGGCCGCGACAGACACCGCGTAGTTGTCCTCCTCGACGTCGAGCAGCGTGAGGTCGGTGTAGGTACCGGGCTCGAGAGCGGTAGCTTTCGAGAGCACGCCGTTGGGCTCGAAGCGGTCGTTGGCGCCTCGTCTGATCGTCAGGTCGTAGCTCGTCGCAACCTCGGCGGCTTCGTCGCCGTAGGCGCGGAGATACACCGTCCGGTCCGTGTCGGCCTCGTAGCCGAAGGCGTACTCGACGCGGTCCCAGGCTGGTTCGGTGCGGTAGTCGCCCTCGTCGAGTTCGTTGCCGTCGGCGTCGACGAGAACGAGGTCGGGGTCGTTGTCGGCCTCGTCGCCGTCGGCCTGTTTCGGGACGGTCATGGTGACGTTGAGCGTCTCGCCCGCGTCGACCGCGAGCGCGTAGTTGTCCCGCTCGACGTCGAGCAGCGTGAGGTCGGTGTAGGTGCCGGGCTCGAGAGCCGTGGCTTTCGAGAGGACGCCGTTGGCTTCGAAACGGTCGTTGGCGCCTCGTCTGATCGTCAGGTCGTAGGCCGCCGTGACGTCCTCGTCTTCGTCGCCGTAGACGCGGAGGTACACGGTCCGGTCCGTGTCGGCCTCGTAGCCGAAGCCGTACTCGACGCGGTCCCAGGCGGGTTCGGTCCGGTAATCACCTTCGTCGAGTTCGTTGCCCTCGGCGCCGACGAGCGCGAGATCGGGGTCGTTGTCGGGCTCGTCGCCGTCGTCCTGTTTCGGGACGGTCATGGTGACAGCGAGCGTCTCGCCGCGTTCGACCGTGACGGCGTAGTAGTCGTTTTCGCCGCCGACCAGTTCCAGATCGGTGTACGTTCCCGGCGAGAGCTCCGCGGCCGAGCCGATGTCGTCGTTCGGTTCGTACTCGTCGGCGCCGCTCGCGACGCCCGCGACGGCGCCGACCCCGACGAGCGCGACGAGTGCGACGCCGACTGCGACTCGTCTCCGGGTCGCCGCACCACCGCACACGGCGTCGGTTCCGGCGGTGGCGCACCCAGCGTCTCCTGTCGTCTGCGAACTCATTGCTACCCGCGTGACGTTCCGTCGTCCGGATAAAATCACTGAAGCCGGAACGGCGACCGGACGACTGCGGCGGTGTGGACACCCCGTTCAGGCCGGATTCGGATCGAAGATCTCGGGATTCGGCTCGCCTCCAACGTCGACGACAGCCAGCGCACCCTTCCGTGCGACCCGGGAGAGGGCGTGGTCGACGAGTTTGACGGGACCGGGCACAGGGAAGTGCATCGTCGCGACCGTACAGCTGCCGGGCATCACCGGCGTCGTCTGGACGTTCGGGTGTGGGTCGGACTCGACGGCGCCCTGCGGGTACACCTCGTCCCAGACGCTGCCGATGGGGTGGAAGCTGCTGGTGAGGTTCGGCCCGCCGACGCAGTAGAACACCCGCGCGGACTCGCCGCGCTCGGCGGTCATGTCGGCGTAGTTGTCGGGCGTGATGGCGTACTTCTCGCCGTTGATCAGGACGTAGGTCGGGTCCTCGCGGGCCATCGCGCCCATGTCGAAGCGGTGGTGGCCCTCGGCGCCCGTTTCGCCTTCCGTGTAGAGCTCGTGCTGGCCGAGGTAGAACTCGCGGTCGACCTCGGGAAGGCCCTCCTCGGGTTCGACGAGGATCATCCCGAACATCCCCGTGGAGATGTGGTAGTCGAGGTTCGCGACGGCGCAGTGGTAGATGAAGGCACCGGGGTAGGTGACTGTGAAGCGGACCCGCTCGGTCTCACCGGGAGCGACCATGGTCGCCTCGGCGCCGCCGCCCGGCCCCCGCACCGCGTGGAGGTCGATGTTGTGGTTCATCGCGTTGCCCTCGGCGTTGTGGATGGTGAGATCCACCGTGTCGCCGACGCGGGCCCGGATCAGCGGGCCGGGCACCTGCTCGTCGAAGGTCATGTAGTCGACGGTGACGCCGGGTTCGACCTCGGCGACGACTTCCTTCGTCGTGAGTTCGACCTCGACGGTGGCGGGCTCGTCGCGGTCGATAGGGGCGGGGATATCGGCGGGGTCGGCCGCGACGCGGTCGACCGTGGTCTCCCGCGCAGGCTCCAGGTCCGCGCTGTCGGTCGTCGCGGCGTCGGCCGCCTCGCTGTCGACCTCGGAGACCGTGACGCGGTCGTCGGGGATCTCGGCCGTACAGCCGGCCAGCGCGGCGGCGCCGGCCGCCGCGCCCGTCTTCAGGAACGTCCGTCGGGTGGCAGTGGGTTTTCTCATGGGCGCTCTACCTGAGTGTCGGGCGAGGACACGGATATACCGGAGAGGGACTTCTCGCCGGCGAAGACGGGATGCGAACATGTTCGGTCGTAGGTGCGGACGTTCTCAAATCGCAGGAACGCGCTCGGTCGGTTATGATGGGAGCGTCGCAACCTGCAGGTATGAACTCGGAGTACGACGGCATCGACGACGAGCGCCGGACGCTGCTGAAGACCATCGCCGCGGGCGCGACGGTCGGCGGGGCTGCCGCGGCGGGGGTCGGCCCGGCCGCCGCACAGTCCACCGACCTCTCGGGTTTCTTTTCGAACACCGGGAACGCGGGCGAAGTCACCGACAAGACGGGCCAGGACGAGGTCACCGTCGAAGTCGGGACCGACGGCAACGGCTCGGCCTTTGGCTTCGGGCCGGCGGTCGTCCGCGTCGACCCCGGGACGAACGTCGTCTGGGAGTGGACCGGGAAGGGCGGCCAGCACAACGTCGTCGCCGACGACGGGAGTTTCGAGAGCGAGTACTACTCCTCGAGCGGCGACACCTTCGAGCACGCCTTCGAGAGCGCGGGCGTCACGAAGTACTACTGCGCCCCCCACGAGATGATGGGGATGAAAGGCGCCGTCGTCGTCGGCGACACGCAGGTGTCGCTCGGCGGGTCCGGGGGCACGGCCGCGCCGGGCGGCGAGAGCGGTTCGGGGGACGGCGGCGGCGCGGGTGACGGCGGCGGGGCGAGCGTCGACCCGGACTACGGCGACTGGTTTTCGAACGTGAGCAACTTCGACGGCACGGTCGACAGGACCGGCGCGGACGAGGTCCGCATCGAGGTGGGTGCCGAGGGCAACGGCTCCAGCCTGGCGTTCTCGCCCGCGGCGGTCCACGTCGACCCCGGCACGACGGTCGTCTGGGAGTGGACGGGCGACGGCGGCGGACACAACGTCTACAGCGACGACCCCGCCTTCGAGAGCCCGACCCAGAGCGAGGCGGGCGCGACCTACGGCCTGGAGTTCGACGGCGAGGGGGTCTGTCGGTACGCCTGCGCGCCACACGAAGGTGCGGGGATGAAAGGCGCCGTCGTCGTCGGCGAACCCAGTGCCGCGGGCGGTGGCGGCATCGTCGACATCGAGACGGTCCTCTGGGGGCTCGCGGGTTCCATCGTCGCAGCGCCCTTTATCGCCAGCCAGATCGTCGCGAACCGCCGCCGCGACGACGAGGAGCGTCCCGGCGGTCGTCCCGGCAACCCCGCGGACTGACCGCTCGGAGCGTGTCGGTCGCGTTCGCGCCGTCACCGCCGCCTGAAGCCGACGAAGTACGCCGGCGACCTGCTCCAGCGCCGCTCGAAGACGGTCTCGACGGCGAAGACCGGGTCCCAGCCGCCGGCCCGCTCGAAACGGCGCCGGAGTTCCGCGGGCGTGATCCCGTAGACGCTCCGCGGGTCGGAGCGCGCGTCGCCGAGGACGCAGTAGCGGCCGCCCGACCGGACCACTTCGCCGAGGCCGGTGACGAAGCGGTCGCGCTCGCTGTCGCCGAGGACGTGGAGCATTGCCGAGTCGACGACGGTCCGAAAGGTCAGGCCCGCGTCCCGGAGCGCGGGCAGGTCGAGCGCGTCCATCACGAGAAATTTCGCCGGAATCCCCCGCCACCGCGCCTTCTCGCGGGCCTGTCGGACGGCGAGCGCCGAGATGTCGACCCCGAGCACGTCGTGGCCGCGCCGCGCGAGATACAGCGCGAGTTCGCCGGTGCCACAGCCGACGTCGAGCACCGGGCGCTCGACCAGCCCCGCGTCGGCGAGGCGGACGAACGCCCGCTGTGGCCGGCCGATGTCCCAGTTCGGGGCGCCCGCGTAGGCGGCGTCGTAGACGTCGGTGATCGGCCGCGCGGGCCACGGGGCGTCCGCCGAACCGCTGGCGCCGGGTCGCGACATACTCTCTCTTCGGCCGAGCGACACGTAACCGTTGGCGTCGGATCCGGAGCTCACGCCGCCACTTAGTCCACCGGGAATCGCAAGAGCGCGCCGACACCGCCGAAGGCGTCGGTGAAGCGGGCGCCACGGTCTGTCTCGGCATCGACGACGTGGGTCTCGCCGCCCTGGCGCTTGGCGGCCGTCGCAAGCGCCGCGCGGCGGTCGCGGTCCAGCGCCGACGAGACGAGTAGCGTGTCGACGGCGCGAAACTCCAGCGCGCGGTCGACGGCGTCGCCGTAGGCGACCGGCCGGTCGTCGCGCAACCGGGCGACGAAGTCGTCGAGTCGCTCGCGAGTCTCGCGGCGCTCGGCGTCGAGCAGGTCCGCACCGGCCGCGTCGACGAGCTGGCGGAGGCCCTGCTCGGTGGCGTACTCGACAGCGTAGGTGCCGAGCAGGCGCTCGCGCAGGCGGTGATCGAGGTAGTCGCCCTCGACGAACGCCCGGGCGCTGGAGAGGGTGCCGCCGACGGCGAGGCCGGCGACCGGGTCGTCTCCGAGGAAGGCGTCGTTCGCCGTGGCGGCAACCTCGGTGTAGAACTCGTGGACCTGCCGCTCGCGCTCGCGAGCGAACCGCGCCGCGGACTGGCCGCCGGCGCGGGAACTGCGCATCACCCGGCTCTCGACGACGCGGACCGGGACGACTCGCTCACCGACGAGGCGACCGACGGCGGCGCCGCCACGCTCGACGACGACGAGTCCGAAGGTTTCCTCGGGCGCGACGGCCGCCTCGAGCGGCGCGACGTCGAAGCGGTCGTCACAGCGATAGGTCGACGCGGCGACGGGCGTCGGCAGGTCGTCGAAAACCGCCGAGACCAGGTCGCCGTCGACGACGCCCGCGTAGATGGCGAGGCCGGATTCGGGTGTCTCGTCGTACTCGTCGAGGAGCGTCTGGATGCGTGCGAGCGCCCGCTGGACGCGCTCTCGAGTGTGCTTCGAGCGGATGTTCTCGGCGCCGGCGTGCTCGCCGGCGACGCGCTCGCGGACCGACGCGATGGCGTCGGCCGGCGGGACAGTGAGCGTGACGAGTTCGGTGCCCTCGCCCTCGAGCGCGGCGAGGCGGTCGATCCGCTCGCGCAAGTCGAAGTCGGTGTAGTCGTGGCTGGTGCGGTCGGTGCTGTGGTCGTGGTCGTGACCAGTGGGGTCGATACTGTTGTCGTGGTCGTGGTGGTCGCGTGACATCGGTGTGGGTGGCTGGTGGGTGAGTCGCGTGTCGATACCCGTGGCCGGGGCTCCGGCCTGACCACCGCTTCAAAGAACGGACGCGCCACTCACGACCCGCGTGCGGTCACGGTGACCGGTCGGTGAGTGGTCCATACCACTGATCGGGGACTGCCGGTGAAAACGGTTGCGCCGGCGTGTGTGTCGGTCACGGACCCGGTCGCCGGGCGGTAGATAGACCTTTCAGCGCGCCGGGCGAGCCAGGAGGTATGCAAGTCGACATCGGCAACGCGCTCGCGTCGGTCGCCGAACCGGGGCTCGACGAGGACGCCCTCGCGGCCCTCGACGAGCGCGTCGCGGACGCACACGAGCGCATCGCCCGCGGACGGGAGAACGACGAGTTCGGCTACGCCGCGCTGAATCTCCCCGAGCGCGTCGACGCCGCCGAAATCGAGCGCGCTGTCGACGGGTTCGACCCCGCGGCCGTCCTCACGGTCGGTATCGGCGGGAGTTCGCTCGGCGCGGTGACGCTGACCCAGGCGCTCGCCGACCAGTGTTCGGTCGACCACTACGCGCTGGACAACGTCGACCCCGCCCACGCGTCGCGCCTGCTCGCCGACCTGCCGCTCGGCGACACGGTCGTCCACGTCGTCTCGCGCTCGGGCACGACCGCGGAGACACTGGCGAACTTCCTCGTCGTCCGCGAGGCGATGGGCGCGGCGGGCGTCGACTGGACCGAGCGGACCGTCGTGACGACCGGCCCCGACGGCCCGTTGCGCACCCTCGCCGACCGCCACGACCTCCCCGCGCTCGACGTGCCCGAGGGTGTCCCCGGCCGCTTCTCGGCGCTGTCGTCGGTCGGGCTGGTCCCCGCCGCCCTCGGCGGGCTCGATATCGAGGGGCTGCTTGCGGGGGGACAGGCCGGTGCCGATTCGCTTTCGGGGTCGCTGCACGACTGCCCGGCCTACGCCTACGGTGCGGTGACGACCGCGCTCGAGGACCGCGGCGCGACTGCCAACGCCGTGATGCCCTACGCGGAGGCGCTGGAGCCGTTCGCGGAGTGGTTCGCGCAGCTGTGGGCCGAGAGCCTCGGCAAGGACGGCCGCGGGCAGACGCCGCTGCGGGCGCTGGGCGCGACCGACCAGCACTCACAGCTCCAGCTCTATCGCGCCGGTCGCCGGGACAAACTCGTCACGCTCGTCCGCCCGCGCGAGCGCGCCGAACGGACGATTCCCGAGACCGACATCGAGGACCTCGCGTACCTCGGCGGCAAAGGTCTCGGCGACCTGCTCGACGCGGAGTTCGAAGCCACCGAAGCGAGTCTCGCGGCGGCGGGACGGCCGAACGTTCGGATCGAAATCGACCGACTGGACGCCGAGAGCGTCGGCGAACTCCTCTACGGGATGGAGGCCGCGTGCGTCCTCGCGGGCGAACTCGCGGACGTGGAGACGTTCAACCAACCCGCCGTCGAGTGGGGCAAGCGAGCCGCACGCGGCCTGCTCGGTGGCGGCGACTTCGAGGAGGCCGAGGCCGTTCGCGACAAGTCCGAGCTCGTCGTCGAGGACTGACCGCGACAGCGGTGACCCGCGGGCGAGCCTCGCCCGCGGCGGAGGCGACCGCCATCCTCGCCGGCCGCGTTCCGGTGCAGTGATGGGAGTGGGGGTCCTACGAGAAGAGCGAATGGCTGGGGAGTACTATCGCGTCGCGGACATGCGGACGCGAGTCGAGAGCATCACCCACTCGGTCGGTCTGGTGATCGGGGCGTTCGCCTTCGCGACGGTCGTCAGTTCGGCGACGGTCAGCCTCCACCCCGGACTGGTCCTGACGACCACCGGCGTCGAGTCGACGACGCCGCTGGCCTACGCCGTCCTCACCGCCTCGCAGTTCGTCGGCTTCTTCGCCGCCATCGCGGCGTATCTGGGCTGGCGGGCCGAGCTGACGCTGTTCGAGGTCGACCTGCCGTCGGTCCGCGACGCCGCCTGGGTCGTCGGCGGTTTCGTGGCGCTGTACGGGATCAACGTCGGGATATCGGTCCTGTTTCAGTCGCTGGGACTCGAGATGGCGACCAATCAGGTGATCACCGACGGCGAACAGGACGCGACCCGCTTTCTGTTTCTCATCCCGGTGACGCTGCTTTTCGTCGCGCCCGCCGAGGAACTGCTGTTTCGCGGCATCGTTCAGGGGCTGTTCCGGCGGGCGTACGGTCTGGTTCCCGGCGTCGTCCTGGCCAGCGCCCTGTTCGGGCTCTTTCACTGGTTCGCGCTCTCGGGCTCGGGCAGCGGGAAGCTGAGCTACGTGGCCACCGCGGCCGTGCTCGGACTCGTCCTCGGGGCACTGTACGAGCTCACGGACAACATCACCGTCCCGATAGCTGTCCACGGGCTGTACAACACGCTGTTGTTCGTCGGCCAGTACCTCGCCGTGACCGGCGCCGTGGCGTGACCGGCCGAAAGCGGCGCTGGCGGCGGCCCACTCGCGTCAGTCGGTCGTCTGACGGGGGTTTATCATTTTTCTCGAAGAATCGTCTGCCCATGCCGACCCGCTACACGGTCGTCTGTGACGACGACCTCGCCCGGGACGTGGAGACGCTCGCCCGGGAGTACGACCTCACCGAGGAGGAGGTCCTGCGCCAGCTCGTCGACCTCGGACTGGACCAGCTGGAGACGGCCTGAGAGAACAGCGGGTGGGGTGGTGCCGTCGGTGGCGGCCCAGCGGCGCGAAACGGGCGTCCGATCACGACGGCGGCCGTCGAGGAACGCCGGTCAGGCGCTGGAGGGGTTCTTTCGCGAGAGCGCGCTGCCACAGACCGGGCAGCGGTCGTGGTTGTCGTCGAACTCGCGGCCACAGCCCTCACACTGGAACTGCCAGTCGCGCTGCTCGCTGATGCCCTCGCGGGCGATTATCTCGGTGCCGACCTCCAGCTTGTCGGCGACGTTCTGCATGGCGTAGTCGTCGGTGACCAGCCGCCCGTCGAGTTCGAAGGTGGCGGCCAGCAGCCGGATGTCGGTCTCGGAGAGCTCCGCCAGGTCGCCGGTCTCGCCGGCGGCCCGGCGGATGCGGTCGACGGTCTCCTCGTCGGGGATGTGGATGTACATGCCCGACCCCTCCATGGCGTCGTAGCGATAGGCCGACTCGTCTTCCAGTTCCTCGCGGACGAGCGGGACCGTCGCGGTCTTCTCGTCGGTGTGGTACTCGTTGATAAAAGCCGAGGCGTCGAGAACGTACATTTAACGCTGGACGATCATGTGGTCTTTGACTGCCTGGACGCGGTCGACGGGTATCAGCAGGTGGCCCTGCTCGTCGACCTCGAAGCCGGTGTTGTCGAGGTGGTCGTTCGGGTCGATGATCAGGTTCTGTAGTCGGCCCGTGTCGAGGTCCATCGTGATGTTGTACAGCATGCCGATCTCGGCGCCGTCGCTGCCGGTGACGGCCTTGCCCGAGAGGTTCTCGGCGAGTATTTCGACCATACGCCGTCTACCGAGTCCGTCCTTATAATTTCCACGGGCCCGTCTGACGGACGTGCCACGGCGAGCGTGCCTTTTTGTCCGTTCGACCGAACAGGCCGTATGGACAGGCGCACTCTCCTCCGAACCGGCGCCGCCGCACTGGCGGCCGGCCTCGCCGGCTGTGGCGGCGGCGACGCGACCGACACCTCGCCCGGCACCGAGACCTCGCCGGGGACGGCTACCTCCGCCGAGACCGCGACCGGGTCCCCCGAACCGACGGCCGAGCCGTCGCCGACCGCAACCGCAGAGCCGACCGAGACGGCCACCGCCGAGCCGTCGCCGACCGCGACGACGACCGCAGAGTCCTCGCCGGACCCGACCGCGACCGGCACCGCCACCGCGACGCCGCGGCAGGCGGCCCAGACGGTCGAGGTCGCGCCCGACGGCCAGCTGGCGTTCGGCCCCGAGAGCTTCGAGATAGCCGCCGGCGAGACGGTCGTCTGGGTCTGGCGGGCGGGGAGCCACAACGTCCGGCCGTCGGCGATGCCCGACGGCGCCGAGTGGTCCGGGACGGCCGGCGGCGACGGCGAAACCTACGGCGAGAGTCACACCCACTCGCACACCTTCGAGGTGGCCGGTGAGTACGAGTACTACTGTGCGCCCCACCGTGGCCTCGACATGGTCGGGTCGTTCACCGTCACCGAGTGAGCGGGACCGCCGGAGGCGCCGTCGGGGTGGGATCGTCGCTTCTGGCACGGTCACACGGTCGGCCCGAAACCGCTCGCGGACGCCGAATGAATGCACTTAACTGCCGCGGAGGGCTGGATTCAGACAACTGATTTTGGTGATTATATGGCAGATTCACAACCGACAGACACCGACGACGCGGGCGGACAGACGCTCCGGACACCCATCGTAGCGGTCCTCGGACACGTCGACCACGGCAAGACCAGCTTGCTCGACAAGATCCGCGGCTCCGCCGTCACCGAAGGCGAGTCCGGCGCTATCACCCAGCACATCGGCGCGACCGCCGTTCCTCTCGACGTGATCTCGGAGATCGCCGGCGACCTCGTCGACCCGACGGACTTCGACCTCCCGGGGCTGCTTTTCATCGACACGCCGGGTCACCACTCGTTCACGACGCTTCGCTCTCGGGGCGGCGCGTTAGCGGACATCGCGGTCGTCGTCGTCGACGTCAACGACGGCTTCCAACCGCAGACCATCGAGGCGCTGGAGATCCTCCAGCGGACCGGGACGCCGTTCGTCGTCGCCGCGAACAAGATCGACACCACGCCGGGGTGGAACCCCAACGACGGGCGACCGATCCAGGAGACCTACGAGAAGCAGTCGCAGAACGCCAAGAGCCGACTCGACGAGAACCTCTATGAGATCATCGGCGACCTCTCCGACGAGGGCTTCTCTGCCGATCTGTACTGGCGCGTCCAGAACTTCACGAAGAACGTCGGCGTCGTCCCCCTCTCGGCGATCACAAGCGAGGGGATCCCGGACCTGCTCGCCGTCCTGATGGGGCTCTCCCAGCGCTACATGAAGGAGCAGATGGCCGTCGACGTCAGCGGCCCCGGCGCGGGGACGGTGCTCGAAGTCAAGGACGAGCGGGGGTTCGGCGCGACGGTCGACGTCGTCCTCTACGACGGCAGCGTCCGCGCGGACGACGAGATCGTCGTCGGCGGGATCGACGGCCCGATCGTGACCGAGGTGCGGGCGCTCCTGCAGCCCCGACCGAACGCGGAGATCAGAGTCGAGAAGCGCTTCGACAAGGTCGAGGAGGTCCGCGCCGCCGCGGGGATCAAGATCGCCGCGCCCGAACTCGACGACGCGATGGCCGGCGCGCCGATCCGCGTCGTCCGCGACCGCGACCTCGACGACGTGATCGAGGAGGTCGAGTCAGAACTCGCCGAGATCCAGGTCTCCACCGAGGAGGAGGGCGTCGTCGTCAAGGCCGACACGCTGGGGAGTCTGGAAGCGATGGCCAACGCCCTCCGGGAGGCCGAGGTCCCGATCCTCCGCGCGGAGGTCGGCGACGTCGCCCCGCGGGACGTCGCGGTCGCCTCGACGGCCAACGAGGAGAAGCACCGCGTCATCCTCGGGTTCAACGTCGACGTGCTCTCGAACGCCGAGAGCGAACTCGACGAGAGCGAGGTGCGGCTGTTCGAGGACGACGTCATCTACCAGCTCGTCGAGGGGTACGAGGGCTACGTCGACGAGATCGAGCGCGCACAGCAGGAGACGGTGCTCGACAAGATCGTCCGACCGTGTCGCTTCCGCATCCTCGAAGACCACGTGTTCCGGCAGTCCGATCCCGCCGTCGTCGGCGTCGAGGTGCTCTCGGGGACGCTGAAGAACAACCAGAACGTCGTGAAGTGGGAGGGCAACGAGACGACCCGCGTCGGCCAACTCTCGGGAATCCAAGAGCAGGGCGAAGACGTCTCCGAGGCGCGCGCGGGAACGCGCGTGTCGGTCGCCATCGACGGCCCCACGGTGGGAAGACAGATCGAGGAGGGCGACGAACTGTGGATCCACCTGCCCGAGAAGCACGCGAAGATCCTCGAACAGGAACTCTCCGACGACATCCCGGCCGACGAACTGGAGGCGCTGACGAGCTACCTCGACAAGCACAGAAAGCGCGACCCGTTCTGGGGCAAGTAGCGTCGGACGCCGTCGATTCCGACGGCGCCGACGGGCACGGCCGAACCGCCGAGAGGGTCCGAAGTGAGATCAACGGCGGTTAGACCCGTGCTCCGTGGAAAATCGCGTTGCAATCGCAAAAGATCCCGGATTAATCCGGTTAATCGAGTCAAAATCGCCCCGAAGGCCGGTGCACGGAGTTCCCCACTCAAGTGGTACGGACTCCGCGTTGCAGACGAGATGAAAAGCGAACGCATCACGCTGGCGGCGGTCGGACTGGTCATCGCGCTGACCGCGCTGGCGACGGCCGCCCCCTGGCTCACTGCCGGGGTCGTCGACCCGCGCGCCGCTTTCGAGGCGGTGATTCTGTGGTCGACGGTACTGTTCACCGGCACGGCGCTCCTGTGGGTCCTGCTGACCTACGTCGTCGGCGCGGGCTACGAACCCCCCGATCCCGAGTACGGCCCCGACGAGATTCAGGTGCGGATCCTCACCATCGACGCCGAGGACGTCGTGCAGTCGACGGTCGATTCGCTCCCCGCAGCGTTCGACGACGTGCGCGTGATCGCCGAGTCCGACGTCGACGTCGACGGCGCGACCGTCCACGTCGTTCCCGAGGAGTTCGAGTGCGACGCCGTGCGGAAGGGCCGGGCGATCGAGTGGGTCCGCCGGGTGATCGGGACCGACCGCGAATACGTGCTCTATCTCGACGAGGACAGCCACCTGGAGTCCTTCGAGGGCCTGCCGGACGCCGACGTGGTCCAGCTCCGCGAACGGCCGCGGCGGACCGGCTCGGTCTTCTCGTACCTCGCGGACGTCTACCGGATGGGCGTCCAGGTCGAACAGCGCGCGTTCGCCCGGCTCTCGATCCCGCTGTTCGCGTGGGGCGGCGGCATCGCCGTCCGCAGCGACGTCGAGGACACGGTGACCTGGGACCGCGAGACGCTCGTCGAGGACACGGCCTTCGTGTGGGCCGCCGCCCAGCGCGTCGAGGACTTCACCTTCGAACTCGCGACGGCGACCTGCGCCAACGAGGCCCCGCCGTCGCTCTCGGAGATCCTCCAACAGCGTCGCCGGTGGGCCGCCGGCAACCTCGAAGCCGCCGGAGACCTGCCCACCGGCTACGAGATCCTCACGCGCGTCCGGAACTTCGCGTGGGCGCTGTCACCGATCGTGACCGTGATCGTGCTCCCGCTGTCGCTGCTCGGGGTCGGCGTCGCGGCCACCGGCCTGTTCGCGCTCACGTCTATCGGACTGGGCGTCCTCACGCTCTTTTGGTATCTCCGCGGCGTGGTGTACTACGGTCGGAACAAGCTGGAGTGGGCGCTCGCCGTGCCGCTGGCGCCGGTCATCACGGTCGTCCACTCGATGGGGACCGTCGCCGGAATCCTCGACCCGCCGGGCGACTTCCGCGTGACGAAGAAGGTCGGAAAGTAGGGAGCCGCGGACGCGAGGCTCGCGGCCGAGATGGAATCGAAGTGAATCGTGGAGCTACCGCTACCACCAGCTACGTCACCGCACTGTGGGCGTGATACTGATTACTCTCACTTGTTACCGCCGAGCGCCACCCCCCTTGATGGCGCTCGGCGGTAAGAGACGAGAGTAATCAGTATGACCCACACCTCGCTGTTCGGAGCGGATTTTTTCGACCTAACTCGCCGCCGACGTTTCGGTCTGACTCGCTGCGCGACGTTTCGGCCTGACTCGCCGCGCGACGTTTCGGTCTCTACATCGAGTGCGACGATCCGAGGGACAGAAGATCGAGCAGACAGACGGGAGAGCGTCTCACACTGCCGGACGTGCGTTCGTGGAACATTTCGGCACCCCGTGAGACCGAGAAGTTCCAGCTAGTTCCGTCCAACAGTCTCAGTCGTCGGCGGCCTGCGCGAAGTCCGCGACGAGGTCGCCCGGCACGACGCCGTCTTCAGTCCAGCCGCGGTGCTCGTAGTACTCCTGGATGGAGGCGTCGAGATCCGGCAGATCGTAGGGGAGCCGGTCGGCGTCGGCGTCGCGGCCGCGCTGGTTGCTGAAGTGTCGTTCGAGGTTCACGACCCGGTCGCCGACCGCGAGCAGGTCCTCGTACTCGACGTCGAACAGCGC
>ENA-ORDC01001778-ORDC01001778.1-marine-metagenome-genome-assembly--contig:-NODE-1778-length-14903-cov-3.089437_pt1 | contig 14903 bp, 12 predicted proteins | sample MGYA00237783_ERZ508515 | MGnify/ENA primary metagenome ERZ508515 (study PRJEB26186, sample SAMN06268792) | marine metagenome | isolation source: Eden Landing Ponds, San Francisco, CA, USA | place... | reverse complement strand
GCCGAGCAGATCGACGAGAACCCCGCGTACGTGCCCCTCGAGACGATCGGCAACCCGGCGCTCGTCACGCCCGACCTCGAACGGATTGCCGATATCGCGCACGAGCACGGCGCGCCGCTGTTCGTCGACAACACGTTCGCGACGCCGTACCTTTGCAACCCGCTCGAGCACGGCGCCGACCTCGTCTGGCACTCGACCACCAAGTGGATCCACGGCGCCGGCTCGACGATCGGCGGCATCCTGATCGACGGCGGCAGCTTCGACTGGAACGGCGAGGACTATCCCGAAATCGCCGCGGAGAACCCCGCCTACCACGGTGTCAACTTCCAGGAGCGCTTCGGCGACATGGCCTTTATCGCGACGGCTCGCGCACGTGCCCTGCGCGACCTCGGCAACCAGCAGGCGCCCTTCGACGCGTGGGTCACGACACAGAAACTGGAGACCCTGCCACTCCGGATGGAACGCCACTCCGAGAACGCGATGGCCGTCGCCGAGCACCTCGACGACCATCCCGACGTCGACTGGGTGACGTATCCCGGCCTCGAGGACCACGAGACCCACGAGCTCTCTTCGGAGTACCTCGACGGCGGGTACGGCGGCATGATCGCCTTCGGCCTCGAAGGCGGATACGACGCAGCCCGAACGACCGTCGAATCGACTGAGCTCGCGAGCCTGCTCGCGAACGTCGGCGATGCGAAGACGCTCATCATCCACCCGGCGTCGACGACCCACCAGCAGCTGACCGAGGAGGAACAGCTCGCGAGCGGCGTCACCCCGGACCTCGTGCGCCTCTCCGTCGGTCTCGAAGACGTCGGGGACCTGATCGGGGACCTCGACGCCGCGATCGACGAAGCGACCTGAATCGGCGAGGGATTTTGTTTTGGGGGAACCGCCCCTCAGGAGTCCGCCTTCGGTGCGAGCACGAGTACCGCCGTACTCTCCTCGACCGCACGGGGTGATATCGACCGCTCTCCGTCGAATCGAGCGACGTCACCCGGCTCGAGAACGTACGAGTCCCCGTCGAGGCGCACCTCGATCGCGCCCGAGAGCAGGTGAAAGACGATCTGTCGATCGGGGTGACTGTGCTCGGCGATCGCATCGCCAGCCTCCAGACTGAGCCGGATGGTCTTCGGCTCGTCGTCGAAGAGCACGGCGTGTGGCTCGGCCTCGAGTTCGTCGAGCGCGACGAGGTCGGGGGTCATTCCTTCGGCAGTTCCGCCTCGAACGCGTTCGGCCCGGTCTGCTCGACGGCGTAGCCGTCGGCGTCGAAGGCGTCGACTTCGGCCTGGAACTCGTAGAACAGGGGTTTCGGTTCGTGATCGTTGACGATCGTCAACGTCTCCCCCGCGTCCATCTCGTCGAAGGCTTCGTGAATCAGCGGATGGCGTTCCGGCGGTGCGACGTCGCGAAGGTCCAGTCGTGGCATGCAGGCACTGCTCGGTCCGCACGGGCGGTCGGCGTTGTGCCGAACGTATTCGGCAACCGTGCACCGATTCAGAACGAAACCACGACTCAGGCGGCGTCGTCCGCGAGCGCCCGCAACTTGCTCCGAGCTGGACCCGGTTCGACGCTGTACTTGAATGCCGGTCGATTGTCGAGGAGGACGTACGGGACGCGCTCCCCGTACTCCTCGCGGAGCTCGGGCTCCTCGTCGACGTCGACGAGCGAGAGGTCGAGCGCGATCTCCTCTTCGTCTGCGACGGTTTCGATGGTCTCGACTGCGTCGTCGCAGAGATCGCACTCTTCGCGGGTGTAGACCGTGACCGAGACTGGTGCCATTGCCGGGAGTCGGTGATCGGCGGAAAAACGGGTTGCGATCCACCTGGGCCGCTACGCGGTGGACTCGGACGGTAGGTCGCGGTCGGCAACGGCTGCGAGCAGTGCGGCAAGGGCCTCGGCTGCCGCGTCGTGGAGAGATGCCCCTCGATCGGCGGTGGCCTCGCTCGGATCGCCGACGACCCCGTTTTCGGAGAACTCGGCGCTGTCGAACGCGAGATTCACGCCCGACACCCACTCACCCCAGCCGTCGCTCGCACCGGCGACGGCCTCGTCGATGCGACCCTCCTGGACGAGTTCTGGGGCGACGTGTCGGAGCATGGAGGTCTCGACGGGACCAGCGTGTCCCATGTCCGGAGCGTCGACGGAATCGAACCAGGTGAGCGGTACGGCGTACGCGTCGCCGTCCCGCGAGAGTCTCGCTGCGACCTCACGAAGTGCGTCGACGTTCCCGCCGTGCCCGTTGACGAGGACGATCCGGTCGAACCCGTGGTGGGCGAGACTTGCCGCAGCCTCTCGGACGTAGGCCCTGAACGTGTCCGCGCTCACCCACATCGTGCCGCCGAACTGACGGTGCTCTTCCGAGACACCGACTGGAATCGCCGGCGCGATGACGACGTCGCCGTCGTACCGCTCGGTACCAGCCGTGGCAACGGCGTCGGCGGCGATCGTGTCCGTCGAAAGCGGCGCGTGGGGGCCGTGCTGTTCGGTGCTGCCGACCGGCAACACGGCGAGATCGGTGTCGGCTGCCTCGGCGTCGGGCCAGGCAACCTCGGCGAGGTGCATGCGCGAATCGTCGGACTGGGCGGCCTTCAACCCCGTTGCTCCTTCGCGAGCCGCCGGGAGTTCGCCTCTCGAAGATACCCCGGCCGGTGCCGTCCCGCGATCCAACTCCCCGACACTTATAGTGTGGCTCGCCCCACCGAACCGACATGCGCGGTTCTCGTCTCGGCGTCCATCCCAGTGGGTTCGGCGTGGCCCTCCTCGCGTTTACGCTCACCCGGCTGCTCGTCGCGGAAACGGCCCAATCGGAAGCGGGTACGTTCGTCGCTGCGGCACTGGTGCCACTGTCGGCCGGTCTGGGTCTCACAATCTTCGGGGTCGCGATCGGGATCGGTGCGGTATCACGGGCGTACGCACGAACGGTTTGGCGGTGGACCGCACTGGGTACATTCGCGATGCTACTCGTGCTCGTAGCGACCGCCGTCCACGTCATCTTGCTCGGCGAGCGACTCGGGATGCTCTGGGAGGAATCCGGCATTCTGGTCGCGAACGTGCTACTCGGTGGAGCGATCCTGGGCAGTTTCGTCGGAGACCGGTCCGCGAAGCATCGCCACAGCAACGAGCGTCTCGTACAGTATGCCGAGCGCTCGATGCTCGTCAATCGACTGCTCCGCCACGAGATCCTCAACGCGGTATCGATCGTCCAGGGGTACGCGAACACCGCAGATTCCGATCCCGACGAGGCCATCGAAGCGATCGAGGAGTCGACGAAACAGATCGAACGGACCGTCGAACACGTCGGGCAGTTTGCAGCGACGACTGGCGAGATTGTCGCCGTCGACGTCGGGAACGCCGTCGAGTCCGTTCTCGACGTCGTTCCGGAGAGTGCGTCAGTGCGCGTCGACGGGACGATTCCAGCCAACGTCCTCGTGCGTGCCGACGACCGACTCGACCTCCTCGTCGGGGAGCTCGTCGAAAATGCTATCGAGCACGCTGGCCCGGATCCAGCCGTGGTTCTGGACGTCGACGTCGGACCGCGGACCGTCGATCTCACGGTGCAGGACGATGGCCCTGGCCTGCCAGCTGCCGCGGAAACCGTACTCGCCGCACGGTCGCTCCCCGAGTACGACGATCCATCGCTCGGGTACGGTCTTCAGATGGTCCGCCTCCTCGTCGAACAGTACGACGGCGCGATCCGTACGGATTACACGGACGGGACGTCACTGACGGTGACGCTCCAGCGGACGCGTGAACGATCGACGCCCGCGCTCGCACGGGGCGTCCCCACAGTCGATCTCCACCGGGTCGGGTTCGCGGCCGTCGCAGCTGGCATCGCGATGGGACTGGTGCTCGATCAACTGTCGGGCCAGATGCCGATCATCGGAACGCTCTACAGCGTGAACAGTCCCGTCGTCGGCTGGGTCACGCACCTCTTTCACAGCATCCTGTTCGGGCTGCTATTCGCCGCCGGCTGCTCGCTTCCCCGGATCAAAGCCGTGGCTGCCTCACCGCGGGGGATGACCGCTCTCGGCGTCGGCTGGGGACTGGTGCTCTGGCTCTTCGCTGCGGGTATCGTGATGCCAATCTGGCTGATCGCAGTCGGCACGGACGCGATGATTCCGAACCTCTCCGCCATAGGGCTGGTGGGACACGTGCTGTGGGGTGCGATCCTCGGTGGGCTGTACGCGACGCTGCCCGGCGAAGAGCTGCTCCCCGCGTAACACCCGAAAAAGAGCTGAACCCCGCGAAACACCCGGCGAAGAGCTGCTCCCAACGTACCAGCTCGGCGAAGCGCTGCCGTCAGCTCGAGAGCTACTCCAGGGTGCGCCGTCGGTCGGCAAAGTTGCCCCTGGGAGAGATCGACGGCCGTCCCCGTCCGGTAGTGGAAGACGCGAGACTGAGGTTGGTCTCGAGCAGCCGGGAAATCGGAGGCCACCGACGGGGTCCGGTGGGGCTCAGTCGTCGTCCTCGCTCTCGACCTCGACGTCGGTCCGGGCACGGCGCTTGGCTGCTCGCTCGACGAACGAGTCCGGAAGTTCGTCGATCTCGCCAGCCTGAACGGCCCAGAGGTGGGCGTAGAGGCCGTCGCGGGAGAGCAGGTCCTCGTGGGTGCCGCGCTCGACGATCCGGCCGTCCTCGAAGACGAGGATCTGATCGGCGTCCTTGATCGTCGAGAGCCGGTGGGCGATCGCGAACGTCGTCCGCTCTGCCGTCAGGTCGTCGAGCGAGCGCTGGATGAGCATTTCCGTCTCGGTGTCGACGTCACTGGTCGCCTCGTCGAGCACGAGAATCTTCGGGTCCTTGAGCACGGCTCGGGCGATCGCGATGCGCTGACGCTGGCCGCCGGAGAGCTTCACGCCACGCTCCCCGACCTCGGTGTCGTACCCATCGGGAAGGTTCTGGATAAACTCGTGTGCCTCCGCGGCCTTCGCGGCCTCGACGACCTCCTCTCGAGGCGCGTCGAAGCTACCGTAGCGGATGTTGTCCTCGACGGAGCCGTAGAACAGGTAGGTGTCCTGCTGGACGTAGGCGAGTTGGCGACGGAGGCTCGGGAGGGTGACGTCGCGGACGTCCGTCCCGTCGATCCGGACTGCCCCGTCGTCGACGTCGTAGAGGCGAAGGAGGAGCTTGAGGACGGTGGACTTGCCCGCGCCGGTCGGGCCGACGAGCGCGACCGTCTCGCCACCGTCGACCTCGAAGTCGACCGAATCCAGGATCTGCTCGGGCTCGGAATCCGCGACGCCGTCGCGGGCGTCACTACCTTCGACGGCGTCGACGGCTGGTTCGCCGTAACTGAAGCTGACGTCGTCGTACTCGACGCCGCCCTCGCTCACTTCGAGCTCGTTCGCGTCCAGGGACTCCTCGACGCGACCCCGTTCGTCCATCAATCCGAACACGCGAGCGCTGGAGGCCCGGGCCCGCTGGTACATGTTGATGATCTGCCCGAACTGCGCCATCGGCCAGATGAACCGCTGGGTGAGCAGGATGAACGTGACGAACTCGCCAACGGAGATCGGCTCCGTGAAGATCCATGGCGCCTCACCCGGCTCTGAGAGGACCCAGAGACCGCCCACGAGGAACGTGGTGACGAAGCCGATCCCCGCGAGGACGCGGAGCCCGGGGAAGAACTTGATCCGGGTGTCGATGGCATCCCAGTTCGCGTCGAAGTAGTCCATCGAGACCTCGTCGACGCGCTCGGACTCGTAGGACTCCGTCGTCGAGGCCTTGATCACCGAGATGCCGCCGAGGTTGTTCTCCAGCCTGGAGTTGACCGCCCCGACCGTCGAGCGGACCTCCTTGTACTTCGGCTGGATGATGCGGATGAAGATGTAGGTGAAGAGGGCGATGAGCGGCACGGGCAGGAGCGCGACGAGCGCGAGCTGCCAGTTGAAGTAGAAGAGCACGCCCGCGATCCCCAGCACCATCACCGAGAGGCGGAACAGCGAGTTGATGCCGTCGTTGAGGAACCGCTCGAGGCGGTTGACGTCGTTCGAGAGGATCGAGAGGAGTTCGCCGGTCTGCTTGTCCGCGAAGAAGTCCATGTCGAGGCGCTGCATCGCGTCATAGGTGTCCGTGCGGATCTCGTGCTGGATGTTCTGGGCGAAGGCGTTGAACCCCCAGTTTCGCGTCCAGTGAAAGATGGCGCCGAAGGAGAACGCCGCCCCGATAATCCCCACGGTCAGCCAGAGCTGGCCCTCCTGACTTGCTGGAATCCAGGCGTCAGGAACGAGCCAGATCGCGGCGAAGGACTTGTCTTGCCGAAAGATCGCGTCGATCGCGAAACCCAACAGGATCGGCGGCAGCAGGTCGAGCAATCGTGCGCCGATCGACGAGAGGATTCCGACGACGAGGTACCCGATGTTCGGCCGCCCGTACACGAGAAACAGTCGCTTCATCGGGTTCTCGACCCGCTCGCGTTGCTCTTCGAACGGATCGTCATCGTCCGGCAGGGACCCCGCAGCCATTCCTATCCGGTTTCAGCAGCCGAGTCGCTTCAGGCCTACGATTCGAAACAGTCCGCGTCGGTGCCGTCGACGGTCGTGTTGGCGTACTCGATGCGCACCGGATCTCCACGATCGACGCCGTTGTCCGAAGCAACCCCGATCGGCACCTCGATCACGTACTGTCCGTAGCCTGGGTACTCCTGCTCCTCGCCGTTCTCGTTCGGCCCCGGTTCTGGAGCAGGATTGATCGAGGTGATACAGCCGTCGCTATCGACGTAGATGATGTCGATTCCGAACGCCATCGACCGCATGACGAACGTGCGATTGGCCTCCTGCTCGTAGACGAACAGCATACCCTCGTCGTCGGCCAGGTCGTCGTGATCACCGAGACCGACGTACTGTTCTTGGAACTCGTCGGCCACCTCGGCATCGATCAGCGCGACGCGGTTTTCGCCGTCGTAGAGCTCGACGTTCCCCGATGGGTTGCTCGGCTCGTAGAGAACGACCCCTGCGGCCAGGAGACCGACGATGAGCACCACGCCGACGGCGAGGAGCAGGCCTTCACGTCGCTGCACGGCTTCGGGTTCGTTCCCGCGACAGAAAGGGTTATCTGCGCGGCTCGGTGAAATTTCGGGTACGGGTTCGTGGTCTAGTTGGTTATGACGCGGCCCTTACAAGGCCGAGATCGGTGGTTCGACTCCGCCCGAACCCATCCGCTTTCTGCACGATCGAGAGCTCCGGTAATCCGCCCCGTTGGACCGTCTATCTCCGGAATCTCGATATAGCGTGGATATTTCGAAATCCGATTTCAAGCGGGATGCAGGCGGGGGTGCCTTCCCTCTGGGATTCCACCAAAGTGGATTGTCTGACCGCTCAAAAGTGTGTCGGTGGGGCCAACTCAAATGATTGAGGCTCAATATTAGCACGTTCATTGCGGATCACGAACCGCTAGGTGCTAGCCCATCCCTTCGTTTGACTCGCCCGTCGTTTTATGGCCTTCCGGAGCAGTGAGTTCGCCCAATGGTATCATTCCGCCCAGTCGCGGACGGATCACTCGACGAGGAGGCGCTGGAAATCGCCGCCGAGGTCTACGAGTTCGAGCAACCAGATACCGAATGGACGACCCAAGCTCGCAATTCGTTTACCTTGAGCGAACAATGGCTGGAACATAACGATCTCAGCGCACAAAACGTGGGTGACTACGTCGATAGCCTCGAAGCAACACTCGAAGATTTGGCAGAGTCTGAAGCCGTAGAACTTGACGAACTATGGAGTGAGGTGCAGGATGACCCCCAGAGACTCGCACAAATACTCGACGCGCTATACGAAGGGGAGTTGGATTTATCGACCCGAATCGATGACTTCCGGGACGCTCTGCCAGTCAGCACCTCCGTCGTCGGACATTTGCTGGCAGCATCGAATCCGGGCAAATTCGCGCCTTACATTGACGATGTTTTCAAGGCCTTCTTGGATTACTTCAGCGGATACTCAGAGCCCACGTACGACTCCTCAGGCGAGAAATATAGGCTCTACGTGGATTGTCTCTCAGCCCTATCTGACTTTTTGGATGAAGAGGGATACGTCGAAGGAGCTGACGCCATCGACGGATTCCATTTCATGTTCACGGTCGTCGCGAACGAGGAACCGGCGAGCGATTTCCGGCTCCGCTATCTCGTCTCATTTGCTCGACGGCTGAAGGGGTACGAGGACAACACCGACGAGCTCATCGAGGATCTGCGTACACTCCCACAGCCGTTTCTAAGGGAGGAAGCCACGCTCTACGAAGACCGGTCGAAGATCGCCCGAATCCGCTATCAGGTCCTTGATGCTATCCTCGACGACGAAGACGTCGAGCTCCAGCGATACAAGGAAGAGGAGAACGAGCGCTACGAAAAGAACATCTTGCATTCTTGGCGAGACTTTACGATTCTTGCACAGCTCTATTTCGACCTCTATCAGGACAGAATCGAGCGGTATCTCGACGACCTCATCGACCACCTTCGCAGCGAGCTCGGTGCGGAGGAACTCGAGGCTCACGTGATTACGTTCCAAGGGGCCTCCAACTTCCCCCGGACTCGTTGCTGGGTCGCGCTCTACCCCGCTGATCGGGACTTCAAGGAGTCCTACCAATTATTCTTCGACACCTCGCCCGACGGGGTCGAGCACGGACTTGCCGCAGGGAGCGATCTCGACTACGATGATCAAATGATCGACACCGATCAGCTAGGGAAGCTCGAAGAGATTTCAGTGTCCGCAATAATTAGGAAGTTCGAGGAGGTATACGACGAGTTCGAACGGAGAAACCACGAAATCGATGAGGACGATGCGGAGTCGGAGGGAGAAGTCGACTACCACGAACTCGACGACTTCCCCGAGATTGCGAGACAACTCCAAAAGTCCAAACAGATGGTCTTCTACGGCCCGCCGGGAACCGGGAAGACGTACGCCGCGATCAATTTCGCCAAGTGGTGGATCTCGGAGGAGGACGGTAACGTCGATGAACAGGTCGAGACCATCACTTTCCACCCCTCGTTCACGTATGAGGACTTCATGGAAGGGCTCTCGGCCCAATCCGAGGGCGGAGCCCTGACCTTCGACATCGACAAGGGAGTGTTCGCGCAATTCTGTGAGAAGGCCACCGAGGCGTACGAGAGCGCCGACGGCACTCCTCCTCGGTATGTCCTAATCATCGACGAGATCAACCGGGGTAACCTTGCCAGCATCTTCGGTGAGACGATCACACTTCTTGAACCCGACAAGCGAACTGGCGGCGGCGCAGCGGTGACGACGACTCTCGCTCACTCGGGTGATCCGCTGTCGGTCCCGCCAAACCTGTACATCATCGGTACGATGAACACGGCCGATCGCTCGATCGCCCTCGTGGACGCCGCGCTCAGGCGGCGGTTTCGATTCAAGGCGTACCCACCGGATTACGATCTGCTGTTCGAGGAGTATGGCTTCGAAGACGAGGCGGACGCCAAGGACGCCGTGAGCCAGCAAAGTGGCGAGGAGTCGCTCCGGGCGCTGTCTATCCTGGGGCTGCGTGAGATCAACCACCAGATCCTCAAGGCCAACTCACTCGGACGAGGGAAGCAAATCGGCCACTCGTACCTACTCGACCGGGAGAGTGGCGAGGCGATAGTGGATGCCTGGCGGTACGAGATCCTGCCGCTCCTCGAGGAATACTACTTTGGCCAGCTCGGTAGGATGCAGAGCCAGATCTTCGACGGCAACGGTGAATCGTTGTTCGACTGGGAGCGTCAGCAGATCGAGAACTTCGACGGTGACGATCTCCGCGAGGAGCTCCGCACTCTCGTCGAAGACGAGGGCTGAGCATGTCGAGCATCCCCGTCGTCGAGGGACACCCGGACACGATCTCGATAGAGGAGCACTCGGAAGTCGGTCCCATCCACTTGACGGAGCGAGATCACGAGGCGCTTGAGACGGCGGTCAACGGGGCCGAGGACGGTCCCCAACGGATCGGCATTCGATACACTCGAGACGGGAGCGCATATCTCCGTAGCGGCGCCTTTGTCGGCATCGTCGCTCTGCCCGACGGCCCGACCGTTAGGATCGATCCCAAGACCTCGGTCGATAGCCTCCTAGCCGTGCTCCGGTACGCGTTTGGCTCTGACCCCTCTGTTATCGAGACACGCGAAGAGCTTGCCGGTGGTGGGGACTTTGTCAACGCGATCGCAGCGGTCTACCTCCAAGAGTTAGATGATGTAATCCGACAGGGGCTCGACAAGGAGTACGTCCGTACCGAGGCAACAGAGCGGTACGTCCGGGGGCAGATCGACGCGCATCAACAGCTCCAACGAGCACCCATCGCCCCGATTACGTTCGATTGCCGCTACGAAGAGCTCACCCATGGTACGCTGCTCAACGCGGTGGTGCTTCGGGCGACAAAGCTCCTCGCCCGCCTCGCCGATGGCTCGATTGCAGCCGACCTCCACGGGCGGGCTCAGCGACTTGAACAGCGTGTGCCTGATCGCCCTGTGACGTGGGAAGACGCAGATAGCATCGACCTCCACCGGCTGAACGACCACTACGATACCCTGCTCGACATCGCCCGGGAGGTGCTGCGACACTCGTTCGTCAGCGATGTCCGCTCGGGTGACCAGACCTCGTTCAGCTTGCTGGTGAACATGAACTCCGTCTTCGAGTCGGTCGTAGAGCGGGCGGCAGACGCGGTGGCAGCTCGTCGGAATGGATGGCGAGTAGAGCGTCAGGCCGAGACCGACTCACTCCTGCAAGGGACTCCGGAAGTCACCCTATATCCGGACGTGCTCGTACGAGTGGACGGCGACCCCTATGTGGTGGCCGACGCGAAGTGGAAGTCAAGCCAGCGAAATGGAGATCTGTATCAGCTGCTTGCCTACCAGTCCGCTCACGACGCCCCTGGGATTCTGTTCTATCCTTATAATGGAGGGTCAGTTTCGACCGAGTACACGGTTTCAGGAGGGTCAGATCTCACATTGGTCGAACTCCCAACAAATGCAACCCCCGAGGACGGTTCGACCTTTGCCGCAAAGATTGAGAAGAAGCTCGCTAAAGCCTTCGAATCGGCAAATGGCTGAAGCGACTGTCTCAAAGGAACACCGATTCCGAGCGGGGATCGGCAAAGGAGGCAAGTTATTCGCGAAGGTGGGACGCTTCATCCAGAACAAGCCGAAGAGAGGGAAAAACGTCGAAGGGGATTTCCCGATTGCCGAGTTCATCAACCGGAACTGAATCAGACCGCTCGCCCCAGTCCGGCATTTCTTCCTCCAGATCGTCGAGCTCCACGACGACCACCACGTCATCAATCGGTGGGTAGTGCGGATTCCTTTCGGCAACGGTCTCTTCATTCTCGAATTCCCATAGCATCGCCTTCTCCCCCGGGACCTCCATCACAATCAGTTTGTCACGATCTGACCCTGCTTCATCGTCATTGACCTGCTCCCGGTCAAGAACTACGTCCCCGTACACGAATTCAGGCCGATCCTCGTCCGGATCCAAGTCGTCGAGATCTAGCGAGTCATCCTCGTCCGTCGATTCATCAGAGGACTCATCATCTGCGTCGCTATCGGGTAGTTCTTCATCCGGACCAGTTGTTTCGTCTTCAGGAAGCTCTGGTTCGTGAGGAGGGTCGGCAGTGTCGTCCTCTTCACACTCTTCCGAGTCCTGCTCTTCCTCCCTCTCCTTCTCCTCGTCCTCGCAGTCTTGCTCACTGTCCGGTTCGTCGGGACCTTCTGGATCCTCTCCGGGTGTTGGATCTTCCGTGGCTCCGCCAGAGCTAACTGAGCCAGCTGCAGCTCCGGCTGCTGCGCCTCCTGCTGCTGCACCCGCTCCAGCACTTGCTGCGCTGCCTGCTGCAGCTCCAGCGGCGCCCGCACCGCTCGCTACCGCCTCAGTCAAACTCGTCTGCTCTCCACTGTCTTCGGTATCCTGTTCTTCGTCCTGTTCTTCGTCGTTACCGCCCGAATTGGGCGGACTTCCGATTCTGTTACCCATGAAATTGAACACCGGTTATACCGGGGAATTGGTCGAGTCGCGACTGTCGCGTCTCGCTTGGCACAGTGGTCAATGCATTGTTCGCGTCCGTGGCCCAGTTGCCGTACGCTTCCCGTGAAAGCTCTCCAGAAGCCGGTTCGCAGTTCTTTCGCCAGTGGTTTACGCCAGTCGCCGCCACGACTTCCGCCGGACATCGGCGAAGGTGATCTGGCGCAATCCGACCGATGAGGAGAATTCCACTGGGTTGGATTACGTCGATCAACGTTCGCACGTCGTCGAGGATCATGTAGATGCTCTCGTACTGCGTTACGTCGAAGGCGCAGTAGTCGATCCCGAGATCATCGATGGTTCGGCGGCATCGCTCGAAATGCCACACCTTCCATCCCTTTGCAAGGGGGATGACCGAGGTAGAGAGATCGTCGCGATCCTGAATCCGGTTGTAGACTGCTCGGGTCCCACTCATACAGCGGTCGATCTCCTTGAGCTGTGCGGCCGGGGTCATCGTGTCCTCGTACACCCACCTATCGCTTGGAATGTAGAAATCAGGATTGAGCGCACCAACGCGTTCCATTTCATCGTCTGGCGTGCGCCCAACCAAGTCGTCGTCATCCTCTACATTCGCGACGATTAGCTCTTGGTGGGGCCCCATTAGCGAATCATACTCTCGTGGTGAGTTCTCCAACCACCGAGCATTCGTGAACGTCGTCAGCAGGTATGGGGCCGCACTGTGTTCTGTAAACAACCGCCTGTGTTTGGAGACGGCTGGATTGATTTTCGGAATCGCGCCGTGGGGGTAGTCCTCAGTCGACATCTCGGAATCTGTGGTGCAGATGTTATCTGTAAGCACCTGTGTCGACTATTACGCAGACAGGCAAAAGTCTGTTGGAGAATATTTGAACAAGAGTCGCTTCGAGACATCATTCATTTACGGCTTCTATCTCGTATACCTATAACAGAACGAAGTGGCTTCGCACCGATGGCTTTTAGCATAAACCATAGAGAGGTACCATCATGAGTGAACGAGTTCACTTCATTCCGGTTGGGTTCGATTTTGAGCGTCTCATCCATCCAATTTCTAAGGGAGATCTTGAAGCAGACCGAGTCGTCCTCATCACTCACGATAATAAGTCTGCGATCGATGATGGTGGACGAGCTGCCAATCTCGGATCAAATATGACGAAACGCCTGGAAGACGCATTTCAGCTCATCGACATTGAGGTAGAAAGAGAATTTGTCGAAGTCTCGGATCTACATGATTACGAACTCCAGTATCCCCGAGCTCACGATTACATCCTTGACGAACTCGAGGAGGGGAACGAAGTCTTCGTCAATATCTCTTCGATGCCCCGTACGATTGCATTCGCGTTTGCGACCGCGGCAGACTCGATCATCGCAGAATTCCAAGGTGACATTGACCAGATCCGTGATCGTCTGCACACATACTACGTGGCACCTCAGGATTACCTCGTTCTCGAAATGATCGAGACCTTGGAGGACGTTGCCGACACGTTCGACGGGTTGACCGAACGGTATGAAGACCTCTTTATCCATGAGCAGCACGAGGATGTCCAGAAATTACTCAGTCGAATCGACGAGAACGGCGTCACCGAAGGTGCCAAAGATCTCGATGGCCAGATGTACGTCGAATTCCCCGCATCTCCGGGGAGCAATATCGAGGGAACCGAGGGACAAATTCTCAAATTCCTTTCCGATAGAGAACCAGTCCCCTCTACTTCTGCGCTCGCTGAGCAACTAGCGGATCAGTTGGATGAGACGTATGATGAATCATTCCGGAGTAGAATCCAGTACAACGTATCAAAGCTCGAAGACAAAGGCTACGTTGATCGATCGGAATCTGGAAATCGTCTTGAAACTCGTCTCTCAACGATGGGCCGGATGTGGGTGAAAACCCACGACTGACGGCAGTGGATTGTATTCTTGGCGTCTACCTAGAGGACTAAAGCTGAATGGATCTCAGGTTGTATTGGCGTATCCCCCTGGTAATTGAGACAACCAATTTAGAACTGTCTGCTCGGCATCATCGACATCTGTAATCGACCTCGTAGCGCCATGGAGTTCTTTCGAGCCGTCGCCTATGACCGCTGGCTCGACTACTGTTGCTTGCTTCGCCTCAGAAATCCGGGAACTACGTGTAACTGAAGACCCACTCTCTCCAAGCCGACCAGAGAGGAACTCCATACCATCTACCTCATCCGGAGTTACCTTTCGAACAAGCATCTCAAATAGTGGATCTCCAGGAAGCAGTAACCGAATCGAGGGGAACTCCTCTGCAATCTCTGGACTGAAAGTCACAACAATTCCACCGGTCGATCCGAGTTTTGCCTGCACAGTCTCGGGGAGTGACTCCAGCAATGCAATCTCTTCACCATCTGGGAACTCAAGTACATAAGCATCACTGACGACATTGGTGAAATCATCGGCTCGAGGATGGTTTCGTAGGGCAGTGAACCCCCAATTCGTCTCCTCTAGGCGGTCACTTTGCGTAAATAGTATCTCGAAGGTTTCTAGGCTTACCAAGGGCTCATATGACTGATCACCCGTCCCGATTTCATCGAATGCTGGATAGGAATAGGGTTCCCACCCATCGAGCCCTGCGTTATCGATGATCTCCTCTTTCGTCGACGCTTCACCGGACTCCCCAGCAAGGCCGGTCTCCTCAGCTTTCTCCTGCGTTTGCTTCGCCCGCGAATCAGCTTCTTCGACGACTTGCTCACTTGGCTCTCTGGTGTCATCCGACCCGGAACTACCCATAACGGCGTCTTTGATGTCCTGCTCGATGCTGTTCAGTACCGGACGCATCGGCCCAACCACGTTCTCGAACAGCTGTAACCGCCCCTCCAGTTCCTCGTAGATGTCGCCGTCGATACTGTCCTTGTAGGCGTAGTTGATGATCTTCACGACCTCGTTCTTCTGGCCAATACGGTCGATTCGACCGATGCGTTG
>ENA-ORDC01001777-ORDC01001777.1-marine-metagenome-genome-assembly--contig:-NODE-1777-length-14903-cov-3.192028_pt1 | contig 14903 bp, 19 predicted proteins | sample MGYA00237783_ERZ508515 | MGnify/ENA primary metagenome ERZ508515 (study PRJEB26186, sample SAMN06268792) | marine metagenome | isolation source: Eden Landing Ponds, San Francisco, CA, USA | place... | reverse complement strand
CGACGGCGGGTGGGAGCGCCGCGCGTACGTCGCCGTCGAGGCGGCGCTGGAGGCCGCCCTCGACGAGGTCGAACCGGGCGCCGACGCCGCCGACGTCCGGAGGGAAGCGGAGGCGGAACTGACCGCGTTCGGGTTCGATCCGACCGGCGGATCCGGCGAGGGTGACCCGGGCGGTGACCCGATCGAAACCGGCCACGGCGTCGGCCTCTCGCGTCGCGAGCGGCCGTTCCTCCGGGCGGGCGAGACGCTCGACGTCGGGTGCGTTCTCGCAGTCGCTCCGGGCCTGACCGATCCCGAGCACGGCTCCGTCCGTCTGGGCGACCTCGTCGTCGTGACCGAGGCGGGATACGAACTGGTCGGAGACGGAACGCGGTCGTTCGCGCCGCGGGAGTGAGAACGTCGACGGTGGGAGCTCTCAGACCGTCGCCACGTCGTCTACGACTCCTCGTCGTCCTCGGGGGTCTTCACGACCATCCCCACCGCGCGCTCGCCGAGCTGCATCGGGATGTCCGTGGGCGTCGTGAGGTAGTGGGGCAGCGCGACCATCCCGACCGCGATGGCGACCGCGCCGCCGCCGATGACCGTGTCGCCTTCGAGGAGTCGGGTGAGGCCGAAGATTCCCACCGGGGCGGCGAAGACGAGCGTCGCCGCCAGTTGGATCGTCCCGAGGATACCGAGTCGCATCGTGCCGTAGATGGCCGCCTCCGAACAAAAGGGTCGCGGTCGGTAGAGGCGAGGCGCTGCGGAGCGTACGACGACGCGGGCTGCAGCGACGTGGAGGCACCGGTACAGCGGTGGCGACGTCGAGGCGGCGGTACAGCGGTGGCGACGTCGAGGCGGCGGTACAGCGGCGGCGACACTACCGGTGCAGCGGTTCCGGGGCCGGGGGCATCGCCCGCTTGTGCGCGCTCTTCTCGTAGAGTTCGACGACGCGTTCGACCTGCGCTTCGGTGACGTCGAGGTGCCGGACGGTCGCGGCCGTCGAGAGCGGGCCGTCGACGTGGAGCGCGAGCACGGCGTCGAGGGTGTCGTAGTCGAGTCCCATCTCCTCCTCGTCGGTCTGTCCCGCCCACATCTCTGCGGAGGGCGTCTTCCCCACCAGGGCGTCCGGAACGCCGAGAGAACTCGCGAGCTGGCGGACCTGCTGTTTGTAGAGGTTTCCGATCGGGTTGCAGTCGACCGCTTGGTCGCCGTACTTCGTGAAGTAGCCCGTTAGCGCCTCCGAACGGTTCCCAGTCCCGAGAACGATCTTGTTCTCGTGGTTGGCGACGAAGTAGCTCAGCACGGCGCGGGTGCGGACGTAGACGTTACCCGCGGCCGTCCGGTCGTCCGCTGCCTCTGGGAACGTGTCGAAGAACGTCTCCGCGATGGGCTGGATCTCGACGACGTCGTATCCGATCTCGAGTTCCTGGGCGACCCACTCGGCGTCGCTCATATTGTCGTCGGTGTTCACGACGCTCGGCATCACGAGACCGTGGACGTTCTCTGCGCCCAGTGCCTCGACGGCGAGGTACGCCACAGTCGTGCTGTCGATGCCGCCCGAGAGACCGAGAACGGCCCCTTCAGCGCTCGCGTCGTCGACGACGTCGCGGAGGAACGAGACGAGGTGGTCCGTCGTCGCGTCGAGTTCCGCCTCCGAGAGTCGGAGGTCGAGCGGTGCGTCCTCTTCGAGGACCGCTTGGTCCGTAGTCATCGGGTAGTGATACCGACTCGGAGCACTAATACCCACCCGGTTCCGAGGATCGGTGGACGATCGTTCAGTTATTTTGGCCGATCACCGTCTCGCTCCGTTTCGGCTCCCGTCGACGACGGGGACTGGAAAGCGGACGGTTCGAGCGGTGACGTCGCCCTCCAGCACAACCACTTTCTCGGTCGCCGTCGTGGGTCGGGTATGGACATCGTCGTCTTCGGCGCGGGCAGCATCGGGAGCCTGTTCGGCGCGCTGCTCGCGCGGGTGCCCGAGCACAGCGTGACGCTCGTGGGACGCGATCGACATATCGCCGCCGTTCGAGACTCGGGGCTCCAGGTCACCGGCGTCGACGAGTTCGTCGTTCGACCGGCGGCGACGACGGACGGAACCGACCTGTCCGCGGACCTCGCGCTCGTCACCGTGAAGTCGTTCGACACCGAGGCAGCGGCAGAGGAACTCGCGACCGGTGCGTTCCGGGCGGTCTGTTCGCTTCAGAACGGGATGGGAAACGAGGACACGCTCGCGCGCTACCTCGACTGTCCGGTGCTCGCGGGGACGACCAGTTACGGCGCGGTACGTCGCGGGCCGGGAGAAGTCGCCTGGAACGGGAGCGGCGACGTCGTCGTCGGTCCCTGGGATCCGAGAGACGCCGACGGAGTAGCCGAGGAGGTCGGAGAGGCGTTCGCGGCGGCGGACCTCTCGGTCGCGGTCGAGGACGCCGACGGGATCCGCCGTCGGCTCTGGCACAAACTCGCGGCGAACGCGGCGGTCAACCCGACGACCGCGCTCGCCCGCGTGGAGAACGGCGCGCTCGGAGAACCACCCGGATCGGACCTCGTCGAGCTGATCGCTCGCGAGGTCGCTGCGACGGCCCGGGCTAGCGGCGTCGATATCGACGACGAGGAGACCGCAGCGGCGGTCGAGGAGGTCGTCGCCGCGACCGCGGCGAACGAGTCGTCGATGTACCGCGATATCGAGCGCGGACGGCGCACCGAGGTCGACGTCATCAACGGCTACGTCGTCGAACGGGCGCGCGAGCACGGCGTCGACGTGCCGGTGAACAGGACTCTGCGGACGCTGATCGGCACCTGGGAGGCGGCGCGGGGGCTCGGGGAGCCGGATTCGTCGTAATCGGGGCACCCCGAGCGCCGGATTCGCCGTGGTCGGGGCATCCGGACGGATCATTTGAAGGCCCCGCGCGGACGAGTGGGAAACGATGACGACCGTTGCGAGCATACAGGAACAGGAGACGCCGGTGACGATGCTCACGGCCTACGACGCCCCGACGGCCGCGCTGGTCGACGAGGCGGGAATCGACGTCGTGCTCGTCGGCGACAGCATCGGGAACGCCGTCTTCGGCTACGAGTCGACGCTGCCGGTGACGATGGACGATATGGTGCGAGCGACGACCTCGGTCGCGAACGCTGTCGACGACGCGCTCGTCGTCACTGACTTGCCGTTTCTCAGCTACGGCGTCGATCGAGCGCAGAGTCTCGAAAACGCCGGCCGCCTGCTGAAAGAGGCCGGGGCGCACGCGGTCAAGATCGAATCCGGACCGCACACGGTGGAACTGACGGAGGCGATGACCCGGCTCGGCATTCCGGTGATGGCACACGTCGGTCTCACGCCGCAACACGTCAACAGCGTCGGCGGGTACACTCGACAGGGGACCACGGCAGAGCGGGCGGCGGAGATGCTCGACCTCGCGAAGGCACACGAGGAGGCCGGCGCGTTTTCGCTGGTGATCGAACACGTTCCGCGCGAGGTCGGCGCGGCCGCGAGCGACGAACTGGACATCCCGGCCATCGGCATCGGCGCGGGCCCCGACACCGACGGACAGGTGCTCGTCGTCGACGACGCGGTCGGACTCACCGCGCGGACGCCACCGTTCGCGGAGGCCTTCGGGGACGTTCGCAGCGAGATGCGACAGGCCATCGAGCGGTACCGCGACGCGGTCGAATCCCGCGACTTCCCGGCCGAAGAACACAGCCACAGCGAAGGCCTCGACCTCTGAAGGGTCGAACTGAAATCGGCATCTGGTGACATCGGCGGAGTTCCGACCGTCTCGGATCCGCCGTTCCGTCATCCTTAAGTCCGGCGTGTGGCTCTGTTTCGAGTACAGGACGGCGTGGCGCGCCGGTGGTCCAGTGGTAGGACAGTGGCTTCCCAAGCCACTAGCCCGGGTTCAATTCCCGGCTGGCGCATCCCTATCCTTTCGCTGTCCTGCGGTTTTGGCCTGTGACGAGACAACGATGATGCCACAACGCCAGGCCACAGGAATCAGGACGAACCGCCAACCCCGACGTAGTCAGGCGATTACCGTTGTTGGACAGCCACCCCGATTCGCACGAACGAAGGGGGTACGGACCAACCGAACCCAGCCACATCTGCCGCGCGAGGTGACCGCGCGATGAGCGACCTCGAAGAGGTATCCCTCGTGTTGTCGCCCACGGAGCGATACCTCAATCCCAGGCAACTACAGGATTACCGTGCCGAGCGCGAAGCCTGTATCCGGTGGCTGCTCACGTCCGGGAAGGATCCAGAGAAACACGACGGGTACGCGCTCAGTACCGTGAAGACGCGAGCGCGTCGGATGGATCAATTCTACCGGTGGGTGTGGGACCGTGAAGGCGGCTACACGCTGAACGTGACGCCCGACCACGCCGACGCGTGGATGACGAAGTTAGCACAGCAGGATGAAAGCGGGGCGCACAAAGCCAACTGCCAGAAGGCGATCCAGTCGCTGTTCAAATGGCTCCATCACGAGCGTGGGGACGCGGAGTGGGAGCCGTCGATCACCTTCTCCGGAAGCAACGCATCACAACCTCGGGACTACCTCACCCGCGACGAACGGGCACAGGTTCGAGAGGCAGCGCTCGAATACGGAAGTATCCCATCGTACTCGAATTTGAGTCCTGCCGAACGGGACCGGTGGCGAGCACATCTCGCACAGCGCTTCGAGAAACCAAAAGACGAGATCGGACCCGATGATTGGGAGCGTGCGAACGGGTGGAAAATACCGTCGCTTGTGTGGGCGAGTCTGGATGCGGGACTCCGCCCGGTGGAGATCGAACGCGCCCGTCCCGCGTGGGTCGATGCCGACAACTGCGTGCTGCGAATCCCGATGGAAGACAGCGCGAAATCCTACGAGAACTGGACAGTCGGGCTGAAAGAACGGACGGCGACGATGCTGGAGCAGTGGCTCGCGGAACGCGACGCGTACCCGATGTACGACGACAGCGACTCGCTGTGGCTCACGCGTGAGGGGAATCCCTATGGGTCGGGTGCGTTGAAACACGTGTTGATGCAGCTCTGTGACATCGCCGGGATCAAAACGGAGCCCCGACGGTTGAGTTGGTACGCGATCAGGCATTCAGTCGGGACGTATATGGTGCGAGAAGAAGACCTCGCGGCGGCCCAGTCGCAACTCCGCCACAAATCTCCACGGACGACGATGCGGTATGATCAGACACCTGTCGAAGATCGTCAGGACGCACTCGATCGGATGGGATGAGTATCGAATCTAAGAGAGCCTCATAGAAGATTTTTCTCCGGTACTTATTTTAGCCAAAATATGCGCGTATAGATCCGAACAGGCGTGCGCATATACCGCTGAGGTTTCTACCAGACAGCGTTGGTATTCTTAACGGCTTGCTGAATACAACGCGCGAATCTACCACAGTAGTGGCTCACAAAAGTAGAGGTTGAAATTGTTGGCTCTGGTGAATCACTAGACGGCGTTGACTTTCGAGAGGATCAGATCCGACGACTGGTGGCGCTACTCTGGGACAGTTTGATCATAATCCCGTGGAAAACCTGATAGCGGTGTGATTGGGTTACCCCATAGGCCCGCTTAGACCACTCAGCCTAACGCAGTCTGGCGATTCACCAAAGCCAAATTGTTAGATAGCGGTGGTGATTTCAACAGAGGCAATTCAGATTATATTGTTCTCTGGATGACTCACCCCAAACCCAGATGATTAAATTGTTATGTACTCTGATTTCCTACGGGAAACGTTGATGAGGTATTTCCCTGAGCCTGAACCAGATGACTCGGATCTCCCCGGAGAGTGGAAGGGGGGGAAAGTTCACCGAACTTCTCAGGGATATCGACGGCTATTCGCAAATGAATTCCGTGAACTGTGCATTCACTATTCCTTCCCAGGAGGCCGAATTCACCTTGAACGGCTGTCCAAAGTGGAAGATGAGACTGGAAAGGAATCTTGGAATCGAGATGCAGAGATTCTCTACTGGCAAGCAGGAAGTGAGACAGTAGCTCTTGACAAATCTATAGGAATGATGGAGAAGGTGGAGAACGGCCACATTGAATTCGATTAAAAATTCGATGGTGCTAAAAACCGGACTTTCCCAAAGCCAGTTCGAAGATCCGCTCGTTATGCTCGCGGATGTTTTATTCGAAGGTCTGCGTACGGCCGTTTCAATTGCGTCGACCTAAATCGACTACACCCTCAGTGCTGAATCCACCCTCTATATTCAGCAGGTGGTTCTTGGCGGGATATCGACAGCTACGGACTGGGTGTAATATAGCGTACATCTGCACTGAGAAATCCCTACCTAAGAGGACACTATCTATAGTTGCTGTAGAACTAGGAAAATCGACTTTTCATATTCGGCGCGTCAATATGTGGTGACGGTTGGCTGTGTCGTGAGGGTTCGCTCTGCTCTTTCTTCGGGCGATTATCGTTGATTCTGGCCTCTGCTCTGATCCGGATTCGTTCTAACTCTTCGTCTGAGAACAACTGCGTGTTGAGCGTGTGTTTCACGCCGCCCCGTGTCTTCGGGACGGTGAAGATCTCCGGCCCGGCGGCCTGTCGGTTGATGATCCGATCCACTTCACTGTCTCTTACATCTTCGTAGGGAAGACGACGCTTGATTTCAGAGAACGATAGCGCAGAATCGATGAGTAGACTGGCGATTTCGTAGCCGAGTGGCCGGTTGAGGTGATTCCATTTTCCAGTTGTCATTAAATACAGATTTGAATTGGTCATTTATATACTTCGGGGCAGTCAGGGATTCAATCCAGAAAACCAGCTATAAGAAGACTTCGGCGTGTGATCCGACTCACACGTCAACTCGCTTTCTTCACCAGGTTTCCTATGATGGGATATGACGGCGGCCTCGGAGACCCAGTTTGAGTTCCTCTCATCCGAGAGCGTCTCTCATCTAAATTACCAGCAAAGGGTTCTCTACTCTGAGTTTCGTACCGATCTCATCGAGTATCTCCGCACGAAGGGAAGATCCCCAGCCAGGGGGATCGGCTACGAAGAGTCTGGAGTACGGCCTCGGGTACGCCGGATTCACCAGGCGTTCGAGTACGCGTGGGATCAGGGTAGGTTGGTATTAGAGTTGACTCCGGACGTTGCGGATGAGTTCGTGGATGGATTGAAAGAGGACGACATCACAAAGAATGATGGCGACGACTACGGCCGTGGATCGAAGCGGAAGTTCGTCAATGCACTTGAAACGTATTTCCAGTTCGCTGATACAGAGTGGGAGCCGGAGATCCGATTCCGTGATGGCTCGCCGGTTGAGGCGTCTGATCCCATCAACAACCGGGAGCGAGGGCTCTTGCTCAACGCGTCGTTCGAATATCGGTCGCCGCCAAGTTACAGCAACGTGTCACCTGAAGAACGGGACCGGTGGAACACGTATCTCGCGCAGTTTCTCGAAAAGCCAAAAGACGATGTTTCTCCAGAGGACTGGAAGGCGCTGGAGACGAGTTGGAAGTTCCCGGCGTTGATCTCGACCACGCTCGATGCGGGTTGGCGGGCAGGGATGGTCGGTGCGCTTGAGACTGGGTTCGTTGATCTCGACAACGGTGAGATCGTCATCCCGGCCGAAGTCGCGCTCAAGAACGACGAGCAGTGGCAAAGTGAGCTTACACCACGATCGGTGAAACTGCTTGACAAGTGGCTCGCGCAACGATCGAACAAAGCGAAGTATGATGACTCCCCCAAAATCTGGCTCAACCGGAAGGGGAACCCGTACAACTCAGCATCGCTGAACGACCTGCTCAGGAACCTGATGGACGAGGCGGGCATCGAACCCCACGGTCGGAACTTGACGTGGCATAGTATCCGGCATAGTACCGGGATGTATGTGTATGATCAAACCCAGGATCTCGCAATGGTCGCTGAGATTCTCCGACACGTCTCGCTCGAATCCGCACGAAAATACGCACACCCGACTCCCGAAGCGAAGACAGACGTACTGGAGAGCATTCAAGGCGGGTTTTCGTTCTGATCGCTACAACAAAATCAACCATTCGTCAATCGAGCCCCGTCGCTCTGATCGACTCTAAACAAGGAGATAACCAATGACGCAACACAGCAATCACAACTCGTTGACCAACAACGATCAGCCAGACAACAATGATGATTGTGGCATCGGCCCCACCGGCCGTCTGCACGATACTGAGGGTCATAGAGAGATACGTCTCATCGATATAGATGCCTGTACGGCCGACGTGATTTACTGGCATCTCGACAGCGACGGTCGAGGTGGGTTCACGTTTAGCTACGATGGGGGGTTATATACCGAAGGCGACCTCAGGTCGGCAGTCTATCAGGTGTACATCGCAATGTACCGTGCCCGTAACGAGATTGGGGCTCAACTATCGCCCCCGAAAGTTCGTCCCAAACTATTCCGTACTCTCATTATGGATTCCCCAGTCGCGGCGGAGTATAAGCTTCCCGAGGTCCTCAGTGAGGCGGCTGTACGCGGAATACGAGATGCCGAGATGGCCCTTCCTTACCGATCGAAAGCTGAAATTTGCTACCGATTCCTGGTTCCCGAGTCCCACCTCGACATCAGCGATGCAGAGTCGGTGTGACTGCGTCGCAGCCGAAGTGCTATAGTCAAACTGGTTAACGTAAACTGGTTCCTATGGTGGATTTTGGCCTGCGTTCAACGGTTCGTATGAGTTGGTATGGTACGCAACTCGCCAGAGTTTGAGCACAGCACGTATGACGAGGTCCGGGGGAGCCTGTGTGATACAGGATGCTTCGACCTCGTCAGGTTCCGAACTCGCATCCGGTGGCGGATGATAGTGTTCGAGTCTTGGGACGTGAATGTAGTCTCCCCCGTGTGGGTGCTTTCCCCACCGGAAGTCCACTCCTTGGTCGTCCGTATAGTGGAATTTATACTCGCCCTGTGTCGTCCACTGGACATCGATTCGAGCTGTCTTGGCCTCGCAAAGCCCGTCTTCAAGCGTAAGCTCGAGGACGGACGGATTGAGGTAATCGTCGAGTTCAGCAGTCGCCAGCGGCTCCATTGTCTCAACGATATCGTGGATTCTGAGCAGCGCCGCTCGATCTGTCGCTCCACGAAGCGTGTGGGCTTCCGGTCGGTCAGGTGACCCGGTCATTTTCAGACCGGAACCGTGTCGTCAGCAGAGCGATGATCGTCATCGACAAACTGTTCTGCATTACCGATTGAGAGAGCCGCGGTCGCAAACGCGAGGTTCCGACGTAGCGTCTTCCAGTCACGAATCGTCTCCGGATCAATTGTTTGCTGGGTGGACTCAGATGCTGCAAGCGCCTGATTCGCCTGCTCGACGGCCAACTCTTCCGGAGAGTCGACGCCAAACTCGGACTGGTATTCGGAGAGTTGCTCACGCATCTCCTGAATTCGCGTGACGAGTTCGTCAGTCGAGACGTGCTCAAGAATGTCGGCAGCCTGCTCAACGACAAGCGATTCGGACGACCGGCGGTACTGTGTCCCGCCGTGTTCTCCGGGGACTGTCTCGACGAACCCCTCATCAACGAGTGCTTTCAGGTGCTTTCGAGCCGTTTTCGGGGCCGTCCGCGCATCCTCAGCGACAGCATCTGTCGAGACAGGCTCATATGTGTGCGCGATAACCCGTCGAATCCGCTCGTACGGCGTTGTTTCGGCTTCCCACTGGGCCCCGACTGCCTCATTGATGTCCGCAAACTCCTCTGGCTGTTCTTGATCACTCATACCTGTATCCAAAGTTTAGAGGAATATAATCATTTGGTGTAGTCCTATGTTACGTTGTCTAGAAAAAGAGGGTACAGCGACTCTTGGTAACTGAGTTCTTTTTGAACTGACCGACTAAGGACTAGCTGGTGAGTTCTGAGCATCTGTACGTACCCTAGATAGCCTCGCAGCACGCCGACCGGGATTTATGCGTGTCTGTACACAGTGCTCCGTATGGGACGTTCTACACTTAGTCAGTCACTCACGCCGGCCCTGGTTGCGTGGCGCGAGCTGGTGTCTGATGGGCCGACAGGGGCCGGGGTTGATTTCTCCGAAACAAATCGGACACGAGCGTGTCAGTGTCGGTGTGACGCGTTTCTCGAAGATCCGACTCCGGAGACGTTTCGAGCGTTGTGGTCTGAAGACGCGTTGGCCAGTTACTGGGCTCCGAGTGCTGCTGTTCTGCTTGGTGCTGACTCCGCCATCGATTCGTTACACGCTGTCTATTCGGAGATGACGACTGCCGATGAGTTCGATTCAACGTGGGTGGACCGCCTCGCTGGCTCCGGGACTGCGTGGGGCGTGTACGAGTTGTACGCGCGACTGCAAGGTGGAGTTGATCCGATCCCGACGCTTGAGGCGAAATCGGCTCTGAAATCACTCGGCTATACCGATGTCGACACGCCGGCCACAGTCACGACTGCGGTCAGGGATTTCGCTGACGAGTACGAGTCGGTCGTCGGACACGCATCAGCAGACACCGCGTACGAACTCCCTATGTATGCTGAAATCGACGAATTCTTTCGCCTCATACAAACTACCGACCGGGACACGATCACTGCGCAGGTGACGGGACCGTACGCGGCGTTGTTCCGCCCGCTAATCGGACACCGCGTCCGCAACGACACTGCGGAACCGGTCGAATGGCAGGGTGTGGATGCTCTCATCGACGCACACGTCGAGGCCCGTGATTCGGGAGCGTACGATGATCTGGAAACCTCGCACTGGGGAGGGACCCACATCGAATCGTGGAAGTGGCAGTTCGCGGATTACTTCGCGGATGTCATCCGGGCAGAGTTCGAGTTGACAGCGTTGACCGCGGCGGATATCCCCCGATTCTTCGAGGCGATCGAAGACCCAGACGCGGAGTTCGATGCCGTCTCGAACGTCCCAGCGAAAATGATGGGTGGGCAATTCCATCGATTGACGTGGCAGGACATCGTCGCCTATTGCCACGACAACCCCGACGAGGCCGCGGCGGTCCTCAGCGACCTGTACAACGAAGAGCTCTCCGTTGTCGACCGCCTTAACGAGTTCTATGAATTCTTCCGCCACCTCACGACACGAGAGGAAAACGACCGGTCGCCCGGCTCACTACTCCGTGCTGCGACAGCTCTGTTAATGTACGCGTTCCCAGACCGACACATCACGTTCCAATACCAGCGGATGAATAACTTCTTCAGCGAGTACTCAACGCTTGACAGCCTCGACACGGGATTCAACGCTCGGCAGTACCACGAAGTTGCCGTCGCGTGCCGAGACCTGCTCTCGAAAATCGAAGACCGGACTGGAGACGCAACAATGATCGACGTACAGACGCTCATCTACATCGCAGACGACACGTGACCAACCCGGTAAATCCATCAAAACTCTACTTTTTTGGAATGTGATGCACCGTGGGGCAGCATCAAACCGAGCTATACAACACCTCTGGTCAGTAAGATCAGGACGCGGACCTGCTTGAGTGTGGTAGTCTTTGGTGAGATGCAGCTCACTCTGCGTTGATCTGTTCAGTTGAATCTCCGCCTGTTGGGGGCTGTAACCCCACTGTATGATTCGTATGCCGAGCGTGCACCTTCGCCCACCGGCGAGCAGGCCGTTCTTCAAGATACTGATCACCATCCGGACACTGCCGGCAAACTACGATCCACGGCGTCACGTCATCAGGAAAATGACCCGTATGCCGTTCGTGATCAAGCGCAAACTGTTCGACAGCCCGGTTCCCAGCGTATAGTTCCTCAAGCTCAATGTCGAGGTCCCACTCCCGGCCGCACCGTGTACACGTGACAGTCGGCACGCCGCTCTCCAGCGTATCTGCAGATGGGTCATCGGTCATACATCCGAAATACCACCCCAGCCCCTTCTGCGCTGTCCTTGCGACGGTCGCCGCAGCATCTCGTAGCTGCTTTGACCGAACGGATCGCTCGTGGAACACCTCAATAGTACTCTTGAATCGAATGATTCGGCGTACGTGAGGGCCGTCCAAACACAAGCAGCGAGTACGACTCCAAATCGACTTCGCCAGTGACTGCTGTGATCACGTCTTGAGAGATCACTTCCAGCGATACGGTCGTCATCTCATCGAACTGAGGTGAATGGCCGTCGCAAATCTGTCGGATTATGCAGTTACGATTTCCTCGTCAGGTGTCTCCGAGTACCGGTAGTGGACGGCCACGGCTTCAGCGACTGCGTCATCATATTCACACCTGACACAGATCATAGCGAGGGCCCCCCTAGGAATAACCAGCCTGACAGTGAGACTCACCCACCCTATTAAAAGGCACTTTCAAAAATCCGGTAACTGGAGACCCCTGGACCTATGTACACGGCCCACGGCACCAATGATAAATGACCGAGCGCCACTTCGAGTCCAAATCCGAACTGCGGGACTTCGTCGCGGACGTAGCCGACGAGTATCGCGCTGACGCCGATGAGTGGGGCACGTACGAAGCCGCCACAGCACTCTACGAGGACCACGACCTTTGCCCGTGGAGCATCACGACACACCTCGACTCCAATGTCCCGTATAATGAACTCTCCGGGCCTGACCCGCGAGATATGCTTACTCACGAGGCCTACCTGTGTCTTGAGAAGTTGCTGACTGAAATCTACGGTGAGTAGATCGGCCGTTCAGAATAGTCGATCGGATCCCTCGATCCCGCGTTCCGGAACGCCTCTAGCCGAAACGCACAGGCATCACACGTCCCGCACGCCGGTTCCTCATCCCGATAACACGACCACGTCAGTTCGTATGGAACCTCTAGTTCTAACCCGCGTTCAGCAATCTCCGTTTTCGACCACTCGACGAACGGTGCGACCAACTCGATTTCCGTCTCCGGTTTCGTCCCGACATCAATCACCTGCTGAAACGCCTCGAAAAACGCGGGTCGACAGTCCGGATAGCCCGAAAAGTCCTCGGAGTGTGCACCGATGAACACCGCAGAGCAGTCGTTCGCTTCAGCATAGGAGACAGCCATCGATAACAGGTTCGCGTTCCGAAACGGCACGTACGAGGTCGGGATCTCGTCACTGTCGAGATCCGCGTCTTCTACGTCTATCTCCTCATCAGTCAGACTTGACGCCCCAATCGTTGAGAGATGTCCAGTCTCGATGTGTGGGAAGTCTCTCGCGTCCACTTCTTCGGCGAGGGCTTTCGCGCATTCGTACTCCTTCGTCTCCGTTCGCTGCCCATAGGACGTATGTAAGAAGTACGGCTCGTACCCGCGTTCCATCGCTTCATACACTGCTGTTGCACTATCCATTCCACCAGACACAAGGATCACTGCGCGTTCGTTGTCACTCATAATTAGGTTCCTGGGGCGTCGTTCCACAGATCGACGTGGAGCCGTGGTGTGTACCGGTATCCATACTCCATCGCCAACTCTGCTACATCGTTTCGCTTCGCGTCCAACTCCTCTCGTGTCATCCCTTCGGGCATCAGTAGTACATCGTCGTCGGCAATCGTCATTTCCGAAGCGTCCCGGATTCGTTCGACCAAGTTCTCGATTTCGGGCAGATCCGCACGGCCGGTCACGACGAACTTCAGTTGACTGTCGTAGGACTCGACGAGTTCCGAGAGCGCGCCCATATCGATCCGCCGGTCTTCGTGCCGATCAGCCCACTCACCATCCCCCTTCGGATCCCGTTCTGGAGTGGGTGTACTGCTGGCGAGTTTCGGACTGATGCTGGCCAGATCAATCTGCGCGTCGCGGTAGATCGTCCCATTCGTCTCCACCGTCGTATGGTACCCGTAGTCCCCGAGTTCATCGAGCAGTTCGACGGACTCCTCGTGAATCAATGGTTCACCACCGGTGAATACGACGTGGTCTGCTTGATCGTAGGACAGTACTTCGTCGACGATCTCGTCGATCGACAACCACGCCCCCGTCGGTTCCCACGACGTGTGGTACGAATCGCAGTACCAACACCGGAGATTGCAGCCGGATGACCGAACGAATACCGACGGGACACCCGACAGTTTCCCCTCTCCCTGCAAGGAGTAGAACAACTCGTTAATCGGTAAGCCATCTCCCTCGACCTCACTTTCGGGAGATCGCTCCGCTACGTTACTAGCGACCGGCATCAGTACGACGCACAGAGCTCCCCGGTTTCCCGAACCGACACCGAGACATCAGATACCGTGTCTGGGAACCGTTCGAGCATCCGTTCTTCCAGCAGCACCGCCATCACCTCGGCCGTGGGGGGATGATTCAACACCACAAGCGAATCGCCATCACCGGATGACTCGAACGCGTCGACGAGCGGGTCGCCCTCTTCCACGAGGAACATATGATCCCACTCGTCAATCACGCTGGTCACGTCGCCTTTATCCACAACCCACCCTTCCTGGGAGAGGGTCCCGCTGATTTCAACGGTGATTTGGTAGTTGTGTCCGTGGGGACGAGAACACTTCCCATCGTGGTGCAGGATTCGGTGTCCCGTACTGATCCGGAACGGATTATCTTCACCGACTTTTAGAGTTCTCTCCCCAGCAGAATCCAAAAGAGTGGTGTGAGTTTCTTCTTCAAGAGCACTCTGGGTCATACTCGAAGAATACCTCGATAATATTTAAATGTACTCCACGAGAGTCTGTCGTCTTATGCCAGATGTGAAGGCAGACGGGAAGCTTGGTTATCGAGCCTACTCCCAAAAACCGCAAAAATAAACAATAGAGCGAAAATCGCTCTTCTGCTGGTAGCTAATATCTCATCTCTCTAAATAACGTGAATGATATATTAGCCCAGTGTGATTGTGAGATAATCTCCAAGGTCAGAATTAGCTAACCTCTCACGATCTTTGGCTGAAATGTCTGTTATATAGACTTTTTCTGATTGGAGTATCGAGCCCACTACTTCCTCTATCCCCTCATCAGCTAGCGGCTCAATAATTTTTGATCGAGCATCCTCATAGATAGCCCGCATATCTGCACCAAACGAACGGCACTCCTCAAGCTGAGTCTCGAAGTCCGTTATGT
>ENA-ORDC01001776-ORDC01001776.1-marine-metagenome-genome-assembly--contig:-NODE-1776-length-14904-cov-2.833952_pt1 | contig 14904 bp, 13 predicted proteins | sample MGYA00237783_ERZ508515 | MGnify/ENA primary metagenome ERZ508515 (study PRJEB26186, sample SAMN06268792) | marine metagenome | isolation source: Eden Landing Ponds, San Francisco, CA, USA | place... | reverse complement strand
GAGTTCCGCCAGCCGCGGCGTCGTCTCGCGTTCGTAGCCGTCGAGGCTCGTGTGGTCGGACCGGACGCTGTCGAGGGTGATCCAACAGACGTTGGGCGGCTCCATGGCAGTTCGTTGTGACGGTGCAGGCCGCCGGTCTTTTGCATTCCGGTTCCGGCGCCGAGACCGCCGACGCGCCGCCGAGGCAGCGCCCGCGAGCCCCGCGTCGTCTCGGCACCGACGCTTCCGCAAGAGATTAACCGTCGCGCGGGAGTAGCACACCTACGATGGTCCTCGTCGTGGTCGGCATCGACGCGCTCGATCCGGACTTGGTCGACGCCGACGCGCACCCGAACCTGACGCTCTCCGCCCACCGCTCGATCGAGACGATCGTCAGCTCGGCGGGCGAACCCAGCACGCACGAGCTCTGGCCGACGATCATCACGGGACTGGCCCCCGAAGAACACGGGCTGACGCTCGGCGACGACGGCGTCGCCTGGGGGAACCCGCTGCTGTCGGCCGGCAGCGCCGTCGCCGACTACCTGCTCCCCGACGCCCTCCAGACGAAGATCGGCGCGTGGCTGCTGACCAACACCGACACCGACGCCTTCCGGACGCCGGCCACCTACTACGCCGACGAGGGCATCTCGACGGTCTTCGACGGCCGCGAGTCGACCGCCATCGGCGTCCCGAACTACGTCGTCGACCCCGACACCGAGGACCGCGAGCACAGCCTCCGGCGCCACATGGGCGAACTGTTCGAGCGCGACCCCGAGGCGACCGGCGGCCACACTTCCGCGGACCCCTACGAGTTCTACGAGCAGTGCATGGAGATGGCGATGGTCCGGATCGCTCGCGCCCGGCGCGGGCTGCGCGGCGGCCGCAACGAACTCGTCTTCGCCTACACCAGCGGATTGGACCTGGTCGGCCACGTCACCTACGACCTGCCGGGACTGCAGCGCCGCGCCTACGACGAGCTCGACGAGTTCGTCGGCGAACTCCGCGCCGACCTCGGCGAGGGCGACGAACTGCTGTTGGTGAGCGACCACGGCCTGCAGGACGGCGTCCACACCGACGAGGCGATGGTCGCCGCCACCGACCCCGAGATCGTCGCCGACATCGAGAGCGTCCTCGACGTGCGGACCGCTATCGAGGCGGAACTGGACGCCGGCGACCACGCCGGCGAGCGGCGGAAAGGGAGTTTCGGCGACGGCGACGCGGTCCGCGAGCAACTCGAAGACCTGGGGTATATGTGACCGGTCAGTCGACGATCTCCGCGTAGAGGTCGCGGTACTGCCTCGCGACCCGTTCGAGGGTGTAGTTCTCTTCGACGAGCTGGCGCCCTCTCTCGCCGAGTCGGTCCCGGTCCGGGTCGGCGGCGAGGTCGGCGAGGTGCTCGCCCAGCCGCTCGTGGTCGCCGACCGGGTGGAAGCGCGCGACATCGGCGTAGGGCTGTTCGAACGGCGGGATGTCAGAGAAGACACACGGCGTCCCGGACCCGACGGCCTCGACGGCCGCGGCGCTGAACCCCTCCCATCGCGAGGGCATCGCGTAGACGTCGATATCGGCCAGCATCGCGTACACTTCGCTCCGGTCGAGCCGTCCCAGGAAGTGGACGGCGTCCCGTACCCCACAGCTGTCGGCGACCGCTTCGAGCTCCGACCGCAGCGGCCCGTCGCCCGCGATCAGCAGTTCGACCGGTCGGTCCGACCGTCGTCTGGCCGCCGCCACGCCGCGGACGAGCGTCTCGTGGTCTTTCTGTTCCGTGAGCAGCCCTGCGGTCCCGACGACGACCGCCCCGTCCTCGACGGCCACGTCGTCGGTCGGGCGCCAGGACAGCCCGTCTGCGGAGTCAAGGCGGTCGAAATCTACCCCGTTGGGAATGAACACGACCTTGTCGTCGGAGAGCAACGCGTTCTCCCAGCGCCGGAACGACTCGTAGACTGCCCGGGAGTTGCAGACGACCCGGTCCGCGAGCGGATTCGTGAGCCCGTTGGCGACCCGGCCGACGCGACCGAACCCCCGTCGCATGTTCCCCTCTCGGGAGACGACGGAAACGCCCGATAGCCGAGCGAGTACCTTTGCGATCGACCCCGAGTGGTTGTGGTGGGCCTGCACGATGTCGTAGCGACCGAGCGTCTCACGGACGCGTCTGTACGTCCCGAGGCCGCCGTCCGCATCCGGCGTGCGCCCGTCGAGGTCGATCACGCCGACGTGCTCAGAGCCGTGAAACCCGGAACTGCCGAACCAGGCCATGACGTCGACAGACACGTCCGTGTGTTCGGCCACCGCGGCGGCGATATCGGAGGGGACGCTCGTTTCCGAGACAGTGTTGACGACGAAACAGACCTGGGTCGTCATACGCGCCCCCTCACGGGTCCAAGCGGCCTCCCCGGACGGTCGACTCGTGTTCGCGTCTGTCGGCGATGGGTCGAGAGCCACCACTGGTTGGACGCTGCGGTCACACTGAGTATCTGATCTTCGTAGTCAGGATTTTAATGTGTCGACAGCCCGCCGTGACTTCCCGGCCCTGAGGTGCCTAGTTCCGGGCGCAATCGGCTGCGCGAGACCCGTGGATACTTATGTGTTCTCAGAGCACCATCGGGCATGTTCCTCGGCATCGTCCCGTCGAACAACGGACGACACCACGACCCGAGCGCGTGCCTGGTCGACGACGGCGAGATCCTCGCCTACGTCGAAGAAGAGCGAATAACCCGTGACAAACACGCACACGGGGAGTTCCCAGTCAACGCAGTCACAGAGTGTCTGGAGATCGCGGGTGCGGACCTGACTGACGTCGCGGCGATCGGGCTCTCGCGGAACTACGACAATCGGAAGAAAGCGACGGGTCGACTGGCGCGACGGGCGTTGCGCTCGACCCATACCCCGCTGGTCGAGCGACTTCACGATGCCACGATCCTGCCGCTGAAACAGCGAGTGACGATGACCAACGGGACATTGCGCTCGCTGACGAGAACGAAACTCGCCCGGCATCTGGGCACCGACGCCGACAGCGTCCCGCCCGTCCAGTGTCTCAATCACCACCGGACACACGCCGCCAGCGCCTTCTACCCGAGCGGCTTCGACGAGGCGCTGGTCGTCTCGCTGGACAACTACGGCGGGCACCTCTCGACGGTGGTCTACAAGGGCAGCGGCGACGAACTGGTGTCGATCAAGTCCTTCCCCCGGTTCAACTCCTTCGGGCGCTTCTACAGCGACATCACGGATTTCCTCGGCTTCCGCCGGTCCAACGGCGAGGGGAAGGTGATGGGACTGGCCCCGTACGGACGAGAAGACGCCAACATCGGGCGAGTCATCGCGGACTACATCGAGTACGGCGACGGCGAGTACAACACGGAGGCGTTGACGTACCGGGAGACGGGCGACGCTGTTCGAAAACTCGAACGGGACCTCGCCGTCGAACAGCGCTACTGGCGCGAGGAGATCAGACAGGTACACAAGGACATCGCCTATCACGCCCAGGCCACCGTCGAAGCGGCGGTTTCGGACCTCGTCGCTCACTATCTCGACCGGACGGGCGCGGAGAACGTCTGTCTGGCCGGCGGCGTCGCGCTCAACTGCAAGATGAACAAGCGGATCCGTGAACTGCCGGGCGTTTCCGACATGTTCGTCCAGCCGGCCGCGAACGACGCGGGCGGGTCGATCGGCGCGGCACTGGCATTGAGTGTCGCCAACGGGTCGACGGCCGCGGAGATGAGACACCCGTATCACGGGACGCGGTACACGACGGCGGAGATCAGGGAGGAACTCGACTCGCTGAAGGTCTCCTACGAGGTCCTCGACGACGTCGAAGCGAAAGCCGCGTCGCTCATCGCCGACGGACGACTCGTCGGCTGGTTCCAGGGGGCAATGGAGGGGGGCCCGCGAGCGCTGGGCAACCGGTCGATCCTCGCGGACCCGCGGAGCGTCGACAGCCGCGACCGGGTCAACAGGCACGTCAAACACCGCGAGGAGTGGCGGCCGTTCGCACCGTCGATGCTGCGGGCAGAGGCCGACCGGTTCCTCGACGGCGCCATCAGCAAGGCGGCGTATTTCATGATCGACACCTACGAGACGACCGAGCGGGCCCGCGAGGAGATCCCTGCCGTCCTCCACCCCGAAGACGAGACCACCCGGCCGCAGATCGTCGACGCTGACCGCAACGAGCGTTATCACGGTCTGTTACGGGAACTCAAAGCTGAGACGGGAGTCGGTGCCGTCCTGAACACGAGCTTCAACGACAGCGGCGAACCGATCGTCCGGACGCCGCGCGAGGCAGTTCGCGATTTCTACTCGATGGGGCTCGACGACCTCGTCATCGGCGACGTGCTGGTGCAGAAAGACGGTTGACCGCTCCGCGGGTGCCCCGTCGGCGCCCGCTGTCGCTCACCGGTAGCCCATCTTCTCCAGGTGGTCGGCGACGTGGTCGGCGACCTCGCTGCTCGTGTCTTCAGACGGCAACGGCGCGAGGTCGGCCGACAGCCGCTCGGAGAGCCGCTCGCGGACCGCGGTATCTTCGGTTTCTGACTCCCTGGACTCGCTCACCCGATACAGTGTCTCCGAGCCGTCGGTCGCACGCACGAGCTTGTGGTCGGGCGTCCGCGCCGCCTGGAGTCCTTGAATCGTGAACTCCGACCCGTCGAACCGTTCGCGAAGCTCCGTCCCCGGGCCCGCGTACTCGGCGAAGACGATATCGTGGGACGCCTCCGAGAGCAGACTCCGTCCGTCCATCGCTGCCGGCGGCGACTCGCCAGCGAGATCGATCGCCGTCGGCGCGATATCGGTGAGCGAGACGAGACCGTCGCCGCCGTCGGTCGATGGTTCGACGCCTTCGGGCCACTTCACCAGGAGCGGGACGTTGATCAGTCGCTCCGAGAGCGAGAACTGGTGGTAGATGAGGCCGTCCTCGCCGAACTGTTCGCCGTGGTCGCTGGTCACGATGATAGCCGTCTCGTCGTAGAGACCGCGCTCGCGGAGGTCGTCGAACAGCGACCCCAGCAGGAAGTCGAGATATCGGATCTCCCCGTCGTACCAGCACCGGAGGAGGTCCCACTCCGCGTCCGTCATCTCGACCTCGCCGAGCATCCACCGATACGCGTCCTCGCTGACTGCCCGGGCGGCGTCCTCGTCGACGGCGTCCCACTCGTCGAAGTACGACTCGAACTCCGTCTTGAACCGCTCGGGCGGGTCGTACGGGGAGTGGGCCGAGTTGCAGTTGATGAATCCGAAAAACGGCCCGTCGGTGCGGTCGAGTTGCGTCCGCAGGCGACGGAGCTGGTACGACGAGTCGTCGTACTCCTTCAGGAAGTAGTCGACGACGTGGCGCGCGAAGTCCAGCGACGGCTCGTACATTCGGTCGGCGAACCGGGGCAGCGAGAGGATGTCGTGGTAGTACTCGAAACCGCGGTCGAAGCCCCTGTTCGGACTCGTGTGATACGAGTTGCTGAAGCCGAACGTCCGATACCCGCGCTCGGAGAGCGCCTCGGCGACGTGTGGCCGGTCGGGAGCGAGGTTCGGCGTTCGACCGAACACGCCGTTGTTCGACGGATACTGGCCGGTGAACATCGCCGCGTGAGACGTCGGCGTCCACGGCGCAGCAGCGATCGCGCTGTCGTATACCGTCGCCTCCTCGGCGAACTCGTCCAGGTTCGGTGTCGTCGGCCGGTCGTACCCGTACGGGCTGAGGTGGTCCTTCCGCACGGCGTCGAGGACGATCAGAAGGACGTTGTTCGGGGTCATTCCGCTGTCTTCTCGGGGAGACGATAGCGCTGGCAATGAACCTGATGGATAGCGTCGGACCGCTACGTTCCGCGGCAGCGCGTCCCGATTCGCGTCGACAGCGATGCCCGCAGCTCAGGCGTACCCGAGCGCGTCGAGCTTCTCCTCGACGCTGGTCGCGACGCCGTCGTCGACTTCGGGGCGCGAGAAGCGTTCGAACGGCACCTCGACGAGCGGTCTGACGTGACACCGGTTGGGGTGGCCGTAGAGTCCGAACTCCCGGAGGTGGCCGAAGGCTTCGCCGTGGTCCGCGGTCACGACGACCGACAGCCCACGGTCGACCCAGTCGCCGACGTACGTGACTAGCGTCTCCCACGCGCTGCGCACCGACGCTATGTAGGCCTGTCTTGCGCGCGTGAGGTCGATATCGCCAGACGCCATCGCGACCTGTGCGGAGGTCGTCTCGTCGTCGGTGGCCTCTTCGGATCCGACGTGCGACCAGGCGTCGGTCCGCGGATACGCCGGCAGCCAGTTGTCGTCGATACGGGCAACATAGGGTGCGTGTGGCGGCATCAGGTGCGCGACGACGGGCCGCCTGTCTGCCGTGAGGAACTCGTCTGCGCGGTCTAAGACCGGTTCCGGGAGTACCGTCCCGAGACGCTCGTTCCAGTCGGTCTCCCAGACGGGAGTCATCTCGGCCGCCCCGAGGTCGAAGAAGGTGTAATTGGCGTTGCCGGTGGCGATGTACGCGTCTTCGAAGACGCCCGATTCTTCGACCGCCGCCAGCCATTCCGCGGTCGCGCTGCCGGGCGAGCGGGCCTTCCCGACGGGCCAGTCCGTCACCTCCTGAAGCGTGTCCCAGCGACACGCGTCGAGGACGACGACGACGTCCCACTCCGTCGTCTCGAGACGGTCGAGTTGAGTCCCGCGGTCGAGGCGATCGCTGACCTGTTGGACCGCCCACTTCCGTGCGCGATAGCGCAGAGGCTCGGCCCGCATTGAACTGTCCTTCCTCGATCACCGGAATAAAGCGTTCGATCTGGCCGACGACCGGTCCCGTCTCACTCGCTCGCGCGCCGGACGCTCTCGTACTCCCAGATCAGCTCGAAGTACCGCTGTAGCCCGGCGACGAACGAGCCGTTCTCGGTGATCGCGGCCTGGCGCATGTGGTTCGGGACCTCTTCCTCCTCGACGAGCAGGATCGCGGTCCCGCTGTCGTAGTCCGCGCTCGGGTCGGCGATCGTTCCACGGAAGGGGAGCTGCCCGGTCGAGAAACGCACCGCGACCGAGGGGTACTCCTCTTCGAGGCGCTCGACGATCCCGGCCTGGATCGCCGGCTCGTCACGCGGCTCGGTCGAGAGGTGACTCGGGTCGAGCAACAGGACGGAGACGTCGACGCCGCGGTCGACGGCCTCGGCCAGCGCGGGCTCGACCGACTCGAAGTACTCGAAGCTCTTGGAGACCACCCGCACCCGTTCGTCGGCCTCGCGGTAGAGCCGGCGGGTCTCGCGTTCGCTGGGTTCGCCGACGTCGACGACGCGGAACAGCTCCTCTGCGGGACGGACGTCCTCGGCGGCCTGTTCGTAGCGCGGCCGAAACTCGGCGAGGAACTCCTCGCGCATGTCGTCGACGGTCCGTTCGAACTGCTCGTAGTCCTGGCGGCGGTTCTCGACGGCCCGGTCGAGGATCTCGTCCGGCGATTTCGGCTGGTACTCCTTGGGGCGGCCCGGGATGACCTCGACGAACCCCCGGTCCGACAGCGCCTCCAGCACGCCGTAGATGCGCGCCTTCGGGATGTCGGCCGCCTCGGCGAGGTTCGGCGCCGTCGTCCGCCCCAGCGTCAGCAACTCGGCCAGCGCCGTCGCCTCGTAGTCGGTCAGTCCCAGCCGGTCCGCCCAGCCGGCCGCCGCGTCGCTCATACGCGTCTCCTCGCCCGCGTCGGTCAAAAAGGCTCCCGAAAAGCACTTTATCGTGGCCAGTATAGTTACTCGCGAACTGAGTAACTATGGCCGACGACACCGTCGCGGAGACAGCCGGGGACGAGCGCGCGGACGACCATCTGGCAGACGTCGAAGACGGGTGTGGCTGCGCCGAGGTGTGGGAACACCTGAGCGAGGAGCGAGCGGACGACTGAGAGAGTGTCGTGGGTATCGGCGAGTCGTCGACGGCGTCGGCCGGCGGACCGGGTACTTTTTCCACGCGGGGCGGCGTAGCGCTACCAATGGCGGAGTACGACGACGTCTGCGTGCTGATCCCGACGCTCGACGAGGCCGAGACCATCGGGTCGGTCGTCGAGTCGTTCCGCGCGGAGGGGTTCGAGGACGTCCTCGTGATCGACGGCGGGTCGACCGACGGCACGCAGTCGATCGCCGAGGACGCCGGTGCGCGGGTCGTCGCCCAGCGCGGTGCCGGCGGCAAGGGCCAGGCGATGCAGGAGGCCTTCCGCACGACCGATGCGCCGGTGGTCCTGATGCTGGACGGCGACTCGACCTATCGGGCCGACGACGCCGAGGCAATGCTCGACCCGATCTTCGAGGGGCGAGCGGACCACGTCATCGGCGACCGCTTCGCGGACATGGAGAGCGGGGCGATGACCCGGCTCAATCGCTTCGGCAACCGCGTCATCAACGGCGCCTTCCGGCTGATCCACGGCCGCGACTACGGCGACATCCTCAGCGGCTATCGCGCGCTGACGCGCGAGGCCATCGACCGACTAACGCTCACCGAACCCGGCTTCGGTATCGAGACCGAGATGGCCGTCGAGTGTGTCAAACACGATGTCCGTACCGAGGTCGTCCCGATCCGCTACCGGGCGCGGCCGGACGACTCCGAGACGAACCTCCGGCCGTTCCGCGACGGCGCCGAGATCGTCTTCACCCTGTACCGGATGGCCAAGACGAACAACCCCCTGTTCTACTTCGGGAGCGTCGGCGCCGTCAGCACCCTCGTCGGTGCGCTGCTCGGCGTCTACGTCGTCGTCGAGTGGGTCACTCGTTCGGTGTCTCACGAGGTGATCACCGTCGTCGGCGCCTTCGCGATCCTCTTCGGCGTTCAGTTGCTGATGTTCGGCGTCCTCTCGGACATGATCGTGACCGTCAACCGCGAGCAGACCCGCCGACTCGAGGACCTCACCGAACGCCTGGGTGACCGCGCTGGCGGTCGCGGATACTCCGGCGACCGCGACGTGGACGGCGGTCACGCCGGTCAAAACGGGAGCGACGACCGCGACCGGACGCCGGTGGGAGTCGACCCCGAGAGCGGTCGTCAGGTCGACTCCGAGCGGCGATAGCCGGCGAACGCGCTCGGCCGCCCTACCGGTGGTCACGCCGGGGTGTGCCGACGAGCGTCGAGGATACAGCAAGCGCGGGGACTCAGAACGGGACGAGGGCGCGCAACTGCGAGAGAAAGCCGGTCGAAGCGCTCTGGCGTTTGCGCTCGAAGACGGGGTGGAGAGCGTTGAGCAGGTCCCGGCCGGACTCGAAGCGCTCGCGTCCCGCCTCGGCGAGCGCGTCGCCGAAGGTGACTGTGTGTCCGGCTGCGTCGTACGGTATCTCCACGTCTCCGAGCCGGTCGTCGAGTTCGTCCGCCGTCGCCGGGAACTCGACGGCCGCGTCCGTCAGCCGCGCGTCCAGCGCGGCGATCCCGAACTCGACGACGTCCGGTTCCTCGTCGATATCGTCCGAGGGTGGCCGAACTCCCATCGTCCGAGGTAACGGCACCCGACACCGAAAAACCCCTGGGCTCGGCCCGGGCAGTTCCGGCCCGGTCGGCGACCGGCAACCGCGCCTGGCAACCCCGAAGTCGAGGCGGCGTCAACGATAACTGACCGCGCTCCATTGTCGCTGGCATGCTCCGGGTCGCCCAGCTCTCGGTCCCCGCCTGGCTGCCGCTCCAGCAGCTGTTTCTCCTCGTCGCCGTCCTCGCGTCGCTGGCGGTCGCCCACCGGTTCACGCCCGGCGACCGCCGGTGGGGTGACGTCCTCCGGCGGCGGTTCGTCCTCGGGGTCCCCTGGGGGACGCTGCTGACGGTTCTCGGCGTGCTCTCGGTCTACTGGGTCGTCCAGGGCGGCTGGCAACACCCTCGACAACCGCTGACGATCCCCTTCCGGTCGTGGTCGTACTTCTATCCGCTCGGGACGCTCACTTCGGGATTCGCCCACAGCGGCGTCGGCCACATCACCGGTAACCTCCGCGGGACGCTGATCTACGCCCCGCTGGTCGAGTACGCCGTCGGCCACTACCCGCGCCAACGGGGCTCACAGTCGTTCGCGTCGCTGCGGACCAACCCCTTCGCACGCGTCCTGGTGATACCCGCCGGCTCGCTGCTGGTCGGGCTGTTCACGGGGCTGTTCTCGCTGGGGCCGGTGATCGGCTTCTCGGGCGTCGTCTTCGCCTACATCGGGTTCGCGCTCGTCGCGACGCCGCTGGCGGCGGTGCTGGCGCTGGTGAGCGGACGCGTCGTCGCGCTGTTTTACACCGCGATCCGGTACCCGTGGGTCCGACGCCAGCCCAGCTCGTCGTTCGGCGCGCCGTGGTGGTCGGACATCGCCATCCAGGGCCACGCCATCGGCATCCTGCTGGGGGTCTGCCTGGCGATCGCCTTGGTTCGACGGCACGACCGGCGGCCGACGGCGCTGGCGGTCTGGTTCGCCGCGCTGGTCGTCGGGATCCGCCAGTCGCTGTGGGCCGTCTACACGCCGGCCGGCGCGAACACGTACGTCCTTTTCCGGGCCGTCGGCGTCGGGCTCGTGTTCGTCTTCGCCGCGCTGGTCGTCACCGCCGTCGGCGCTTCCGACCGGCCGCTGCGCCCGCGGCTCGGCGGCCGGTTCCCGGGGGTGCGGTCGCGGCTCGCGAGGCTGCGCGACCGGGGGGGATCGGCCGTCTCCGACGGGAGCGGTGGCGCCGGGCCGTCCCGTCGGCGCGTGGCGCTGGTGTTGCTGGTCGCGGCGCTGGTGGTCCTGAGCGCGACCGCGGTCCCGTTCGGTTTCGCGACGGTTTCCGGCGACCTCCCCGACGACGCCGCGACGGTCGAGGTCCGGGACTACACCGTCACCTACGTCGAGAACGTTCCCAACCAGTACGCCTCGGTGCTGGAGGGAGTTTCGCTGTTCGGCCTCTCCTACGACGCTGACACGGTCCAGTCGAGCGGCGTCGTCGTCTTCAGCGAACAGCGCCGGGTCTGGATACAGCAGGTCTCGAAGGGGCGGCTGGCCCACAGCGGACACGCGACGGTCCGGGTGGGCGGCCTCGGCTGGCGCGAGGCGGTGTACGCCGACCGCGAGGGGTGGTCGCTGGTCGGCAACGGCTCGACGTACACGGTGACGCTGCGGCCCAGCGGCGGGCAGCCGCGGCTGGCCTACGCCGCCGACGCCGTCCGCGCCGAGCCGGTCGTCGCCGGACGCAACGTCTCGATCCGGCCCTCCGAAACCGGGTTCGAACTGCTCGTCTCACGGGAGTCGGAGACGCTCGGCACCGCACCCGTGCCGCTGGCGTCGAACCAGACCACCGTCGGCGGGCTAACATTCAATCGGACGGGCCGACAGCTGTTCGCGGTCCGCAACGACACGCGCGTCCGGGTCGCACAGCGGTCCGTCCCGCCGGCACAGCGGAACTGACGCGGCCGCGCGAAAAGGGATGGGGGCGTCAGCCGCCCCACTCGATCCGGAACACCTCGACGGTGATCGTCTGGGTGTCCGCGTCGTGGAACTCGAACTGCCGCGGGAGGTCCAGTTCGGCCTCGAAGGCGTGGGTGACCTCGCCGCCGTTGTCGCCGGCGAACGACTCGACGAACTCGGCGCTGCCGGCGTTGTGGATGGAGTAGGAGACACCGGCGATGTCGGCGGCGGTCGCGAGGAACGCGCGGTCGGCGTGTTCGTTGCCGGCCTGGGCGCCGAAGGGCGGATTCATCACGACCGTCGTCGGTCCCTCGGACGACAGGGGCACCGCCGTCGCGTCGCCCAGCACCCACTCGATGTCGGCCGCGGCGGCGACCCGCCGTTCGTTGTCCCGTGCGGTCGACAGTGGCATCGAGTCCAGGTCGACGCCGACCACCGAGTCGGGCCCTCGGAGGACGGCCCCCAACGCCAACATCCCGGTCCCAGTTCCCAGGTCGACGACCGTGCGCCCCTCGATGTCGCCGTGCAGGTCGGCGGTGTGGATCAGGTGCGCCGCCAGGTCCGGCGGCGTCCGGTACTGCTCTAAGTCGACCCGCGGGTCGTCGAACCCCGCGACCACGCCCAGCTGCTGGGCGAGCTGGGTCTTCGTGCTCATGTCGGCGTCCCCCCGACGGCCCCGGGCACCGCCGCTCTCGTGCTTCTCATACTGCTCTAATTTCTACTGCGTATACAAAAACCTTTTCGAATACGCGACAGTAATTCCAATTCGAGAGCGCGCCGGGGTCACGCGGGCCGCAGTTCGACGACGAAAGCGGCGCCGCCGGCGTCGCTGTCCTCGACGCGGACATCGCCGTCGTAGGCGTCCATCATCGAGGCGACGAAGTACAGGCCGAAGCCGGAGCCGGTCGAGCCGCCGCCCTTGGCGTCGCGCTCGAAGACGGTCTCTTTGCGGTCGTCGTCGATGCCGGCGCCGTCGTCGGCCACCCGGACGCGGACCGTTCCGCCGTCGTCGACCGCCTCGATGTCGACCGAGAGGGCGTCGCCGCCGTGTTCGACGGCGTTCGTCGTGACGTTGGCCAGCACGTCGACGAGCAGGTCGTCGGCCTGGACGGCCACCCCCGGCGCGGCGGAGACGGAAACCGACGCTTCGGGGTCCATCGACCGCGCGCGCTCGGCCGCGTCTTCGAGGACCGGTTCGAGCTGAACGGGCCGGAGCTCGCGGCCGGACTCGTCGGTGATCGTCGCCAGGATCGACCGGACGGTCTGGGTGAGGTCGATCATGTCGTCGCTCCAGGACTGTATCGTCTCGGCGTGGTCGCGGCGGTCGTCGTCGTCGTCGAGGCCGCGAGCCAGCAGGTCGGCGTGGCCGCGGACGACGTTCATGCCGTTGAGGATGTCGTGGCCGAGCACGCTGTTGAAAAACTCCAGCTGGTCGCGACGACGCTCGACCGCGAGTTCCTGTCGGTGGCGGACGACCGCGTACCGCAGCGCCCTGACGAGCCGGTCGCCGTCGAGGTCGCCTTTCGGCAGATAGTCCTGTGCGCCCCGCTCGATGGCCGCCATCGCCGTCTCGTGGTCGTCCATCCCCGTCAGGACGATTATCGGCTGTTCGTCAGCCAGCGACCGGGCGCGGTCGAGCGTTTCGAGCCCGCTGGTGGTGGGTAACCCGAGGTCGAGCAACACCACGCCGTAGTGGTCGGTCGCCAGCGCGGACTCGGCGGCCGACAGCGTCTCGACGTGGGTGAGCGACACGCCATCGACGAACTGTTCGACCGCCGGGTCCGAGAGGTGGTGGTCGACGAGCTTGGCGTCGCCGGGGTTGTCCTCGACCAGCAACACGTCGAGGTTCGCTGTCTCTCCGGTCATTATTTCGGCGGTCGCTTGACGACCGTGAGCCAGAACTCCTCGACGCGACCGACGACGTCGAGGAAGCCGTCGAAGTCGACCGGCTTGGTCAGGTAGGCGTTGGCGTGCAGGTCGTACGACTGGACGATGTCCTCTTCGGCCGCGGAACTCGTCAACACGACCACCGGGATCCGCTTGAGGCTGTCGTCGGTCTTGATCTCTTCGAGGACCGCTCGGCCGTCCTTGCGGGGCATGTTGAGGTCGAGCAACAGCAGATCCGGCCGCGGCGCCGACTCGTACTCCTCTTGCTGGCGGAGAAACCGCATCGCCTCGACGCCGTCGGAGACGACGTGGAGGTTGTTGAGAACCTGCCCCTGTTCGAGCGCCTTCCGGGTGAGCTTGACATCGCCGGGGTTGTCCTCGGCCAGCAGGATCTCGACCGGCTCGGCGTCGTGAGCCTCAGTCATCGGCGACCACCTCCGGCCGCGGGGCCGGCAGTGTGAACGCGAACGTCGCCCCCTCGCCGTCGGAGTCGACCCATATCTCCCCGTCGTGGCGGTGGACGATCCGCCGACAGACCGCCAGCCCGATTCCCGTTCCGTCCGCCTCGTGGGTGCCGTTGCGGCTGAATATCTCGAAGACATCGCCGGCGGCCTCGTCGACGCCGGGGCCGTTGTCGGCGACGGTGAACCGAACCATCTCGCCGTCGGCCTCACCCTCGACGGTGACCTCTGGGTCGACGCCGCTCTCGTCGGCGTAGGTGACAGCGTTCTCGATGAGATTCTGAAACACCTGGCCGAGCTGGTTCGGGTCGGCCTCGACGGCCGGCAGCGAACCCACCGTAACTGTCGCGTCCGTCTCCGCTATCTGCATCCGCAGCGAGTCGACCGTCTCGGTGGCGACTCGCTCGGCGTCGGTCTCCTCGAACTCGGCCGCCCGGGTCTGGACGCGGGCGTACTGCAACAGCGCGTCGATCATGTCCTGCATCCGGTGGGCGCCGTCGACGGCGAAGTCCATGTACTCACGAGCCTCGCCGTCGAGGCGGTCGCCGTACTCCGCCTCCAGCAGGTCGACGTAGCTGGCGACCATCCGAAGCGGCTCCTGGAGGTCGTGCGAAGCCGTGTATGCGAACTGCTGGAGGCTCTCGTTGGACCGCTCTAGCTGCTCGCGATAGGCTTCGAGTTCTTCGTCGCGCTCGACGCGGTCCAGCGCCGCCGTCGCGGTCCGACCGAGCAGCTCGACCAGCTGCCGGTCGAACGCTTCGAGCGAGTCGCCGGGTGCCGTCCCTACTTCGAGGACGCCGTGGTCGCCCAGCGGCACGACCAGCAGCGAGCCGACCGACTCGTCGGGGACCGCAGCCGCGAGCGTCTCCGGGCCCTCGACCAGTCGCGGCTCTCCCGTCTCGAAGACCTCGTACATTGGGTCACCCGGCGTCACGTCGCGCATGTCGGCGAGTTCGGCCGCTTCCGTCGATTCGAGCGCGCTCTCGGAGGCCACCAGTGCGACAAGCCGCTCGCGGTCACGGTTCGCGCTCCGGACGACCGACACCGGACAGTCGACCACCGACTCGACGATGTCGAGGGCGACCGTCGCGACCTCCTCCCTGCTGCGCGCGTGCAACAGCGCCGTCACGGACTCGTTGAGCGACTCCATGCGCAGTTCCCGGTCTTTCAGCTCGGTGATGTCGCGGGTGAAGCCGGCGACGCGTCCGGTGTCGCCGTCGGCGTCGACCACCGGCTCGGCGTGGA
>ENA-ORDC01001773-ORDC01001773.1-marine-metagenome-genome-assembly--contig:-NODE-1773-length-14911-cov-4.285628_pt1 | contig 14911 bp, 17 predicted proteins | sample MGYA00237783_ERZ508515 | MGnify/ENA primary metagenome ERZ508515 (study PRJEB26186, sample SAMN06268792) | marine metagenome | isolation source: Eden Landing Ponds, San Francisco, CA, USA | place... | reverse complement strand
GTCTCGATGTCGGTGTAGTCGTCGTGGTAGACGAAGATCGGGAGGTCGTAGCCGTCACAGGAGATGTCCTCGATGTGCCGGTCCGACAGGAGCGCGTCGATCTTCCCGTACCCCCTGAAGTCGCGCCGGAGGTAGTACAGCAGACTGTGAAACGTCGCCATCGAGGCGTCGACGCCGTACTGTTCGAGCAGCGCCCGCAGTTCGTCCCGCAGCAGGTCGTCGTCCGCGTCCTCGGCACCGTCACGGTACAACAGCGGGTCGCGGATGTCGTCGACGACCCGCTGGAGCAGGCCGAACTCGAAGTCGTCGAGCTCGGGTTCGACCACGTGGTACACGTGATTGTCCGACTCCGTGTCGTAGGTGACGACGACGTATGCGTACGGCGCGTTCACCCAGTAGCGCTCGGTCTCGTCGTGGCCGGCGGGCGGATCGAACGACGCCAGCGGCCCGTCCTCGCCGGGGAGAAACGGCCGGACGTCGAGGTCGCTCCCCCGGAGCACCTCGAGCGTTCGGGCGAGGCGCCGCCTGAGCGACGACAGGGGGCGATCGTCGGCCGTGGGCTCCGCGGCGTCCCCAGACATCGGTTATTGCGTGTCGTAGGGAAGTCCGATACTTAACTTCACCACCGAGGATCACAGCGATGATATCTCGCTCGACCGCGTCGGCCGACCGGCGGCCGGCGATCCGCACACCGCTGCCCGCCGTCGCGGTCGTCAGCTGACGCGTTCGGCCCGCAGTAGCACCCCGCCGAGCACGAGCTGGAGGACCGCGCCGACCGGCAGCGACACGCCCGGGAGCCCGCCGCCGACGCCGAAGCCGACCCCGAGGAATCGTTCGGGGAACAGCGCCGAGGCGACGAGGAACGACAGCGCCGAGACGACCAGCAGGGCGCCGAGCGCGTCGACGGGGTCGACGGGCCACGACTCGGCACGCGCCTCCTCGCGGTAGTAGTACACGGAGACCGCGAGCGCGACGAGGTACACGGCCGCGCCGCCGAGCCAGGCGGCGTACGCGATCTGAACGGACGTGCCCGACTGCAGCAGATACGCCGAGACGGGCGAGGAAACGCTCACCGCGCGGACGAACGGCAGGCCGAACGCGTACCGGATCTGAACCAACGGGAACCGCACGAACAACACCGACCCTCCGGAGACGGCGCCGTAGAACACGTTCCACGGGAGCAGCGCCGCGACCCACGTGGACAGGACGGCGAGCTCGCCCGCGTACTCGGAGCGGACCCAGACCATGTTGCCCGGAGCGCCGCGCGTCGGGATAAATCGATTGGACCGCCGACCGGGTCGAACACCTGCTTCGGGGGTCCGACGCCGTCGGGGGCGTTACGTACTTACACACAGGTTCCCTACGTCGGATCACGGAATGAGGCGCGATCACTTCGAGTTGACTGTGGAACACGTCGACTGGGTCGAGACCGACGCTGATCCGGCCAAGCCGCACGTGTACATCGATTTTCAGGGCCCGGCGGATCTCCTTCGCGAGCGCCTCACCGGCACGGACGGCGAGCTGCTCGACGCCGGAGAGACCGACGTGGCGTACAGGCTCCAGTCCGATCACGAGCGCGATCCCGAGGCCGCCGGGGTCGTCGGCGTGACGAACCGGAACACGGGCGACTTCGTCCTCGAACTCAACGAGTCCGCCGCCGACGTGCTCCGGTTCATCAGCGCGGCCCGCGAGTACGGTCGCGTCGCCGACGGCGACGGCCGCTATCGCGTGGAGATCGACGTCGACGGCGAGTCGCTCGTCGCCTACGAGAAGGAGACGTTCCTCGTGTACGACGCCGGGGGGAACCTGCTCCGCCACGAGAGCCTGATCCCGTCGGGCGTCGAGCTGTAGCGACCAGCCGTCCGACCCGTCGTCGGCTCGGAGACTCCCGACTCACCCGTCCGAAGTGGCCGTAGCTCCGCGTCCACCCTTCGGGGCCTCCCCGCCGCTTCCTCCCGGGACCGAAACCGGTTTGCCCCGCTCGCGTCCTACGGACTGTCGTGAAGAACGTCACCGACCGCGTGTCGAACCCGTTCGGACTGTCTCCCGAGTGCGATCGGTTCGTCCCCGGTTACGGCGACGCGAACGCCGACTTCCACGTCATCGGGGACCACCCCGGCGTCCACGGCGGGATCGATGCGCGCGTCCCGTTCATCGGCTCCGTCGCCGGCGAGCGGCTCCTCGACGCGTTGGGTCGGTCCGGACTGCTGCGGACGGGTGGCGACGCGCCGTCGGTCGAATCGACGTACCTCTCGTATCTCCACATGTGCGAGGCGACGGGCGACCGCCTCGGCCCCGACGGCGCGCCGACGCGGGCGTCGTACGGCGAGATGGAGCCGTTCTTCGACGCGGAGGTGCGCGCCATCGCGGCCCACGTGCTGCTCCCGGTCGGGGAACGCGCGACTCGTCACGTGCTCGAGCAGTACACCGCGCAGGCGCACAAGACCACGATCCGGATGGACGACCTTCACGGCCGTGAGATCCGGGGCTCCGGGTGGCTCGTCCTCCCGATCAAGGAGCCGGCGGAGTGGGCCGACGACGACGGCGACGACGGATCCACGGACGCGGACCGGCTGGTCGACGCGCTCGCGACGCTTCGCGCCACAGACTACCGTCGGGAGTCGGACCTCGGCCGGTTCATCGCCGGCTCGGACCCGTACCTCGTTCGGTGACCGGCGCCGGGGACGGTCACCGCCCCATCGGGCGCCGTGTCGACCCCGAACCGCGCGACGGTCGGATCACTCCGGCGGGTCGGCCGCCGGGAACTCCACCGTGACCGCCGTCCCCGTCTCGTCCACGTCGAAGGAGACTCGCCCGCCGGACGACTCCGTGATCCACACGACGAGCCACAGCCCCAGCCCCGACGAGTGGGTGACGGCCGTCTCCGACTCGCTCTGGAACGTCCGCAGTTCCTGACCGGGGATACCGGGACCGTCGTCCGCGACCGTCACGGCGACGAACTCCCCCGAGTCCTCGACGCTGACCTCGATGACCGGGCGTTCGCGGTGGCTGTGTTCGATCGCGTTCTCGAGGAGGTTCTCGAAGACGGTGTCGACCAGACCGGTGGCGGTTATCCACGCGGCGTCCGGGGCGTCGACGGTGATCTGCGTGTCGATCGATCGATACTCCATGGCCATCCCCTCGACCTGTGCGCGGACCAGTCCGACGACGTCGAGGCGTGTCCGTGTCGAGCCGTCGGCGTCCAGCGTCCCCGCGACGTGACGCACGGTCTCGGCGCGGTCGAGCATGTTCTCCGCCGCGCCGGTGATCCGGTCGATCCTGGTCGCCATCTCGTCGTCGACGGCGTCCTCCCGTCCGGCTCGTTCCCGGAGTCCGTCCTCGATCTGCTCGGCGTACCCCAGGACGACGTTCATCTCGTTGCGGAGATCGTGTCGAAGCAACCGGTTCAGAACCCCGATCCGCCGACGCAGTCGGTGTCGGTCGGTGACGTCGCGGACTACGACGACCCGCCCCCGGAGATTCGGCCGCTCGAACGAGCTCACGTGGACGTCGTAGTGACGCCTTCCCTCGCCGGTCATCCGACCGAGGCGCGCCGACCCACCCCGAATCTCGGTGGTCCCGGCCGCTCCGGCCACGTCGCGTACGGCGTCGGCGACGAGCCGGCCGCGTTCGGGCCCGTCCGCGGCGCTGCGGGTGTCTTCTTCAGGTGGAATAGCGACGTCGATCGAGTCGGCGACGGCCGAGTCGCCGTCAGTCGAGTCGCCGTCAGTCGAACGCTCGGCGGCCAAGTCGTCGATCAGGGCGCTCAGTTTCGGATCGAGCGTCTCGATCGGTTCGCCGACGGCCGCCCCCCGCGTGTGACCCACCGCGTCGGCGGCGGCCGGATTACAGACGACGACGGTGTCGTCCCCGTCCACGACGATCACCCCGTCCGACGCGGCGTCGACCGCGACCTCCCTCGCGACCGACGCCGCGGCGTCCCGCGAGCGCGTGGAACCGTCGTCGCCGTACCGGACGGCGGCGCCAGACGCCCACGCGCCGACCGAATCCAGCGCCGCGGCGACCGCGTTCCTCGCGCGACTGCGGAGCCGGCCGGATACCACCACCGCCGCCAGCGTCCCGACGAGACCGCCGACCACCACGACCAGCAGTAACCGCTCGGACTGCCACGTCATCGCCCGGATCGATGCCGTTCGGCCGCGGAACCGCGGACCCGTCGGCGAGGGCGACTGACTGTGGGCTGTGCGGGAACCACTTGCCAGTATACACGACCTTCTCGGTGATGAACATTTATGTGAGGCGTCTGACGTGGTGATCGGTCACCGACTGGGAACGTTCCTCGCCGAGTCACAAGAGTTCTTGCCGCCCGGGGGGCATCGGTCGGTATGCAGCGGATCCGTCTCACGAACACCGTCTTCGAGGGGCTCAACAACGTTTACGTGCTCGATGACACCGGCGCCGGCGACGACGAACTCGTCCTCGTCGACGCCGGCGTCGCCGTCCCCGACGTGCGCGAGCAGCTGGCGTCCGGGCTCGCCGACCTCGGGCACGACCTCGCCGACGTCGACCGCCTCCTCCTCACTCACTGGCACGCCGACCACGCGGGCCTCGCGGGGGCCATCCAGGCCGAGTCCGGGGCGACGATCCACGTCCACGAGGCCGACGCTCCCCTCGTTGCCGGCGAGGAGGACAGCCTTCTCGAGGAACAGCGGCTGCAGCGCGAGAAGTTCCGGGAGTGGGGAATGCCCGAGGCGACCCGCGCGGAACTCGTCGAGTTCCTCGAGGACCACGGCGACCTCGGCGGGGAGCCGTGCGAGGTGGAGCCGTTCGTCGACGGCGACGCCTTCGAGGTGAACGGGCGGCGCCTCGATGCCGTCCACCTTCCCGGCCACGCCGCGGGCCTGACCGCCTTCCACGACGCCGACGGGGGCGAGGCGTTCGTCGGCGACGCGATCCTCCCGAAGTACACCCCGAACGTCGGCGGCGCCGACGTCCGCGTCGAGAACCCCCTCGGGCGCTACGTCGAGAGCCTGCTGACCCTGATCGATCTCGACCTCGAAGCCGCGTGGCCCGGCCACCGCGACCGCATCGACGACCCGGCGGGCCGCGCGGCGACGATCCTACACCACCACGTCGAGCGCACGGGGAACGTTGTCGACGTACTCACCGACCTCGGACCCTCGACCGCGTGGGACGTGAGCGCCGCGCTGTTCGGCGACCTCCGCGGTATCCACGTGCTCCACGGTCCCGGCGAGGCGTACGCGCACCTGGATCACCTCGCGAGCGCCGGGGTGGTCGAGCGCGACGGGACCCGTTACGCGCTCGTCGACGACGACCCCGACGTGGCGTCGCTGTTCCCGGACCCGGGGATCGAGCGCGTGGTCGAGTGGGACGGGGAGTGAGCGGCCGGGTCGCGAACGGCCGACACGCCGACTCATCTCGACCCGTCGGCGACGCGCGAATCCGCGGAACACAAGCTTGAAACGCGCCTGTGGCGAACTCCACGCCAATGGAACTTCGCGTCATCGACAAGACCGACGAGGAACTCCGCATCGAGATCGCGGGCGAGGACCACACGTTCATGAACGTCCTCAAGGGACAGCTGCTCAACACCGAGGGCGTCGCCGCCGCGACGTACGACATGAACCCCGAGCAGTCCGGGGGCCAGACCGAACCGATCCTCTCGATCAAGACCGAGGACGGGCTCGATCCGCTCGACGCACTCGAACAGGCCGCGACGGGCATCTCGGACAACCTGAAGTCGCTCTACGACGGGATCGAGGCCGCCTTCGACGACGCCGCGGCCGCCGAGGCCTGAGGCGGCACCGCCCGCGACGCCAGTCCGTCACACCGTGTTCACACACGGTTCTTCCCCTTGTTACTCGTCGGGCAGCGTTTCGCCCGCCGGGATCTCGACGTCCAGCCAGTTGTCCATCGGGACGAGCGGACACTCGTGGGCCTCGCTGTACGCACAGTAGGGGTTGTAGGCCTCGTTGAAGTCCAGTACCCAGTCGCCGTCGTCGGTCCGGTCGTCCGGATCCTCCAGATCGAGGTACCGTCCGGCGGGATACGTCCACTCGCCGTTCGTCCCGTCGCGAAACGGCACCCACAGACGAGCTTCGTCGCCGGGCGAGCGGTACGCCTGGATCGTCACGTCCTCGCCGTCGACGCGTATCCGGAACTCGCCGACGGTGTCGTACTCCCGGGCCCCGTCCCGAGTCGTCTCGACGGTGATCCGTTCGGGGTCGTCGTGCTCGTGCAACGTCGCCTCGAATCGGTACGCCGGGTCCGGGTCGAAGTAGTTCAGCCCGGAGAACCCCGCGCGATCGGACTGCGGGATCGGCGAACGCGGATGCTGCGCGAAGAACTCGTCTTTCCTGCGGCGCTCCTCCCGAACGCGCTCGGGGTAGGCCTCGGGATCGATGTCGGTGTCGCCGTCGACGCTCATACTCGAGTCTTCGCCACCTCGCGTGTTCAACGTTCAGCGGTCGTGTTCGATCCGCACACTCCCTTTGCGGCCCCGAGTACGGCGGTCGACCGCGGGGGTCAGAGCCGGACGGGAACGCCGCGATCGTCGAGGTACCGCTTCACCTCGTCGATGCCGTACTCGTCGAAGTGGAAGATGCTGGCCGCCAGTCCGGCGTCGGCGTCCGCGTCGACGAACACCTCCTCCATGTCCTCCGGACCGCCGCAGCCCGAGGAGGCGATCACGGGCGTCGAGACGGCGTCACAGACGGCCCTCGTGAGCGGGATGTCGTAGCCGTCCTTCGTGCCGTCCGCGTCGATGGAGTTGACGAACAGCTCCCCCGCGCCGCGCTCCTCGGCCTCCGTCGCCCAGGTGACCACGTCGAGCCCGGTGCCCTCTCGGCCCCCCTTGACGGTGCACTCGAACCAGCACTCAGCGGTCGTGCCGTCCGCACGCTCGACCTCGACGTAGTGGTCGCCCTCCTCGTCGAAGCGCCGCCGCGCGTCGACGGAGATGACGATACACTGACTGCCGAAGGCGTCGGCTCCCTCGGTGATCAACTCGGGGTTCTGGATGGCCCCCGAGTTGATCGACACCTTGTCGGCGCCAGCCCGCAGCGTCTCCTTGATGTCGGCTTTCGTCCGGATGCCGCCGCCGACGGTCAACGGAATGAAACACTCGTCGGCGACCGCGGACACCGTGTCGAGCATCGTCTCGCGCCCCTCCGCGGAGGCGGTGATGTCGAGGAAGACGAACTCGTCGGCGCCGGCCTCGTTGTACTTCTTCGCCATCTCGACGGGGTCCCCCGAGTACTCCAGGTTCTCGAAGTTGACGCCGGTGTAGACGGCGGCGTTCCCGTCGTCGTCGGTGTCGACGTCGATACACGGGACGATCCGCTTCGTGAGGGTCATACGTCCGATAGCCCCGAACCGGGTTTCATGGTTTCGCCTGTCCGCGCGGGCGTCGTCACACCGGACGCGGCGACGACTGGGCGCACCCCGTCGGTCGTCGACTCTCCGGGGTCCCGTTCACCCGTTCACTGCTTCCAGCCGCTGACGGGTCCCCCGCCGTAGAGCCACGATCGGATGCGGCTCACGACCGAGTGCAGCAGGACGAACAGCACGAACACGTACGCGAGGCCGACGACCGCCCGCGCCGTCGGGTCGACTCGCGCGGCCACCGCCGGGAGAACGTACCGGAAGTAGAGGTATCCCCCACCGAGGACGCCGCCGAGGCTGATGCCGGCGACCGTGACGGCGTAGCAGGCGAACACCAACCACCAGATACCCTCGGCAAGGTACTCGTTTCGCTGTGCCGACCGCTGGACGCGTCGGAGGAGCGCAGCGCGACTGCCGGGAACCATGCACTCGAGTGCCGGTGTGGTGACGAAAACGCTGTCGGCCGTTCCGGTGACGGCTGTGTTCGGCAGCCGTGGTGAGGTCGAGAGCATTCGGCGGCCGCGGCATCGATGCGTCGTCCCGCCGTCCCGCTCGATGCCGGTGCGGACCACGGCAGATTAAGTGGCAGCGCCACGGCTGTGCGGGCAGGAACAATGGCCGATCACCACGACCACGACCACTTCAAGGAGTTCGACTACGACCGTGTTACGTCTCCCATGCAGGAGGTCACGAGCGGACAGGCGACCACCGGAGCGGTCGTCGCGCTCGTCGGGCTCCTCGTCGTCTTCTGGCTGCCGCTGCTGTTAGTCTGACTGCGGATCACCCGGTCTCGTTCTCCCGAACGGAGACCGCTCCGCCCCTCCGGGGCGGCCTCGCGCCCCTCACGAGCCGTCCGTCGCCGACGCCGTGGACGAGGCCGGCGGTGTCCCCGTATCCGACGAGACCGACGGGTAGGACGGAATTGACGAGATAGCGGTCGCCGTCTCCGGATCCGTGGCCGCGGACTCGGCGTCGGTCGCTGCCGGCGTCGCCGCGGGAGTCGCACAACCGGCGGCGACCAGCAGCGCGGCGAGGAGAAGCGTCCGGAGGAACACGACGTATCGGTAACGGTGTGATCAACAAGCGTTGGTTCGGTTCCTACGGTCTCATACCCCTGTAACCGCCGACTTCGGGACCGAGCCGGCCGGCCTCGCAACCGGCGGCGTCAGTCCAGTTCGCGTTCGATGACTTCGCGGAGGTCGCGGATCGACGCGGCGTCGTACCGCAGTTCCGCGCCCTCGACTGTCAGCGAGAGCGTTCCGTCGACGGTCGCCTCGCCGAGCGACTCGACCGGCGCGACGCCCTCGAACGCGTCGCGGACCGCGTCGGGGTCGGTCGTCTCGATCACCGCGCGGCCGGGGGTCTCGTCGAACAGCGCGAGCGCGTCGTCGAGCGCGACGTCCGCGCCCGTCTCGCCGGTCACCATCTCCGCGAGCGTCACCGCGAGGCCGCCGTGGCTCACGTCGTGGACCGCGAGCGTGTCGTCGCGGTCGGCGACGGCCGCGAGGGTCTCCACGACCGCCGGCGCGTTCTCGGGGAGTTTCGGGAAGCGATCGGTTCCGCCCGCCTGCGCGAGGAACTCGGAGCCGCCCAGTGCGCCGCCGGCCTCGCCGACCGCGAGCACGGTACCCTCGCCGTCGAACGAAGGCGGCGGCGCCGAGAACCCCGCCTTCGTGCCGATGACCGCGAGCGTCGGCGTCGGTGGGATCGGGCCGGCGACGGAGTCGTTGTACAGCGAGACGTTGCCGCCGACGACCGGGACCGAGAGGTCCGCACACATCTCCGCGAGGCCGTCGACGGCGGCCGCGAAGCCGCCGTAGACGTCTGGTCTCTCCGGGTTTCCCCCGTTGAGGCAATCGACGGCCGCCAGCGGCGTCGCCCCCTTCGCCGCGAGGTTCGTGGCGTTCTCCAGCGCGACGGCGCGTGCGCCGTCGTACGGCGCCGTCTCGGTCCACCGCGGCTCGGATCCCGAGGACAGCGCCAGGCCGATCGGTTCACCCGCGTCGGTCTCGGCCTCACGGATCGCCATCACGGCGGCGTCGTCGCCCGGAGGCACCGAGGTGCGGACGCCGACCTCGTGGTCGTACTGCCGGTACACCCAGCGCTTGCTCGCGGTGTTGGGGTTGCCGACGACCCCCTCGAACGCCTCGGCGAGCGCGGTTGAGTCGACGCCCGCCCGGCCGTCATCGTCGCCGGAGTCGGGGTCGACGAGCGCGGGCAGATCGCGCTCGGGCTGGCTCGGCTCCCCTCGCGGCAGATCGTTCATCGGCGCGCCGTCGGCGAGGTACTCCGCAGGGGCGTCGACGACCGTCTCGCCCTCGAACGTGCACACGTAGTTGCCGTCCGTCACCTCGCCGATCACCGAGCAGCCCAGGTCGAACCGCTCGGCCAACTCGGCGACCCGATCGGTGTCCTCGGGCCGGACCTCGTACACCATACGCTCTTGACTCTCCGCGAGGAGGATCTCCATGGCGTTCATGTTCGGCTCGCGCTGGTGGACGCGGTCGAGCGCGATGTCGGCGCCGAGACCGCCCTTGGCGACCAACTCGGACGACGCCCCGCCGAGCCCGGCCGCGCCGAGGTCGCGTGCGGCGACGAGCAGCCCCTCCTCGACGAGCGCCTCGTTACACTCGATGAGCCGCTTCTCCGCGTACGGGTCCCCGACCTGTACTGCGGGCCGATCCTCCGTCTCCGCATCCTCCGCGAGGTCCTCGGAGGCGAAGGAGGCGCCGCCGAGACCGTCGCGGCCGGTCGCGTTGCCGACGAGCACCAGCTTGTTTCCGGGCGTTTCGGCCGTCGCGGTGACGAGTCGGTCCGGCGTCGTCAGGCCGACGCAGGCGACGTTGACGAGGGGGTTCCCCTCGTAGCCGTCGTCGAACGCGACGGAGCCGGCGACCGTCGGAACGCCGATGCAGTTGCCGTAGTGGCTGATCCCCTCGACGACGCCCTCGAACAGGTATCGAGAATGTTCGCGCTCGAAGCCGCCGAAGTAAAGCGAATCGGCCAAGGCGATCGGATACGCGCCCATCGACAGGGTGTCACGGACGATGCCGCCGACGCCGGTGGCCGCGCCGTCGAACGGGTCGACGTACGAGGGGGGGTTGTGGCTCTCGATCCCCATCGTCAGGTACGTCTCGTCGTCGAGTGCGACGACGGCCGCGTCGTCGCCCGGCCCGACGACGACATCTTCCCCCTCGCTGTCGAACGCCGACAGCAAGGGCCGCGAGGAGCGATACGCACAGTGTTCGCTCCAGAGGTTCTCGAACAGCAGCGACTCGGCGTCGGTCGGTTCACGGCCCAGCTCCGCTCTGATGAGCGACGCGTCAGCCTCGTCGAGTGGCATTCACGTGTATGGTCATCTCCGGGGGTGTTGGACCTTTCTATATGCACGCCTGTGGGCTGGCGTGTCGGCGATACCAGCTCTCCGGGGCCGAGGACGGCCGCGACCGGGGCGCTTTTGGCACCAGCGCGTCTCTTTCCGCCCGTGTTACGGGCCGAGCTCCACTGCCACTCGTCGCTTTCGTACGATGGCCGTGACCCGGTCGAGCTCCTGCTCGAACAGGCGGCCGCGGTCGGGCTCGACGCGCTCGCCGTCACCGACCACGACGAGATCGACGCGAGCCTCGCAGCTGCCGAGCAGGCCCCCGAGTACGGGCTCGTTGGCATCCCCGGCATGGAGGTCACGAGCGAGGCCGGCCACGTCCTCGCGCTCGGCGTCGAGGAACTCGTCCCTCCCGGCCTCCCCTTCGTCGAGACGCTCGACCGCATCCGCTCGCAGGGCGGTATCGCGGTCATCCCCCATCCGTTCCAGCGGTCGCGCCACGGCGTTGCCCCCCACATCTCGGAGGAGACGCTCGCCGGGGCCGACGCCATCGAGGTGTACAACTCCCGGCTGTTCACCGGCCGGTCGAACCGGACCGCCGAGCGGTTCGCCGCGGCCCGGAACCTTCCGATGACCGCCGGCTCCGACGCCCACATCGCGGAGATGGTCGGCCAAGCCGTCACTGAGATTGACGCGCACGACCAGAGCGTGGCGGGCGTGCTCGACGCCATCCGCGAAGGACGGACCTCGGTCGTCGGCAAGCGGACGCCGTGGCGCATCTCGCTGCGGCAGTTCGGTGGTGGGGTCCGGCGACGGGTCGCACGTGCGGTCCGATACCCGTTCTGATCTGCTCGCCGTTCCACTCGGCGCGGCTACCGTCCTCGTTCAGCCCGCTCGATAGCGGCTGCGCCAACTTCGACCACGTCGCTTGGGAACTCTTCGCGCCGGGCCGCAAGCTCTTCGGGGGTGAACCACTCCCACGCGTCGGCCGGCGCCTCGTCGTCACCTGCGGGTTCGACCGCCCGTCCGTCGACTCGGCCGTAGTAGACGAAGTCGATGTGCTGGTGGCCAACCGTCCCGTCCTCGTGGACGTTGATATCCTCGAGGAGGAACTGCTGTGGCTCGGGGAGCGGGCGGGCGGCCTCGCTCCCCACGTCGCCGCGCGGCGCGACGAGTTCGGGGTCGAGGCCAGTCTCCTCGCGACACTCGCGGAGCGCGGCCTCGTGGGGGAGTTCGTCCCGGTCGATGTGGCCGCCGGGTGGGAGCCACATGTCGAGCCGGTCGTGTTCGTGCAGCAGCGTCGCGCCGTCGTTCACGACGTAGACCGTCGCGACGAAGTGGCGAGTCGTCTCCATGTGTGAGAACCGCGTGCGGGCCGCTTCGGGCTTGCGGTTCTCGTCCGGGGACTGTCGCGACGCGACTACTGCAGGTCGGGTAACGAGATGACGCCCTCGCGGAGCGCGACGTACACCTTCCGTTCGTTGTCGAGTTCGTCCCAATCGTCGGGCCGGTCCTCGGCCGGCACCGCCTCGACTTTCTCCAGCAAGTCGGCACGGAGGTAGTGGTCGAATCCGCAATCGTTCTCACAGCTCCGGACGATGGAGGGGACGCGGAACGATCTCGTCGCCGTGTTGCCACATTCGGGACAGACGTAGTCGTAGTGACGCGTCACGTCGTGATACCGTCCTCGGCCTCCAGCAGTTCGTGGTAGCGGTTGCGAATGGTGACCTCGGAGATGTTGGCGACCTCGCTCACGTCCGATTGCGTCACCTTCTCGTTGATGAGCAGCGACGCGGCGTAGACGGCCGCGGCGGCGAGCCCGACCGGCGACTTCCCGGAGTGAATTCCCTCCGCTTTCGCGCTCTTGAGGAGCTGTCGGGCGCGCCGCTCGGCCTCGTCGGAGAGGTCGAGGTCGGACGCGAACCGGGGGACGTAGCTCTCGGGGTCCGCGGGCGCGACCTCGAGACCGAGCTCGCGGACGACGTAGCGGTACGTCCGGGCGATCTCGTCTTTCTCGACGCGGGACACCTGCGTTATCTCGTCGAGGCTGCGGGGGGTGCCGGCCTGTCGCGCCGCCGTGTAGAGGCTCGCAGTCGCGACACCCTCGATGGAGCGGCCGGGGAGCAGGTTCTCGTTGAGCGCGCGCCGGTAGATGACCGACGCCGTCTCACGGACGCTTTCGGGAAGTCCCAGGGCCGATGCCATGCGGTCGATCTCACCGAGCGCCTGTTTGAGGTTTCGCTCCTTGGAGTCCCGCGTTCGGAAGCGCTCGTTCCAGGTGCGGAGCCGCTGCATCTTCTGGCGCTGCCGACTCGAGAGAGAGTTGCCGTAGGCGTCTTTGTCCTGCCAGCCGATGTTCGTGGAGAGCCCCTCGTCGTGCATCATCTTCGTCGTCGGCGCGCCGACGCGGGATTTCTCGTCCTTCTCCGCGGAGTCGAACGCGCGCCACTCCGGCCCGCGGTCGATGTTGTCCTCCTCGATCACGAGTCCGCACTCCTCACAGACGGTTTCGCCGTGTTCGACGTCCGTCGCGAGCGAGCCACCGCACTCGGGACAGACGAGTTCGTCCTCTTGTTCGTCTTCCGGTCGTTCCTCCTCCTCGTCTCGAGTGCGCTGGAAGCGTCTGACGTTTGAATCGGACATTGTGGGGTTCCGTCGGGGCCGTTCGGGCGTTAGAACGGTTCTGTTCGGCTCTATTGTAGGGTTTCTAGCGACTTATAGTTGGGGACGGAACCGGGGGAATCGGCCGGCTTCGGGCCGTAATCCGCCCTATCGAAACCCTTAGTGCTCGCGCGGCGGGACCGACGGGCATGGTCGATCACGAGGAGGTCGAACACGTCGCGTCGCTGGCGCGCGTCGACCTCGACGACGAGGAGGTCGAGCGGTTCGCTACGCAGTTCGACGACATCCTCTCGTACTTCGAGGCGCTCGACGAGGTGCCCGCGGTCGAGCCGGAACACGAACTCGACAACGTGTTCCGGCCCGACGAGGTGCGCGAGGGGCTCACGCAGGAGGAGGCGCTCGCGAACGCCCCGGAGACGGAGGACGGGAAGTTCAAGGGGCCGAAGGTGTCATGAGCGCCGACCTCAACGCCTTCATCACTCGCGAGGAAATCGAACCGACCGACGATGGACCGCTCTCCGGGCTGACCGTCGCGGTCAAGGACAACATCTCCACGGAGGGCGTCGAGACGACCTGCGGCTCGGAGATGCTGAGGGGATACGTCCCGCCCTACGACGCGACCGTCGTCGAACGGCTCAAGGATGCGGGTGCGACCGTCGTCGGGAAGACGAACATGGACGAGTTCGGGATGGGAACGACGACGGAGACCTCGGCGTTCGGGCCGACGGAGAATCCGGCCGCGCCGGGCCGCGTTCCCGGCGGCTCTTCGGGTGGTTCAGCGGCCGCCGTCGCGGCGGGCGAGGCCGATCTCGCGCTCGGCTCCGACACCGGCGGCTCCGTCCGCTGTCCGGCCGCCTTCTGTGGCGTCGTCGGCATCAAGCCGACGTACGGGCTCGTCTCGCGGTACGGGCTCGTCGCCTACGCGAACTCGCTCGAACAGATCGGCCCAATCGCGCCGACCGTCGAGGACGCCGCCGCGCTCCTCGACGTCATCGCCGGCCCCGACGACCGCGACGGCACGACCCGCGACGCCGGTGCCGACTCGAACTACGCCGCGGCCGCCGACGGCGACGTCGAAGGGCTCACCATCGGCGTCCCGACCGAGTTCGTCGAGGGCGCGGACGACGGCGTCGAAGCGGCGTTCTGGGCCGCGCTCGACGAACTCGAAGCACAAGGCGCGGAGTACCGCGAGGTCAGCATGCCCTCCGTCGAGAAGGCCGTCGCCGCCTACTACGTCATCGCCATGTCCGAGGCGTCGTCGAACCTCGCTCGCTTCGACGGCGTCCGCTACGGTACGTCCGGCGGCGACGACGGCAACTGGAACGAGGCGTTCGCCCGCGCTCGCGAGGAGGGCTTCGGCTCCGAGGTCAAACGCCGCATCCTCCTCGGCACGTACGCGCTCTCCGCGGGCTACCACGACAAGTACTACGCGAAGGCACAGGACGCTCGCGCGTGGGTCAAACAGGACTTCGACGAGGCGTTCGAGGACGTCGACGTCGTCGCGTCGCCGACGATGCCCGTCCCGCCGTTCGAACTCGGCGAGAGCCTCGACGACCCGCTCCAGATGTACCTCGCCGACGCCAACACCGTCCCGGTGAACCT
>ENA-ORDC01001770-ORDC01001770.1-marine-metagenome-genome-assembly--contig:-NODE-1770-length-14920-cov-9.341440_pt1 | contig 14920 bp, 13 predicted proteins | sample MGYA00237783_ERZ508515 | MGnify/ENA primary metagenome ERZ508515 (study PRJEB26186, sample SAMN06268792) | marine metagenome | isolation source: Eden Landing Ponds, San Francisco, CA, USA | place... | reverse complement strand
CCGACGGCGAGTTTGTCTTCGAGGATCTCGCGATAGGTCTCCTCCATGACGGCGAACTCCTCCAGGTCGTCGGCAAAGCCCAGCAGCATCTCTGAACTGACCTGCTGTTCGCTGGCCGATTTCTCGTAGCCCTTGTACCGTTTGAGGATCATCAGCGATCGGGTCGCGTTGATCCTGAAATAGCGCTTGAGCAGGTCCGTTCCGTCGAGACTCGCCCGCAGATCCGCCCGGACGTCGCCGGGGTCGATATCCGCGAACACGCCCAGCAAGTCCACCTTCCGGTTCAGCGGCATCGAGAGCGTGAAGCCGTTGTCGGCCACGGCGACCTGGACGTTGGCGTTGGCCTCTCTGGCGACGCGGTAGGCCAGCAATCGGGAGAGCCCGTCGTTGAACCGGCGGCCGTAGTTCGAGTGAACGTAGTAGTGGCGTTCGTAGGCCTCGCGGTCGAGTTCCTCTTCGACGACGAGACGCTCGTCGGTGCTCACACTCGTCGACCCGGCGTAGGCGACCTGCTCTGCGAACATCCGGGCGACGGCCCGCACACTGTTCTCGTCGAGCGGGAACTCCCGCAGCCAGTGGCGGACGGCGTTGACGCCACCCCGTTCCATGTGGTCGAGCAACTCCCGCTGGAAGGCCAGTATCTCGCGACCGAGGTCGTAGGAGAGGGGCAGACGCTCGCTGAACCAGGAGGGGACCGTCGGGCGGGCGCTCGTGTGGTCGACGTAGACCTTGGACCCGCGGCGGTAGCGGTACTCGAAGTTGTCGCCCCCGAGGACGAACACGTCGCCCGATTCGAGGGTGTCGAGATACTCCTCGTCGAGCTGCCCGACCCAGTCGTCACCCGAGCGGGTGAACACGTCGCAGGTAAAGGAGTCGGGAATGGTGCCGATGTTGGTCATGTAGATGACCCGCGCGAGGCGGCCGCGCTTGCCCATCAGGTGGTCGCCGACGGGGTACTCCTCGTAGTGGTGTTCGCCCTCGGGTGGGTCGTTAGTGTCGCGCCAGACCTTCGCGTAGACGTTTTTCTCCTCCAGCCCGTCGTAGTCCGCGGTGAGATAACGGAGCAGTGACTCCCACTCCTCCTCGCCGTAGTACCGATAGGGGTAGGCCCGCCGGAGGATCCCCCGGATCTCGCGCTCGGGTCGGATCTCGGCGATGGCCATGCCGTAGACGTGCTGGGCGGCGACGTCCTGGGCCTTCTCGGGGACGAACACGCGGTCGACGAACCCCTCCTCGGCCTTCTTGAGCATGACCGCACACTCGACGAGTTCGTCGCGGTCGAGCGCGAAGACCCGACCCGTGACCGTCTCGCCGAGCTGGTGGCCCGCTCGCCCCACCCGCTGGAGCAGCGACGCGACGGATTTCGGCGAGCCGACCTGTACCACGAGGTCGACGTGGGGCATGTCGATACCGAGTTCGAGGCTCGTCGAGGTCGTGACGACGTCCAGTTCCCCCTCTTTGAGCTGTCCCTCGACGGCCTGGCGTTTCTCTTTCGAGAGGCTCCCGTGGTGACACCCCGAATTACCCTCGTCGTAGCCGTCGAAGCGTTCCCGGAGGTTGTGCAGGACGCGCTCGGCGCCCGAGCGGGTGTTCGTGAACACGATCGTGTTGGTGTGGGCTTTCACCAGGTCGTCGAGCTGGCGGTAGAAGCGGTCGTTGACCACCTCGGCGGGCGTGTTCACCAGGTCGTCCGTGGGACAGACGAGTTCCATGTCGAACTCGCGAGCGAAGCGGGCGTCGACGATCTCGTAGTCCCGTGGCACCATCGTGGGTCCGTCGGTCGGGCTGGTTCCGGACCCGATGTCGGTCCCCGTCACCGCCCCACCATCCGCTGTGGCGGGGTCTCCCGGCGTGTCCGTCTCGGCGGAGGATTCGGATGGTGCTTCGGAGGTCGCGTCGGCCGGTTCACAGCCGACGAGAAACTCGGCCATCGTATCCAGCGGTTCGACGGTGGCCGAACAGCCGACCCGCGTCGGCGACCCGTCGGCGAGCGCTTCGAGTCGCTCCAGCGAGACCGCGAGGTGGGTGCCGCGCTTGTTCTCGGCGAGGCTGTGTATCTCGTCGACGACCACGTACTCGACGGTGCGAAGTTTCTCGCGGAACTTGGGGGAGTTGAGCAAGATCGCGAGCGTTTCGGGGGTCGTGTTGAGGATGTGGGGCGTCTCCTCTAACATCGCCTGCCGGTCGGCGTCCGACGTGTCTCCGTGACGGATTGCGTGGCGGATCTCCACGTCCTCGCCGCGGTCGTCGAGGCGGTCGGTGATGCCGTCCAGGGGCACCTCCAGATTGCGGTGAATATCGTTGGCGAGTGACTTGAGAGGGGAGATGTACAGACAGTAGACGGAGTTGTCGAGACCCTCGGCTCTATCGCGGCGGAAGAGCTCGTTGATGACGCTTGTATGCGAGGCTAGCGTCTTCCCGCTACCCGTCGGCGCCGCGACGAGCGCGTTCTCTCCTTCGTGGATGAGCGGGATAGCTTCCTTCTGTGGCGGGGTGAAGAAGCCGCTGTTCTGGGGGACGAACGCGCCGAACTCCTCGACCCACCACTCCCGAACCGGGGGTTCCAGCAGGTCGAGTACGTCGGCGTCGTCGATCGTGACACTGGCGGGGTCGAACGCCAGGTCCGACTCAGCGAGTAACTCGCGTCCTCCCATCCTGTGGCCTTGAACCCGGTTAGGCCCACCGCGTCAAGGACCTTTGGACCCCGGAGTGAAAGTGGTCAGTCCGCGAACGCCTCGCCCGCACTGACCTCCAGCACGACGTAGCCAGCGATCCCGAGGACGACCACGCCGACAGCCAGCGCGGTCCCGACCGGCCCACGTCCGAACATCGCTCCGGGGACGACCCCCGGCATCTGGCTGAGGACGAGCGCCAGTCCCGCGACTGCGGCGACAACCAGTCCCCCGACTTTCAGCAGGCGCCGATCGATGCTGTCTCCCATGGGATGGTGTCCTCTCGACGACGACATAAGTTTTGTTACACGGTCAGACTGTCGGTCAACTCGACAGTGTATCGCGATACTGCCAGCCGACGACCGCGAGGGCGACCACGGCTACGACGGCGACCAGGAGGAACGTGTCGCCGTCGTAGCCATAGCATCGTCCTTCGGATGCTCGGGCGGTGCTGGCCTTCTATCGGGACCCCCGATCTGCTAGCCGATTGCGACTCTCTCGGGGGAGACGATGCTCGCGGCCACCATGCTCCACTCTTTCCCGGATGCGTCGCTGACCACGATGTAGTAGGGTTCCTCGGGTGTGGGCTGGCGGTCTATCGTCCCCGTGAGAGTGTGAAGCGAGTCGGAGGGTGGGATGATGTAGACTTCTTGCCCGAGCTCGTACTGTGGGTCCGAAACCTCCGAATAGTCGATCATATCCGCGCTATGCGATGGCTCTATGTTAATTGGTAACACTTTCACGCCGTAGGCATGTTACGAGTAACCGGGTGACTCTACGGGAAGAGCACGCTGATGAGTGCGGTCGCGGTCCTGTCTCCTCGCCTGTCAAGCGAGCGTGCCGGGCGATACCGACGCACCTCGTGAGGGGCGGAGACGTTGCGTGCGACGATCGAACGTTCGATCCGACTGGTAGCGAACATCCTCGAACAGCCACCAACTCACACCCCTGCGCTTCGCGAAGTACGTCCCCGACGGTGCCACCAGGTGAGACGGCGGCCACTGAACACAGCGATGTTCACCAGAGAGTGGATACGGTCGTGTTCAGTGACCGTCGGCCAGGAATTGGCGTGTGTGTTCGTCGGGTTCGCCATCGTAGTACGTGTCCAACGCTGTCTGGAACGGCGTGGCATCGGCTGCGACAGCAGCAAACAGTGTCATCGACGATCGGAATTTCATGTCATCCGGTGACCCGAAGATCGCGTGTGCTGATCGGCCCTCAATTTCGTTCACGAGGGTCGTACACTCGCGCAATCGCGGACCCAAGATGGGGTGGGCGAGATACGCCTCGGCTTCCTCGCGTGAGGAGATCGCGTACAGCTGGCCCTTCCGGCTGCTGCTGAGCCCTTCGACCTGCGGAAAAATGTACCACATCCAGTGGCTGCGTTTTCGACCCGACCGGAGTTCCTGTTTCACCGTGTCGATAACCGGGTCCTGAGCCTCGACGAAGCGCTGGAGATCGTACGGGTCAGACGGCTCTGGCATGCTATCGATAGTGGTCACGCCAGCAAAATATGTCTGTGGATGGGATATTACAATACCTGCCCGTTCTGGGCTCTCCCTCTCGATCATCAGACGTCCCAGGCGAGTGAATCAAGGTCAACGTCTATTCCAACCTGGGCACATTGCAGGTGAATTCTCCCGGCGGTGTCAGCAGACGACTGGCCGGCTATCGATGAGCGGTGGAGGAGTCACTCCGAATCCGAAACCGCAGAGGCGAACTCTTCGGTCGAGTCACGCCAGGCTGCGACGATCTCGTCGTCGTTCTCGCTGTCCCAGTCGTCGATCTCGTCTTCGTCCATGAAGTCTATCGTACGCTCGACACCCTCGCGGAAGGAGATCGTGTACTCGAAGTCCAGGTCACGTTTGGCTTTGCTGTTGTCGAACACCGTCGAGTACTGGAAATGGTCGAGTAGTGGATCGGTCCGCTCGGGCACCGCCTCGACCAGTTGTTCGGTCGGGATATACACGAGGTCGGGTTCGGGGGCGTCCATGGCGTCGGCGACGTACTCGTGGTACTGGTTCCAGGAGATGACTTCCTCGCTGGTGACGTGATACGCCTCGCCGTAGGCGGTCTCGTTCCCGATGGCCTCGACGAACGCACCGGCGACGTCGTCGCGGTGGCAGGGACCCCACAGCGTCGCGCCGTCGCCGTGGACGATGACGGGCTTGCCCTTCCTGATCCGGTCGAGGTAGTACGTGCCCCACCCCATCGTGTGGATGACCGGCCCGCCCTCGCCGTAGGTGCTCCACGGACGAACGACGGTTGTCTGAAAGGCGTCTTCGTGCGCGTCCATGAAGATGTCCTCGCACTCGGCCTTGTCCCCGCCGTACTGACTCACCGGCGGTTCCCGCGGCGCCTCCTCCGTCGCGGGGTTGGCGTCGAGGGGCCGGTGGTAGACGTCGACCGTCGAGCAGAAGACGAACTGCTCGACCCCCGCGAAGGCTTCGACGGCGCCTTCGGCCTGTTCGGGGGTGAAACAGACCATGTCGATCACGACGTCGGGGTCGACCTCGTCGGCCGCCGCGGCGAGTTCGTCCGTCTCGTCGCGGTCGCCGTAGACGTGGGAGACGGACTCCGGGAGTTCGGAGTCGGTCTCGCCGCGGTGAAAGAGCGTTACGTCGTGGCCGGCGTCGACCGCCTGCCGTGTGATCCCCGTGCTGATCAGTCCCGTTCCGCCGACGATACAAACGTCCATGGTCCTCCCTGTGCCACGAGGGGGATAAAACGTCGCGTCCCGGAAGGTAGCGCACGCTCGGAGACCAGCGAGCGACCGGATTTCCGCCTCGCGAACGTTTTTGCGTCGGGCGAGCGACCGCCCTGCATGGCTCACGAGTACGATCTCGGCGTCCAGAGCGTCGTCTATCAGGACTTCTCGCTCGCGGAACTGCTCGACGAACTCGACGACGTCGACGTCGACGAACTCGAGCTCTGGGACTACCACCTCTCGCCCGACGACGACGCGGAGACCGTCGAAGCGGGACTGGACAGGATCGAAGACTCGTCTGTCTCGGTCTGTGGCTACGGCGTGATCGACCTCGACGACACCGGCCAGGCCCGCGAGCACTTCGGCTTCGCCGACCGACTCGGTGCAGGCTACGTCACCGTCAATTACCCGCCCGACCGCGACGATATCACCGAGGAACTCGTCGCTCTCGGGAACGAGTTCGAACTGGACGTGGGCATCCACAACTATTCGTCTGTCCACCACGACGACCTCTCGCAGGTGTTCTCGACCATCGACGACGTCCGCGGCGTGTTCGACCGCTACGACGAGGAACGACTGGGACTCTGTGTCGACACCGGCCACTTCCTCGTCGAGGAAGTCGACCCCGAGGACGTCCTCCGGGAACTGGGCGGGCGGGTCAACAGCGTCCACCTCAAGGACACCTCCGAAGCGGAGATCGAGGACTTCCCCGGCGCCGGGAAACTCGACCTCTCGACGGTGTTCGACTTGCTCGACGAACACGTCGACCTCGACGCACCGGTCGTCGTCGAATACGAACTCCCCGCCGAGCGGGCGAGCGACGCACTCCGGGAAGCGGTTGTCAACGCACGCGCCGCGATGGAGTAGATTTCCCGGGACCGCCCCGATAGACTGATTCCCGGGACGACAGAGATGGACTGATTCGGAGCAACGACCGACCCCAGAGACCCGCCTCTCTGGCCGACTGTTCGCCGTTCGTCGAAGACAAATTCGTCGTCTGTGGGTGCTCTAACCCTCGATTTCGGGCAATTCCAACACGACTTTGTGGGGGAACCGCACACGACCAGTATGAGCGGCGAACTCGACCGGGGACTGGAGGGTATCACCGTTGCAGAGACGCGTCTCAGTGACATCGACGGCGAGGCGGGCGAACTCGTCATCGCGGGGTATCCCGTCGACGAACTCGCGGGCAACGCCACCTACGAGGAGAGCGTCTTCTTGCTGTTGCACGACCGCCTGCCCGACGGCGACGAACTCGCCGATTTCCGCGCGAACCTGGCGGAGCGTCGCGATATCGGCGAGGAAGTGCACGCAGTCCTCGAACGCGCCGCGAACGAGGGGAAACCCGCGATGGACGCCCTGCGGATGGGCGCCGCGGCGGCGACGCTCGGCACTGACGACGGTGACCCCGAGACCGATGCACTCCGGGCCATCGCCGTGTTCCCGACGATCGTCGCGGCCTACTGGCGCTACCGCCAGGGCGAGGACCCCGTCGAACCCCGAGAGGACCTGGGCCACGCAGCCAACTACCTCTCCATGCTCACCGGGGAAGAACCCGACGCTCCCGAGGTTCGGGGCCTCGAAACTTACCTCAACACCGTGATCGACCACGGTCTCAACGCCTCGACGTTCACCGCTCGAACCGTGGTCTCGACGGAGTCGGACGTCGTCTCGGCCGCGACGGCCGCCGTCGGCACGCTGAAGGGCCCACTCCACGGTGGCGCGCCAGGACCGGTGCTCGACATGCTCACCGAAATCCACGAGACGGGTGACCCCGAAGGCTACGTCGAGGAGACCCTCGACGCGGGCGAGCGTCTGATGGGCTTTGGCCACCGAGTCTACCGGGTCCGGGACCCACGCGCGGCCGTTCTGGAGGCTGCCGCCGAGCGCTTCTACGACTCTGCGGGTGACGCCGAGTTCTTCGCGACGGTCCGGGATTTCGAGGACGTCGCCGTCGAGATCCTCGCCGACCGCTACCCCGAGCGCCGCCTCGACACGAACGTCGAGTTCTATACTGCGGCGCTGCTCGACGGCGTCGGCGTCCCCAAGGAACTGTTCACGACCAGTTTCGCCGTCTCGCGGGTCGGGGGCTGGATGGCCCACGCGCTCGAACAACTCGACGACAACCGTCTCGTGCGTCCGCGGTCGCGGTACGTCGGTGCGACCGACCGGGCCTGGACCCCGGTGGAGGAACGCGTCGAACCGGAGCGCGCCGACTCGGTCGATAGCCCCGACACCGCCTGACCGACTCTGTCGGAACCGCCGGTTCGCAGCGACGGGAGGGGCCGAGGGACAGGACGATCCGAGAGACGGAACGATCCGAGAGACTGGGGACAGTTACGCAACGCGGCAGTTCCCCGGGCCATCGGAGTCACACCTGCGATAAACTCGCGTTAATCGGGGCTAGACGTGACGCAGGTTTAGGGAGTCGGCATCTGAAATCCGGATGATGTCGACACTCCCGCCGCCGGACCGCCAGCCCGACGCCCGGGTCGTCGTCGAACCCGCCGAGTCGACGACCGACGCGCTCGTCAGGACGGCAGAGAAGGCGGAGGTCGACCTCGCGGGACCGGGTGCCTGGGTGCAGGACCTCGTCGACGGCCACGCACTCGACCGTTTGTTTCTCGATCCCGACCCAGAGAGCGAGGGGCAAGCGACGCTCGTGCTGGAACTGTGGGGACACACGTTCGCTCTGACCCCCGGGACGGTGGAAGTGTACCGGTCGGACGCCGAGAGCCCGCACGTCTCGTCGAATTGAACTCCGGTAAATTCGTGTGAAATAAGTCGATACGATCTGGCCTTTTACCTTCTTCCAGTCCGGAGTCTTTCGCTATGAGCCCGCCCGAAGTGTTCGAACGGTCTCCCGACGCACGGACTGTCGTCGAACCGAGCGAATCGGCGACAGACGCCCTCGTGAGGGCGGCCAGACGAACCGACGTCGACCCACTCGCCAGGGAAAACCGGGTACAAGACGTCGTCGACGGCGACGCGCTGGACCAGCTGTTCGGGACTGCCCACCCCGACCGCGAACAGTCGAAGGCGAAACTCGTCCTCGCGCTCTGGGAACGGGTGTTCGTCGTCACCCCCCTCGAGATCGAAGCCTATCGAACGGCGTCGTGACGCTCCCGGTGCGACTCTCCTGATGGAACGTAAGGCGTATCGGCGCCCCAGGCCCAGAGCAGGTATGAGCCTCGACGACCTCACCGACGCAGTCCAGGACAACTACGGCGCACTCGACGAGGAACTCGCAGTCGCGACCGACCGCGAGACGCGCAACGAACTGGCGATGCTCGAAGCCGCCCTCGACCCCGAAGACACCGACGAACTCGTCCGCCGTGCGGTCCACATGCTCTTTCAGAGCACCGTCGAGACCGGCACGCTCGATTTCCACCTCCGCTCGACGTACGACGTCACCTACGACGAGTATCTCTCCGGGATGACGTTCGAGGAGATGACCGGCGCCGACCAGTTCCCCCAGAGCGGCGACCCCGACGACCGGCGCTATCAGTTCTAAACCATCTGGTTACGACCTTTTTTCCCTTCGGGTTTCCTCGCGTCGCCTTCGGCGCCGCTGCGGGAACCACTCAGGCAAAAAAGCTCGGACAAAAAAGCGCTCGCTTCGCTCGCGGGCTCATACGAGTGAGTACCGCAATCGAGTGTGGGCCCGGGAGTCACTGCCCGCACAGCGAACGAAGTGAGTGAGCAGGACCGTCCTCCGGTGACCGCCTCGCTGCGCTCGGCGGATGCGAAAGGTGACCGCGCCGCGGGAAAGTGAAAATCAAAAATACTTTCCGGCAGTCGGTGGCCGCGGGTGTATGGGGACCTCGAGAACCCAGTTCTGGACCGGCGCTGTCACCGTCACCGCGTTCCTGCTGTTGCTGGTCGTCCTCTCGTCCAGAGTGGTGTTGTTCTTCCCTGGCCTGCTCGCCGGTGTCGGTGCGTATCTCGTCGCTCGCCGGTACCGACCGACTCCCCTCCGGCGCCGAGTGACGCTTCCCCGGGCGTGTGCGTCGCTCGTCGCCGTCGGTTCGGCCTTCGGCGTGTTGCTGTTTTTCGTCCCCACGTACGAACTCGGACACGCCTGGAACGGCCTGTCGTTGCTCGCGGGTCTCGCTTTGAGTATCGCACTGGCGCGGGTCGGCGACGAGTCACCGCCGGCCGGTTTGGCTGCCGTCGGCGCCGTGCTGGTCGGGATGACGTTCGTCTCCGGTGGCCCCGCGACCGACGCCCTGGTACCGTGTCCGGCATTGCGCGACTGGAGTGGCCCGCGGGACGTCTTCTTCGTTCTCTTCGGCGTCGACCCCCTGGCATACGAATTCGGGAGAGTCGACTGGCAACGGTTCGAGCTCTACTGGAACAATGGCTGTCACCCGCGGAGTCAATCGTTGTTTGCGCCTGTTCTGGGCGTCGTCTGCTTCGCTGGTGCGGGCGTTTCGAGGGCGAGACGCGGTCCACCGGACGGGGACTCCGACTGAATCGCTGGGCCGGCGGTCGACGGCCGGACTACTCCTCCCCCAGTATCCCGATCAACGCGTCCAGCACCGCGTCGGCCTCCTCGCCGCGAGCGGCCTCTCCGAGTTCGATCTGGAGACCGGTACCGTCCGCCGCGAGCCAGTTGACGAAGTTCTCCGGGTGCGTCCCGCCGTACTCACCGTCCGAAACCGGCCGTGCGGGGATCGACAGGGCGCCGTCGAGGCGGTCCGCGACCGCTCGCTTTATCGCCCGGTCGACGCGGCCGCCGACGAGCACCTCGTCGTCGCCGAGTCCGTGGATGCTCAGCACTGTCTCGAATCCCCTGTCGGCGATCACGTCCAGCAGCGGGTACTCGTTGGGATCGTATGACTTCGACGGTGGGTGCCAGCGGTCGTACGCGCCCACCTCCTCGTCGAAGCCGAAGGTCGCCCAGCACGTCGCCGCTGGCAGGCGCGTCGCGAGTTCGACCGCAAGTTCGCCGGTGCCCGGTTCGACGCGCCCGCCGTGAGCCGCACACACGAGGACGTTCTCGTTCTCGTAGTCGTCGTAGAGAAACTCCGTCAGGTGGCCCGACTCCGTCTCTGCGATGGGTTCGGTCCTGATTCGGCGGCGAGTCACGACGGGCTCTCGGGACCGGCCACTTGTAACTGCTCGGGGATCTGGAGTGGTCGTCACCGGATGGTGAACCCCCGCCCCTCGCCGCTGTCACGCGGTGGCCTCGAACGCCTGGGCCAGCAGGTCGACAGCGAGGTCGATCTCCCTATCGCGAACGTCCAGCGGCGGCAGTATCCGGAGCGTCTTGTACCCACAGCCGAGCATGAGCAGTCCACGCTGGAGTGCGGCCTCCATCACCGCGTCGCGACGCTCTTTCGTCTCGCACTCGACGCCGAGCAACAGACCTTTGCCCCGAACGTCGACCACGCCGTCGGGGTCCGCCTCGCGCAACGTCTCGCGGAACTGCGCGCCGCGTTCGGTCGCGTTGTCCAGCAGGTTTTCGTCCTCGATGACGTCGAGTGTGAGTACGCCCTGGAGTGCGCCGACGATATCCCCACCACCCCACGTCGAGGAGAGCCGACCCCGCTGGTCGGGGAAGACGTCCGAGTTCGCGAGCGTCGCGCCCACTCTGAGCCCTTTCCCGGCGGCGATCACGTCCGGTTCGTAAGGGTAGTGGTCCGACGCCCAGAACTCGCCGGTCCGGCCCACGCCGGCCTGTACCTCGTCGGCGACGAGATGCAGGTCGTGTTCCGCACACAGCGTCGCGATCTCTTCGGCGAACGCGTCGCTCGGGTAGCGCAGGCCTCCTTCGCCCTGGACGGGCTCGATAATCAGGTACGCCACGTCGTCGGGGTCGACCGCGCCCCGCTCGGGGTCGAGCAGGCGCCGGAGTTGCGAGCGCTCGCCCGAGAGAAAGCCACACGAGCAGGTCTCGGCGGTACAGCTTCGGTCGTCGCAGAAGGGGACGTCGTGGACCTTGCCTATCTCGGGGAACTCCCGGCGGTAGACCGACTTCGAGCGGTTGAGCGAGAGTGCGCCCAGCGTCCGACCGTGGAACGCGCCCTCGAAGGTGATCCCGTAGTCGCCGCCGGTGTGGTCGTAGGATACCTTGATGGCGTTCTCGACCGCCTCAGCTCCCGAATTCGAGAGGAAAGCGGTGTCGAGCCCGTACTGACTCGACCGGTCTGTCAGCCGGTCCATCAGGTCCGCCGGGGTCGGGAGGTCGTGGTCGGAGAGCGGGCCGCTGGCGACGTAGAAGTCCTGACCGGCGATCTTGGCGGGGTCAGGCAGGTCGAACTCGTCGAACCGTTCGCGGAGGGTGGGGTGGTTGTACCCCAGCGGGGCGGCAGCGACGTGGCCGGCGAAATCCAGCAGCACGTTGCCGTCGACGTCGGTACAGAAGGGACCGACCGCAGGCGCGGTGTGGTCCCAGACGAACTCGTAGACGTACGTACTCGGTGCGGCCGACTCGTGGTGGAACTCGACCCACTCGCGGGCCCGTTCGCCCGGGATCGACGCCACCGACGGTTCGACGGTGTCCCTGTCCATGGACTAGGAGGGGCCAGCGCGGTGAAAAGTCATGCGCCGGTTTCGCAGGCCGAGAACTAACGACCGTGGGTGCGGTGTCGGTGCTACAACAACGCGACACCGGTGACGACGCCGGTGGCCACGAGCAAGAGCGTGCTGAAGGTGGCGACGCGGACGGCGAACTCCCGGTCGGGGCCGCCGAAGGTCAGCGCCGCTTTGACGACGATAGACGACGCCGTCGCGAGTAGAATGGCGAAGACGGCCTCCTCGGCACTGAGCGGGCCGCCGCGGTAGAGCAACACTGCCGAGGTCGTCGCGCCCGCCGAGGAGACCAGACCGGTGAGTACCGAGGTCACGTAGAAGCCGGCGGTGCCGAACTCGCTGGCGGCCAACCCACCGAGGACGACGACCAGCAAAAAGAGTCCACCGAACCCGAGGACGTTCCGTAGCGAGAAGGGGCTCTCCAGGTCCATCTCGAGGTTCTCGGTCCAGTCGGCCGTCAACGCGGCGATGGCGACACTGCCGAGTATCACCGCACCCAGCGGAACGATAGCTCCGACGAGCAACCCCGACTCGACGGTGAACGCGAGCGCGATGGTGAGGTTACGCGCGGCCATCGCCGCGTCGGCCAGCAGTATCGCAGCGACGGCGTAGGCACGCGTCTCCGGGCGCTGGCGGACGTGGTCGAGCATCGCCCCCACGACCGCCGTCGACGAGGCGAGTCCGCCGAAAAAGCCCGTGACGGCGATGCCGCGACTGCCGTAGGTCTGGACGATGGCGTAGTTGACGATGCCGATGCCCGCGACGGTGACGACCAGCAGCCAGATGACGCGCGGTTCGACGGTCACGGAGAGCCCGCTCGTGCCGAGTTCGTAGCCGCCGGACGGCAGGAGCGGATAGACGACGAACGCGATGATGGCGAACTCAGCGACCGACCGCAGTTCCGCCCGCGTGAGTCCCCAGGCGAACGAGTGCAGTTCCCGCTTTAAGACCAGCAACAGCGAGGAGATGACCGTCACCGTCACCGCTTCGAGGGTGTATCCGCTGGCGACGAGCGCGCCGACGCCGTAGGCGACCAGCAGGGAGACCGACGTCGTCAGCGAGAGTCCCTCGATATCGTCGTCGAGCATCCCCTGGACCGCGACGAGTACGCCCTGGACGATGACGAGGGCGCCGCCGACGACCACGAGCAACTCCAGGCCGACGACCGTGAAGACTGCGCCGAGCAGACTCGTCAGCGAGAAGGTCCTGATACCCGCCGACTTGTGTGACCACTCCCGCTCCAGGCCGAGAAAGAGCCCCAGCGCACCCGCCAGGACGACCTGTGCGACCTCGGTGTCCAGCGGAAGTTGCGTCAGCGTCTGCACCCATCGTCGTAGTGGGTCGAGACGCATAAATCGTCGACCCGGGTGGCGTCACCTCGGGAGGCGACCGACACTCGGACCGGCCTCGGGCCGCCGTGGAGTCAGACTTTTGAGGGGTCGGGGCGATAGGCCGTCGATGGTCTCGTTCGAGTTCGACATCGACTGGCGCCGAACCGCCTGGGTCGCCTTCGGCGCGGTCCTCGCGCTGGTCGTGCTGTGGGTGTTTCATTCGTTCGTCGGGACGTTCGTCTTCGCCCTCTTCCTGTACTATTCGACGCGACGGATCAACGAACTGATCCAGGCCAGGGTCGGCCAGCGGACCGTCTCCGCGGCGCTGTCGCTGTTCGTCATCGCCCTGCCGGCCGTGTTGCTGTTGATCTACGCGACTGCCATCGCCCTCCAGGAACTCCAGGCGTTCTCCCAGACGACCGAACTCGGCCCGTACCTCGACTACGTCCGTCCGTACCTGGACGTCTCGGCCGCGTTCGAGAACCCGCGGGACGTCTTCGAGCAGGCCGGTGGGGTCGACCTCCTGCAGCGCACGCTCTCACAGACGACCGACTACGTCGGCGTCGTCGGGACCGCGCTCCTGCATCTGTTCGTCATGTTCTCGGTCGCGTTCTACCTGCTCCGGGACGACGACCGGTTCGTCGCCTGGGCGAACGGACTCGCGGTCGACTGGGGCGTCATCCGGACCTACGCGGTGGAAGTCGACGCCAGTCTGGAGCGCATCTTCGCGGGCAACATCCTCAACGCGCTGGCGACCGGTACCGTGGGTGCCATCGTCTACAGCGTCCTCAACATCTTCGCGACCGACCCCGTCTCGATACCGTACCCGGCACTGGTCGGACTGCTCGCCGGGATCGCGAGTCTCATCCCCGTCGTCGGCATGAAGATCGTCTACGTTCCGATACTGGGCTATCTCGGGGTGCAGGCGGCGATCACCGGAGACAGCTGGACCTTCGTCGCCGTCTTCGGCGTCGTCTCCTTCGTCGTGGTCGACGTCATTCCGGACCTCGTCGTCCGTCCGTACGTCTCCGGGGGCGGGCTCCATACGGGCGCGCTGATGTTCGCCTACATCCTCGGCTCGCTGCTCTTTGGCTGGTATGGGCTGTTCCTCGGCCCGATGATCCTCGCTTTCGTCACCCACTTCGTCCGAGACGTGGTGCCGGAACTGCTCCCCGACGAGTCCGCTGAGAAGCCCACCGACCCGGTGTACCTCCCGCGGTCGGGGCCCGCGGCGAGCCCAGCGAGCGGCGGCGGGGGCGACTCCGGGTCGAGCCCGCGTGTCGGCCATCCGTCCGGTGGCGTGCGTGACGGCGCGGCGGAAGACCCACCGGGCGATTCCTAACCCGACGGCGCCAGGGCTCCCGAGAGAGCTAGTGGGCAACTGACGAGAAAGGGACCGGCGACTACAGGTCGACGTACTGGTCTTCCCACTCGCGACGGGCCTCGATTTCCCGACTTCCCCGGCGTGTGAGACTGTAGAAGTTCGTTCGGCGGTCGCGCTGGCCCTTCTCGACGAGACCTTTGTCGACGAGGGTGTCGAGGTTCGGGTAGAGTCGTCCGTGGTGGATCTCCTTCTCGTAGTACTCCTCGAGTTCTTCTTTTATCGCCAGACCGTGTGGTTCCTCTTTTCCGGCGATCGTGTACAGCAGGTCACGCTGGAATCCTGTCAGGTC